>Ga0265780_10000667_pt1 | contig 52145 bp, 33 predicted proteins | sample P1T30metagenome_FD_192432 | JGI IMG/M metagenome (GOLD analysis project Ga0265780, IMG submission 192432) | Plant litter microbial communities from East Loma Ridge, Irvine, California - P1 T30 | ecosystem: Environmental > Terrestrial > Plant litter > Unclassified | place: USA: California... | reverse complement strand
AACCGTTTAACGGTTCTCGACTATGGCTGTAGCGCAGACCGCCGGGCTTGCCAATTCGCTTGTCGTTGGATCGGTAAGGCGTGTCCCCGCGCGCAGGATCGCGGTGGTCGACCGCCCGGCCAGCATCGGTGCGATGAACACCGTGCCCCCGCCGGACCGAACGAGATCCGCGCCGACGATATCATGCAGCGCATAGTCGCCGCCTTTGACGAGAACGTCCGGCCTGATGGCGCGGATCAGCTCGAGCGGCGTGTCCTGCTCGAACGCAACGACGTGATCGACCGAAGCGAGCCCGCTCAGGACTTCGGCACGATCGGCCAGATCGTTGACCGGCCGCGGCGGGCCTTTCAGGCGCGTGACCGATGCGTCGTCGTTGAGCCCGACGATCAGCACGTCGCCCTGCCGTCGCGCCAGGTCGAGCAGTCGGACATGTCCGGCGTGAAGCACGTCGAAACACCCGTTGGTAAACACGATCCGCGCGCCCGTCTCGCGTGCATGCGCGAGCTTTGCGGCGAGCAGCGGCAAGGGCACGAGCTTGGTCATCGCATGGTCGCGGCGGTACAACCGTTCTTCCAGGTCGCTGCGCGAGACGACGCAGGTTCCCGGGCGGGAAACCGCGATGCCCGCGGCGACGTTCGCCTGATCGATCGCTGCGGCGATCGGTAGTCCCTCGACGATCCCGACGACGAGCGCCGCCATGATGGTGTCGCCTGCGCCCGTCACGTCGAAGACCTCCAGCGCCTCGGTCGGATGGTCGACGACTTCGCCATCGCGCGACACCATCAAAATGCCCTTCGCCCCGCGCGTGACGACGAGATATTCAAGCGCCATTGCGTCGAGCACCGATGCGGCGCGATCGGCAATATGGTCGTCGGCGCAGTCGCCGAACAACGCGTGGAATTCGCGCGCGTTGGGTTTGAGCAGGAACGCGCCTGCATACCGCGCACGGTCGGCGCACTTCGGGTCGACGAACGTCGCGACGCCGCATTTCCGCGCAATCGCCAGCAGCGTCGGCAGATCGGCAAGCGCGCCTTTGTCATAGTCCGAGAAAATGACCGCGCGTACCCCATCCAACCGTGCTTCGAAGCGCCGCGCCAGTTCGCTCCGCGCGGCGTCCCCGACACTGCCGTCATGGTCGATCCGCGCGATCTGCTGAACACCCGATATCACGCGGGTCTTCTGCGTGGTGTGTCGTCCCGGATCGAGTACGTGTTCAAACAGAACGTTGTGCTGTGCCATCATCCGACCGAGATCCTGTCCCGCAGAACCGTCACCGCAGATCGTCAGCAAGGCGCAGCGCTGGCCCAGCGCCGCCACGTTCGCCGCCACGTTCGCCGCACCGCCAGGCCGGATATCCTCGCGCGCCGCCTTAATGACGGGGACGGGGGCTTCGGGCGAAATGCGCGTAGTTTCGCCGATGATGTAGCGATCGACCATCGCATCGCCGACCACGAGAATAGTGGGAGTAAGCGTGTCGGTCATTCCGGCAGCCCTGTCATGTCAGCGCCACCCTGCGATCTGCGAAAGTTCGCTTCGCGCGGTGAGCACCGCCCATCGATCTGCCCAGCCGCTGCCGTGATCCTGACCGGCGACAGTGACGATGGACGCACGTGTGGAGGGAGCCATCCGGGCGACGAAGCTGCGCGCGACTGACGGATCGACGACCCTGTCTTCAGACCCGACGAAATGGACCTGTGGCAGGTCCGACACCACAGCCGCATCCGTTGCAGGATCGATCGAGCGGGACAGCGGGGTCAAATGCCTTGCGCGGACCCATTGTGTAAGGTCGAGATTGGCGGCGACGGTCACCAGTCCTGCGACGTCTTTGCGTCGTTCGGCCAGTAGTGCCGCCAGCGCTCCACCGCCCGAATAGCCGACCAGAATGATCCGCGGCCGGTTCGTTTCCCGCTTGAGCAGGTCCAGCGCCATATCCGCGCTACCGATGACCTCGGGCGACAGGCGCGCGATGCTCCAGTACTCACTGCGGCAGTTGCGACTGCGCGGGTGATATTGGCAAGGTCGCGCAAGCCACGCCACCGCGCCTCCGCCGGGGTGCTGCAGTGCCAGCCGCAGGGCAAGTGGATCGGTCGGCGTGGGATCCAGCGAACGTCGCCCCTCGGGCGTGTAGGCGAGGCCGTCGCCTTCGATATAGACGATGATGACGCCCGATCGGTCGCTGCCCGCTCGCCATGCCGCAGCCAGGTCGAAATCGGCGGCCTGGATCACCTGCCAATGCCAGTCCGCCTTCCGCGCAAGGCGTTGCGCAGACGGACGTGCGCCAGATGCGCATCCAGAAAACAGCAAGAGCAAAACGGCAAGGTACCGAGTGGCTCGGATGACACGATGCATGCACAGCCTCTCCACGAGGGCAGTAACATACCTGTATATCCACCAGGGCTCATAATCTCCAAGGATATGTAACGTTCATGAGGGGTGGCTACCTTGCAATGACTGGCGCTGCGTTCTTCGACCGCGACGGTGTATTGATCGCCGACTTGGGATATCTGGCTGACCCTGAACAAATTCAGTGGATTGACGGTGCGAAACCCGCTTTGTCGCGATTGGCGAGGGCGGGCTATCGCCGCTTCGTCGTGACCAACCAGTCGGGCGTCGCGCGCGGGTATTTCGACGAGGCGGCGGTCACGCGGGTGCACGCCGCCATGCAGAATGGCTTGCCCGACGAGTCGCGGATCGATGCGTTCGCTTATTGTCCGCATCATCCTGATGGGGTGATTGCCGCCTACGCGAGACCCTGCACGTGTCGCAAACCGGCACCGGGAATGCTCGACCGGCTGATCGCGGATCGAGGAATCGATCGAGCGCGCAGCTTCATGATCGGTGACAAACCCAGCGACCTTGAGGCGGCGGCAAACGCCGGGATCGCAGGCTTTCTGTTCGAGGGCGGCAATCTCGAGGCCTTCGTGGCACGGATCCTGGATCGGATATGACGCCCGGCGATCCTGCCTGGTGGGTCGACTGGCTATCCACCCGCGCGCTGCCCTTGTGGAGTACCGCCGGGTTTGACGCTGACACCGCAAGCTTCGTCGAGAGGTTGGCCCTGGATGGCAGCCCTCAACGGGACGTGCCGCGCCGATTGATGGTGCAGGCACGGCAGGTCCACGCATTTGCGACCGCCGCCCGCAACGGCTGGCTACCGGGCGCAGGGGAACTCGCCCTGACCGCCGGGGAAACGATGATCGCACGGTATTGCGCGCGCGGCGGATGGGACGGGTGGGCTTTCTCGGTCGATCGGTCGGGAGCCGTCGTCGATGATCGCCGTGACCTGTATGCGCATGCGTTTGTGCTGTTGGCGCTGTCGGCGCTTCTACGGCTCGACGCCAAGCCGCGATATCGCGACCTCATTCGTTGCACCATGACGTTCCTGAACCGAGAGATGGCCCATCCTGCGGGCGGCTATGTCGAGCAGTGGCCCGCGGCGGTACTGCCCCGGCGCCAGAACCCGCACATGCATTTGCTCGAGGCGTTTCTCGCGCTGGAGGAAACCGGCGGTTGCGGGGAATGGTTCGGTCCGATCGCTCGGTTGATGGATCTGTTCGACCGGCATTTCTGTCCTGCCGATCATTCCTGCCTGCGGGAATATTATGATGCCGACTGGATAGCCGTCGGCCAACCCGGGTTCGAGCCCGGCCATCATTTCGAATGGATCTGGTTGCTGACGCGCTGCGCCGCGTTGGGCGAAATCGCGATGGACGATCGGATCGATCGCCTGATGGGACCGGCGTTGCTCGGGATCGATCCGCGCGGACGCGTGGTGGAACATGTCGCGACGAACGGCACGGCCGAACCGACATACCGGTTGTGGGCTGCCATGGAGGCCTCGAAGGCATTCGCCACGGCGCAGGGACGTGCGGTCCATCCGGCAGGAATGTCGGAAGCACTGATGGCAGGCTGGCAGGCGTTTTGTAGCCCCTCGGTCGCCGGCGGATGGTGGGATCGGGTCGCCCCGTCCGGAATGGTCATGGTCGACTACATTCCCGCAAGCCCGTTATACCACATATGTACCGCTATAGACTATGTCGCAACCATGCCAGTCAATGTTGTGTCGCATAAGCTAGAGCAATCTGTCTCTACGTAAGGCGCGCAGTCTAACTGGCAGTTATGCCACAGTAGTAATACTTAACGGGCAGTGACGGTACTGCTATAGGATCTGCAATTACCCTATAGAGGCTCCGATATGGATTGATCGTCGACGACGCGCCACGTGTGCATAGCGGCCAAGCAGGGGAAATCGGTGGTGCTGAACGGCGACGCATCGGCAAAGCGGACCGGACGGTCCCGGACCTTGCATGGCGGCATTTCCCTGCTGGCGATCGGTGCCGGTCTCGCGATGCCGCAACCGCTCCTGGCGGATACCACCATCACCGGCACGACTGTCGGCCCACAGGTCATCAGCAGCTCGATCGGACAGTTCTCGATCACGGGGACGGGGACGGTCACGACGACATTGACCGCGGCGGTGCTCAACGACAGCACGATCGGCACGCTGACCAACCAGGGCCAGATTATCAACACCAGCCCGCTGTTTTACGGGCTGCTTAATCACGACTCGATCGGGTCGATCGTCAACAGCGGGACGATCAGTGGCCTCGGGGTCGGCATCCTGCTTAGCCGCAGTACGGTGAATTCGCCGACGATTCCGGTCATTGGCGCGATTACCAATTCGGGCTTGATCCTCGGGGCGACGACGGGGGCGTTCCTCAACGTCGGGGGAACGGTCGGTACGCTGACGAACAGCGGTACGATCACCGGACCCATCGCGATTTCCAATACGTCGGACGGGACTACGGCTGGCGTTATCGGCACGATCGTCAATACTGGGCTGATTGCGGGCAACATCGTCAACGATTCCGGCTCCATGACGATCCGGGGCGGCAGCGGCGCGACGATTGGGACGATCACGGGGTCGATTCCCGGATCGGTCGGGACGATTACCACCGGTGGCGATATCGTTTTCGCCTCGGGCAATCTGCTGCTGAACGACGGGATCGTCGCGTCCGGCAGGACCGTGACGAACAGCGGCGCATCGCTGACCCTGTCGACGCTGATCGGCGTGGCCGGCACCTACGCGCAGTCGGCCGGCAAACTCGTGATCGGGACGGCGGGGGCGTTGTCGGTGTCGGGGGTTGCAAGCCTGACCGGGGGGACGGTCCAGGCAGTCCTGTCGAACACGGGGAATTACCTGGCCGGAACGCTCGTCACGCTGGTGCAGTCGACGGATACCGCGAGCTATGCCGGCGTTGCGGTCGGTACGACCGGAGCCACCGGGTTGAAGGCCGCAGGCAGCATATCGGGCAACCAGTTGCTGCTGCTGGCGTCCAATGATTATGTCGGTGGGACACTGTCGACGCTCGACAATAGCGGAACGATCACCAGCACCGGGGCGGCTGTCTATGTCGCTGCGACCGGGAATATCGGCACGCTGGTCAACTCGGGCACTCTGTTCGGGGCGACCCGCGGCGTTTACCTATTTTCCGGTGCGCATATCGGCACGATCACGAACAGCGGCCAGATCGCCGCGGGGACCCTGGGCGGCTCGGCAGCCGGCGGGATCGCCAACAGCGCGGTGATCGACACGATCGTCAATGACGGCACGATCCTCAGCAGCAAGAGCAGCGCGATCGGCAACAATTTCAGTACCGCGTCGATCGGCCGTCTCGTCAACAACGGCCTGTTGAGCGGTGCCACCGGTGGTATCTACACCGAGGGGACGATCGACACGCTCATCAATACCGGACGGATCATCGGGGCGCAGGCCGGCATCAACTTCAACGGCGGCACGATCGGCACGATCGACAACAGCGGGACGATCGCAGGCCCGCTGGCGCTGTCGATCGCCTCCGGCAGCACGATCAGCGGGATCGGTAACCGGGGTCTGATCTCGGGCAACATCCTCAACGGCAGCGCCAACGTGTTGACCATTACAGGTGGCTCGGCGGGGACGGTCGGGACACTGACCGGCCAGTCCGGCAAGGGAACGATCACCAATACGGCGGGCAATCTGGTGTTCGCCTCGGGTGACCTGCTGCTCAACGACAATATCGTCGCGACCGGCCGGACGGTCAGCAACACCGGCGCTGGCCTGACGCTCGGCACCCTCATCAACTTGACTGGTAATTATAGCCAGACCAGCGGAATATTAAGGATCGACCCGATCCAGGCAGGACTGATCGCCAGCGGTGCTGCCGTCGTCAGCGGCGGAAGTATTATCACCGATTTCGCAAGCACCGGCAACTATCTGCAAGGCAGTTATACGCTGCTCAGCGGTTCAACGCTGAACCTGACCGGGGCAACGGTATTGACCGGCGCGATCACGGGGCTGGACAGGTCACCGAGCACGGTCGGCAACAAGCTCCTCCTGTCGATCACCAACGATTATGTCGGCGGAACGCTTGCGACGCTCGTCAACGCTGCCGCGCTTACCGGCAGCGATACCGGGCTGTACGTCGCCACCACCGGCAGCATCGGCACGGTTACCAACAGCGGAACGTTCGGCGGCGCACAATTCGGGGTCAACAATCGCGGAACGATCGCCACCTTCTCGAACCTCGGCATCGTCACCAACGCGAACTTCACCGCCTTCTGGAACCAGGGGAGCATCGGTCAGCTGACCAACAGCGGGACGATTACCAACAGCAGTTGGGCGATCCTGAACAGCGCGACGATCGGCACGCTCACCAATAGCGGCATCATCGCTGGCGGGGGCAATGCGGTTCAGAACAATGGCGTCATCGTGCTCGTCGACAACCGCGGGACCATGTCCGGCGGCAACAACGCGCTCGCCGGCACTTTCCAGACCATCGTCAACAGCGGTCTCATTCGCGGCAACATCAACCAGTCCAACGGGTCGATCGGGACGATCATCGGCGGCACCGGCGGAACGATCGGGACGCTGACCGGATTCTCCGGGTCGACCCTCGGCACGCTCGGTGCGGGCGCCGACCTTACGTTTGCATCCGGGGCATTACTGCTCAACGACAAGATCATCGCGGTTGGGGCATCGCCCGCCGCCACGACGATCAGCAACACGGGGGCAGACATCGCCCTGTCCACGATCGTCACGATCGACGCCAACTTCCGCCAAACCTCGGGCGTGCTCGGCCTCGGCGCTGCGGGGCGGCTGGTGGTCACGCAAGCCGCGACTTTCTCGGGCGGCACGATCAGCACCGACGTCAGCGGTGCCCCGGCAAATGCGACCTATCAAGTCGGGGACTCGATCGGCGGCAACCTCGTCAGCGGCGGCGTGGGGTCGAGCTACAGCGGCGTCAGCATCGTCGCGACCGGTGGCCTTACCGGGCTGGCTGCTACCGCAGGCACCAGCGGGACCAACCTCGTGCTGGTGGCGGCCAACATCTACGTCGGTGATACACAAGCGACGGTCAGCAACGCCGGGACGATCACCGGCGTTACCTATCCGCTGTATGTCGCCAATACCGGCACGGTCGGTACGCTGACCAACAGCGGCACGCTCAACGGCACCGCCGATGGCCTCAATACCAACGGCAGCATCGGTACGCTCCTCAACAGTGGGCGTATTTTCGGCGCGCAAAAGGGGTTGGGCAACCAGTCGACGATCGCCACGCTGGTCAACGCCATCGGCGGGACGATCCTCGGAGGCACCGCGGCCGGATTGCAGAACGACACGTCGCTCGGCACGCTGACTAATGCCGGATATATTTCCTCCGGATCCGCGGGGTTTGCCAATTACGGCACGCTCGGCGGGCTATCCAACAGCGGGACGATCAGCGGCGGCCCGCAGGCGATCTACAACGCGGGGAATGTGCTCGGCACGATCGCCAACAGCGGGACGATCAGTGCGCCACAAACCGGGATCATGCTCGCGGGCACGGTCGGCGGGCTGGTCAACAGCGGCTATATCAGCGGCAACAGCAGCGCAGTGAACGTGGCCGACACGCTGACCACGCTGATCAACCAGGCCGGGGGAACGATCAACGGCGTCGTCGCCCTGCAGTTGAGCGGCACGCTCGGCGGATTCTCCAACAGTGGTGTGATCACGGGGGCGATCCGCAACGATTCGGCGGCCCCGCTGACGATCTCGGGCGGTGCGGCGGGAACGGTGGGGACGCTGACCGGCCAGTCGGGCAGGGGAACGATCACCAGCACCCTGGCCAACATGGTGTTCGCCTCGGGCAATCTGCTGCTCAACGACAATATCGTCGCGACCGGCCGGACGGTGAGCAACAGCGGCGCAAGCATTGCGCTCAACACCCTCATCAACCTGACGGGCAATTACAGCCAGTCCGCCGGCACGTTGACGATCGACCCCATGCAGGGCGGACTGATTGTCAGTGGGGCCGCGGTGATCAGCGGCGGCACGGTGAGTTCGAGCCTTGCGAGTACCGGCAATTATCTGCCCAACAGCTATACGCTTGTCGGCGCATCCAGCCTCAACCTTACGGGGGCGACGGTCTCGATCGGTACCATTACCGGCCTAGCCCGGACGGTGAGCACGATCGGCAACAAGCTCCTGCTGTCGATTACCAACGATTATGTCGGCGTTACGCTGGCCACGCTGTCAAACAGCGCCGCGCTCACGGCCGCCTCGACGGGCCTGTACGTCGCCACCACCGGCAACATTGGCACGATGACCAACACCGGGACGTTCGGCGGCGCGCAATTCGGCGTCAACAATCGTGGTACGATCGGCACCTTCTCCAACGCGGGGCTCATCACCAACGCCAATTTCACCGCTTTGTGGAATCAGGGCAGCATCGGTCAGCTCACGAACAGCGGCACGATCACGAACAGCAGCTGGGCGATCCTGAACAGCGGCACGATCGGGACGCTGACCAACAGCGGTGTCATCGCAGGCGGCGGTGTCGCGGTGCAGAACAACGCCGTGATCACCCTTCTGGACAATCGCGGCACGCTATCCGGGGGCACGAACGCGCTCTCGGGGACTTATGCGACGATCGCCAACAGCGGCATCATTCGCGGGAACATCAATCCCTCCGGCGGAACGATCGGGACGATCATCGGCGGGACCGGCGGAACGATTGGGACGCTGACCGGAGCCTCCGGAACGGTGCAGGGCACGCTTGGCGTCAGCACCAACCTGACCTTCGCATCCGGTGCGTTGCTGCTCAACGACAAGATTCTCGTGGTCGGGCCCTCGCCAAGTGCGCTGACGGTCAGCAACGTCGGGGCGGATATTGCCTTGGCCACGATCGTCACGATCGGGGCCAATTATCACCAGACTGCAGGCGTGTTGAGTCTGGGGAGCAACGGCGGGCTTGTCGTCACCCAAGCGGCCGTCCTGTCGGGTGGCACGATCTCGGCCAATCTTGGTGGTTTGTCCACTACGAGCACATATCGCACAGGCTCCGCTGCGGGAGGAACGCTGGTCGCGGGCGGCATCGGATCGAGCTACGCAGGCGTCGATCTGGACGTTCCGGGCAGCATCACCGGGCTCAAACTGTCTGCGATGACCAGCGGTACGAACCTTATCGTGGCGGCAGGCAACGATTACATCGGCGATACGCAGTCCACGTTCATCAACAGCACCACCATCGCGGGTGCGACCTACGCGCTTTACGCCGCGAGCACCGGAACGGTAGGAACGCTCGCCAACAGCGGCACGCTGAGTGGGACCGCGACCGGACTGTATAATTTCGGGCGCATTGAAGCATTCGCAAACTCGGGCCGGATCGACGGTCTTACCGCGCTGCAAAACGCCGGTACGATGAATACCATAGACAACAGCGGGACAATTCTTGGTGCGGGTGGAACGACCGCTTACGGCGTGTTCAACGGTGGCACGATCGGTCTTCTGGCGAACAACGGACTGATCAGCGGCGGCACAGCTACCAACGCAAGTTACGGGATTCACAATGCCGGACAGATCGGCACGCTGGCAAACCTGGCTAACGGGATCGTCAGCGGTGTTGCGGCCAATGGCGCCGGAATCTCGAACGGCGGAACGATCGGTTACGTGTCGAACGCGGGGCTTGTCACGGGCAGCGGTTCCGGGGTCAGCAATACGGGAACGATCGACACTTTCGATAACAGCGGCACGATCAGGACCACCGACGATCAACGCATGACCGGGCTGTTCAACAGCGGCACGATCGGCACGCTGACCAACAGCGGTATCATTGGTAACAACGTTGGCATATTCAACGCTGGCGGATCGATCGGTGTCCTGACCAATGCATCCGACGGCACGATCGGCGGTGCCGTCGGGATCTTCAATACCGGCAGCGTCGGTATCGTGTCCAACAGCGGGACGATCAGCGGAACGTCCGAGGGCGTGTACGTATCGGGAACCATTGGCACGCTGCTCAACGCAGGGCTGCTCGTCGGTAGCGTGGGCGCGGCGATTACGATCACCAGCTCCGGAACGCTTGGCGGGATCGCCAATAGCGGCGTGATCCGCGGCGACATCGTCAACGCCAGCGCCAACGACCTGACTATCACCGGTGGCGGTGCCACGTTGGTGGGTACGTTTACGGGCAACAACGGTCGCGGGCTGATCCAGAACACAGCAAGCAATCTGTTCCTGGGCAGCGGCGCATTGCTGCTGAACAATGATATCGTGGTTGGTCCTGACCACACCATCACCAATGCCGGGGCAAACGTCGAGCTCGCCGACGTTATCACGATCACCGGTAACTTCGGGCAGACCGGCGGAAGCCTTTCCTTGATTCCCGGGACGACGGGCTTGGTCGTGAGCGGGACTGCGGCGGTGTCCGGCGGCACGGTGTTGGCCAATCTTTCGAGCACCGGCAACTATATGGCTGGCGACAGCGTGTTGCTCATCGCGGGCGGCTCGGGGTCGAGCTACGGAGGTGTCACCCTCGACGGCGCTCCCACCGGACTGCTCACCGCTGCTGACACCGTCGGCTCTGCGCTGGTCGAGACTTTCGGGAACACGTATATCGGCGGCACGTTGGCGACGCTGTCCAACACCGGTAGTTTGAATGCGCCCACCGCAATCTATATCGCGTCGACCGGCTCCGTTGGATTGCTGGCGAACAGTGGGACAATCCAGGGCGACATCCTGAACCTGTCTGCCGACGCCCTGACGATCGCGGGCGGCACGAACGGAACGGTCGGCACGTTCACGGGGCAGTCCGGCCAGGGCAGGATCGTGAGCACGCTCGGGAATGTCGTCCTGGCATCGGGCAACATGGTGCTCGACAATGCGGTCGATGTCGGGGCCGGGACGCTCGTCAACACAGGCGCAGCGGTGGCCTTGACGGACGCGGTCAGCGTCACGGGCGCATTTGCGCAAACCGGCGGTACGCTGTCTTTTGCCGATGGCACCGGTCAGGTGATCGCCAGCGGTGCCGCGGCGTTGGCTGGCGGTACGATCGCGTTGACCGGCCTCTCCGCGACGGAGAATTATCTGGTGGGAACCAGCAAAGGCCTGGTGGTGCAGGGCGGTGCCGGATCGTCTTATACCAACCTGTCCTACGCATCAGATGTCACTGGATTGCAACTGGCGGGAACCACGCAGGACGATGGCTTGCAGGTCGAGGTCGCCAACCATTATGTCGGCGGGTCGCTCGGCTCGATCGTCAACGCGCAGACCCTCGCCGTACCGACATCGGTCTACATCAACACCACCGGGACGCTCGGGACGCTGACCAACGAGGGAAGCCTCACGGGGCAGATCGGTGTGGTCAATCACGGCGTGGTTGCGATGATCGCAAACGCCGGAACGTTCGACCTAGCAACGACCGCTATCTCCAATACCGGGACGATCGGCGGGATATCGAACGATGGCCTGCTTGCCGGACCCGTGGTGGTGGACAACGCGGGCGCGCTGGGCACGATCGCGAACAACGGCACGCTGGCCGGGAACATCATCAACCGTTCGGCACAGGATCTGGTGTTTGCCGGGAGCAATGCCGGTTTCGGAACGCTGACCGGGTACATCTCCGGCAGCCAGGGAACGATTACAAATACTTTGGGGAACGTCGTCCTGGCGTCGGGGGGTATCGTCCTGAACGATACCGTCGTCCTTGGCGCGGGCACGCTCGTCAACGATGGCGCTACGGTTCGGCTTGTCGACTCGGTCAACGTCGTCGGCAATTATGTGCAGGGATCGGGGACGCTCGGCCTGGGCATGGCGTCGTTGCTGGTAAGCGGCGTCGCAAACATCAGCGGGGGTTTGATCACCAGCAACCAGCTCGACAGCACGGCGAACTATGTCGCGGGCAGCGGGGCTGGGACGCTGGTGCGGGCGGGCGTTGGGTCCAGCTACAACGGTGTTTCCGTCGCGTCGGGCGTCACCGGCTTGGCGATCGCGGCGGTCACGGCCACGATCGGCGGCAACGTCGATTTGTTGCTCTCCATCGATAACGACTATGTCGGCGGCACCCTCGATAATCTCGTCAACAGCGGAACGATCACTGGCGTTGCCACTGCGGCCTATGTCGCAGCCAGCGGCAGCCTCGGTACGCTCGGCAACAGTGGCATTTTGGAGGGAGCGCGGTTCGGCGTGCGCAACCTCGGTGTCATCGAGCGGGTCGAGAATGACGGGGTCATCGGTGGCACGGTCGGCCTGTACAATGGCGGCACGATCGGCACGATCGTCAACAGCGGCAGTATCGTCGATACCCCCCTTATCGAGGCGGCGGGGCTCAGCAATGACGGCGTGATCGACGCGGTCCTCAACGCAGGCTTGATCAGCGGTACGGCCCGGGGCCTTTACAACAATGCAACGATCGGGCGGATCGTCAACAGTGGCACGATCGCGGGTCTGCTCGCGCTGTACAATGGCGGCAGCATCGGGACGATCGACAATAGCGGGGTGATTATCGACTCCGCCGGGCCAGTCAGTGCCGGCGTCAACAATGACGGGCAACTCGATGTGTTGCGAAACAGCGGCACGATCTCGGGGGAAACCTACGGACTCGTCAATACCGGCACGATCGGTCGGCTGACGAACGAGGGCCTCATCACCGCGGCCACCGCCATCTACGCGGGAGCGACCGGAACGTTCGGGCCGATCGAGAACGTCGGTGTGATCGCGGGCAATATCGAAAACGGATCTGCTCAGGCGCTGACCATCATTGGCGGCACGTTCGAAAACGCAGGCACTCTGACGGGCTTTGGTAGGGCGCGCGGTACGATCTTGAGCACTGGAGCCGATGTAGTGTTCGGCCCGGGCGTCCAATTGCTCGACGACGACATCGTCGCGACGGGGCATGTCGTATCGAACATGGGCGCGACCCTGGGGTTAACTACTTCCGCAAGCATTACCGGCGGCTACAGTCAGACGGCGGGCGCACTGTACATTGTGAACGGCGCGCAGCTTGACGTGAGCGGGGTCGCGAACTTGGCGGGGGGAGCTGTGGTGACGCAGTTCGACCCGACCGCGAACTATCTAGCGAACGAGACGGCGGGCACCTTGATCCGCGGCGGCGTGGGGTCGAGTTACGCCGGCGCGATCGTCGATACGGGCGATACGCCCGGTCTGGCGCTGAGCACGGACGTTGCCGGAACCGACCTCATTGTCACCGCGCGGAATACGTACGTTGGGGACAGTCTCGGCGCCGTCTCGAACACGGGATCGTTGGCAGCGGACTACCCGGTTTACGTTGCTGCCACGGGCAGCCTCGGCAGTCTCACCAACACCGGCACACTTAGCGGGGCAATCGCCGCGATTTACAACGCCGGAACGCTCGGCCCGATCGTCAACAGCGGCGTGGTCGCGGGCAATATCGACAACCGATCGGCGCAGACGCTGCTGATCTCGGGCGGCACGCTGACGGGCTATGCACCTGGCAGCCAGGGAACGATCTTCAGCGCAAACGGCAACGTCGAACTTGCGGGCGACATCACGCTCAACGATGCGTTCGATGTCGGTACGAACACGGTAGTCAATGCCGGTGCGGTGCTGTCGCTTGCCAATAGCGTCAACGTCACCGGCAATTTCAGCCAGGATAGCGGTCTGCTGGCGCTTGGGGACACGTCGGCGCTCGTCGTCAGTGGATCGGCGCTGTTCACCGGCGGTACGGTGTCGACCAGCATCGCGACCGCGGCCACCTACCTTGCGGGCGCTGCCGTCGGTACGCTGGTGCAGGGCGGCACGGGATCACGCTATGCCGGGGTGCAGGTCGATACGGGCGACACGCCCGGTCTGGCGCTGAGCGCAGGCGCGAGCGGTAGCAATCTCGTCGTGACTGCGGGCAACAATTACGTTGGCAGCAGCCTTTCCAGCCTGACGACTGGCGATAGCCTGACGACCGATTATCCCGTTTATGTCTCGTCCACTGGCAGCCTCGGCAGTCTGACCAACACGGGCACGCTTAGCGGGGTAATTTCGGCGATTTACAACGCCGGAACGCTCGGGCCGATCGTCAACAGCGGCGTGATCGCGGGCAATATCGACAACCGGTCGGCGCAGACGCTGCAGATCTCGGGCGGCACGCTGACGGGCTATGCGCCTGACAGCCAGGGAACGATCTTCAGCGCAAACGGCAACGTCGAACTCGCGGGCGAAATTGCGCTCAACGATGCGTTCGATGTCGGTACGAACACGGTGGTCAATGCCGGTGCTTCGCTGTCGCTTGCCAATAGCGTCAACGTCACCGGCAATTTCAGCCAGGAAAGCGGTCTGCTGGCGCTCGGAGACACGTCCGCGCTCGTCGTCAGTGGATCGGCGCTTTTCACCGGCGGTACGGTTTCGACCAGCGTTGCGACTGCGGCCACCTACCTTGCCGGTGCTTCCGTCGGTACGTTGGTGCAAGGGGGCACGGGATCCCGCTATGCCGGGGTGCAGGTCGATACGGGCGACACGCCCGGTCTGGCGCTGAGCGCAGGCGCGAGCGGCAGCAATCTCGTTGTGACTGCGGGCAACAATTACGTTGGCAGCAGCCTTGCCGGCCTGACGACCGGTGAGGCTTTGACGGCCGACTATCCGGTTTACGTCTCGTCTACTGGCAGCCTTGGCAGTCTGACCAACACCGGCACGCTGAGCGGAGCAATCGCCGCGGTGTACAATGCCGGAACGCTCGGGCCGATCGTGAACAGCGGCGTGATCGCGGGCAATATCGACAACCGGTCGGCACAAACGCTGCTGATCTCGGGCGGCACTGGCACCGACGTTGGGACGCTTACCGGCTTTGGCGAAGGCCGTGGCACGATTCTCAGCACGGGTGGCCACGTGGAGTTCGCCTCAGGGACGCTGGCGCTCAACGATGATATCATCGCGACCGGGCATATCGTGTCGAACAGTGGCGCGGATTTGCGACTGGGGTCTGGCACGACGATCACTGGCGGGTACAGCCAGACGTCAGGATCGCTGATTCTGGCGCAGGACGCGAAACTGGTCGTCAGTGACGCCGCGACACTCAGCGGCGGCACCATATCGGCGAGCTTCTCGCCGGTGGCGAATTACCTGGCGGGCGCAACCGCGGGAACCTTGGTCCAGGCCGGTACCGGTTCAAGCTATACCGGCGTGAGCGTGTCGACCGGATCGACCCCTGGGCTGGCGCTGGCCTCGGCAACGGTCGGCACCAACCTGATCGTGGCCGCGGAAAACAATTTCGTGGGTGGTAGCCTTGGCAGCCTGTCCAACGAAGGGACCCTGTCGGCAAGCTATCCCGTCTATATCGCTGCGACCGGCACGCTCGGTAGCCTGACCAACAGCGGGACGCTCAGTGGATCGAACGCGGCGATCCGCAATCTCGGGTTGATCGGACCGATTGCCAACACCGGGGTAATCGCCGGCAACATCGTGAGCGATGCCCGCGCCGACCTCTCGATTACAGGCGGCGGCGGGACAGTCTTCGGGACGTTGACCGGATATGCCACGGGCAGCCAGGGAACGATCTCCAATACCGGCGGCAATCTGGTGCTGGGCGGGAACATCCTGCTCAACGATGCGGTCGATGTGGGCAGCCGGACCGTGCTTGCCGATGGTGCCACGCTTGCAGTCAACGCGCCGGTCGGGATCGTCGGCAATTACAGCCAGACCGGCGGAAAATTGCTGATCGGGGTTACGTCGACCGCGGCGTATGGTCAGCTTTCGGTCACGGGTTCGGCAAACCTGACGGGCACCAACGTTACGCTGGTCAAACTGGGATCGGCGGCGCTTGCCGCGGGGCAGGCCTATACGGTGGTAAAGGCCGGGGGCGCGTTGACGTTCAGCAATCTGACTTCGTCAATAACCGGACTGAACGGTGTATTCTCGAGCGTTGCGAGCGGCGGTGCGACGGGCCTGGTCCTGACCTTGAGCGACCCCGGGGGCACCATCACGCCCCCGCCGCCGGCAACCAACTTCACCGGCACGGGGATCGCGGCAGGGGGGCCTGGCGTCGGCACCGGTGCGGCACTTGATGCCATTGCCGATCTTGGCGGCGCGGCGGCGGCCCCGGTGATTACCGATGTCCTGCTACCGCTGTCGCAATTGCCACTCGAGCGCCAGGTAGCCGCGATCATACAGCTCGCGCCGACGCAGCTTACGCCGCAGGTCATCGCGGTTGCAGTGTCGCCCGCGGTCAGTGCAATCGTGCAACATCAGGATGTGCTCGCCGCTGCCGCTACCGGCCGGGAGGAACGCGGTCTGGCGGCGGGTTCACAAGGGCAGCGCGGTGCCGTCTGGGGGCAGTTCCTGATCAACTCGGCGACCCGCGCAGCGGTGTCGGCGGCGTCGCCGTACAAGGCGAGCAGCTACGGCGTGATGATCGGCGCGGACCTGATCGGCACGTCGAACCTGATTGCGGGGGGTGCGATCAGCTGGGTCAACAGCACCGCGAACGGGCGCGGCAATATCAGCGGCAGCGCGACAACGCTCAACAGCTTCCAGGCGACGGGATACTTCACATGGCAGCCGGGCGATCCCGAGACAGCTGGTCTGGCGATCGATGGGCAACTCGGGTTCGGGTACAACCAGTACGATCAGCGGCGGCGGATCGATTTCCTTGGCGTCAGCGCACGCGCTTCGTACGACGGCCAGCAATATCTTGGAGGTCTCCGCGCAAGTTACACTATTCCCCTATCTACCAGCGCGTCGGTCATGCCTTTCGCCAGCATTCGGGAAGTCCACCTCCACAACGCGGGCTACCAGGAGCGCGACGCTGGGTCCGCCAATCTCCAGGTCTCGAAACTCGACGTGGATTCGCTCAGCCATGAAATCGGCTTCCAGGGGGCGGGCATTTTTGAAGGGAAGTCGGGGCGCTTCGCCCCGGTCCTGAAACTTGGTTGGGTCCACACCTACACCAATGGTCCGATCCCGCTGACCGCCGTGCTCGGGGGTGTCGCCTTTACCAGTACGTCCGCCCGCGGTGCGCGCGACGGGCTGACGGTGGGAACGGGATTGTCTTTCATGCAGACCGAACGGTTCCGCATCGGCGTGCAATATGACGGCGATCTGCGCCGGGATTTCAAGAGCCACTCGGGGACCGTCAAGATGACGTTCAACCTGTGACCCAGCTAGCCACGACCAAGCAACCGATGAGAGGGGGCGTCGCATGAGTGATCCCGCACCAACCGGAATCACGATCGACCAGGCCTTGGCGCAGGCTGGCGCACATTGGAACGCGGGGCAGGCGGACCAGGCCGAACGCTTGTGCCAGCACGTTCTGGCAGTTTGGCCCGGGCAGTCCGATGCCCATCATCTGCTGGGGTTGATCGCCCATGCGTACGGGAACCTCGACATCGCGATCGACCATCTACGGCGCGCCTGCCAGGCACCCCGCGTGCAGGCGGTATACCTCAGTAATCTGGGTGAGATGTGTCGCCAGAAGGGATTGCTCGTCGAGGCTGAGGACGCCGCCCGCCGTGCTGTGACGATGGATGCGACGATGGTTGCAGGATGGAACAACCTTGGGATCATCCTGCAGGAGGCGGGAAAGCTCGAGGAAAGTCTGTCATGCCTTGAACGCGTGGAATTGTTGCAGCCGGACTATGCCGAGGCGCACAACAACCTCGGCAATACGCTGAAGCGGTTGGGACGGCTGGATCAGGCGCGCCGACATTACGAGCGCGCGTTGCACCTTGCGCCTGCTTATGCCGAAGCGCTGAGCAATTTCTCGCATTTGCTCAACGATTTGGGAGAACTTGATCAGGCGATGGCGTTCGCGCGTCGTGCGATCGATGCCAACCCGCGGCTGTCCGATGCGTACATCAACGCTGCTGCGATCGAAGTCACGCGGGACCGCTACACCGAAGCGCTGCGCTGGATCGATGCGCTGCTCAGCTATGCGCCGCTGCACGCGGGCGCGCTTGCCGTTCGCGCGACGGCCTTGCGGCACCTCGGACGGCTGGACGAAGCGCTGGCCGACGCCCGACGCGCTGTCGCAGCGGCACCGACCGACGGGGAAGTTCAGAACGTTCTAGGCGAAATCCTCCAGGCCCAGAACAAATTGCCGGAAGCGCTGGCAGCGTTCGAGCGCGCCGCCCGGTCGACCGGCTTTGCGCCTGAAAAGGCACTGGTAAATCGCGCAATCGCGTTGATGGAACAGGGTCACAAAGGCGACGCTGAAGCCGTGTTCGAAGACGTCCTGACGCGCAATCCACGCTCGGTCCCGGCGTGGTTCAATTTTGCCGATCTCCACCGGTTCGAGCCCGGCGATCCACGGATTTCGGCGATGGAAAGCTTGCTCGCGGCTGGAGGCATCGAGGGCAGGGCAGACCGTACCGCATTGCATTTCGCGCTGGGTAAAGCCTGGCTCGACGCGGGGAATCCCGAGCGTGGGTTTACGCATCTGGATGAAGGCAATCGTCGTAAACGTGCCAATTTCGCCTATGATGCGGCAGCAACCGATCGCTGGATCGACGAAATCATCGCTGCATTTCCGGCCGAGCGACTGCAACGCCCCCGGGCGGGAACGGAGGGCAGTGCGTTGGCGGTGTTCGTCGTCGGGATGCCTCGATCCGGTACTACGCTTGTAGAACAGATACTTGCGTCGCATGCTGACATTTTCGGTGCAGGCGAGCTGGCGGCGCTGCAGACGGCCGTCACCAAGGCCGGACTGTATCCCGCATCGGCTGCGACTTTCGGGGCGCAGGACGAGGCGGCTCTTGGCGAGCAGTATCTCGAGGAAATTCGGCCACTTGCGGCGCAGCATCGCCGTGTCGTCGACAAGATGCCCTCCAACTTCCTGTTCGCTGGGCTGATCCACCGGATCCTGCCGGATGCGCGGATCATTCATGTCCGCCGCGATCCGGTCGATACCTGCCTATCGTGCTACACCAAATTGTTCACCCGAGAGCAGCAATTCGCCTATAACCTTACCGAACTCGGGCGGTTTTACCGCAGTTACGACCGGCTTATGGACCATTGGCGAGCGGTTTTGCCGACCGATCGCTTCATCGAGGTGCGGTACGAAGACATCGTCGGAGATATCGCGGCGGAAAGCCGACGGATGCTCGCATTCTGCGGGCTCGATTGGGACCCCGCCTGCCTCGATTTCCACCACACCGAGCGGATCATCCGCACCGCCAGCCTTAATCAGGTGCGGCAACCGCTCCACGCCGACAGCATCGGGCGGTGGCGGCCGTATGCGACCCACCCGCGCCGTTGCTCGATGCGCTTGGGATCAGCGTGGCGGTTCCCGCACCGGAGACGACGGCCGGCGACGTTCCCAAGGTTCGCGCAAAGCGTGGTCCGCGCCTGGTGGCGGGATGACGACACCGATCCTCGACCTCCAGACCATCGAATCCGAACTCCGCCCGCTGCTCGTGGCGGGGCGCGGACGCGAGGTGGAGATGCGGATTCGTCCGCTTCTGACAAATGGCGCCGGCCCGGTCGCTTTGTGGGCAATGCTGGCGCAGGCGTTGCGGGTGCAGGGTCGGGTGCAGGAGGCGCGACCGATCCAGGAGATGCTCGTGGACGCGCTGCCGGGGCATGTGTCGACGCGCTTCGATCTGTCCGAAACGCTGCTGCTGCTCGGCGAATTCGAGCGGGGCTGGCGCGAATACAGCCATCGCTACAGCCTCGCGCACACCACCCGGATCGAACGCAAGGTCCAGCGGCCGCGCTGGGATGGTCGCGCTATTCCGGGGCAAACGCTGCTGATCCATGATGAACAGGGCTATGGCGACACGTTCCAGTTCATCCGGATGGTGGCGTGGGCCAAGGCGCGCAGTCAGGCGACCGTAGTGCTCGAGATCAATCACGAGACCGCTTCGCTCGCCCGCAGGATGTCCGGGTTCGACGCGATCACGCTGCGGGGAGAAATTCCGCCCCGCTTCGACGTGCATTGCGAGATGATGAGCTTGCCGCATGCGATGGGGCTGACGCTGGATGATCTGCCGGGGTCTCCCATGCCGTATCTGTCGGCATCGCCCGACCGGCGCGCGGTCTGGCGCGATCGGCTGGCGCCGTATCGCGGGCTTAAGGTCGCGTTCCTGTGGGCGGGGCGACCGACGCACTTCAACGACGCCAACAGGTCGATGACACTGGCGCAGTTGCAGCCGATCGCACAAGACGGCGTAACGTTCTTCTCGATCCAGAAAGGCCCGACCGAGGGGCAGGCGCTGACGCCGCCACCCGGGATGAACGTCGTCAGTCTAAGCCCCCAGATCAACGACTTCGAGGATACCGCCGCGATCCTGTGCGAAGTCGATCTGCTGATCTCGATCGACAGTTCTCCCGTCCATCTGGCAGGAGCGCTCGGTTGTCCGGCGTGGGTCATGCTGCCGCTGCTGCCCGACTGGCGCTGGTTGCAACACCGTACCGATACCCCGTGGTATCCCTCGGTCCGGCTGTTCCGCCAGCGCGAATGGGGACGCTGGGATCAGGTGATCGACGATGTTGCGGTTGCGCTGGCCGAGGAAGCGGCCCGGCACCGTGACGATGCGCGGGAGGAAGCAGCAACGCCAAGCGCGCGGGTCACGCCGCTGCGGGTCAAGCGTTCAGCTTGATCGGGCACGACCAGTCCGCCGGGTCGATTGGCAGCGCGCCCTCGACCGTCACGTCGGCCTCGCGCGGCAAGCACAGCATGTTGATCGATACCGTGCCGGGCCAGACGTTCTCCTGATTGCCGCGGAAGTTATCCGGCGAAAACAGGCTCGGCAGATGCCAGTACAGCCGATAGTCGAGATCCGCGATCGCCGTGATCACCGCCTGCTGGTTCGCAGCGCGGTCGTTCTCGATGTAGATCGTGGGGCGACATCGCCGGATCGTCTCGACGGCGCCGCGCAGCACGGCGGGCTCGAATCCCTCGACGTCGATCTTGAGCAAACCGCAGGCTTGCAGCCCCAGCCCGTCGAGTGGCCGCACCCGGACTTTGCGGCCATTCCCCGCACTTTGCAGCGATACCCCGCCGAAGTTGCCGCTGTCGGCATAATCCATCGCAGGGACGATCGCTTCGCCCTCCGCTGCGCCGCAGGCGTCGGGGAAGGTGATGGCGTTGGTGACGTTGTTGAGCGCCAGATTGCCGCACAGGATCTGGAACAGCAATTGCTGCGGCTCGAACGCATAGAACGGACCGGGTGCGCAGGCGCGTGCCATGTCGACGCTGTGCGATCCCATGTTCGCGCCGATCTCGACCACGGTCATCTCGGGCAAGATCGTCTGTCGGAGCATCCGCCACTCATCCGGCGCATATTCGCCGTAGAGATCGAGCGCGCGCGTGATGTATTGGTCGCTCGCAAGCGCGAGCATCGGCCCTGAACGGGTGGCGTATGTCCTGATCACTGGTTCACGCATGAACACCGATCCCGATCGCTGTGGAACGACGACGCGGTTCGATACAGGAGCCGACCCAGAGCTTACCGCGTCAGCGCGCGAAACCAAGGGAAAAGCGGCGGTTTCAGGCGGCCGGTTCAGCCGGCGGATGGACCGGCGCGATCAGCTCGATCCGCTGCGGTATCGTTCCGATATCGATGCCTTCGGCCCGGAAGCGTTGCAGCAAGGTCATCAGCACCGCGCTGCGTGCGCTGTAAGCGGCGCGCGGGTGCGCAACGTGACCGAAGCAATTGAACGCGATCCGACTGCTCACGATTCCGTCGATGAACACCGCGGGGGCAGGGTCCGACAGGACAGCCGCTTCGCCCGCAAAGGCTTCCTGCACCATCGCTTTGACCGCCTGGGCGTCGCTGTCGAGCGGCACCGAGAACTGGATCTGGATCCGCCCCAACGGGTTGGCCATCGTCTTGTTGAGCACCGATTTGGTGATCAGTTCGGAATTGGGCACGATCAGCGTCGAATGGTCGGCCAATTCGATCTCGGTCGAGCGCACGCTGATCCGTTTGACGTCGCCTTCGTCGGTTCCGACGCGGACGAGGTCGCCGATCTTGATCGGGCGTTCCGCCAGCAGGATCAGGCCCGACACGAAGTTCTGCGTGATCGCCTGCAAGCCAAAGCCGATCCCGACCGACAAGGCCGACAACAGCAACGCAACCCGCTCGATCCCGATGCCGAGCGACGCCAGCGCCCAGATGAATGCGAGCGCGATGCCGACGTAGCGTGCGACGAGGCTGACCGAATTCCGCCCGCTACCGTCCAGATCGGTGATCGGCAGATAGCGCGTCTCCAGCCAACCCATGAATCCGCGAACGAGCGCCAACCCAACGAACAGCACGATCACCCCGCGCAGGATGTTGGCCGGAGAGATCGCCACGCCGCCAAACTCGACCCCCTGCGCCAATACGCCCAGGCGGCTGAACATCGTGCCGATCCCGTTGCCGCCACTGAACGGGGTAGCGAGCAAACCGAGCGCCAGCACGATCAGGGCGGTTCGCAAGACCGCCGACAGCAGGACGCCGAATTGATCGACCATGCTCGGGCGCACGCCGAGGGTGCGTGTGACGGCTACGCCCAACGGGCTGTCCCGCACGAACATGGTCGTCGACACGTCGTCGACCGCTGCCATCAGCAGATAGAGCGTGGTCCCCAGGATCGTCGCCCAGCTTATCAGCCACGCGATGAACAGGCTCAGGGCGACATAGCCGAGCAGCAAGGCGATGAACGCGAACGCGACCAGCGCGGATGCCAGCAATGTCGCAAGCCCGATCCCTGCGCTCGTTTTGACGTATTCGACCGGTTCGGAGTCCGCCCGCTTGGCCCGCAACCGGCCGAGCACGATCAGAAAGACGCCGATCAGCAGCAGGCGCAGCAACGCATTGAGAGTTTGCGTTGCAACCAACGCGGGCTGGCTCGCGCCGATCGCCGTCGTGATCGCGCTCACCAGGATGCTCGCGAACGAAAGCCCCGCCAGTCCCCAGGACAGCGGGCGCAGTGCCGATGCGGTATCATCGTCGAGCGGCGCGACGCGCCACGAGGCACCGTTGCGCATCAGCAAGGCACCGCACACCGCCGCCGTATAGGCACTGAACCCGATCGCCATGACGAACGCGTCGAGCACGCTGCTCCATCGGGTCGGAAGCAGCCCGGACCAACGCAATCCCTGCACCAGCGCGACCGCGGCGAGCAACGGGGCGAGTGTTCCGACGATAACCCGCCACATGGCATTGGCCGACCGGCGCACTCGGTGTCCGGGCGCACCCTCCACCAGGAACCGCTGTCCGAACTGTCGTGCTCGTACCCGGACCGGGAACAGCAGAACCAGCCCGAGCAGCACGCCGAGGACCATCTGCCAGGGCAGGCTGCCCTGCCATTGTGCGCGGATCTGGCGGGTGCCTTGCGCCAGGAACAGCTCGGTACGGCGAAGGTCGCGCGGGAGCGCCTGGACGATCGCGCGCCAATAACCCGGTGTGAGCGGGGAGGCGACCTTGGCGGTGATCCGCTCGTTGAACTGTTGCGCACGACTGCGATCGAGTTCGTCGATCAACTGTCCGGCTTCGACGTTGGCAAGCCCGCCCCGCTTGATCGCGGCATCGATCGACGATCGTTGCCGCGCCAGCACGGAGCGTTGCGTTCCGATCTCGATCGGTTCGGGAACCCCCGCCGTGACGGGCCCTAGCCCGGCAATCCGCGCATCGATCAGCGTCTGCTGCTGGCGCAATTGCTCGGTCACGTCGGTAGCGACCTGCTGCGCCGCCACCGCGCGATCGCGCAGCGTCTTCTGATCGTCGGCGTCGACGCGCTCGTCGAGCAGCCCGTCCACCGCGCGCAGCTCGGTCTCCGCCCGTCCGAGCTGTTGCGAGAGGCTGGCGACCGATGGGGTCTGCGCGATTGCAGCCGTGCCGGTCATGACGAGGAGCGTCGCTAGGATCGCCCGGAGCAGGAATATGGGAAATGGCATCGCCACCGCCTTAAACGCGCGGGGTTGCCGCGGCAACGCGACCGTCGCGTTCGTGCGGGGTGCCGTGGGTGTTCTGCGGTATGCGCGCCCGCCCGTGGCTGCATCGAGCGACGGACGGACGCATGTTACACGATGATCAGGCCGACTGGGGAATGATGCTGATCATCTCGTCTTCGCTCGGCTGCTTTGCAGGCTTGAGCTTGAGCGCCTGGTCCGCCTCGACCCGCCGACTGCGCGTGGCCGGTTCGAGCGCCACGGTCTCGCCGGTTTCGAGCGACCGCTCGATTGCCGCGAGGACCCGCATGTCGAATAACCCTTCCTCGCCATCGGCTTCGGGATGCAGGTCCTTCAGGATGCAGTTCGAGAAATACTGCGTCTCGTTGCCGAACTGCTCGACCGGATCGAAGCTGTGCTCCTTGCTGCCGTCCGCCGTGCGTTCGACATAGGCGATGCCGACCTTCGGACCGAACATGAACGCCGGATTGGCGTGGATGCTTGCCTTTGTCCCGACCAGCTCGAAGAATTCCGACGATGCCGTGGCATAGCTGACCGTGAATTGCGCGACGCGCGCTTCGGAGAAGCCCAGGGTCACTGCAACGGTGTCATGGAAATTGAACCCGCGGCCCGGCGACTTGATGCCGACCGCGTGGACGCTGATCGGTTCCTCACCGAACAGATTGCGGACTGCGTTCAGCGGGTAGGTTCCCATGTCGGGGACGGGGCCGCCCCAATAGCCGTTATGCCCGCGCGAATTTGCTTCCGCTACGTTCTGCGCGAAGACCGATACGAAGCTGCGCAATTCGCCGAACTCGCCGTTACGGGCGCGCGTGATCATGTCGACCGTGCCGGGTTCGTGATGCAGGCGGTACGCGATCATCAGCTTGGCGCCGCCCTTCTGCTGGGCTGCGATGATCTGCTCGGCTTCGGCCACACTCGACGCCATCGGCTTTTCGAGCAGCACGTGGATGCCCGCCTCGAGCGCGGGGACCGCATATTCGAGGTGGAGGAAGTTGGGGGTCGCGATGTAGACCGCGTCGATCTCGCCGGACTTCAGCAGCGCGTCATACGCGTCATAGGACCATGCCTTGATGCCGTAGAGTTTGGCGAGCTTCTCAGCCTTGACCGGATCGCCCGTGACCAGGGCGGTCATCTCGGAATTGTCGGTCCGTGCGACGCCGGGCATGAATGCCTGCTGAGAGATCTGGCCGCCGCCGACGACGGCGTAGCGTACCTTTTTGGTGTGTCCGAACATATCGGTCCTTCGATCAATCGGGGGGAAGCCACGCAAACGTTGGTCTTGCGGGTTCGTTGCATGGCACGGCGGCAGGCGTCGCCGGGTGATGCACCCGATCTCGGTTGCCCCGCCGCGGAAATTGGCTAGGCACGGAGGGATCGGGGTTAGGGTAGGGACAAGCGAACTTGGCACGGAAGGCGGCACCCGGGCGCAACACGACGATCGTGGACGTGGCGGCAAAGGCGGGCGTCTCTGCCATGACGGTGTCGCGGGTCATCAACGGTCAGCCGGGCGTGGGGGCGGACACGCGCGCGATCGTCAACGACGCCATTCGGGAGTTGGGCTATCGTCCCAACCAGACCGCGCGGAACCTCGTCACCTCGTCCGAATTGCGGATCGGCGTGGTCTATTCCAACCCCAGCGCGGCGTTCATGAGCGACTTCCTGACCGGTGTGTTCGAGGAAGCGTCGGCACGCGGGGCGCGCCTGATCCTCGTCAAGGGCGAGGGCGGGCGGGCACCCCCGCTCGAGGCGATCGCGGCGTTGGGAACGTCGGGCGTGTCGGGTGTGATCCTGACACCACCATTGGGGGAATCGCCGACGGTCCTCCGCGTGTTGCGCGAAGCGGGGATTCCGATCGCGTCGGTCGGCGCGCATCAGATCGCCGGGGCGATCTGCGTGCGGATCGACGACCGCCAGGGCGCATATGAGATGACGCGCGACCTGATCGCGCTGGGGCATCGCAACCTGGGCTTCATCGTCGGCAATCCCGATCAGGCGGCGAGTGCAGAACGCCTTGCGGGGTTTCATGCGGCGGTGCGCGAAAGGGACGGGATCCAGACCACCGTCGCGCAGGGGGATTTCAGCTACGCCTCCGGGCTCGTGGCGGGTGAGCAACTGCTCGACGCGCCCCATCCGCCGACTGCGATCTTCGCGAGCAACGACGACATGGCGGCGGCGATCGTGTCGGTCGCGCATCGGCGGCAGCTCGACGTGCCCGGCGAACTGACCGTGGTCGGCTTCGACGATACCACCGCAGCGGTGACCCTGTGGCCGCCGCTGACGACCGTGCATCAACCGGTCCGTCAACTGGCGGCGGAGGCGTTGGGTCTGCTCGTCACCGAAATCGCATCTCCTGCGCGGCAGTCGGACCGGATCGACCGTGTGCTGCCGCACAGCATCGTCCGCCGCCAATCGACCGCTCCGCCACGAGGCGATTGACCGCGCGACGACGGTAGCCGCCTTCCTATTCGTCGCGCCCTTCGTACCGGAAGAAGGCGAAGTCCGCCGGGAGCGCGGTACCGGCCATGTCCTGGCAGGCCATGCCGACGAAGGTCCCCGTGAAGTTCGGCAGACCGGGCAACGATGCTTCGTCCGACAGGATGCTCGCATCGTGCACGCGGTTGCACCACGTCCAGTCCGCGTCATCGATCGGGTCGCCCAGTCGCCATGCAAAGCAAAGCCGGTCGAGATCGACGTCGACGCGCAGATCGATGACCCCATCGGGCAGATGATCAACCACGGTGGTGACGCTGCACGTTCCGGTATCCGGCGATGCGGTCATAACCTGCAATTGGCGCGTGGTGCCATCATGCGTGACGTTGAGGTAGTGGAACTTGGTGCCGTTGTAATAGCAGATGAGCCCCGCCGCCTGCTGGAAATGGGTCGGCGCGTAATCGATCCGCGTCGTGGTGGTATAGCGCAAATGCTCCTGCCGCCGGGCGACGAGCGCCTGAACGAAGTGACTCCCGACCGTCTCGCGGCCGTACAGCCGCAGGAAGCCCGGCCGCGCGGTAAGGCTGAACAGCGCATCCGGATCGGGTGTCCGGAGCCACTGGAATTCGGGCGGCAACGTATCCGTGTCGAACCGCCCGTCGGAAATAACAATCGGCCATGGTGCGGACGGCAAGCGCGGTGCCGCTGGCTCGGCGTCGGGCAGGGCATCCCCCGCAACGGTGCGGAGCCAGCCGTCGTCGCCCCATACCATCGGCTGCAACGCGGTTTCGCGCCCCAGGACGCAGCGTTCGCGCGACGGCAACGGTCGGCCGCATAGATAGGCGATCCAGGTCGTCCCGTCCGCGAGCTCCACCAGGTCGCCATGCCCCGCGCGCGTCAGCGGTCCGTCGCGTCGCCCGGCGGCGGTCAGCACCGCGACGTCCGGATGGACCTCATATGGCCCGAACAGCGAACGCGAGCGCGCCATCGTGACCGCATGGTCCCATCCCGTGCCACCCTCCGCGACGAGCAGGTGATACCAGCCATCGCGCTTGTACAGATGCGGGCCTTCGGTGAACCCGATGTCGGTTCCGTGATAGATCGTGTGGCGTTCGCCGATAAGTTGCAACGTCCTGCGATCCAGTTCCTGGACGACGATGCCGCCGAACCGCGGGTGCCCCGGCCGGTGATCCCACAGCATGTTGAGCAGCCATGTCCGGCCATCGTCGTCGTGGAACAGCGCCGGATCGAACCCGCTGCTATTGAGGAAGACGGGATCGGACCACGCGCCGTCGATCGTATCGCACGTCACGAGATAATTGTGGAAATCGCGCAGTGACGCGCCCGATGCGCCGTTGACGGTCGTCTGCCCGTATCGTTTGACGTCGCTGTACGCTAGCCAGAACCGGCCGTCGGCATGGCTCAGGTCGGGGGCCCAGACGCCGCACGAATCAGGATCTCCGCGCATGTCGAGCTGCTTCGCGCGCGTCAGGGGGCGTGCCGCCAGCCGCCAATGCGCGAGGTCCCGGCTGTGGTGGATCTGAACCCCCGGATACCATTCGAACGTGGACGTCGCGATGTAGATATCGTCGCCGACCCGGACGATCGACGGGTCGGGATTGAAGCCGCGTAGTACGGGATTGCTAAGCTGCGTCATGCGGGTTTGCGCACCAGGGTCCAGAGGATGGCGGCACCGATGAGATCGAGCACGCCCAATACGATGAAGAACGGAACATAGCCGACCTGATCGACCAGCCGACCGAGCGATAGTGTGAAGATCAGTACGCCCAGATTGGCGGCAAGTCCGGCAATCCCCGTAACGGTCGCCACTTCGTCACGATGGAACAGGTCGGATGCCATGGTGATGACCGTGACCGAGAGCGTCTGATGCGCAAATCCGCCGAGGCACAGCAAGGCGATCGCGACAAACGGGTTGGTCGCCAGTCCGACGAACGCCATTCCCATCATCATCACCGCGCCGAGCGTGAAGGCCCATCGGCGCGCATCGATCAGGGATACGCCGCGCCGTTGCAGCAGCGCGACGACGGCGGGGCCGAAAAGGCACCCGAGATCGGCCGCAAGGAAGGGGAGCCACGCAAAGATCGCGATCTGCGCAAGGTCGAACCCGCGTTCCCGTGCAAGGTACAGCGGCATCCAGAAGGACAGCATCCCCCACACCGGATCGGCGAGCAAACGCGGCAGCGCGATGCCCCACAGGTTGCGTCGGCGCAGCAACGCACCGATCGGCTGGCGCTTTCTGGTGCCGGCGGGGCGGGCGACCTGTCCTGCCTCGATATGACTTCGTTCGGCGCTGCCAAGCCGCGAATGCCGTGCCGGGACGCGGTACCACAGCAGCCACGCGACGCACCAGACGAGGCCGAGGCCGCCGGTCACCACGAAGGCCAGCCGCCAGCTTTGCGTCATCACCGCCCACGCGATCAGCGGGGGTGCCAGCACCGCGCCGAACGACGCGCCGATATTGTAAATGCCCCCGGCAACCCCGCGTTCGCGCGCAGGAAACCATTCGGCGATCAGTTTCTGGCCCGCCGGTTGTGCGGATCCCTCCGCAAGCCCCAGCGCCAGCCGGAGCCCCGCGAACGAGAACCAGCCTTGCGCCAGCACATGCGCGATGGTGATCAGCGACCAGATCGCGACGCAGAGGGTGAAGCCGAGACGCAGGCCGAACCCATCGAGGAAATAGCCGATCAGGGGCTGAAACATCACGCCCACCTGAAACGCGCTGGTCACCCAGCTATATTGCTCGTTCGATATGCCCTGTTCGTTCAGGATGACGGGTGCCGCGACGCCAAGCACCGATCGCGCCAGATAATTGAGGATCATCGCGCCGACGAACAGCGCGATGATCGTCCAGCGGATATACGGGAAAGGACGCCTTGGCGGGCCCTGATCGGCTGTGGCTTCCTCCCCCATATCAAACCCTTGCGTTAACGTTATCTACAGTGGCGGCGCGAGCTGTGGCGTACATCTGTTGCCTGTCGATCGGTGATGTTCCGTCACAACGCACAGTTGCTGCGTCGCAAGTCCTTTGGCCAATCCATGGTGACGTTGTCAATCAACTCCGACTATTGACTAGCCTGATGCTACGCAATACGAGCGAGCGGTAACGTTAACGTAGTTGCTGATCGGCAGCGTCGAAGACGTGAAATTTTAGGCGTAAAAACGCCGATCGTTCATCACAATGGGGAGAGGTGCCATGCAAACGGCCCGACGGACGCACATTTCACAAGCCGCCTTCGATTCGACAACCGGTCAGGCTGCGACGTCGGCGACCCGCAGCGGGATTGCCGCGTTCCGCCGGCACGCACGGTTGTCGGCGGGTATCATAGCCTTGTCCTGCGCGATGAGTGCTACCGCGTCTTTCGCGCAGGTCGCCGACGGAACCGCCACGCCCCAGCCCGCTGAACCGGTTGCACCGTCCGTAGCGCAAGCTGCCCCCGGTTCGGTCGATCCCACGGTGGTATCCACGCCCGACACCGCCGCCAGCGATAGCGGCGACATCGTCGTTACCGGATCGCGCATCGTTTCCAACGGGTTCGCCGCGCCGACCCCGACCACCGTCATCGGTGCAGCCCAGATCCAAGGCAACGCGCAACCCAACGTCTTCACCACGATCGCGCAGCTTCCGTCGCTGCAAGGGTCGAGCGGATCGGCGACCAACACCTTCAGCACGTCCAGCGGTCAGCAAGGCCTGAGTTCGCTGTCGCTGCGCGGTCTCGGACCGATCCGGACGTTGACGCTGCTCGACGGGCAGCGCGTGGTCGGCGCCTATTACACGGGCGTCACGGACGTCAGCCAGTTCCCGCAATTGCTGATCCAGCGGGTCGATGTCGTCAATGGCGGCGCATCGGCATCCTACGGGTCGGATGCAGTCGGCGGCGTCGTCAACTTCATCACCGATACGCGGTTCAAGGGCATCAAGGGCAATGTCCAGGGCGGCATCACGACGTACGGCGACAATGCGCAAGGCCTGATCCAGCTTGCCGCCGGACGCAGCTTCTTCAACGATCGCCTCCATGTCGTCGCCAGCGGCGAATTTGCCAAGGAAGAAGGCGTCGGGCCGGGGGATTTTGGTCTGGATCTGGCGGGTGGCCGCACATGGTTCACGCAAACCTCGCTGGTCAACCGCAACGTCGTCAACGACGGATCACCGCAATATCTGCTGCTCGACAACGTCCAGAGCACTGGCTTCACCAAATACGGTCTGATCACCGCAGGTCCTTTGCAGGGGACCGCGTTCGACAAGAATGGCGCACCGTTTGCCTTCCAGTACGGATCGAACGGAACGCCGGCCCGCAACGCGGCGGGAACGGTCAACGGCTGCTACCCGGGCTTCTGCGTCGGTGGCGATACGTCGGGCAATATCGACACCGGACGGTCGCTCCAGTCGGCCATCCAGCGCGTCGTGGGCTATGGTCGGATCGGCTATGATTTCGCCAAAGACAACGAGATTTACGCCACCGTCAACATCGCGCAGGTGACGACCAACAACCAGCCGACCAACGGGGCCAACCGCCCGGGGCTGACGATGCAATGCGCCAATCCGTATGTGCCGGCTTCGGTTAAGGCGGCGTGCGCGACCGCTGGCATCACCAGCTTCCAATATGGCACGAGCAACGCGATCCTGCCCAACACGAAGGTCTTCACGGATCGTCGCCAGTATCGCTATGTCGTGGGGGCGAAGGGCAAGGTGTCGATCGGCGGGTCGAAGTGGACCTATGACGCCTATTACGAGCGCGGCATCAACAACATCGCGGTCGACGTCAACAACGTCCTGCTCACTCCGCACTTCAACCAGGCGATCCAGGCGGTCGAGCTGAACGGCGCGATCGTCTGCGCGAGCGCCGTCGCGCGGGCGAATGGGTGCCAGCCGATCAACATCTTCGGGGGTGCGGAGCCCTCGGCTGCCGCCAAGGAATATGTCAGCCCGGCGAACGGCCCGTTGCAGCGGATGCGGCTGACGCAGGACGTCGTCAGCGTAAACTTCTCCGGATCGCCGATCGATCTGTGGGCCGGGCCGCTCGCGGTCGCGTTCGGCGGTGAGTATCGCAAGGAATATTACACCGTGCGCGCCGACGCCTATGGCGCGGGGGTGAGCAGCATCAGCCCGAACAATGCGGCCTATCCGGCGGATCCGACGCTGCTGGCGGGCGGTAACAACTGGTATGCGGGCAACTACAAGAACGGCAACGGCGCGTTCGACGTCAAGGAAGCCTACGCCGAGCTCGATCTTCCGATCATCAACTCCGAAACGCTCGGGCGTGCCAACCTGAACGGTGCGGCGCGTGTGACCGAATACAGTACGTCGGGCACGGCGTGGACGTGGAAGATCGGCGGCACATGGGACACGCCGATTAACGGCCTTCGCCTGCGCGCTGTTACGTCACGCGATGTGCGCGCGCCCAACCTGTCGGAGCTGTTCGCTGCGCCTGTTACGACGACGCTGCCCAACTTCCTCGACCCGGTGCGCAACGTGAACGTCGTCGCGATCCAGAACCAGGTCGGCAACCCGAACCTGACCCCCGAAATCGCGCGCAACACATCGTTCGGTGCGGTGCTGTCCAACCCGGCGTGGCTTCCCGGATTCAGCATCTCGTTTGATTACTACAAGATCAAAATTGACGATGTCGTCTCCAGCCTTGGCGCGGCGCAGATCGTCGATCTGTGCTTCCGCAACATCCTGCCCGAGACGTGCAGCGCGTACAATCTGAACAACCAGGATGGCCCCAACTTCGTCAACGTCCAGTCGTTCAACCTCGCGTCGATCAAGACGAGCGGGTTCGACATCGAGGCGAGCTATCGCTGGCAGCGGCCGCTCGGCTTGCCGGGTAATTTCACGGTGCGCGGTCTTGCCACGCATATCCGTGAGTTCATCACGGATACCGGCTTGCCGGGCACGATCCCGACCGAAGGCGCTGGCGTGAACCTGGGGTCGACGCCCGACTGGAAATGGCTGGCGGTGCAGACCTACGAGAACGACCAGTTCAGCTTGCTGGTACAGGAACGCTGGTTCAGCGACGGCACGATCGGCCAGCAGTATGTCGAATGCGCACCCGGCAGCTGCCCGTTGTCGACGCCCAACGCGCCGACCGTGGACACGCGCTTCATGCCCGGGTCGTTCTACATCGACATCGGGGGGACCTATAACTTCACCAAGAAGGTCAGCGGCTATTTCAAGGTCGACAACCTTTTCGACAAGGATCCTGCCAAGTCGCCGTTCAATGCTAACCCGGCGCTGTACGACATTGTAGGCCGGACCTACCGCGTCGGCGTGCGGTTCAACTTCTGATCTCGGGTGACGGGCGCTCCAGAGCGCAGTAGAAACGACGCGGGACTTCGGTCCCGCGTCGTTCTTGCATTAGGCCTTCAAGCCCTTTGCCATGTTGAGATGCGCGGTCACGATCGGCACAAGGTTCGACGCGAACGTCTTGAGTGCCGGAACGTCGCCGGTCGCCGCATAGGACTTGAGCGCGTCGAGCGTCTGCTGATGCCCCGCCGTCTGCGCCGCGATGTACGCGCTGTCGAAATCGGCACCCGACTTGCTCTTGAGCGAGTCGACCGACTGCTGCTGCGTTGCGCTCAACGTCGCATCCGGCGCGATCGGCGGCGTCAGCCCGCTGACGGCAGTCGTCAGCTTGGCGGTCGACTGCGTGTGCGCGTCGATCATCTTCTGCGCGAACTTCTTGACCGAAGCCGACGACGACTTGGTCAGTGCCATCTGCGACGTTGCGATCTCGAATGCATCGCTTGCCGCCGCCGTGTTGGCGAAGGTCTGGCCGGCGCTCGGTGCGACGGTCGTTGCGGTGGTCATCTCGGTGTTGGTGGTCGTTGCGGTCGTGTTCTCGGTGGTCGTCGTCTTCTGACCGCACGCCGCCAACGCGAGCGTTCCGGCGGATAACAAAGCAATATATGGCGTCTTCATGGACGTTCCTCCTGTCGCGAACCTAATCGGCACCCGTCCTCAACCACCGCTGGCAAGGGACGTTCCCGCCAATGCGTTAACGAACGGGAGGTTTTGATCGACCGGCGGTGCGGTCGCTTGGACCTTTGCACCCGTTGCGCCGTTTACGCCGGGCACGGCACCCGCCGTTTCGCAGGCAATTTCGAGGAGTGATCCGAATGAGCATTTTCGGCAATATCATGAGCAAGATCTTCCATCACGGTTCGGCAAAGGCAGCGACGCCCGCCACTGCAGCGCCCGCGCAGGCCGCACCGACCCCGGCAGCAGCCCCGGCACCCGCTGCCGCACCGACGCCCGCGACGCCCGAGCCAGCACAGACGGTCGACGTCGGCGCGGTCCTGTCCGAGATGGCGTCGATGAAGGATGGCGGCGGCAATTATCAGTCGTCGATCGTTGATCTGCTCAAGCTGCTCGACCTCGATTCCAGCCTGAGCGCCCGCAAGGAACTGGGTAGCGAACTCGGAGTCCACGCAGGCGCCGATGGCACCCCGGAACAGAATATCGCGCTGCACAAGGCGGTGATGGCGAAGCTCGCCGAAAACGGCGGCGTCGTTCCCGACTCGCTGCGCAACTGATACGACCCGGTGCGAGCCCGATTAGGGTTCGCACCATGGCCGCGCTTGCTGCATTGGCGGCATCACTTTCCCCACGAAAGGGTCGCCGATGATCGTGCACACGGACGAAATGCTTACTATCGATGTACCCGGATCGGGGGAGATGCGAGCCCATGTGTTTCGCCCTGCCGTCGACGGTCGATTCCCTGGTATCCTGCTGTTTTCCGAGATCTATCAGGTTACCGCCCCAATCCGGCGACTGGCGACGATGATCGCCGGCAACGGCTACGTCGTGGCCGTCCCAGAGGTGTATCACGAATACGAACCCGCTGGCTCGGTGCTGGCGTATGATCCCGCAGGCACCGATCGCGGCAACGCGCTGAAGATCACCAAGCCCGTATCGGCTTTCGATGCCGATGCTGCGGCAGCCTTGACCGCGCTCGCGGCGCACCCGGCCTGTGACGGCAAGCTCGCGACGTTCGGCGTATGCCTTGGCGGGCATCTGGCCTATCGCGCCGCGTTCGACCGGCGCGTGTCGGCGGCGGCCTGTTTCTACCCGACCGACATCCACTCGGGCACGCTTGGCGAAGGCAAGTCGGACGATAGTCTGGCCCGCATCGGTGATTTGCAGGCCGAAATGATGTTCGTCTGGGGACGGCAGGACCCGCACGTTCCGTTCAAGGGGCGGGAAGCGATCAGGGCGGCCCTCGAAGCCACTACCGTGACCTACGAATGGCATGAACTGAATGCGCAACACGCGTTCCTGCGGGACGAAGGGCCGCGATACGATCCGGCATTGTTCCTGCAATCGATATCACTGACGCTGGAATTCTACCGTCGAACCTTGCGGGATTAGCCGCGCAGGACGCCAGACCGGCCCGGCCTTTTCACGCGCTTGGGCAGGGTTTGCTTGCGTCACGCGCCCAAACGCCCCATTCAAGGGTCGAAGGCGACCAGTCGTAACGATTGAAGTCGGTCAATAAATCATAGCTTTGGGAGAGGACATTCGACGCGCGTCCGCGCGTGGACCGGTGGCCGACGACGGCTGCTGGACCGCCGGGCGCGGCACTGTGGCGCCGTCCTCTCAAACCGGCGTGTAACGGCGCGCCCATCGCTTTTTGATGCGGCACGCAAAGTATTGAAGGATTGCGACAGCATGGCGCTCCGGCACGGCCCCAACGACGACAGCTTAACCGACTCAGCCTCGGTCCCCACGCCCCCCGCCGCAAATACGCGATCCGGCGTCACCCGACGCGGCGTTATCGGGTCGGCATTGGCAGCAGGAAGTGCGGCAATGCTGCCGGTCGATGTCGCGGGTGCCCCTGCCGAGCGCACCGTCGACGTGCTGCTGATCGGCGGCGGCATCATGAGCGCGACGCTTGGCGTCTTGCTGCGGCAGCTGGAGCCGAGCTGGACGATCGAGATCGTCGAGCGACTGGACCAGGTCGCGGACGAAAGCTCGAACGGCTGGAACAACGCTGGCACGGGCCATTCCGCGCTGTGCGAACTCAATTACACCCCGGTGAACACCGCCGATGGCAAGGTCGAGATCGCCAAGGCAATCGAGATCAACGAGCAGTTCCAGGTCACGCGCCAGTTCCTGAGCCATCAGGTCGAGGCCGGTGTGCTCAAGAACCCGCGGTCGTTCATCAATTCGACGCCGCACATGAATTTGGTGTGGGGTGACGCGAATGTCGCTTTCCTGCGCAAGCGTCATGCCGCGCTCCAGGCCAGCCCGCTGTTCTCCGGCATGGAGTTCTCGACCGATCCCGCGCAGATCACGAAATGGGTGCCGCTGATGATGCAGGGGCGTCCGTCGATGAAGCTCGCTGCTACGCGCTCGCCATTGGGTACGGATTGCGACTGGGGCGAAGTGACGCGGCAGTATATCGCCACGTTGCGCAAGCAGCCCGGCATTACGTTGACCACCGGCCACGAAGTCCGTTCGCTTGAACGCAATCCCGACAAGAGCTGGCGCGTCACGGCGCGCAACCGCAAGACCGACGACAAGCGCATTGTCAACGCACGCTTCGTGTTCGCAGGGGCCGGGGGCGGGGCGCTGCCCATTTTGCAGAAGTCGGGCATTCCCGAGGGCGACGCATACGCCGGTTTCCCGGTGGGCGGATCGTTTCTGGTCACCGAAAAGCCCGCGGTTGCGCATCAGCATCTCGCGAAGGTCTACGGCAAGGCGGCGGTCGGATCGCCCCCGATGTCGGTCCCGCATCTCGATACGCGCTACCTTGATGGCAAGCAGGCGCTGCTGTTCGGCCCGTTCGCGACCTTCTCCACCAAGTTCCTCAAGCAAGGATCGTATTTCGATCTGCCCGCTTCGGTGACACTGGAAAACTTCCGGCCGATGCTCGCGGTTGGATGGGATGATTTCGACTTGGTCGAATATCTCGCGGGCCAGCTGATCATGTCGCAGGAAGACCGGATGAACGCGCTGCGCGAATATCTGCCGACCGCGAAGGACGGCGATTGGCGTCTGTGGCAAGCGGGCCAGCGTGTCCAGATCATCAAGCGCGATCCCAAGAAGGGTGGTGTCCTGAAGCTCGGGACCGAAATCGTCTCGTCGAAGGATGGCTCGATCGCGGCGTTGCTTGGCGCGTCCCCGGGCGCATCGACGGCACCGTCGATCATGCTCGACCTGCTGAAGAAGGTGTTCCCGGCCAAGCTCGCCACGCCGGAATGGCAGTCGAAGATCCGCGAAATCGTGCCGAGCTACGGTATCGCGCTCAACGACCAGACCGACCGGTTGGCGCAGCAATGGGAATCGACCGCGAATACGCTCCAACTGGCGATTGCCCCGCCGGCGGTTACCGTCCCCACCGTTCCGCGTCCTGCGGCCACGCGGGTCAAGGTCGATCGGCATCCTGACCTGGCGCTATAGTCGTCGTTCGGTCGCGTCCGGGGGTGTGACGCGACCGATCGCTGCCGGGGCTTGCCGCTGTCGCGCAACGGGCCGATGGTGATCGCGCTGGATCGCCAATAGGCGTGCGGCGGCGCGATCACGGGGGGGACGATGTTCGGCAAGACTGTCGCTGGTATAATGGCCGCGGCGTTGCTCGCGTCTGCGTCGGTAGCGGGGCCTTGGACCGCCCAACAGGACCATGCCGACATGATGCGCCAGCTGGGCATCATCAAGCTTCGTCCCGGCGCGAACGGTGATCCGAACGCGCCGGATGCCGCCAATTATGATCAGGCGAAGGCTAACCCCTATCCGGTCTGGCCGGATCTGCTGACGATGGCGGATGGTCGTCCGGTGACCACCGCCGCGCTGTGGCGGCAGGCGCGCCGCCCTGAATTGGTCGAGCTGTTCGAGCGGGAAATCTACGGGCGCATTCCTGCAAACGTACCCAGCGTTGCGTGGCGGATCGACACGGTCGACCGCGAGTATTTCGGTGGCCGGCCAGTGGTGGCGCAACAGCTCGTCGGTCACGTCGATATTGGTGCAGCGCCGGGTGTTGCCGTCGACATGCGCGCGACCCTGGTGCTCCCGGCCAACGTCAAGGGTGCTGTGCCGGTGCTCGTGATGTTCGGGCCCGCACGCTATCCATCGCCAAGCCAGCCGGACGCCGCCGAAGCCGCGCGGCTGGACGCCGCGATGAAGGCGACGCTGGTTGCGCGCGATCCTACATTTTCGACGATCTTTGCTCAGCATCCCGGGTTCGAACTCGTCAAACCCGGCGGCTTCTTCGCTCCGCCCCCCAGCGATGAGCGGATCACCCAGTTGATTGCGGCCGGCTGGGGCGTCGCCTTGCTCGATACTTCCACCATTCAGGCCGACACCGGAGCGGGGCTGCGGGAAGGGATCATCGGTCTCGTCAACCACGGTGCACCACGCACACCCGAGCAATGGGGTGCCCTGCGCGCGTGGGGCTGGGGAGCAAGCCGGTTACTCGATTACCTCGCCAAGCGCCCGGAGGTCGACGCGGCGCATGTCGGCATTGAGGGCGTATCGCGCTGGGGCAAGGCGGCGTTGGTCACCGCAGCGTTCGACGAACGGTTCGCGATGGTGCTGATCGGTTCATCGGGGGAGGGCGGGGTCAAGCCGCACCGCCGTGACTTCGGCGAACAGGTAGAGAACCTCACGAGCGCCGGGGAGTATCACTGGATGGCGGGCAACTTCCTGAAATACGGGACGGAGAACGGTCGGCTCGGGCGCAGGACGGCGGGTGATCTGCCGGTGGACTCGCATGAACTGCAAGCGCTGGTGGCACCGCGGCTTGCCTTCGTCAGCTATGGTGTTCCGGAGCAGGGCGATGCGAACTGGCTCGATCAGCAAGGCAGCTACATGGCAACGGTCGCCGCCGGACGCGCGTGGACGCTGCTCGGAAAGCGTGATCTCGGGCGGGGCGACGATTACCGCGCGGCGAAGATGCCGCCGCAGGGCACCGACCTGCTTGATGGGGAACTTGCCTGGCGCCAGCATGAGGGCGGGCACACCGATGCGCCCAACATGCGCCATTTCATCACCTGGGCAAGTGGCAAGATCGGCTACGTGCCAGTGCGCTGAGCCGGGGGCGTCGGCGAACCCTGTTCAGCCCCGTCGTGCCCGCACCCCCTGGTCGCCGATCGATTCGAGCAGTTCGCGGTTCGGCAGCAGTTCGAGTTTCGCGCGATCGCCGAGCGACCGGATCCGCGCGAACTGCCGATCGGCCACTTCTGCGTTCGCCAGGCGATTGAGGCCGGGCGGCAATGCGGCATCCTCGTTCATGCCGTAGAGCACATATTGATAGTTGAAATAGGCGAAGGTCTCGGTGTCGAGCGTGAGGTCGAACCGTCCCGGTGCGCGATGGCGCCACTGGTCGATCAGTTCGCCCAGCCGAGCGGGCCAACTCGCACGATCGGCATTGTGGCGCCAGAACGGTTCCCGGCGTCGGCTCAGGCAATAATGCAGCTTCAGGAAAGTCACCACATTGTCGTAGCGCGCGCGCATCAGCGCGTTGAAGCGCGCAGCGGGGGCGTCGATCGGCCCGCCCTGCGGCAGCATCTCGGCGATCATTGCCACCGCCGCCTCGATCATCACGATCCCGGTGGCCTCGAGCGGTTCTAGGAACCCACCGGCAAGCCCCACCGCGACGCAATTGCCTATCCACTGGCGATCGCGATAACCCGGCTCGAACTCGAGCAGCCGCGTCGTCACCGTACCGGGTTCGACGCCTAGATAGGCGTGGAGGATCTCAGCAGCGCGCGCATCGTCGATATGCGCGCTGGAATAGACGCAGCCGACACCATGCGCATCGGCAAGCCCGATGTCCCAGAACCACCCCGCCTCATGCGCCGTCGCGCCGGTGAAGCTGGGGAGCGGCGACCGAGCCCGGTCATACGGCAGCTTGGCGGTGATCGCGCGATCGGTGAACAGGTGCGAGCGCACCGACTTTAGCGGTTCGCCGAGCGCCCCGCCGATCAGTTCGGCGCGAAACCCGCTGCAGTCGATGAACAGATCGGCGTCGAGCACGCCGTGATCGCGGGTGGTGACTCCTGCGATGCGCCCATCGGAGGCGACGTCGACGCGCGTCACCCTGTCGCTGACGTGCGTCACGCCCCCCGCGATCGCATGACGCGCCAGCAACGCGGCGAATTTCACCGCGTCGAAGTGATAGGCATAGGCCAGCGGCCCATCGAACGGATCGTCACGCGAAGCCTTTGGGCCGCGCCCCGCGGCACCGACGCGGCTCTGGATCGTGACGGCTTCAGCGAAGGTGTCGCGGGTGCGGGGATCCTGTGCGAGCCAATAGGGCGCGAGGCTGCCGAGATCGCTGTTCGTGGGGGCCTCGAACGGGTGTAGATATGCGTGCCGCGTGTCGCCGTCGGGCGCGTGCAGCCAGTCGACGAACCGGATGCCCTGCTTGAACGTCGCGGACGTCTCGCGCAGGAATTCGCTCTCGTCGATGCCGAGGAATTGCAATGTCGCGCGGATCGTGGGGAACGTGCCTTCCCCGACTCCGACGATCCCGACCTCGGGTGATTCGAGTAAGGTGATCTGCGCCGCGCCAGCGGGAGAATTGGCAAGCGCCTTGGCGAGATAGGCCGCCGCCAGCCACCCCGCGGACCCGCCGCCAACGATCAGGATCCTGCGCGAGGACGTCATGCCGTGATCCTAGCCACGTCAGGCGCGCACGAATAGCGTCTTGAGCCAGTGCGGTTCGCTTCGACTGGCGCGACGCCAGTCGAGGTCGTCTTCCGCGGTCCACTGCCACGGGTCGATCAGCTTGAGCTTCGCGGACTTGAACGCGGCGGTACGATGCGTGGCGAGCGTCATGCCGCGGTCCAGCGCCGTGGCGGCCACCAGCGCGTCGCGTTGATCGGACAAGGTCACCGAGCGTCTGCGGCCCACGATCGCAGCATCTAGCGGGACGATGCGCCCGGAAAAGGCGGGAAGCACCTGTTCGTCGATCCAGCGTTGCAGCCGCACCGTCTGCGCCTTTTCCCGTGGCGCATGGCGTGTCGCGGCAGTCTCCAGATCGAACAGCGAGACTGCCGAGAGAAAAAGCTGCTCGGGCGCGAGCGAACCGGCCCATGCCGCCACTGCCGCATCGGCCTGCGTACCCCGTCGAAGTTCGGCCACCACGTCGGTATCGAGCAGGAACATCAGCGGGGACCGTTCCACGCCGCGCGGTCCGCCGACAGATCGAGCACCGCCGTGTCGTCGTCGCGCATCGCGAGGCGGTCGACGATTGTCTCACGTGCGCCGGACAAGCGCTCGAACGCCTCGATGCTCAGCAGCACGTGCGTCGGCGTGCCGCGGTCGGTGATCCATACGGGCGCGAGTCGCGCGGCACGCTTGGCCTGGCTCACATCCTGGTTGAATTCCCGACTGGTCATGACCTTCACGGATAGCGTTTCCACTGCTCTACAAACCCACGTTTCGCAGGTTGAACCGTAGGCATGTTACTACACCGTGGCGCGACTGCAACAGATCGGCGCGCTACCCCCGAAATCGACCGATCACCCGGCAATTCCGATTGCGCGGTCTCGGCGATTTGCTCTTGGTCGCGGTCTTCGAGCGTGACGCTGAACCAAGGGCGCGCCGATCTGGGGGGATGTATGACGGGGATATGGGAAAGCTTCTGGTCGACGCTCGGTGGCGTGTTGTCACCGCACGGCCCAGCGGCGGTTGCCGTGGCGAAAAGCTACGCGCCGGGCGATTTCTCCATTCACTTCTTCCTCCAGCTTGCGGTCATCCTGATCGCCTGTCGCGTGGTCGGCTGGCTGGGGCAGAAATTCCTTGGCCAGCCACAGGTGGTCGGCGAGATGATCGCGGGTGTCGTGCTCGGGCCGTCGCTGCTGGGGATGCTGTGGCCTGATCTGCAAGCGGCGATCTTCGCCAAGGACACGCGCAACGTGCTCTATGCCGGCGCGCAGCTTGGCGTCGGCCTGTACATGTTCCTTGTCGGCACGACCCTGCGGATCGACCATTTCAAGGCCAAGGCGCGGAGCGCAGCTGGTGTATCCTTTGCGGGGATCGCCGCACCGTTCGCGGTTGCGATCCTGATCACGCCGTTCCTGCTGACGGTCCCCGGCCTGTTCGCGACGGGCATATCGACGGTCAACGCTACCCTGTTCATGGGCGCGTGCATCGCGCTCACTGCATTCCCGATGCTGGCACGGATCATCAACGAGCGCGGGCTTGCCGACAGTTCGCTTGGCACCCTGTCGCTGACCGCAGGCGCGTTCGACGACGTGTGTTCGTGGTGCGTGCTGGCGATCGTGCTTGCGGCGTTCGGTGGCGGGGCGGGCGTCGCGATCGTCGCTATCGGCGGCGGACTGTTGTGGGCGGTCATCGTGCTGACCTTTGGGCCGCGGATCTTCGCGCCGCTCGCGCGTCGCGTCGAGCGCGAGGGCGAGATGAGCTACGCGGTCCTGGCGATTACGCTCGCTGCGTTCTGCACTTCGGCATTTCTGATGGACATGGTCGGCATTCACGCGATCTTCGGGGGCTTCCTGCTCGGCGTGGTGATGCCGCGGGGGCTGTTCTCCGACGAGATCAAGCGCAAGGTCGAGCCGCTCGCGGTCGTGCTGCTGCTGCCGATGTTCTTCACCTATTCGGGGCTGAACACGCGGCTTGACATGGTCAACTCGCCGTCGCTGCTGCTGATCGCGCTGGGCGTGCTGGTCGCGTCAATCCTCGCCAAGGGTGGTGCCTGTTACCTTGCCGCGCGGTTGGCCGGGGAAGACAATCGTACCGCGCTCGGCATCGGTGCGCTGATGAATTCGCGCGGGCTGATGGAACTGATCATCATCAACATCGGGTTGCAAAAGGGCATCATCGGACCGACGCTGTTCTCGATGCTGGTGCTGATGGCGATCGTCACGACGATGATGGCGGGGCCTCTGTTCGAGCTGGTGTATGGCCGCAAGGCGCGCGAGAGCGGCGAACTGCGCGCGATCGACGCGCGCGTCGCAGCGGAGTAACTCGGTGATCAGCAAGAATGTGCGAGCCGCTGCGCTCGCCACGGTGGCGCTGTGCGTCGCGTCGGGGGCAAAGGCACAGGATGTCACGGTCAAGCCGTTGGTCGATGCACGGCTGCGCTGGGAGGAGGTCGATCAAGACGGGCTACCCAAGACCGCAGACGCCGTCACGCTACGTGTGCGCAGCGGTGTCGAGGCAAGCGTCGGCCCCTGGTCGGGGCTGGTCGAGAGCGAGGCAACGGTCGGTATCGTTCAGAATTACAACGACGGTTTGAACGCCCGCGTGGGCTATCCCACCATCGCCGACCCGCAGAACATCGAACTCAACCGCGCGCAACTGCGCTATGCCGTACCGACGGCGAGCATCACCGTCGGACGCCAGCTGCTCGAGTTTGCGGATCAGCGGTTCGTCGGGTCGTCCACGTTCCGCCAGAACCAGCAGACATACGATGCCGTCCACATGACGTGGAGCCCGACGCCCAAGGTGGCGATCGACGCGGCCTATGCCTGGAGCGACCGTACCATCAATGGCATCGACGGTTTTGGCGCGCGTCCGCAGGCGATCAGCGGCAGCAACTGGTTCGGCACGATCGCCTACACCACACCGGTCGGCACCATCGCGCCCTTCGCCTATCTGGTCGATCAGGATGACGTCGCCGTGCAGGGCTTCCGCCTCGCCAGCCAGACCTACGGCGCGCGCTTCACCGGCACCCGCCCGATCGGAAGCCTGTGGAAGCTCGGTTACACCGCAAGCTACGCGCGCCAGAGCGACTATCACCGCAACCCGAACGATTATGCGGCAAGCTATGCCCTCGGCGAGGTGACGGTTGCGCGCAAACTGCTGCTGGCGACCGTCGGCTATGAAGTCCTCGGGGCCGACCGCGGCGTTGCGTTGACCAGCGTCCAAACGCCATTCTCCTCGCTGTTCAAGTTCCAGGGGTGGGCCGACAAGTTCACCACCACGCCACCCGACGGTATCCGCGACGCGTACGGTTCGCTTGGGCTTGGCTGGAAACAGGCCGGACCGTTTGCGAATGTGGCATTATCCGCCGTCTACCACCGCTTCGAGAGTGATCGGCTCGTGCGGCACTATGGCGACGAGATCGACCTGCTGGCCACCGCCAGGCTTCACACGACGGGCGTGTCGCTCCGCTACGCGCACTATCAGGCGGATCGCCTGTTTACCGACACGTCGAAGCTCTGGGTGGCGCTAGAATGGGCGGTTCACTGAAAGACTCCGCGTCACCCTTTTCTGCGAGCGACCCAGTAATAATACAGGAAACCCCGCGCCTTGTGGAACAGGCGGAAGCAATAGAACCGGCGTACCCCCGCATGGGTCGTTACCGGGCGGAGAATGTCGAGCCGCACATCCTTGACGTCGGAAAGCAGCATCTGCCGTGCGCGTGGGTCGGTGCGCCAGTGCTTGGCATATAACGCCCCGTCGCCGAAGCTGTAGCCGGCGAGCAGGCGGGTCTCGTCGGCGACGTCGCGTCTTCCGTGGTGATGATCGACGACGATCAACGGATCGTACAGTAGCTGGATCCCCAGCCCGCTCGCGCGGAAGAGGAAGTCGGTGTCCTCCGCCGCGACGAACGGCGCGCCCGCCCCAAAGCGTTCGTCGAACGGCCCTACCGAGGCAAGCACGTCTCCGCCGAACGCAAGGTTCGCACCCATCACGAAGCCACCGGGGAACCCGTCGGGCGGCGCGACCATCGGGTGATCCTCGAGCTTGACCGTCACGGGCAAGTCAGCGGGATTGCCGAGCAGGATCCGCCCGCCGATGATCGCGGGGCCTTTGGCTTTGGCAAAGGCGGCGATCAGACGGACGAAATAGTCGGCATGAAGGATACAGTCGTCATCCGTCATGGCGATGATCGGCCCGGTGCAATGCGCCAGCCCGCTGTTGCGCGCGCGTGCGAGCCCGGGACGCGGTTCTTCGACCAGGCTTACGCGAAACGGCTGGTCTTGCGACCACTGCGCGATCAGGTCCGGGGTGCCGTCGGTCGAGCCATTGTCGACCACCATGACCTCGATCCTTACGCCGGTTTCGCGGACTGCCGCGGCGGCGAGGGTGACTGATTCGAGCGTCGCGGCAAGCGAAGCACAGCGGTTGCGCGTGCAGATGAGGAGGGTGAGGGCGACCTTGCGCATTATGTGCGTTCGGCCACGAGCAATGCCGCGGCTGGGGTCGTCGCGCGCGCGATCAGGGCGGCGGGCGGCCAGGCGTCGAGATAGGCGGCCAGCTTGCCGTAATCATTGTCGAGCGCGACGTGCGGCACACCGAGCAGGTCGGCGAGGATATGGCCGTGCAGGCGATCGGTCACGAGCACGCGCCCGCGCGACAGCAGCCGCAAACCGCGCGCGACGCGATTGGCGGCTTGCGCATGGCGGGCCGCAGGATCGCTGCCGGATGGAACGTCGGGGCCGTCCTCCAGCCAGTCGACGATTGTCGCCTTTTCCGGGGCGGGCAGGGCATACCCCACGCCTTCGTCGTCCGTGCGCAGCAACATCAGCACCGCGCAATCCGCTGCACCGCGCGGTTGCGGCCCGAGCGCATAGGCAGAGTCCGGCGCAAGCTGCGTCTCGCAGGCAAAGTGCTGTTGCGCGAACTGGAGACTGCGGGCGTCCCGAACGTAGAGCGTAAAGTCAGGATGAGCGCCCGCCAGCATTGCAAACCGGTCAGCCCCGGCCGGTGCGCGAAAATGGATCGACTGCGGCAATTGCACCACCGGCCGGTCGTCGATCGCCGCCAGAATGGTTTCGCGGAACCGCTGGTGATGCGGCCAGACGTCGCCAAGGTTGCCGCCACCGTGGAGGAACAGCGTCCCACCGGGGCAGGCGCGGCGAAACGCAGCTTCGTCGAAATCATGCCAGGTAGAGACGTAATCAGGGTCACGCCCCGTCAACGCGCGCAACAGCGTCACCTCGCCGAGCCAGATCGCACTGTCGCCGACATTGGCGTGATCGGGGAAATCGACCAGCGCATAGGCGTCACCGGGGGCGACGTGCCTGCGGTAGAGGGCGCGGAGCGCCGCCTGTTGCGCGGCGATGGGGTCGACGGTCATACGCCAGCATCCGCCCGGTCGGCGATGACGTCGCGGTACAGCGCCTCGCACCCGTCAAGCCAGACGTCATGCGTGAACGAAGCCTCGACGCGCGCGCGTTGTGCCTTGCGCGGAAGCGTGGCGGCCGCGGTGATCGCTTCGGCGAGCGCAGGGACATCGCCCATCGGCGCGAAGCATCCTCCCGTGCCGATCACTTCGCGCGCCGCGCCCATGTCGAACGCGGCGATCGGAACCCCGCACGCCATCGCCTCGACCGCAACCAGCCCGAAGGGTTCGTCCCAGCACGGCGTGAACACGAACACCGACGCGCGTCCGATTGCGGCCGGCAGCATCGTTCCGTCGATATGCCCGCCGTAGCGGATCGTGTCGTCCAGCAGCGGCACGACCTCCGCCGTCCAATAGCCGGGGTCCTCGATCGCGCCGAACAGCGTCAGCGGCAGTCCTGCCAAACGTGCGGCCTGCGCGGCAAAATGCGGGCCCTTGTCGCGGGTCATGCGCCCGCACCACACTGCCGACCCGTCGCCGTGCGACACGAACGGCCACAGCGTAGGATCTATGCCGTTGTACAGCACCGATGCCTGGGGTGGCGCGCCTTCCGGCCACCAGGCGTCCAGCTGGCGGTGCGAGGTTACGGTCAGGCGGTGGCCCGGCACCGCACTCGCGTGGACGAACCAACGGAGCGCGTCATAGGGCGGGACGTGGAGCGACGTAACGGTCGGCACCACGGCGGTCCGCCTTGGCTCGATCGGGAAACGGTGGAGGCTGTTGTTATGCACCACGTCGAACCCGCCCGCCGCGATGCGGTCGCACGCTGCTTCGTATCCCTCGTCGATATGCGTGATCAGCGGCACATGACCACGATGCTCCGCCCCCGGGAAACTCTGCTCGTAATGCACGGGAAGGACCGGATCGATCGTCAGGCCGGGGTCGCTGTCGCCCGAGGCAAACAGTACGACGTCGTGGCCGCGCGCCTGCAGCCCGGACGCGAGATGCCAGCAGTGCGATTCCATACCGCCTGCAAAGGGCTGGCCGATCCGTTGGCGAACATGCGCGAGAACCGCGATCCTCATCCGGTCGACCGCGCCTTTTCGGACGCTGCGAGGCGGTCCTCCAGCAAACGGATGACAGTCGCCGTATTGGCAAAAGGCTGGTGGCTCTGCTGCCCGGTCAGCGCGCGATCGGCATCGTCGGGGCGGCGCAGAATGCGGATCGGCTGCCCCGGCGCGAGATCGACCAGCCCCATCAAGCGGAACGCCTGAAGCCAGTGGCCCATCGTGCGATAGCCCCATTTGGCTTCGAACACCTCGGCGTTGCGCACAACGCTGTCGAGATGGTGGACCGGCGGCATGTGGTGCGGATGGTATTGATGGAAGGCGAGCCCGCCCTTGATCCACGCGATCGGAATGCCCGCAGTGTCGAGCACCTTGCCGAAATCGGTATCCTCGCCGCCATAGCCCGAATAGCGTTCGTCGAACCCGCCGACCGACAGGAACGTCGCGCGCCGCATCGCGAAGTTGAGCGACCAGAAGCAGCGATAATCGTTGCAGATTTCGATGCCTTCATGCGGCGGGCCACGGCGATCGGAATGCTTTACCGCGACCGCGCCAAACGCCTCATACGTCCAGTCGCCCGAAGTGGCACCGCCCGGCAAATACAGGACTTCGCCCATCAGCAGCCCGTCAAGCTCGGTACTGAACCCCGCGTAGTCCGCAAGCAGCGTTGGCGTCGGGATACAGTCCATGTCGAGAAACACGAGAAGCTCGCCCGCCGCCGCCCGGGCAGCAACGTTGCGCGCTGCGGCCAACGGCAGCGCGTCGGCAATGACCTGGATCTGGCGGATCGGGAAGGGGGCGTCGGGCAGGTCATACAGTTCGTCCTGCATCACCGCGACAATCAGCTCGGTCGGGGGCAGGGTTTGCTGCATCAACCCGCGGACGACGTTGAGAAGATGGTCCGGGCGCCCTTTACCCAGCGTGACGACGGAAACTTCGGTCATGGTGATTGCTCAATTGGAGGAGGATCGAAGGACGAGGACCCGGCGCTGCATTTTGGCATCCGGTGGACAGAGTCAATCGCGATGCCGCGTCAGGCGATGATCAACGGTCGAAAAGCCGTTCGGTCTCCACCGCACGAACCGCCGCCTCCATCGCTTCGCGCGATCCGAACTGAAATCCGAGCTGCGACGCGTACGCCGCGCACATCGCGGTCCGGGCGGCACGATCGGCATCGTCAAGCGGTTGGACGAGGGCGGGCGCATCAGCCCGCCGGTCCCCGGCGCGCGTCAGGTACGGCCAGTCCTCCCACAACAGCACCGGCACGCCGAGTGCGGCAAGCGCATCGCGCACCAGCCAATGATCGACGTGATTGCCGATCGCCAGCGGCCCGAGCAGCTGGTCGGGCGCGAGTGCAGCGATCTGCCCGGCAAGCGCATCGGTCAACGGCGCCAGCATTCCGTCATCGTCGCGCCGTGCCGCGAACAGTTCGGGCGCGCTTGCATAGCCGCGGTGGGGCGCTTCGAGCAGCGGCAGATGTACCGCCGCCGCCCCGATGACCGCACACGCCACTTGGTCCTCGGCGCGGCGCAGCGCCATGTAATCGACCTCTGGCCCCAGACCCTTGTCGAGCTGGCAGGCGAGCGCGAAGCCCTCAGGCTTGGGCACATTGCCGGTGAAGCAGGTGACGATCGTTACCCGGTCGCCGGCGCGTGCCTGTGCGGCAAGCAACCCGCCGACCGAAAAGGCAGCATCGTCGAGATGCGGCGAGATCGCAACAATGTGCGTCACAATAGGTGCGGCTCGGCGCGGAAGCGGCACGGGGTGATCGCGATGTGCGGATCGATCCCCTGTGCCGGCTGGGTGCCGCGTAGATCCTGGTAGATCTGTCGGATCTGCGCGCCCACCGCCTCCCAGCTATAGACCCGGCGACATTCTTCCAGCGCCGCGTGCGACAGTCGCTGGCGCAGCGTGGCATCGGTGACGAGCCGCGACAGCGCGGCGGTCTGCGCGGGGATATCGCCTGCTTCCACCAGCAACCCGTTCTCGCCGTCGCGGATGCAATCCACCACCCCGACCGAGCGGCACGACAGCACCGCGTGCCCACATGCCATCGCCTCCAGGATAGTGTTCGAAAACCCCTCGGCATAGGTCGGCGACACGAACACGTCATGCGCGCGGTACAGCGCAGGAACGGCGTCATAGTCGGCATAGCCGGTGAAGGTCACACGGTCGCCGAGCCCGAGCTCTGCAGAGAGCGCGCGCGCGGGTTCGTAATCCGGGCCGATCCCCGACACCGTACAACGCCAGTCGCCCGCCACGCCCGGCAATGCGTGGAGCATGTCGAGCACGCCTTTGCGCCGGTCGACCCGGCCATGATAGAAAAGCCGCACGGGCCCCATGGGATCGGGCTCGCCGGGAGTGAAGCGGTCGGTGTCGACTGCGCCGGGTACGATCGTGAAGCGGTCCAGCGGGGTGCCGAGCCGGTCGTGGACTTCTCCCGCAAAACTGTTGCCGCCGATCAGCAACGCGCCCGCATGATCGAGCACGCGTTCCATCGCGATGCGGTGGGTGTCGCAGCACGAGCCGACCCAATGCCCGTCACCGCCCTGGATCGAGACGACGCACGGCACACCCAACCGCTCTGCCGCGAGCAGCGTCGCCCAGCCGGTCGGGTAGCCATATTGCGCATGGAGCACATCGAATGGCGCGCGCGCATGTTCGGCGGTGATCGCTTCGATCAGCGCGTCGACGTCGCGTTCGAAGTCGCCCCCGGCCTGCTCGCCGAGCGCTTCCATCCCGATCACGCGCACCCCCGGCACCGCGGGCGGCGGACCGCCGCCATAGACCGACGCCCGCGCCGGATCGCCGTAATATTGGCTCACCATCGTCACGTCGTCGCCTGCCGCGACGAGTTGCCGCAGCAGGTTGATCGCATAGATCGACATGCCTGAGATCGCCGGGAAGAACCGGCGCGAGACGAAGCAGATTCTCATGCCGCGATGCTCCGCAGATAGGCGATCGATTCGGGGATGGCGGCGTGCGCGCGCGGGCTTTCGCGTGACAGTTCGACGCAGACCAGCCGAGTGAAGCCGATCGCCTCGAGCGCGGCGAGCACCGCGGGCATGTCCATGTCGCCCTCACCGAAGGGGAGATGCGTATGGTCCCCACGCCGCATATCCTCGACCGCGACGGTGCCGATCCGGTCGGCATAGCGCCGGATCGCGTCGGCGGGGTCAATATCCTGCGTGACGAGGCAATGCCCGGTATCGAGCGCGAGCCGGAGCCGCGGATGGCGGGCGGCAAGCGTGGCGTACTCGCCGACCGTCTCGATCAGCATCCCCGGCTCAGGCTCGAAGCTCGCATCGACGCCGACGCGTTCGGCATGGTCGAGCACCTGTTCGAGCCCCGCATCGAGCCACGCCCGCGCCGCTGCCGGACCGACACCGGCCAATGGCACGCCCGCCCAGAACGACACCGTCTCGCTCCCGAGCCGCGCCGCCACGTCGAGCGCGCGGCACAGGAACGCGACACGCAGTCCGCGCCCGTCCGCGTCGGGGGTGATCAGCGTCGGTTCGTGCTTCTGGCGCGGATCGAGCAGATACCGCGCGCCGGTCTCGATCACGCTGCCGAGCGACAGCGTTTCGAGCAACGCGGCGACGCGGTCGGCTTCCTGTTCCCAGCGTGGCGCGAACGGATCGAGGTGATGATGATCGAGCGTGAGCGCGACCCCGGCATAGCCCGAATCCGCGATCAACCGCAGTGCATCGTCGAGCCGGTGGTTCGCCGCGCCGTTGGTGTTGTAGGCGTAGCGCAGGCTCATGCGACCCCCCGTTCGCCAGCGAAGGCAACGTGATGGGCCTCGGGTTCGCGGTAGAGCGGATAGAGCGGGCCGACGAGCGCATCGGCGGCGGCCGTGTCGAACAGCGGATGGCCGAGGCGTTCCGCATCGGCCGGGGTCAGGCGAACCCGGCGCAGCGTCTCGCTTTCCTCCATGCCGAAACGGATCAGCGGGGAATCGAGCGCGAGCAGCTTCTCGGTGTTGCGCGCGCCGATCCGGTAATAGCTCATCGTCTCGACCTCCATCCCGGGGACGATGACCTTGACGACCGAGATCGCCCGGTCGGCGGGGGACATGTCGACATAGAGCACATCGAACCCCGCCGCCTCGACCGCGGCGCGGGCGGCGGCGGCGCGCGCATGGCCATCGGGTGCTGCCTGCGTCGGCAACGCGTTGAAGCGGTGCGATCCGCGTTCGGACAGAACCGATCCGGCGAGCCACCCGCGCAAGGTCGCGGCATCGCGCCCGGTCCAGTCGCGCATCGCCTCGAACGCGCGGCTGTCGCTCGATTTCGCGGCACCCCCGGCCTGCGCCATGAAGCGCGCCACATAGCCCGCGGGCGCGACCTGCGCGACGAGATCGGCGGGGCCATGCGCGAAGGCCTTGCGTGCTCTGCTCGCGGCGAATTCGGTCAGGCACTTGTCGAGCGCAGCGGTGCGGTCCGAATGGCACGCCTCGCCGCACGCGGTCACCATGATCGGCGCGGCTGGCGCACTGCGTTCGTCGACCCCGACGCAATAGAGGTTGGGCATCCCGAACTGATCGGTCGCGAACTTGGGCATCGCGCGGATCCCCGCCGCCTCGAACCGCTCAAGGATCGCGCGCGTCGAAGGCGCGAGCGTGGTGTCGAGATCGAGCATCACCCCGCGGTCGAGCGCGCGGAACAACAGCCCGTTACCGTCGCGCTGGAGGATCTCGCACAGCCCGTGCCCGATCGCCCAGTCGAGATCGGGGCCGGCGCCCATTCCGTTCGAGATGATCGTCGTGAACGGCTGATAGCCGGGGGTGAGTTCCTTGGACGAATAGGCCGCGAGGTCGATCGGCACGAGCACGCTGGAGCCATCCGCCCAGCGCCTGGCCTCGACCCATTCGAGCACCGTCGCATGATCGACCGGCGACCCCGCGGGGAGGCACAAGGTCAGCGGATCGGCGACCGCACGCGCGCCGAGGCTGCGGACCAGCTCGGCATAGCTCCCGCGCGTCTTGCCGCGTGCGCCAAGCGTAAGCGTCGGCCACACCATCTCGGCGATCTCGCCGAGCCCGCCGAGCACCGCTGCCTCGTCGGTCGCGCCATAGCCGACGCCGTAGGGCATGATCCCGCCAAGCGCGGGGTCTTCGGGGAACAGTGCGACGACCCAGACGGGAAGCCCGAGCCGGTCGAGCGGATGGATCGGGAAGGCGACGACATCGCCTTTGGGAAACGCATCCAGATAGGCGTGTGCGGCGGGGCCGAGATCGGCGGGGAGCCCGGTCCTCACAGCGCGAGCCGCCGCACGCCCGGCGCGCGCGCCAGCCCGTCGTCGAGCGCGGCGAGCGTCACCGCGCGATTGACCTCGGGGGCATATTCGAACGGGGTCAGCACCGCGTCGAAATCGAGCGGGGCGATGGCGTCGCGATAGCGGCGGAGTTCGGCGTGAGTCAGCGGGATATCCTTGTGAAACGCCTTGTGGCTCGAAATCGCGTGCGAGCGGCCGGCGGGGTCCTGGTC
>Ga0265780_10000666_pt1 | contig 52177 bp, 56 predicted proteins | sample P1T30metagenome_FD_192432 | JGI IMG/M metagenome (GOLD analysis project Ga0265780, IMG submission 192432) | Plant litter microbial communities from East Loma Ridge, Irvine, California - P1 T30 | ecosystem: Environmental > Terrestrial > Plant litter > Unclassified | place: USA: California... | reverse complement strand
ACTTGATATATCTGGAACCCCAAATATCACTTCTGGTCACAGTTCGCGCCCTTCATTAGACCTTGCACGCCCTCTCAAGTTCCTTGGTAGACTGCAATACAAGCCGCGCATCATGGCCTTCCGGATGGGCCGCTTTGTACCCGGGCCTGCCCGCTTTGTACCCAGGCCTTCACGCCTCACACCGCGGCGTCTTTTGTTCATCACATCTGCGGGCGTACTTTTCTGGTTTTTGTTCTTTAGCTTGACCCCAATTACCTCGCCGCTTCCGCCTTATACCGGACCCCATGAGGTTGGCATACTGGATGTTGAGACAGAGGTCCAAAAGAGAACCATCCATGACGCGATACTGAAAGCGACTGGGGAGAAGGCTTTCCAACTGGATACGCTGGCTATCACCTTATATTACCCATCCTCTCTGCCTCTAGCGTCGCCTAGCCAGCGACCATGGGCACGACCGTGGCTTCCTCAACCTGTCTCGCTTATTGGCGAAGGCTATGCTCGTCTTGCCGGAGTGTCGAAATTATCTTCGGTCTTCACCTTCGGTCTCTGGCTCCTTGGTTCAAGCACAGTCATTCCAGGTGTCGTTGATGCACCAATCCTTTCCAGTGCTGAGCAAATTCTGGGCGAAGATGGTAGTGGTGCAGGCGAATTTGGAAAGATCATGAGCGCAGCAGAGCAAGAACATAAAGAGTTAAAACGAGGCGACGGTCTTGGAAGTTTGCCCTGCGTTGTCTTTACGCATGGCATGGCAGGAATGAGTCAGAGTTATGCACACTACCTGGGAAGCATTGCAAGCCACGGCTACGTAGTCGCTGCCGTCGAACACCGTGACGGTAGCGGACCCGGTACCATCGTCCACCATCCTGATGGTACGGAGCGAAAAGTCTGGCACATGAAGCTCAAGGACCTAGAAGCCGATCCGCCGATGACCGACCTCGACCTCAAGGCCGCACAGCTCAACTTCCGTGAAGCTGAGATCAGCGAAACCATCAAACTCTTTGCGCAACTCAATGCAGGTGACGCACCGGTCGTGAACCTCAAGCCCGACTCACCGCGGAATGCTTTGCCTGGTTTCAAGAACCGCCTCAACCTGTCAGCAGTCACAGTCGGAGGTCACTCATACGGCGCGACGGGGGCTATGCAAGCACTGAAATCTGCTGGCTCAAAGACAATGCCTATCAATGGTGGTATTGCCTTAGACCCCGGCAAGGGATCTGGACCCCTGAACAAGGACATCGACGTACCGATACTGGTCATGCAGAGCGGAGAATGGACAGAAAAGCAGACGGCTTTCTACGACGAAGGATGGCACTTTGAGGCCGTGAAGAATATCATCGATAACGTTAAGGAGGGGTGGTTCATGACCTTGTTGGGTACCGCCCACCCCTCTTGTACCGATGCGCCTCTTATCGTTCCTTGGATCATGAAGATGGTCACCGGTACGACGCTAAGTAGCAAGGTTGCTCTCAAGGAGTACATCGACGCCTCGGTCGCCTTCTTAGAATACCTGCGGACGGGCGAGAAGAAGGGGGTTTTGGAGAGTGGTGTCACGAACGCTGGAGGGCCTTTCACACACGATAAACCACATGGTAAAGTCCAGGGCCCGGACGGCGCTGACTGGGAGGTTCACACTGTTCCGAAGTCGGAGTAGGCTGCGCATCTTTTTGTAACACTATAATACTACAGCAAGTAAACATGCTTTATCCACCTCTTTGTGCGGTACCAAGCCTTAAGCTGATCCACTCTGTCTCCATGGTAGATTACCTATACCAATGACCGTCCATTCCCTAAGCTCTCCGTAGACGTTCTTCCACTTAACCATCAATAGAAGCGAAGAAAAAATAATTCATACCACTGGCAGGCAAAGTGATGCACTGTAGTCCTCGAGGCATCCCAACCACGCTTTTCAGCCATCAGGCGCATATTCACCAGCTGCGCCTGTGCGTACAATCGCTTTACCACGGGTGATGCCTCAGCCTCAACAAGGCGACACGTGCGCAAGATACCTTGATCAATCCGAACCCAAATTCCAATCGAATTGCGCAGTGGTAGCGAATTATCAGTACTGTGATACTCAACTACAACTTTTGATAAGTTGGTGAGGGAACTAGTAATGGGAACAAAGCACTCACTGAGGTGCTCATATATCATGAAACGTATCTCGGTCGGGAGACCAAGTAGCCGGAATGGCTGGACCGTCTCGTTGTTCGAAGTACGAGACCGTGGCTTTTCGATAAAACGATTCATGATCTCGGGACAGAGACTAGATTGAATCTTGGGTATTAGTAGGAGGGAGAGTCTGGTATTGAGGTTGAAGTAGTGGTTGACTGAGTAGATTGTAAAGCAGCCCACCTGTGTTTTCATTACGGATGTTCAAGCGCTAGGGTCATGTGTTCAAAGCGGAGTGGTGTGTTAATATTCATCTCATACATCCATTAGTTTCACTTCCCCCACAGCCCAAAGCCCTTACTGCCACCTCTTGACCTAGGCTGCTGTTTCTTCTTCTTCTCGGGTTTCTCTAATCTTTTACAACTCACATCCGCCTTTACCATCATGAAACTCTGATCGAAGACATGTCCATTAGCATTACCGCATCGTTCGAGTGCAGGCGCAAGTGCCAATTCTACTCGCCTGCCCTTTGCGCTGCCATTGACACCATATCCACCACTGCCGTTCTCGTCATCATCTTCATACACGTCCTCCATTTCACTGTCGTAGAATCCGTAGCCCCAGTATTGATCTTTCTTACCGCCGGTGAATGTAACGAAGCGATAGTCGGCGAGCTGGCGCTTCATCTTCAAATCCAGCGCAACAGATGCTGAAATGATGGTACCCAGTTGTTCCTTCCCTGAGCGCAAAGACTGTGTAGACCAGGGCCGTAGTTTGCGGCGCATGCGACTGCAGAAACGGGATATTCGTTTTAGGACGGGCGCGGCATCGAAAGTGGGACGCCATTTGCCATCTACCTGAGGGACTAGGAGGTTTACGGTCATGGCTCGCCATTGGTGGTATTCTTCGGCTTGGGCTTCGTTCTTAACAGCTGTACCTTGTTAGCATTGTAATCATGAGAGATTCGCCGGGGGCGGGGTAGCGTACCCTTGCGCAATGTGTCGTTAATCTCGCGCAGCTTCCTGTCTCCCAGTTTGCCTGCCCATACATATCCACTGCCCTTCTGCCAGTTGTTGAATATCTTCTGCTGCAGCTTCATCCAAACGTATGCTTGGATGAGGAGCGGCCGTTCCTCTGGGTGCTTCAGATACGTCTGGTAGTTGTCCGTGAGGTTCCCAAACAGTTCCTTCGCTCTAGTGAGATATGGTCGCTTGCTCGTGGCTTTGATGGGTCCGCCGAAATACTCCTCACTCCATACTCGTATCTCATATCGCAACGCGAGTAGCTCTTCAATCAAAGTGTTCTCTTCAGATTTGTACACGATCGAACGTTTTGCAGGCATCCCATGTGGACCCATGCTCCTCCTCTGCAGCTGTTTCCTCAGCGCATCTCGCTCTTTTGTGACTTGGTAGTACCGCTGTATGAGATCATCTTGGCTGTTACCCCTCGACGCGTCTGGTCGCGATGGGCTTTTGGGCGGTACGAGGGGACTGATAGTCGCGCTCAGTCGGTGCGGGCTGCCCAATGCCGATGATTCGTCGGATGATGTCTCGGCCGATGTCGCTGTAACTTTCTCGAATTTGAGCGGTGGTATGTAGGGCGCCTTCCGTCTATGCCTGGGTATCAGGACCTCCTCGTCAGACCATTCGTCTCCGACTTCGGGGAATGGATAGCCTTCTTGCTCCATTACAGGTGATTCGAGGGTCGATGCAGATTGCGGTTCTTCAATGACTTCGGCGGAGGGGCAGGTCAGTTTGAGCGACTTGAGGGTAGAATGGCGGACGTCTATGGATGCGACTCGGTCAGCGCGCTATATCCCAATAGCCCCAAATGCCCACACGCACCAGGAGATAGAGTCGCCATCTCAACAAAGACTGAGCATGTTTGCCCTTCTGGTATGCGCTCAATGTTGATCCCGCGAGCGGTGAAGCCTCTTGGTAGTCTATGCTGCTATGCGTCCGCGCAGTCTCATCTCAGATCAGCTTCGGACAAGCTCGCAGCGGGGCCGGCGATGTTTATGGCCCTGGGAGAGTAGACGGAATAATCTGAACGAGTTGACGGGCACGCCCTCAGCAAGGAAGATGGCATGGCGCAGGCAAGCTTTGCTGCTATCTAGCCCAGCCTCGCCGCGAAAGGCAGCCCTGGCGGTTCAGCATGAACCACTAAGAGCGGGCAGACGACGAAACGAGCTGCAATCACACCAGTGACGTGTGACGAAGTGCATGCAGACGGCGATGGGTCCACGATTGGGTGAAAAAGAGGAGGCTGTCGGCATCTTCGCTTATCTAGCGTGCGCCTGTCACCTGAACCGCGACGGGACGACTTCGGGATCCACCTGAACCATGTTCTTGCCAGCAACAACACGTCTTTTCGTGTTCACGACCGTCTGACACGACATGTTCACGAACTCAATTCTGCTGTCATGGTAACCTGGCAATATACGCAATTTCCGACGCGCCAAAAGCACGGCGCGCAAAGGCCGCTCGGGCGCTCTAGAGGACGATAACAAGCTCCATCCTGGAGTACCAGAATACCTCCGGCCTCCGCATTCTCCACACTGCACATCACCAATCATTTTCGGGTACCTTCCCTGGTACCTTCCCCAACCCCTTCATTGCAGTAGAGCAGCAGTCACCCCATCCCTTAGCTTCAATGAGGTCCCTGTCTTTGCCCAGCAATTCCCCGGTGGTGGCTCGTTAACCTTAAATGCCACTGAATTACACCTATCACCCCCGGCTTGTAGGTAGTTCCAATTCGAGCAAAGTGCAAGGCATGTATTGAGGTCTAGGACGAAAGCCTTGATCAGTGTCCGCCCGTCGGTGTCAAATCCACAATGCTTGATGAATTCGTATTGTCCTGTATTGCCCCCAGGTGTCCTGGGTGTGAACGATGTACTGTTGCTGGCTGGGCAGTCCGTGGTTGCAAGGGAAGGGGGTACGCTCGTGGGTTTAGAGGAGGAGAGGCTCCGTAATCCGGAGGACGTTGAATCACTTGAGCCGCCTGTGCTGGACAGAAGTATAGAGGTTGGCGCGCTGCTCACACATTAGTATACATTTGTCAGTGGGTCTCTCTAGGCAAGGGGGAACTACCTCTGCACAGAAGATGGTGGCGCATTTTTTCTGTTCCCTTTGACTGCTAGCGAGCCACCTACAGCTCCGCCCACAGACGCAGCGATTACGACAATGCTTACAACGACCAGTATGGACCAGAAGAGCCACGGTTTCAAACCTCCGAACGATTTCGATTGGTTCTCTTTGAGCGTGGGGTTTCCCGTAACGACACGTTGATAAATCCAGGCTTCCTTCCCTTCATCTTCGTGCTCCACGGCGTGCAGGCCTGATCCGACCACAGGGAGACCATCTCCACCACAAGGTTCCGGTAGGTTCTCGCACGCGATGTGTCTCGACATGACGCTGTGAGTAGTATGAATGGGCTCAAGATTGTCTGCCTGCTGTTGACCTTGATCTTGATCTTTGAACGAAAATCCCGTAGATGCAAAGAGCTAAATAAATGTCCAGCATCTGTTGAAGGTGTTCGAATTGCATGGGTTCGATTGGTAGAAGCATATCTTATTATATGGTTGCGTAAAAGCGCTGGGTGTGTAACAGGTACGATGCCACATAGGGGCGGAAATTGTAATATTATGTGAGATACGAATAGAACTTAACAAAATTGCCTGAGAGCAGTTATACGATCATACGACGCAGCTGTCTATTTACATCCAATAATCCTATATGTAAATGGGGCTGGGAAGGGTGAACCTAAGGTATGCCTCCAAGGCTGACTGCAAGTATTGGATGGGGCGGTTTTTCCAAATTTGACCTGGTCCGAGAACACTAAGACGTTGCTATCCTCACTGTCGGTCTTCGTTCCAAATTTCCCTCTCACTCTTATGGAGCATATGTTTCCAGTCAGGAGGTCCGGAGATGCCTCTATTCCCGTGCAAGTCAGCATCCCGCTGGTTCTTATTGAATTGTGGACGATAGGCGCCTCTGCGCTGCCTGTAATAAGCACATTTTTTGTGGATCCCAGTCTCTAATCGTTGCCGTGCACCCAATCCATCCGAGTATATAGAACTGTAGCCGGTAGATCTATGGCAAGTGTTAACGAAGCGGAAGGAGGACGTGAACTAGGAATTAGGAACTCCGAGGTCACAAATTAAGCTTGCGCTTTCGGAAGCGCGATGTAACTTGAATGGTGCAGGACAATCGAAAAGCACGGCCAGTCACAACAACTGACCGACGCCGTTCTGGTACCTGTCAACTGAACGAATCGAATATTGCAAATAATTCCTTCCGGTCAGCGTGCTCATTTCTGACCGTCAGATTTTGTAGCTGAAAGCAGTTATCACTGGGACAGGACGTTAGCATGTGATACTATGACGACACAGGGTCCATATCCGAAGCTGGACACCTCGAAGCACCCTTAGGCCGTCCACGGGAGTGGCATATGAAACTTCAATGCATGTACCGAGGTGTCTGCTGTCAACCTTGGAAAGCATTGGTCGGATAGTTCTCGGAGGAAGATTGTTGATCGTCGCTAAGGCCCAAACGGGTAACGGCGGCCCGTCAGCTAGCGGGGCGAGAATCGCAACGAACACCAAGGCGCGACGGAACCAATTCCTCCCCGGGGGCCGATCCACCCTGTCGAAAACTTCAAGACTCTCATGCAGACTATCGCAAACCGTCCCCGACCATGGTCGAATCGAAAGTCGGCATATCGTCTAATTCGCCGGGCTCAGCAAGCAAACCCAGCGGAGGACGACATCGCGTCATCTCCTCTTGTTTGACATGTCGGCGCAGGAAAGTCAAATGTGATCACGTTCATCCAGTATGCGGTTCTTGCATGCGAGGAAGTCATGTGTGTACCTGGACAGATCAAATACCGGCATCCACTACTACTGGAAGGATTTCGAAACCCACGGCTGGGGCCACTGGAAAGACCGGAAAAGGCAGTGACGTGCAAGCCCGGTTAGACAGACTCGAATATCTTCTAGAGAAAGCTGTTGCGGGACAGGGGGCGAAATCCACGGCATCCGTACGGTCCAGTGTTGAATTAGACAGGAAAGAAGTGGAGGCGCTGACCCCATCGTCGAATAGTCAGACTTCCCATGGAGGAGGAATCGCTTCTGATGGTGGCGACGGGACCCTCTTGTTGAATGATGGGCAGTCTCAGTTTGTCTCGTCTCTGCATTTTGCATTACTGGCCGATGAGGTGAGTGCTGCTTTTCGACATGACAGAACATCGCTCCGAGTTACACCGAGCGAAAGCTACATTCATTCTTATTGTATTTCTCTGTTTCTAGGAATTTTGAACAATACTGATTGGGTTTTAGATACAAGACATCAAGGCCTTGCTTGGTGATAAGACCGACGAAGAGAGGAAGGAAGTGCCGCAAAGCAGTCTGGTTGACCTACTTTCCCTCGGTCGCGCAGGAGCCGGATCAAATCTAGAAAACCTGCTACCGAGCACAAAAGAGCACCGCGACACGCTGCTGGACGTCTATTTCGCAAATGTAGATCCTATGGTGAGAATTACCCATAGGCCAACTGTGGTGCGCAAATTTTCCACCTACAACGACGAAGCACATCCTATGGCCTATGCCATCTACTTCTCTGCGATCAACTCTCTGCCTCCAAAGGTAGTACACAACAAGTTTGGCGAGACAAAGGAATCACTCCTCGATCGATTTCAGCTGGGTGTTGAGATCTCACTGGCTCGGGAAAACTATCTCACAACATCGAACCTGGAGATATTCCAGGGATTTGTATTATGGTTGACCTGTATCACCAGAGAAGAAGATATGGGTAAGTGTGCTAGATGTTCATAGTTCTGCAACGCTCACACATATAGCAGGAAAAGCGTGGGTTCTGATAGGCATCGCATTTCGCATCGCTTTGAACCAAGGCCTGCACCGAGATCCATCGTTATTCCCGACCGGCTCCATGGACGCTCTGACTATCGAGCTACGACGGCGTATGTGGCATCAGCTAGGGCATCTGGAGTTCCGGGCAGCAGAATGCAAAGGACAGGAACCGAGCATCACCGAAGACTTCTATACGACGCTGTTCCCACGAAACATTGACGATGAGGACCTTGTAGACGGCGCAAGTCCTGGTCCAGCCCCGTATGACGAACAGAAGCTTACAACTATGACGTTCCAACTGGTCCGGTTCAACGGCATGCGAGCTCTACGGCGCATAGTTCAAAGCACTTACCGCCTGGAACGTCGTATGCTGGACTCGGGGCTTCATGGAACATCTCGTCCTGATCCCGCACAAGAACTCAGAGATCTCTATGAGCAGATCAAAGTGATGCTCGACGAAGTTCACGAAGAGAATCAGCGAAAATATTTGCATAACCTTAACCCAGAGGTGCCAATGGAGAGGCTGACGCTGGGACTGGCTTCACTGTTGGAGTGGCGTGCCTACTTACTGTTTTGGCTTCGGATGCCGCGTGCTTACCGCGACGTAGTCTTTTCGGACGAGATCCGCCGATCGTACGTTCCAGTCAGAGCCCTAATGAGGAACAACAATGGCTAATAATGCTAGGATCTTCGAGAAGTCAGTAAACTGCGTCGAAACACTAAACGGAGCGGCAGCCGATGTCGATGCTGCTCGCTTTCAATGGCACATTGGTCCGTCACCCCGACAATGTCTACCCAGTGAGACACAAGAGCTAACTTTCAAAGGAGGAATCGCGTCTTTCCAAGCCATCATGCATATCCTATCAGAACTCCGCAACCCCCTCTTCAACGCACCTGACCGCCAACGCGCTCTAAGAGCCCTCCAGATGTCTCGTATCCTCCGAGAGAACAACAGCGCCAAAGCATGGCAGGCAGTCAAAAACATGATAGACAAGGCCGTCTCAGAACACAATCTCTCACCAAGAGGGCCGCCGCAGCCATCGACTACCTACGTCAGCCAACCCATCGTGCCTTCCATTCCCATGCCGCTGAATAACAACGCACCCAACAGCAACACGGGCGTATATCCGGCAATGCAAGGCATCCCAAGCTACGCCTACCAAAACCCGTCTGCAGCTTATAACCAACAAAATATGCCAGGGCCATCTCAACCAGAACCTATGCAGACTCAACCCGACTTGCTGCAGTCCATGCAGTCTATGCAAGACAATGCGCCTTGCTGGGACGACATCAATCTCAACAACATCAACAACATCGTAGGCGACGTACAAGCTAGCACGGATGTAATTCCCGACTTTGATTTCGTAAGTAACCATGACATGATCAGGTAGACAGGGTCATTTGGCTAACAAACCCAGGGTTTCTGGGGCGACCCTTTTAACTACGAGAATGAACCTGCAGCCATGCCGTTGCAAGATGGCTACTTTCCTCAGTGGAGTGGGGGAATATGAAAGCAACGCACCAAGTCGTACGAATAACTTTATTCACAACTCCAACCCAAAGGACCGGTACCGCAGCGCGATCATTACGTCCACGAGGGGCTCTTACCTAGGTAAGAGCAGACGACGAACATTCACTTATCATCTTCGCCAACCACTCTACTCTCAATAATATCTGCCACCGACGCATCATATGGTTCTCTAAACTCCCATGGATGATGCCGTTGTTCTCAAGCGAACCGGTGACCCTTTTGGCGCTGTCTCGGTTTTCGACGCGAATCGGACATGGGCTAAGGAGGCCTAATCCACCACTCTTGCTGTTTATGTGTTGTGTTTAGTATGGCGTTTGCTGGAGGTCCGCCCTGGACGACGGCTAGAACAGACGGATATGTGCGTGTTGGCATAGAGCTCAAGGCTTATTGGGGTCAGGCGTTTCATAGATCGAACATAGAGGAGCGGGTCTTTGGGGTAAGGTTAGCTGCAGGAGTCGAACATCAAGAAAGCATCCAATTACATGGATACATAAAAACAAGCCGCATGCGGTGTGTTTGTACAAGCCGTAGAATTAAGTTGGCGAATGGCAAAAGCATCAGACGTCCATGTTATACAATTAGCAAGCGCATAGTCGCTCAACCAAGCTCGTACGTAAAGTGCGAGCGAACCGAACAAGCTCTATCAAGAAAGACAGTTCCCATGCATACCATATGCATGGCAACCCCGTAGCAAAGGCACGCCAGCCCATCTACTCGTCCTTGACACCGCCACGGCCCGCACGCTCAGCAGCCTCAATGCTCTTCTTATCCGTCTTAATCTCGCCGCCGCTCATGGCGCCCATCATACCGCCAGCCGCCTTCCACGGCCTAGCGAGGTCGCCGGTTGCCGGCTGGCCGAAGAGGTGGACCTTGACGAGGTTGCCTTCGAACGCGCCCTTGAGGGGGATGATGGACTGGATGAGGAGCGGGTTGGTGTACTTGAAGTAAAGGTGCATCACGCCCATCATGCCGACACCCATCAGCTGGGCCTTGAAGAGCTCGCGCAGCTTCTGCAGGTCGTAGGCTTTGACGGTGGTAGCGACGAATTTCGGCTCCTCGCCTGAGCCCATCGGGGCCGGCTCGACGTATTTGACGACCGTCATGTCTGTGGTGTTTTGTTAGTCGCTGTGTCGGTCTACCCCGGGCTCTTCTTTCCACGCACCATTCTTCTTGTTGATCTGCGCCTGCACGTAGAGGTAGATACCCGCGATGATCAGGTTGGAGACGATGTAGAGCGCGCGCACGCCGTTGAGGACAGTCGGATCGTCGAAAGGTATCTTCTTGGAGATTTGCATAAATCCCAGGATGATGACCAGGTTGGAACTGCAGTCGAGTTAGCAAACTGTCTTCAACACCGGGCGCAGTGGATCCGGCGTACATTTGCGGGCTGATGGCCATGGTGACGTTGGAAGCGGATTGTTCGGGTGAAGAATTGAAGTCGCTTTCGCGATCGTTTGACAAGAAGCTGGGGGTAGAGATGTGGTTGCGCGGAACGTGGGTGAGAGGGTTAAGAACAAGCGGGCGACTTTTGTGGTGGGCGAGGGTCATGATTAGCGCGATCCAAGAGGCCAGGTTGTTGCCCGCCGCTGGCTAGCCCCAACAGGCATTCACCCTTCTAGTCTTATCTAATGCCTTCTCTAGACACATAGGGCGAGAACGACACAGAAGTTTTGGTGCGCGTCACGAGTATAGAAGGTGCACAGGTATATGATGGAAGATTGTAAAGGCCATTCGCGCCTTCTGATCGTTCTGATGCAGGGTATCTCATCTATAGACCTCAACATGCATATGCCATAACAAATCCAATATCAAGCCATACTCTGTATGTTCCAATGACGCCGCGCTAATGATTCAAAACTCCCTCGCCGGCTTCGTAGACACCCAATCGCGAAACGGTGTCGCGGCGATATGCAATGCAAACAACCAACGAACAAACAGAGAGGAATTTCTCCCACATACACAAATCCTGCCTTCCTCACATCACCAGACATTCGCGATCCGGCCTGTTCTTGTCCTTATTCTTCCCTTTGTCTAGGACTGTACCAGGTTCCCTACTCTTGCTCCTCCGTCTGTCTTTCTTCTCCTTCTTGCTCTTGCTGCCCGATAGACCTGCTTCTTTCTTCTCTTTGGCCGGAGAGTGGCCCTGTTGATCGTTCTCTACGCTCTTCACTTTTTCAATCACAATGTGAGGTTCGTCGCTGGGAGCTGCTTCAGTCGTAACCAGCTTGTCCTTGCTACCGCGTCCCGTTAGCCTCGATAACGTAAGAGACAAACGAGTCTCGCCGCTTGGACTACCTGGTCGACTTCTGTTGTTCCCAGACAACCATATTCGAGAGCCGCGCCGGGATACGGACAAGAAGCTGCTTTTCTGATCATCTGGTGTTTGCGGTTCAGTTCGGCCACGTAGGCTGCCTTCGCCATCCTCGATCGCGGTGCTGCTGCGCCGATTGCTGGACATGCTGGTTCGACTAGCTGGCTCGTCTGTAGAATTGGATTCAGTATGCGGATCTTTGGTGTTGAAGTTGTCGTTCTCTACACCGGCCTCGGCATCCGCGGCTGTTGTAGAGGGCAGGGAAGCCAGCGTTTCTCGTGAAGGGTCGACGGACGGAACTCCTGATTGCGCTTCTGCATATGTGGGCGGATCTCCCCGGGAAGCGAGCTCTTCATCGATAGGCTGCACTTGGTAAAAGAGCAGATACGGTGACTCTTCTCGCAAGGCTGTCTTAATATCAACTTCAGTCACCCGTTGCGGCGAGAGATCGTCAAAGCGTATCCACTTTTCCAGCTCTTCCTCCGAATCTGATTGCGCGGTGCCAGGTCGTTCGCGAGCGTTGGCACGGACAAGCGCAATATAGTGGCCAGAGTCGACTGATACGCCCCGATGACAGACGACAGACTGGAGGACAAGTTTGAAATTGCCAAACAGCGGGCCTTCTTCTTTCATCCGATCATCAGATATGAAGTGAGGTAAACCGATATCAAGCGGAATGTCGATATATGTATTCAGACGCTTTGGAGCGCCGTGCGGCGTCATCGTATATCTCTTCAGGCATATGCCGAGAACCGGACGCTTCACCGAGAAATGCGCAGCGACTTGAGCATCGGTCTTTGGTACATTGTCGGTATACCAGGGGATAAGACTGAAGAACTGCCAAGCCGGCATGAGAATCTCCTTCTTAAGTAGAGAAGCTGATCGTGGTCGGCCGCTGGAGCTGTTGTCCAGCATGTCCTCGACGTGCTTCTTCTCATCAAACTTGCTCGTTTCCTGTGACTGACGTGTATATCGCTGGCTGAAGATACTATCAGCGCGACGGCGGCCTTGCAGATTTGGTCGCGTTGGAGTTAGTGGTGTGCTTGGCTCGTAAGTCATCGGCGTAGAGACGAGAGGAGTCATCGAGCCCTCCATCTCCATCGTCTCTATATGTATTGTCTCATTCTTCTCGGGATCCTTGTCTACGAATTCTTCGTCTTTGGACTTGATGGATGCTATCGTATTTTGGCGTTGCAGGTATCGCTTGACCTCGATTCTGTTATTGAAATAGGTTTCCAAACAGTCTTCCAATGTGACAACGTCATCGCCTTCTTGTTCTGGAATGGCGACTTCGAGCAGCCGTTCGTTGACGAACTTGTGGTCATCTTCCTTGTCTTCACGTCCGGTGTGGTAGATGTCCATCTTGAGGGTGAGTAGCGGCAGCTCGAGCGCACCAGTGATGAAAGTGAAAGCTTCCGAAGCGTCTTGTTGACGGACCTGTGCAGCATCTTCCCATCCGCACTTGGCAAGCGAATCCTGGAGGTGCTTTGTCTACGATGTGCGTTAGCCACGGAGGAGTTGGATGACGAGGTAGGTCGTACCAAATCGACCTTGATGAGCTGACCACTCCTCAAGAGATTGACCCATAAGCGCAACACAGCCGCCAATTTCTTCCTTGGCTCATCCTCAAAGTTGTCATACAACATGGCCTCAAAGCTGTCGAGACGCGCGAACATGGCAAACAGCAGTGCGTCCAGGTAGCATGTCACCATGTTCCGGTTTATGGCGCCCAGCATGGTCACATCAGGACTGAAGTCCTTCAGCTCGCCTTCGAGCGATTCGTTGGCGAGCACTAGAAGATCGTAGGCTTTGTCGATGTCGTTGGGATGCCAGGCGAGGGCATGTTCGGCCTGTTCCTCTCCCATGCTGGTTATGCCAGCGCCTTGTAGGCGTGAAAGGAGCATCTTGACCTGCAGCCGGTTAGCCAGGTTGCATGCAGCCTTGTTCCCTCGCGTACCTTCTTCTCGGACTCATTGTTCGCTGGCGGTCTGGGACCTTCGCTCGTGAATATCCTGTAGAGGTCGGGCGAAGCATTGGTGGATTTGGACTGTAGAGACACATAGTCAGAAGAATGCGATGTTGAAGGTGGATCGGCGTTGGGTGTAAGAGAAGAAGCACGGCATGGTAGCTTCTGGTGTAGAAATAGAAGACTATCCTCTACCGATGTTCGCAGTACAAATGGGAGCTTGTGGTACAGCGTCTCGATGCCGGCAGACAAGCGCCGCTGGCAGCTGGGCGAGTCTTCCGGCAGCGCAACGGCGGCAGAGCATAGCAAAGGACTGAGAGAGTTGACAGAAGCGAAGGAGCTCAGGCGTACTTTGGTATGGGCGTGCTTGGACGCGCGCTTCTCATGATGCTTGTCGCGCCGGCTGAGAAAGCGTGACATGCCGTTCATGGTGGTGGACGGTGAAGGCGAGACCCATTCAGTGAAGGGAACGCGGCGGTAGGTAGCGGGGCAGGCAGCGAGCTTGGGTTCGGTGGTGGAGGAAGGTGCAGACGAGCCCTGAGCCCGGTGGTCGGTGGGGAAGCGAGCGGGTGTTTGGGGCTGGCTGGCGGCCGCTGGGAGTTTGTCGGTGAAAGCGCAATGGTGACGCGCGGTCAGAGGAGCGGCCGACAGACAGTGACCTCAACGCACGACACAAAAAGAAAGACAAGAGCACAGCATGTCCCCGATGCCGATCAGCCGCATGTCGCGAGCTGACGTCCGACCTGGAGCAGTGGCAGGTGCGGACGAGTGGGGTAGCCCTATTGGCTAGCCGCGGACCCTAGAACCGCCCATCCCTGCCGCCCTCGCGTCTCGCGTATAGCGTATTCCGAGGAAAAGTCCGTTGGAGACGCTGTCGCATGCTGTGAGGCCGTACCCACGACGACGCCGCACCACACACCCATGGCACTGCGCGAGCTGCCATTCCGCACGGCCATGGCCCTCTGCAACAGCACCAGACCCGCCATCCGCGCGGCTGTCCCCCTGTGCCGCCGCAATGCCTCGTCCGAAGCAGTCCGCGAAATTGAAGATGCATCATCATTCGAGGTCCCGCCGCCATCGCAGGAGCTGGCAAAGAACTACGACCCCGTAGCGCGGAGTCGGCTGCGGAGGAGAGGAAACAAGCAGCTGCCGCCAAGCAGGTACGGCCGCTGAAGCATGCACCAGTAGACACACAGGCTCATACATACCAGATACCAGTACCGATCCCCCAAATACTACCGCGGCCCTCTGCACCCCCACCAGCCACCTCCCGAGTCGGATCCCTCTTCGCGACTCTTCCAGCCTGGACCCTTCAGCCTGTCCCGTCTCGAGCAAACCTACCAGAGCAAGATCGCGTCCGATCTCCTCACCCTCACATATCAGCACTACCCTCCCGGTTACCGCGCTCCCAAGACGGAGCAAAGACTACGAGAATGGACTGGCGACTCCCCGTACTTCAAAAACCGCCCCCTCAGGCCTCCACGAGGTAAGGGTGAGGTGCTCCGGCTGCTTCAAGAGCCCCGCACTTTCCGCAACATACCCAAGATCACAGGCGTCACAGTCCACTCCATGGTGCCAGAAGCGCAAGAGAACAGCGGGAATCTGCACGTCGCAGGTATGATCCTGCAGGCCATCAGCAATGTACGAGCCGTGTCGCACAAGGCGAGACACAATGTCGTTGGGTGGGGCTTGCGTGCGGGCAGATATGTCTCGGTGACGGCCAAGATGGAGCGGGAAGATGCGGAGCACTTTCTGACAAAACTCATCGATGTGGTCCTGCCAAGGATCAAGGAGTGGAAAGGAGTACCAGGTTCGTCTGGAGACGGACACGGTAACATGAGCTTTGGTCTCACCCCAGACCAACTTGCCCTCTTCCCGGAAATTGAGGTCAACTATGATGCGTGAGTCTGCTTTCCTCTAGTAATCTATGCTCCGACTGACACAGTTCAGATACCCACCAAAGATGATTCCCGGTTGCCACATCACCATCCAAACCGATGCCACCAACAACAAGGACGCACGTCTACTCCTCCAATCCATTGGAATCCCATTCTACGGCAAGCTAAACGACTAAATATCTGTGTCCGACCATTGTGTATAAACTGTGTAGAACATGTAAGAATTATATACGTCTTACGATACATTGCATTCATCGCATGTATCCATCCTGCATTTTGTTTCTGTCCAGTCAAAGAAAGACTATAGTACACCGCGCAACGAAGAATGAGAATAACATGGACGGTTGTAGATTTGAGCTAGATGAAGCACAAAATAGGTCTCTGTCTAACCGTCATGTATGCCCGCCGCGAATGTCTTACTATTGCGAAACATGCACTGCAACATGGGTGAATGTTGAGGACCGCGGCTTGAAAACATACATCGCGAGCAGCACCATGTTCAGAACCACAGTACTGGGATACGCAGACCAAGCAGAATGTCTTTATGATTTAAATGTTCGGCCTCTTCATCTCGACATGAGACTGCAACCTATCGGGATGTGCCCTCGATAGACGAGTTATTTTCGTGAAGTTGTCGGGCGCGGACGGACCCTGGCACGAGATTTTAGGTTGGCCAAGCTCCCCCGAAGAACTCCCGCCATGTCGCAGCTTCGCTCAGACCGCTAACCACCACTAAACCGACCCGCGATACCCTCCAAAAACCCCAGAGTTGCTTCCGTGACCACCATACCCGTCACGATGCAGGCAATCCGGCAACCCATGCGCTCTGCGCTCTCAAAGGCCGCTACCAGGCAGTATGCGACCGCTTCCTCGCAGTATGCCGAGACGATTAAGAACCTTCGCATCAACGGCGACACCAAGGTCCTGTTCCAGGGCTTCACGGGAAAGCAGGGAACGTGAGTGCGACTGCAAGAGCGCGTGGTCGGAAGAGGGGCTAATGCAGGACCAGCTTCCACGCACAACAAGCCATTGAATACGGTATGCGCAACGGACCCGCTGATATAATCTTGTGAGGGGGAGGACTGACAGGGCGACAGGCACAAAGGTTGTTGGAGGCACAAACCCCAAGAAGGCGGGCACCGAGCACCTTGGACTGCCCGTCTTCAAGAACGTAGCAGAGGCCATGAAGGAGACTCAGGCTTCCGCTACTGCCATCTTCGTTCCGTACGCCATACCCCACAGCCGCATATAGACCATGCGATCTAACAGCCCTGTAGCCCGCCAGTCGCTGCTGCCAGTATCGAGGAGGCTATCAACGCAGAGGTTCCCCTGATTGTGACGTAGGTATACATATCAAACTTGGATACTTGGAAACTTACAACCGACAGTATTACTGAGGGTATCCCGCAACACGGTATGAAATACAGACATGGTCAATGAGGCACAGATACTGATTGATGCAGACATGGTCCGCATCACAGACATGCTCAAGACACAGAACAAGTCTCGCATGGTCGGCCCCAACTGCCCCGGTATCATCGCTCCCGTACGTTCTTTGCCTACCTCTTCCAATCGGGGTGTGATGTTGACTTGAATAGGGTCAATGCAAGATTGGTATCATGCCAGGCTTCATCCACAAGCGCGGCCGCGTCGGTATTGTTTCTCGTTCCGGAACCCTCACATACGAAGCCGTCAACCAGACCACCCAAGCCGGCCTTGGCCAGTCACTCGTTGTCGGTATCGGCGGTGACCCCTTCTCCGGAACCAACTTCATCGACTGCCTGAATGTCTTCCTGAAGGACGAGGAGACTGACGGTATCATCATGATTGGTGAGATTGGTGGTTCCGCCGAGGAGGATGCCGCAGACTTCTTGAAGGAGTACAACACTGCCAACAAGCCCGTTGTCAGCTTCATCGCTGGTATCTCTGCACCGCCAGGCAGGAGAATGGGTCACGCTGGTGCCATTGTTAGTGGTGGAAAGGGTGATGCCAACTCCAAGATCACCGCGCTTGAGGCTGCTGGTGTCACTGTTGAGCGCTCCCCCGCCAAGCTAGGATCAACTCTCTACGACCAGTTCGTCAAGCGCGACTTGATATAAGCAGTCATAACGATGTTTCATTGAACTGCTTGAACGTGCCGGCTTGCATATTGTGGCTGCTGCATTAGGTCCATTGTACATTTTAGTCATAAGAGCAATCCATCGTGTGTGCATCTTCAGACCATATCCTCTCTAATCATGGTTTGGCTTGCTATAAAGGTTCTACTGAGTAATGTGCAGATATCGTGCTGACGTGCATGCAGCCCTCTTTTCACATGCAGATCCTGAACCCTGCTTGGGCGTGACCCAAACTAATCATTTTCGTCGAGTTCCCCGCAAACCTCCGAGCCGCATCCAATTGACTGCACTCTGCAATCGCAAACACAGCAACAGCATGTCGAAAACAAAGACCAAGCGCGCCCGTCGCGAGCTCAAGCGCGAAGGTGAGAAGAAGATCTTCGCGTTCCACAAGAAGAATGCGAAAGCAGCGGCCGACTCCAAACCCACGGCAAAAACTCCAGCAAACAAGAAGCAGAAGATGAGCGCACCAAACGCAGCAGCAGCATCCACACCTGCAACGACGCCCGCCCACGCGCAACCCCCAAAGAAGAAGCACAAAATTCCCTTTGGCGAGTACGACCACATACTCCTCGTCGGCGAAGGCGACTTCAGCTTCACGCGCTCCCTCGCCATAGAACACGGCTGCGCAAACGTAACGGCAACGAGCTACGACAACGAAGAAGACGTCCACAGCAAATACCCTTCCTTTAGAGAAATCCAAACCGAACTCTCCTCCCTAACACCACCCGTCCCCCTCCACCACGACATCGACGCTACAAAACTATCCAGCTACAAACACCTACGGTGTAACCGCGACGACGACGATGACAACGACGAAGAAGGCTGGGACATAATCGCCTTCATGTTCCCGCACACAGGCGGCCTATCCACCGACGTAAACCGACAAGTGCGCGCCAACCAAGCCCTATTGGTATCCTTCTTCAAATCCTGCCTCGACACCTCGAATCCCAAACGGCGGCTACAAATCCTGCGGAACCAGGATGATAACAAGAAAGGCAGCCCGCCCCAGCAACCCATCCGCCCTTTCCTCCGCATGGGCGGCCGGATTATCGTCACGCTTTTCGAAGGCGAACCGTACACGCTGTGGAATATCAGGGATCTGGCGCGCCATGCGGGGTTGAAGGTGGTGGAGAGCTGGCAGTTTGATTGGAGCCAGTATCCGGGGTATCATCATGTGAGGACGCTGGGGGCAATGGAGACGGGGTGGAAGGGTGAGGATAGGGCGGCGCGCATGTTTGTGTTTGAGAAGATTCCGTTGGTTGCGGATAGTGATGAGGAGAAGGAGATGGCGAGGCAGGCCAAGGTGGGCAGAGGTGGGCGACTGCCAAGTCAGAAAGAGGCGATGAAGAGGGCGATGGACGAAGATGAGGAGGATGAAGACGACGAGTGAGCTGGAGATGGCGGAGACGCGCACGGTTGAGCAATACCTCCGACACGGAACAAGTGCATGCTTGCGGGCGAAGCGTAAAGTGTTCATTGAGCTTAGGAACAATACCCAAGGCCTTGAGGTCCTTCCTATCTACACATGAAAGAATCAGGTACGCCGACCCATACCGCGCCGAGCAGATTCCCATACCAAAACGCCACGCTATACCGGACTATCATACAAATGCCGCTAGAAGAAAGAAAGACAGACAAAACATCACATAACATAAACCTTCCGGACCTCGCTCTCAGGCCACTGCTTGCCGCTCAGTCCTTCTGCCGGGTCCCTTACGAATCCCTCTTCCGTGCCAACCTTCTCGTTGAAGACGCGCAGTCTCTCGGAGCCGTAGATGCGATGGTTGGGCAGTACTACGGGACTGTCTTCCACGATACTCTTAGTGTGGAGGGCGTAGGGAACGTTGCGCGCCAGCTCGTTGAGCTCGGTACTACAGATTGGGCATACGGTCGTGGTAGAGGAAGCGGCGTTTGTGGAGGAGGGTGTGTAGGCGGAATGGCAGGCGGGTGTCTTGAGCGCGGAGAGACCGGCGCTCAAGGCGACGTGGAGGAGCGGCCGCGGGGGCAGGGCGTAGAGGGTGTGATGAGTCGCGACGAAGCAATCGGCCAGATGCGACCACCTTGATGCCGAGTAGAAAGACTAGAAGGAATGTTAGAGATAGGGACCATCAGCGGTCTGGGGAGACTCACAGCATAAGGTTCCACCTCGTCCCACGGCCTATACGCCAACATGCCCGCGGCCCTCCTCATCAATTCGAAATCCCCACTCGTACTCAAATACTTCTTTGCATGCGCCCTCGCCTCCATCAACTTCGTTTCTCCACCTCCGCCCCCTATGCTGACTCCATGCATACCATCATCTTGTGTCTCCAACCCATCCATACCGCTCAACCCGGCCTCGTGTCCCTGTCTCACCAACTCAATATACTGCTGCAGCCTGAGCTCGAATTCGAGCAGGCTACCCCCCTTCTTGAGTTCTTTGCCATGTTCCTTGCACCACTCAAGCGCCAATGTTGTACTCATGCCTTCCCGTAAACTCTTCTCAATTTTGTGACACGCAACGAATGCATCCACATCCACGAGCTCGGTGATTCCTTTGCTCTTCGCCAGACACGCTGCGCTCTCTGCATACCCCTCTCTTAGCAGGTAATCCACGAGTAAGCGGCTTAACCGCGTGCGTGACCATTCATCGTATTTGACGTCGACGAGGCTTTGCATCTCGTAAAGGTCTTGCAGGTGTTGTAGGCGCGCTTTTGTGGAGCGGTGGATGCGCGCTTCTTCTTCGTGGAGGTTTTCTAGTTTGCGCTTGAGGTTGTGCATCTTGCTTATCATGGTATCGATAGAGTCGAGTGTGGCTTCTGGGGAGGCGTTCTTGGAGGCGGCTTTGGTGGCGGCGGTTAGGGATGTGGTGAGTGCGCTGGACGAGTGTTCGATGACGCGCTGGGCGTTTTTGAAGTTGCGCCGCGAGAGCTCGTAGGGCATGCGCAGGAGTGGTTGGTCCTGTGATCGAGTTAGTAGGTAATACGGTATGTCTGGGTAGCCGGGGACGCTTTACGAGGAGGAGATGCGACTCCGCATTGAGCTTTGTACTTGTGAGCTCCGCCATGGCGGGCGGAGAGCGAGAGGAAGGAAGGAAAAGCTTCGTGTAAGAGTCGCTGTATTCCGGGTTGTCGCGGTTTCGGATAAATACAGCGGGAGCGAAGGTCTCGAAGAGTAACGGTATGAGATTGGAAAGATGGGAGGCTTGGTGTAGATGCTTAGCTCCACTATCGCGGTGGAAGCTTGCGGGGGTGCTCGCTCGTCACAGCTCATAGCTCACCAAGAGGCACGTGCCGAACATGTACCTACCGATAGCCACATGTCCGTCCTACGTAGCCTCAGAACAGCTGTCTGCACATCCTTCTTCTCAATTACACGCATGTCAAACGTCCTCTGTCCACCGGAAGTATCATGTACATACACGCACAAATACATCATCACAACTACACGCACGACCCTTAGCAACGCAAGCAGCACCCAAAATATGTAAACAACAATACATGCTTCTATGTGATATCATTCTGATCGTAAGGCAACTCTAAAACTCCTCTAAGACCCAATGCATCATAACGCATAATCCAGATGCCTCTACCCATGCAGAACGACACTGACGCAGGAAGCGATGAGCTGCCGGCCTACTGCAGAGGTATCCTGAAACCTGCTCTAAGGCCATTACTTTTGTTGTACCTGCGTTCCACAGCTCGAAGGACGCATGCAACTTGCGAAACTATCCCCAAAATCCGCTTAGAGAGCACCAGTCGACGCCATCTTCTTGCGGAGATGGTCCTTGTACTCGCCAATGGTTCCGTCCCACCTACGGACGGTCTTGTGCTCGCACACCATAATGTCCTTCGCGATCTTGTCAAGCAATCTATCCATTGTTAGCAGGCTGATCAAGTAGGAGAGTTAGATTGAACATACCGGAAGTCGTGGGAAACAACAACGACACCACCGCTGAAGGCGTTGATGGCATCCGCCAAACTGTCAATAGTAGGGATATCCAGACCGTTGGTAGGCTCGTCAAGCAACAACATGTTGGGTCCCTCAATAGCGAGCAGAGCGAAGACGATACGGGACTTCTGACCATCGGACAGAGTGGCCATCTTCGATGTCTGTGCCTCACCAGTCATACCGTAGCGACCGAGCTGTTGGCGCCAGTATTGAAGATCCTGGCTGATGTGGTGGAACTTATCACGGACGAAGTCAAGGGCAGACTTGGTGAGGTCAAGCTGTTCAGCAGAGTGCTGGCTGTACACACCGAGCTTCAAGTGAGTGTGGCGCGACACAACACCGGATGTGGGGCTGAGCTTTCCGGTGAAGATGTTGAGAAGGGTGGACTTTCCAACACCGTTGGGTCCAACAAGAGCTGTTCGAGAGTCCATGTCGACACCGAAGTCCAGGTTCTCGTACAGGTTGTCCTTTGCATCTCCAGAGTAAGAGAAGGTAACGTCGTCAAGCGACAAGACAGGTGGGGGCAGCTTCTCGACGTCGGCAAAGCGGAAAGTGAAGACACGGTCAACGGCAACGGGCTCGATCAGACCATCGGCCTCCATCTTGTCCAAAATCTTCTGGCGAGACTTGGCTTGTCTGACCAAGTTGGCGTAAGTACCAGCGGAAGCAATGAACTTTTTGATGTGCTTGATCTCGTCTTGCTGCTTCTCGTAGGCCTTGGTCTGGTTGACCTCCTGCTCGGTACGGGTCTTGTGGTATGTGTCGTAGTTACCTCCGTAGTAGAGGAGCTTCTTCTGACGCATGTCGATCATGTTTGTGCAGACACCGTTCAAGAAGTCCATGGAGTGGGACACGAGAACCAGGGTGCGCTCCCACTTCTTCATGTACTCCTCGAGCCACACACAGGCCTCCAAGTCCAAATGGGCAGTGGGGTCGTCGAGCAGCAGCAGGGCGGGCTTGACGAACAGCGCCTTGGCGAGCGCAACACGCATACGCCATCCACCGGACATGTCCTTTGTCTTCTTGTTGATGGTAACCTTGTTGAAACCGAGACCGGTAAGAATGAGGGATGCGCGGGTGTGGAAGGTGGACGGGTCCATGTCTTCTTGACGCTGGTATAGTGTTAGTGGCGTGCCGCACTTTGATGTGGCGTGTACATACCTCGTAGATGTCGTCAAGGAGGGGGCTCTCGGGGCCGTCCTTCTCAAGGATATCCTCAGCCAGCTTCTCGAGACGGGCCAGCTCGTTCTCAGCCTCGCGCACAACCCACTCCAGGGCACCCAGCTCAGTCTTGGGGGCACCCATGTTCAGCAGGTAGATGTCGATGTGCTCTGGGAAGGGGAACTCGCGCTTGTCGATGGCCTTGAGCAGGGTCGTCTTTCCGCAACCGTTCTCACCCAACAGACCGTATCGGCGGCCGTAGTTGATCTCGAGGGTGGAGTCGTTGAAGAGGACCTTTCCGTGGAACACGAGCGATGCAGAGATGATCTTGACATCGCGCGACTGCTCGAGCGAGGCAAGCACACCGGTGGTGACGCGGTCGGACAGACCGTGCTTGTCCTCCTGCATGGTCAGCTTCTTGACCTCCTCGTTCAGCTCGAGGTCCTCGGCCTCGTCGCCGTTCTCAGAGTTGGCCTTGGAGGCATTCTTGGAGTTGGCCTTGGAGGACAACTTGGACGTGGCCGTCTTCTTGGGCTTCGCATCGCCGTCGGCGGCGCGCTTCGCCTGGCGGGCAGCTTTTGAGGCGGAGACCATGGTGTCTTAGTGGTTTATGGGTGAAGACTCTGGGGTGGTGGAGGGAGGAGGAAATTTCGTAGGGTTGGGATCAACGTCAATCTGTGCCCCGCTAAGTCTCTTATCGATAGGTGTCGATACCCAAAGGTTTCAGTTTCGCGTCCTGTTCAAAGCGCGACACTCGGATGTGAAAACGAGTGGAGTGATGAAGCGCTGGAAGTAGTGTAGCAAGAGAGGATTTGAGAGTAAGAAACGGCCAGGGCTGGTCAAACAATGCGACCCTGTGAATCAATTTTCTTACTTGTGGCGAAGGCTGCGCACGGCCAATGAGCGCTCCCCCACCATCATCATAGGGCAAGTAAGGCGCTCAACGCTCGAGGCTGACACCGCTACACGCATCTTTCGTTAGGATAGTAAGTCACCAGACAGGTAGCTAGGTCCAGATCCGGGCGAAGCAAACAGTGTCTTCGTATGTATTCTGTACGAATATGTTTTCTATGTCTCCAGAAGTCCCGCCATGTGCCCCGCAACGCAAAAGTACGCCATGCGCATCTTCCTATGTATATTTAGGTATGCGATGAACATGTGCTGCTCAGATCCCATTTTCGTTCAAAGTTACGAAACGATGAAGAGTATCGTTAGTATTAGGCATCACCTGTGTGGTTGTTGAGCATTGTGGATACCCCACGAGAGAGCGATGATCGTCATAGTTCTTATCTTCACCAGCCTCAACAGCGATAAGCGCCGTCTATATACCGTGACTGCTCCCGCTGTTGCTCGGCACCATAGTGAACTCAGCACTGCTCCTTTCGCTATCCGCTTCTTCCTTTTCTGAATCTACAGGCTTTGTCTCCTCGTCGACCCTCTCTCGTAATTTTCCTTGTAACTTTTCCAGTACTCTCGTCTCTTCCGCATTCAAGTTCAAATCGTCTGGCAACGTAATCCGGGCGCCGTTGATCTCAATCCTGTGCCTTTCGCAGTCATAGTGTTGCTCATCTGCACTCTTCTTTCGTTCTAAACCGCCCGTCGCATCTGGCACCACCTCTTCATCCCCAATCTTCACTTTCTGCAGATCCAAAGGGGTCCACCAGTATATCGGGAACTGCCTCTGGATGTTATTGATGACCAGCCCAACTGCAATCATAAGAGTAGTACCCCACAGAACAAGGCCGACGAAGTACCAGCCCATGGCTGTGATGACAGGGTCTGTGGCTGCAAGCACCGCGGATGCGCCGCCCGGTGGATGCACAGTGTTGGTCAAGAGCATGACGGCAGACGCGCAACCGCATGCTATAGCGCCTGCAATCCATCGTATCGAATCGAATTCCGAGTGATATTGGAACAGTTTCGATATGCCGACGCCGATGAGTGCAGAGATTCCATGGCCGAGGAGGGCATTGCGCGGTTGACCGAGTGGCGAGCGTATAGAGTTGTACTCAAGAATCGCAGAGGCACCCTGTATCACCAGTCAGCACAACAGATCACGCTCGTAACAGCAACAAGTAACATACGAATGAGGCGATCAACGCTGGCGGCTGATGCCATTGTATGCTGTCCGTATTATTGAAGACTGCCGCTACGACCGCCAGACCGCAGAACGCGCCCAACAGCGACCAGAACGCTCCAAGTATGTTCCCAACATCTTGACGCGTCTCCCTTCTATACCCAAGGAACCTCGACACCGGCGTCGGAAGCTTGTGCAGCGGTGAAGGAGGAATGATGCGATTGAGGTAGCGATCGATATCAAGGTCCCATTCCCTGGCTGCAGAGAACACACTCATACTGACCAACGTAAACACCAAACAAACAAAATCTTTCCATGCGAATGGATAAGTAAAACAGAAAGCAGATCAACAGCTCAAAGAGATTAAAGTTCAATGGCCCCGGGAGCGGACCGTCAAAAGCACGAACGTGCAACCAAAGTCCCTCATCGCGCAATTTATTCCCGGATCCAGCTGTCAAACAACGGTACTTTGTCCGCTCCTGCACCATTCGAATGCGCAAATATGCCCATTTACTCTGACGTTGACCTTGCACATGCGCGACGATCTGAAGTAAAGGTCCACGCGCAGCAAGTTGGGCTTTACGTAAAATTACGTACCACAAATACCGCTACAACATGGCTTTGTGAACATCTCCTCGGTTCCGCGGATGCGATTCTGTGTATTGGAAATAGGGTACTGAGATGTTTTTTGGAGTGAAGGAAGTTTATTCTAGGTAGCTAAATGATCGCTGGAGCGATGGGATCACAGTCAAAGGGTAAACCTTACCCGCAGCCTTCTACCCAACATTGACAATAAAAGGTAATGGGTTGCAATACTTTACACACCTGCCGTATCCATCGAGCTGCGCAAGCTATCGCGGTGTATGAGATTGTACTCCTTACCGTACCTGCAAGCCCCCGTGGCAGTTGGACGAGCTGTGGCATCCCTGCCATTACTACGCTAGACGGCAGCTTACATGGATCTCACCTGAGTGTAAGGACAGCACACACGACTAGGAGAAGGCTGTTAATCAGAAGGTGTGGAATTCACAAGTAGGAAAATGCATTCATTAGACAGCGTACTATACTGTGATGTAAACGGGTATAACACTCTTTGGAAAGGTATCGAAAGGTTCCGAGGCGCTATGCATCGTTCCGATCGTTGAACTGCGCTCCATGTTTGTAACGCCTGTGGTAAAACAAAAAAGTGTTTACCGTAGATCGATCGATCCCATGCGTCGCTGACCGACAAACGCCTCATGAATAATGCGACAACCCGAAACCCCTGCCATCTATACTCCTGTGAAGACGTAAAACTGCTTCTGCGACTAGGTACCACGGAAAAGGAACTGCAAATCCTCAGGGCTGAGGCGGTCCATGGCGACCTTGTCGTTGTTCACGGTACCAGCAATCATAGCGGCCTTCTTTTCTTGCAACGCGACCATACGCGACTCTACACTGTCCTCGATACAAAGGCGAGTGATCACACAAGGACGACGTTGACCGATACGATGGCATCGGTCGGCGGACTGCCACTCAGCTGCTGGGTTCCACCACCTGCGTTTCATTAGCGTTCTGTGGAAAGATATGGCGGAGATTAATACTTACGGGTCAACGATGAATACCCTGGATGCTTCAGTAAGGTTGAGAGCGACGCCACCAGCCTTGAGGGAGACGAGGAAGACCTCAACATCCGGGTTGGTCATGAAGTGATCGATGCTCTTCTGGCGCTGTGCAGGAGTCATGCTGCCATCTAACATGACGGTATTGAAACCGGCACGACGCAGACGCCACTCAATGAGCTGCAACATCGACGTGAACTGACTGAAGACGATGGACTTGAGTGTCTGCTTCTTGCTCCGAAGCTTGTAGAGGTCGTATACCAACATCTCAATCTTGGTGGAAGAAGTCCAGTTCTCCATCTTGATGCGGTTGATGATCGACGTCTTCTTGACGGAGTCCTCGTCTTGCTCAAGCTCTGGCTGTTCAAAGTCGATAGACAGGGCGATGTGGCAGCGAGGACAGTCTGCGTCCGTGCCAGAGGCTTCGCAGGTCTCCATGAAGTCCTTGATGCAAGCGCGACAGAACTCGTGACGGCAGTGAGAACGTACTGCGTCCTCGGCGGGCTCATCGCAGATATTGCACACGTAGACATTACCAGCACCTTCCGCCGCATTCTTCTTTAGCAAAAGATCGGGATGGTTGGCGACCTGTCGCATCTGCATGATAAGACCGAAGATGTTGGCGTAGTTGTTGAGCATGACACCCTGCGCAACGTAAGTATCGAACTTGCGGGCGGAGTTCGACATGATCGAGGTTGAGAAGTCGCGCTCCACCTCACTGAAGAACTCTTGGTGGATGATGATGTCCTTCATCGGCAACTCCATGGAGTTGGTATGATCGCGCTTCATACGTCGTAACATGATGCGAGCAGTGATCAAGTGAAGCTTTGTCAGGGCCTCCTCTCGGAGCTTATGGTCATCGCCAGTGATTGGGTTGAGCAGCTCCTGGTTGAACACTGAAATGTGCTCAGAAGCACCGTGGTTGCAGGCAACACACATGTGGTCATCGTCGGTGGCCCAATGCAGCTTCTCGCACTTGCATGAACGGCAGAAGTAGTCCGCAAATGGACGAACTTCCAGGAAGCGAAGAAGTGAGAAGAACTCTCCGATGCGATTCTGGACTGGCGTGCCAGACAAGCACCACTTGTAGTCACCAGTCAGCGCAAAGCAAGCCTTAGCTACACCAGTGTTCCGAGACTTGATACTATGCGCTTCGTCCAGGATAAGGCGGTGGTAGTGGATGGCGTGGAGTGGTGATGCCTCCTTGACGATATCCTCACCGCGGGACCATCCTTTGGTTTCCTTGCGATGCAGCGATTCCAGAGAGTTGTACGAAACCATGATTACGTCGTAGGACTTGAGCTCCTTGATCGACATCTTCTTGCACTTGGCGTTCGTGCCGTGGTATACCAGAACCTTGAGCTTGTTGTTTGTGTACTCGCGGATCTCGTTGGACCATTGCATCAGAGCAACTGGCGGGACACATACGAGCGTTGGCTGCTTTGCAGGGTAATCGGACATGATCAGGGAGACAGCCTGGATAGTCTTGCCCATACCCATCTCATCTCCGAGCAGCCCACCCTTGTAGTGAGTCTTCTCCTGCCGAATCATCCAGCTAAGACCCTCAAGTTGAAATGGCTTCAATCGTCGGGTAATAGACTCTGGTTGCTCTGCCTGCTGAACCTCCAGGACGGGGATGTCTTCCAGAGTCTTCCACATAGTCTTCAGCTTTGGATGCTGTTGTTCTGCTCGTTCACGGTTCATGGCCCGCTTCCGCTCCCACTTGTCCGCGATGTGCGCATACCTCGCCCGACGATCAGTCGCTTCGTCTTTGTCGCCGCGGGTGAGCTTCTTCTTCCGGCCTCCAGATGCTTTCGGTTGGCGCGCCGCAGCAATCTTCTTCAGACGGTCACTTGTCGTCATCAAAGGCTCTTCATCGCTGTCGCTAGCCATTGGTGTCTCGACATCGTTAAGCAAAGACTCGGCGTCATCCACATCATCAGGACGAAACTCGCCGCCGTCAGACTCCTCGTCATCGAGAAAGTCCTCTTCCTTGAACGTTGCCTTCTTCGCACTAGAGCGTGCAGGACGACCACGCTTTGCTAAAGACTGAGCCTTGGCCTTGCCTTTGCCCTTGCCTTTGTAAGATGGTGCTGACGACAGAACAGCTGTCATTGAATCTGCGTCGTCATCGCTGAAGACCTCCTCGACCTTGGCTTTGCCCTTGCCCTTGCCAATGTATGAGGGCGCCTTCTTGCGACGCGAAGGCGCGATAGGCTCATCCTCGGATAGCATGTCCTCATCCTCCTCGTCCTCCTCGTCCTTGATCTTCTGGCGCTTGCTGTGTGGCGCATCCATTTCGTCCTCCAACTGCATTTGTAAAGCGATCTCAGCGTCCATGTCGAGCGTCCAGTTATCGGATTCAGAGCCAGAGTCTGATACGGCGGTGCGAGATCGTTTGGATGAGGTGCTCTGCGAAGGCGTCGTAGCATTGTTCAGCCGACTACGGGCAGGCTTCTTGCCACGACTGACTGACGCAGCTGGCGTAGTCGAGATGCTGGTTCCTTGTGTTTCGTAGTCTGAGTTCTCCAGGGAAGGTGAGGCGGTTGAACTCTCTTGTCCTGCTTGTTGCGCGTTGAGCCCTGCTAGTCGTCCACGAGTGGCGGGCGCCTTCTTGGACTTCATGGCGGGGACTCTAACTTCTTTCAACACGCGGCGGGCGCTGGCGGATGATTGAGGCACCTCGGGCTCGATGGTTTCGCTCTCGTGGTCGGAAGAGTCGGGGATGAAAGATCGAGAGGTACGAAGGCACGTCTGTTTGTGGCGACTATCAGCCAAGGAGGAGTCTACCAGGGCTGTAATCGCATTAGCGCAAGAATGATGCACAGCATTCACTTGTTAAGCCAAAGTGAAGGCCAAAGTCAGCCTGTACATACCAGTTGTCGGCGCTGGGGAAGGTGCGGTGGCGACGTCATTCGCGACACCAGTCGACTTGCGGGTTGATCGCCGGGGCGCCATTATGATGAATTGGTGGAAGGAAAAGCAAGTGAAAATGCGACAGAGATCGAGGAACGCGCAGCCAACACTGATGAACGGATTGAACGAGAGACTGTAACTTCGACGGAGGGGTGAGATGACAAGAAGCACTAATTGTCGAAGGGTAGATACCCCTGGCCCTTTTGCGCCGATAGCCCGTCGCGCGTTCACGCCTCAGGTGGCAAATTCAGGGACAAGGTCGCAGAAAAGCAAGGGTTGCAGGGCTTCGTAGAGAAAAGTGCGCAAACGGCGTCTGCTGTACAACGCTGTCTCGGAAATGTACAACAATCACTGCAAGCTTGTCATGCAGGTGCGATGTGGGTGGGGAAGACGCGTCGCGTGCTGAAGACGGTAGCACGTGATCAATTCCAGGCTGCCATCTCATCCGTTTACGGACTAGCGCTGAATGTCCCGCTGCAAGTCCGAAGACGCGTAAAGCAAGAAGATCTGCTATACCTTCAACAGAGGTTTTCGACTAATCAATAACGCCATGTTCACTTCAGAAGATCTCTCCACGCATGCCTGGATCGCGCGCGAGCCATCTGGTGTCGCCAAAGAACATGACCCCGACGCTACACCTCTCGCAACGTTCCTTCACTTCATGGATCTTCCCAAAGACATCCGATTCCTGATCTATGAACACCTACTCAGTCGGTGCATCAAGCCTTTATCTTTCCCGGAAATGGGGATTGCCTATGAGGTGGCCACAATAGATCCGGCAGTCGCTCAAGCGTCACGCCAGCTCAGGACCGAAGCACGAGCGGCGACGCGCCAACAGCGTCTTGGTGGACCGCTTGTAATCTACATTGTCAAATCATCCGAGCATGTGCGAGATATTTCTCGCACGCTATCCATGGCTTACGACTCTGATCAACAACATATACTACAAGAGCGCATTAATACAGCTGCATTCGAGCACGCAGATGTGCCCGACTCGGTTTTAAAAAGCCCCATCAGATTGCTCCATCAATTTTTTTTCTATTCTCCTACAAGAGAATACTTCTTCGGTCGTGAGCGGAAACGGGCGAGGTTACTCACTCGGAGTTACTTCGAATTCGCTGTGAGGAAGCTGCGGCACAATGCTCACGTAGAATACCGGTTCTTGATAAGGGCAAACAACCTTACACTTATGGATTCTGGTAGCGATCGAGCAGAGCCCATGAACACGGCTGTATCCAGGCAAGGAAACATACGATGCAACTTTGTCTTAGTCCCCGACAGTCACGCTACGCAAGATTCTATCACGCGAATAGAACAGTCTCCGGTTGGCGATTGTGTGTCCACGGAATTAGCCACACCTAAAGAACTCGCCTATATGCGGACCATGATATCCCAACTAGGAAGAGCCCGACCAACACAATCAGGGCTGCGATAATGGTTCAAGGAAGATACTCGACTTCCCAGTTGCAGGCCCAATGAACCGAATCCCAGATCCGCCTTGCGAATTGGCATGTGGCAACAGAGCAGGATCTGGACGCATAGCGGAAACTTGATAAGGTTGCTCGGATCTGATCACTAGGATGGCAAGTAAAATGGGCGATGAAGAATAGGAGCCGCTCTCATGACTGCACGCAGAGACCGTTCGCAGTAATTATGGGATATTCAGATAGTGGAAACGGAGAAGAGTTGTTCATAGGTCCAGCATTGGATGTGACCAGTATCAAAAGATTGGTTAACAGTACAAATCCACAACTCAGCATTCTATGCGATCGCCACAAAGGCATTCAAAGTACCCAGGTTCCACAGTTTTCAGACTGGAGACCTAGCGCGTGCGAATGCATCTATACCTCCTCTTACTCAGACTTGCACCAAGCCATAAAGCCAAGGTCCAGCCGTGGTCAAAACGGGACAAGATAACCCATATCATCACGAAGACTATGTCCAAAGCTCTCAGTAGTAATTGTGGTAGTCGTAGTAGTTGTGGCGGTTGTGGCAGTCGTCGTGGCAGACGTGGTTGTCGTGGTACTCATCATAGTTGTAGAAACGACCGGTTCGCCAAACGTTGAGTTCCTGCTCTGTCATGGCCTCCCATTGCAACTTCATATCCTCCGCATCAATAGCAGTCTCTTGATAACCTTTCCCTATCTGAGCCGGTGACGGAATAGCATCGGGTGGCGGTGTAGTCGTAAAGAACACAATGAGATCACACGGACCAATGCCTTCTGAGCGAACATTGTCTCTATGCAAAAGTATATAGCGCAAATCCCTGTCGCCTTCTACTTCCTCGTTTCGGAACAAAACTCTTAACTGGAAGTATGTCTCTTTGCGCATCCTGAGCACACAGAGACGATAGACCTCCTGGAGCGTTGTGTCGTCGAATTCAGTAAGTGGGGACGTCGAACTTCCGCTACGCATTTGATCGATATGCTGGATCTTCATCTTCAGTTGACGGGTCGGTACCATCTGCGTAAACTTGGAGAGTTCGATAGGCATGCCGGCGTCGCCATGTTTCTGTTTGGACATCATATCCAAGCGATGGCCCCAAGAGAGAGCGGCTAGAAAGTGCAGTGCAAACGTGCAATTACCTTCCGGGGCAACGAGTGTGATAGGTTGCCCAGGGTAGCCTTTGCCGAAGTAGGCTCTGATCTCGTCGCATAGAAGGCGGTTGACTAACAGTAGTGCTGTGGAAGGCCTTAATTTGGTATATCAGAGGCAACGATGGTTTCCAAAGATCGATACCAAGTGACTCTCGGGCTGCAAGTAATCGTATACTAATAACCGGATGTCTTTGGGAAGATCGAGGAAGCGGAAGGTATCAACGATACTGTCCATCTTGGGCTCTCAAGACAATAGATGAATTATGTATGCCGGCGAGGATGGGGTTCAAGAGCTGGTGGGAGTCGTTTAATGTGGTGAGGCCAGGTTTCTAGTCCATTGCCGTCTTCCGTTATTGTGATGATGGTACAATAAAGTATGTTGTCCAGCCTAGTGGGACATGATATCTGTATTCAGCTTCGAAGGTAGCGCGAATTGTGATGGCGAGCCGTTCTATGAGGGTTTTGCGGCGTGGATGGGGAATTGAATGAATGTCGATGTTCAGGAAGTTCCCGGTTCACCTGCATCAGATGCGGTGCACGGACCAACGCGCATCGGCAGGCGTCGCAAGACATGACGATTCCAGGCTCAGGCACCTCATCCAACCACAACCATCGACGTCGACCACCTCCCAACCCCATCTCCTCCTACGACATCCGTTACATCACCGGTACAGATAGCGAACTATCTAACGCTACCACGATCGAAGCGCCGTCAACGCCACCGATAAGCTACCCGCCGCCGCGCGATACCGAAGCTCCAAGTCGCCCATCATGGTGAAGCCCGTTGTTTCCGCGATGAATGCATGGACGTGGTATGCGCGAAACAACCTAGGGAAGAAGGAACAGCAAGGAAGCTAACGGAGTGCTAGCATCGTCGTGTCGCTCTTTGCCATCGTCATTCTCTCCACGATCGGAGCTCTGTTCAAAGTACGTCTGCCTCGTGCCCATGGTCCCGACAAGGACGAACACCTTCGAATCCACAGTCGCGACTGGTTATGAGGAATGTAAAGCAGAACTGATGCTAATGCGCAACTCGCAGGGACACAGCGGTACCGTAATGGGAGGACATGAAGACCCCGAGGATGGTGGCGCAGTTGCCGGCGCGGTATTCGGTGCCGTCTTCATATACATTGTACGTTGGAATGAAAAGAGAGTATCGCACTTAGCTAACTTCTTTCCAGGGCTTCTTTGTTTTCTGCGGCCTGCAGGCCTTCCTCCACATGCGCGAAAGCCGTCGCGGCGCGATAAGCCTGTCATAATCTTGAACAGGATGCGAAACACGATTGAGCGGCAAGATAAGACGAGAAATCATCTAGAGAATCTTTGGATGCGACGATGGCATCGGGACAGGCATGCGTCATTGCGCCTGTGGAGGAAAGGCAGGGGCACTTGTACATTGTAATATGGCACACGGCGTTCAGCGGGCACAGGCGGGTTCATACATTTCCGTAGCAAAACATTGGATTAGCTTAACATGTGCTATCTGTATGTGTGCATGAGCCCTGCATATGTCAATCGAAGCACCAGGACCGATACATGCACCAACGCCAAAACGCGCCCGCCACGACGTTCCCATCTACCAGTCCCTCTCCCACAGCGGCTCGAGCGTCTTGCTCATGTACGGGCCGTCAAGCCAGTAACCCAGTTTGCCGTAGTAACTCCGCACACCAACACCCGAGATAACACTGATCTTACTGCTTCCATGCTCTTCCCTGGCTATCCGCTCTGCCTCCTCCATCAAAAGCGTACCATAACCTTGATGCTGGAACCTCTTCGGGTCTCTTGCATGTATAGGGACAGCAGACCCGTAGACGTGCAGTTCACGTACCAGCGAAGAGGGCTGGCCAGTCAACTCTGGCCGGAAAGTGTGTTCTTTCGAACATTGTCGTAGACGAAGCAGGGCGATCAAGATGTCCTGTTTTGGGTCTTCGTACGCAAGGAATGTTTCCCAACCGCCGTTAGCCGTATAGTCCCGACGTACCAATTCGACCTGATCGGGGCGGATCTTGTGCTTCACTTCGTTGATGCCGACCTCGCGTGTTCGCACATCGCGACATGAGGTACCAAAGTCCTTCATCCTTGCCAGCGCCAACTCTCGCAAGTTACCATTCTCAACACCGGATGTGACAAGCGGCATGGGGATATCGCGCTGCACACGGTAGATTCGCGTCCATGGCGGTACTAGGGCCAAGATGCGGGCAACGATATCGATGAGAGCGTTTGGTGTGTAGTTCTTGTATCTTCCTGTCCGCCAGAGTTCGTAGAGTCCTGTGCCGCGGATGACGAGTGTAGGATAGATCTTGAGTCCATCGGTGCGGAAGTCTGGGTTCGAGAAGTACTCTACGAACTGATCGAGATCACGCTCCATCCCGACGTTGGGAAGGTCTGGCATCATGTGTGAAACAACCTTGAAACCAGCGTCTTTGGAGAGACAGAAGGTCTTCGCTACGGCGGCGACAGTATGGCCTCGGTTCGTGTCGCGCGCTACATCTTCGTAAAGGGACTGTACACCGATCTCGAGACGCGTACATCCGTAGCGTAACATGGAGGAAAGATGTTGATCCAAACAGTAATCTGGTCGTGTTTCGATGGTGATACCAACGCACTTTATGTTACTCATCTCACCGGCGGCAACAGCCTCGTCAACGTCTTTGGTTTGATATCCCGAAAGCGCGTTGTGTAGTTGTGAGATGAACTCGTCCCGGTATGACTCTGGTAGTGACATGAACGTGCCGCCCATAATGATGTACTCAACTTTGTCGACACTGTGACCCAGCGACTTGATCTGGTCGACTCGTCCACGAGCCTGCTCGTAAGGATCATATCGCGCTCGAATAGCGCGCATAGATGTTGGCTCGTAACCTGTGTAGGACTGTGTTGAGTACTCAAAGTCGGAGTCTGGACCTCCTGGACAGTACACACAGATATTACCAGTGTAGGCAATGTGTGGGCACCGGTGAGGTTTGCACATGACCGCCACTACTGCAATACCAGATGATGTACCTACAAAGCACATCAGTCTCACAATACTTATGCGATATCGTTGAGGGAAACGTACGGATCGGCTTGGCGATGAGCTTCGGGAGGATATATTTCTTGTAGTGCTCAGGCACAGCCGCGATAATGGCCGTGAGCGGAGGCTGGCTCTTAAGATAGTGCTTCTTCGCGATCTGACCTCGTAGCGAGTTCAGGTTTAGATCCTTCTTAGGTTTTGAACCGTCGGCCTGGGATTCATAGTCCTGAATGAGCGCTGAGGCGATGTCTGCGCACGCACGCATGTAACGTTCATTCTCGGGTGGCAATTTGACATTCTTTGGTAGCCTCCTCTTATGCTGCGTCTCTGTCACTGTCATAGTCGCCATGGTGGGCAGATTTTATTGTTTGGTGTTTGCGGTTTGTAGATGGCGAATCTTGAGGACTCAGACTCTGGATGTGGAAGTCACGGGTGGGGTGGGATTTATTCTGAGCTAGGTCGCGTCTGTACTAGCGCGATCGCTACTGCTTGCCAGACTTCAGCAACGCTGAAGGTCACTCTCCCACGAACTCACTCACCTGCTCCATCGAGGCGCGCCCCAAATCTCGACCTGGTCTCATTAACTCGTTTTCGAATTATTTCATCCGTACCCATGGAGTACGAATGGCTTTGCTAGACCCGTGATTCACAACGTGACATCGGAAGCAATTCAGTCTTGAGCTCTACGAAGTATCGGCCGCCTTGCCAGAGAAACATCACCATGAAGTATTTAACGTCGAAATGACCACGAATCGATTCATTATGTACGGGAACGCTAAAGAAAATCACTACAGCAAAACGCGCTATGTTACTTTAAGGGTATCCAGTCGTGCTTCTTAATTTTACTTCTTACCATACTTTCATCATCATGCAAAGCTCGATGGCGTCCTGTTGACTCGTTGCCTAGGCTCAGTCTCAAGTACAGCACCTCCAAGAGGTACGTCGGCGCCGTGTTGCAGGGGAGCATAAAGCTCGTCATTCGTCGTCATAGCAGGGCTATCCTGTCTGCTCTCTCTTCTCAGAGCGTTGATTTGCGCAGAGTTGCCTGGTACGGCACCGCGACTACCTAGGTAGCTGAACCTCCCAACCTGGCTACCTGTAGTCACAGCAGTCGGACGTTGCGGCGATGGTAAAACCCCTGATTCGGAGCTACCAGATCCGCGTTTGTTGCTGATATCAGAGTTCGAACGGAATTGCGTTCCGTACATGCCAACATGAGGAACGTACTGTGGGTCACGTTGACCTTGGCCATTGGCGACAACTCCGCCATCCGGACCACCGGCATCGGCAACAGCGGCCTTCTCTGTAAGCTCTGTAGCCACCTGGTGGGCGTCGTACTCGTTGATACCGGCGGCAAGCAACAAGTTCTTCTTCTTCTCGATCTTGGCAGCGTGGTCCATGTCTTGACCCGGGTTGGCAGTCTCGTATTCGAGAATCTTGATGAATTTGTAGAACCCGGCCGCGATAATGGATCCGAGGATGGGCCCTAGCCAATAAATCCAGTGGTAGTGCGTGAACTCGAGGTTGACGACGGCAGGGCCGAATGAGCGTGCGGGATTTAGCGAACCACCCGTGAAGTACACTCCGGACAGCTCTGTGACGAACAAAGCAAGACCGATACCTATCCAAGACGTTAGGATCAACCACAGGAGTCAACCAAAGGCTATTCATTACATACCCACGGGCGCGATGAAGGTTCCCTTGTGCTTCTCAGCTGCCAGCATGAAGATGGTGAAGACCAACTGGGCAGTAAGGAACATCTCAATGAAAAGACCTTGAGCAATAGAGGTACCTCCACCGAGTTTTGTTCGAACGTTTAGATCACCCGGGAACATGCACTGGACCAAACCAGCCGCGGCCATGCCTCCGAGGATCTGAGTGACGAACAACAGGGCACCGCGTACCCAGGGGAGAGCACCGATCAAGCACATGCCGAATGTGACCTACATTGTCGTCAGCAAATTGATTGAGTAAGAGTGCAAGAGAGAGGAGTTACTCACGGCCGGATTGAACAAGCCTCCACTGATCCTGAAGAAGACCCAAGCGTTCACAGCAAGCGAGAAGCCAAAGCAAAGCGCGATATACTGCAGCTGTTGGGGATTGCTGCCAGCCTCCGCTACCGTCTGGCCTCCCGACGACGGTATACTGTTTGCGACTTGTGCACCGGACAGAGCAAAGTATAGAAACAGAACAGTGCCGACAAATTCTCCGCACATGGCGATGAAGTGGTTACGAATGTTGTCGGGTACGCGGCTCAATAACGGCAGACGCATCTCTGAATCGGTGAGGTTGGCATTAGGGTCTGCAGCCTTCGTGAAGGGTAGTGCAAAGGCTTTGCCCTGGACGGGTTCCTGTCACGAAAGTATTAGCATTGTTCCACATCACAATGTTGCCATTGGGTTCTACCTACGTTGATATTCATGGCGATAGTATGGCTCCTGAGTCAGAGAAGAAGGAAAGGTGAAAGTCCAGAAACGAAAGCAAGACTTCTACCACGCCGAAAAGAAGAAATATGGGAAAGTCAAGAAGAGGAGACGCAATCTACTTGTCGATGAGAATACAAGTCCGTATCACGACCCAAGTAGTCGTTTGGTGATACTACAGCTAACGGCTACACAGACGGTCAAAGCGAAGTGTCGTCATGCTTCAGCCGTTGACGCGACGGCCACACGCCTGGATCTCGAACTACCTCAGCTATGCTGAAGATTTACCGGTAAGATCTGGACTTAGGTCAACGTCGAACCTAAAGCAGTAAAAAGGTGGCTGACACAGCATCATAGTCGTCTCAAAAGAGCGACGGATCGTGATCACAGCTGGGATCTGCCACGGGAAGGTGGCGCGCTAATGCCGGGGCGGGCTCCGCATGCTGATCCAGGCCACGATAGAGGGAACTATTTTCCGGTAATCTGTCTACCAGCGTACCAGCCATTCAACCGCAGCTTTGCTCACAAGGACGTCATGCGGAGATGACTGCGGGTTGCCCCGGTGTTGTTGTGCCATCGGAGCCTCAAGCAAAGCAAACAACAAAGAATCCTCGACCGCAACACGATCGCCTGCTCATGGTGACCACATTACAGCAGCCTCTGTCGATTTCGAATGTACATACCCACAAGCGGAGTACCCGACCATAATTCTAGGTGGCTGACCCGAAAACACGCTTTTGGCCGTGGGCGCTACTAAGCGCAGACCTTGCCTTGACAGATGGATCGCATCGCAATTCTATTCGGGCGATCGAGTTCTCAAAATGGCACCACTGCAAGGCTTACAGCGCATGACTTAGATGAATAGGTTCGGCTTGTGGGAGTGGCAACGAGGGGTCCTGGTGACCCATCTAGGCAGCGCCACATGCTCATGCTCGGTATGCACACCAGCCGCTAGTGCAGTCTGGAGTCCACGAGGAAATGGCACTTGGAGGTCTGGATTCATTTTGAGCGGCTTGTTGGTTGTGGAGACGCTGCGGTGTCTTTGTATATTTGTGTTGGAAGAGCGAAATTTGCTTTCGTAGTAGATGAAGTATCTTCACATTAATCAAGTACTTCGCGAGATAAGATACATGTCTCGTTGAGTCACGGTAATCATGATAGTTGCGAGAGGTAGGTGACAAAGTAGCTATATATTGAAGTGCTTGTCGTCTTGTCTATCGCTTATGAATTCTCACAGGTAAACATAGATGTGACAAGGTAAAGAGAGAATGCTCATACCCGCATCCCGTGGCTTCCAAACATCCTGCCACCATAGTCAAGGAAGAAACCGGACAATCGCTAAAGTTCGATGACCTGGAAGTCTACATTGCCTCCAGCTTTAAGTGAATCTCTGTTTTGAGGTTCATGTAGATTGCAGGCACCTGTTCATCTCGACAGTGTCTTCCTTGTATGAGGCCCCGCAAGTGGTGTCTTCACAGGTGCGCTTACTTCTCCCCTCAGAAATACAGCAAAGGAGCTACAACCAAGAGCCTTATTGCCGCAACAAGTTGTGTAGCGCATTAGCTGTGTTCACATACGACATTCCTTTTTTATGAGTATCGAGAAGTCGCAATGCGCTCTTGCTCTTGTTCTTGCTCTTATCACATAGGTGGGGCCAACCAAAATGCTTGGTGAATTTTGATTTTCAACGTGGAAGCTGCGGAATCGCTTCGACGCCGCGTCTAGCAACTGCTCTGTTGATTTCTGCCGATACCACTGATTTTACCGCAATTATAAGCGCTGCATTTCTCGAACCTTCCATCAATCATCCGATAACACGGTCGCTTAGCTCAGTTGGTTAGAGCGTGGTGCTAATAACGCCAAGGTCGCGAGTTCGACCCTCGTAGTGACCATTCACAGTCTTTTCTTTTTGCCTTTTGCCAGAAAACTATGTCAAAGTTAATCTTACGATGTGGGAGAAAGATCCGCAGGACGACAGGGGCGCGGTCGCGGGTTCAAACTTCGTAGTGACCACCAACACTGTTTTTTGTCTTTGCCAAGCTTCTGCTCTGTGAAACGACCTCGCTCTTCTCGCTTCAACCTTGTTCCTGTCTTGAGCCCATCAAGGTCGCTGGGAGGGAGAAGAATGGCATCGCAATATTATGGAAACGTGTTGTACAATGTAATTAAGGATATAAGCCCACCACATCCCAGGAACAGATTAAACGCTCTGCAATCTACATTGGTGTCAAAACGAAAGTTGACAAACTTCTGACGCAATATAGACTCCCGGACCGTTTACCTCACTCATTCTTCGTAGGTGGGTGATGTAGGTGTTGAACTTCTTTGTCGAACGGGGTGCGTAAATCAAAACGCCTCTCCAGCGAGATCTTCCGCGAGACCCTCCAGCTCTTCCTGTCTGAAAGGTACCCACAGTCTCTCCGTACCCATACCATCCTTCTTACTCTCTATCATCTGATGGTCGTGGAACTCCTTGAGCAGAGTCCTGAAACTGACTTCACTTGTGCAAACGAAGGCCTCGACAGCCTTGTGATACAGCACACGGTACTCAACGCCCTGGGTAGACTCTGGCAGAACGTTCTTGACTTGTGCGACCTTCTTCGACCTCGGCGTAGCAGTAACCTCGTCTTCTTTCTCCATATCACCGCCTTCCATGAGTGAGAGAGCTAGCTGTTCCATGACGAGAATGCGGAACAGTTCTCGAGCTTGCTCCGGTAGAGAGCGTAAGACGAAGCCGACACCATCTCTTCCGCCTACTCGTCTACCGCTGCGTCCGAGGAGCTCATTCACAGTCTCTACCGCGTCTATCTCCGCGTCGTAGGGCGCAAAGGTTGTTGCGTCGTGGAAGAGGAATTTGTATTGTGTCTTCATGCCAACATCCCACAGAAGAGGGAAGTTCGGTGTATCCGCTGTACACACAAGGTTGATTGATGGCTGTGCAGCTAGGCGGGCGAGCATGGAAGGTACTGAAGACTTTCGAAGGTAGGGCGAGTCGATGGAATTCAGAATGACGGGTACTGGATGCGGCGGCGGGTTGCTGGTGAGGTGTTCGATGATGAAATCGAGTAGCAGAGCGGGCTGATTGGGCAACTTTGGTCCGGCTGGTATGACTGCCGATGCCAAAGTCAACAGCAAGTCTTTTACGGTTGTGCCAGCTGTGTATCCGTTGATAACCACAATCTTCGGTGACTTCTTTGTCCCTTTGTACGGCGCAGCGTCTAGGAGAGACTGATAGAGGCGTGCGGTGAATCGTTCGGTGATGATGCGCTTCGATCCGTACCCATAGAGGCATATGTTGAAACCTTCCTCCAGCTCGAAGATCCATTGATCGTATGCTCGGCCATGCAATTCAAGCAAGAACTCTCGTTCAGACTGGTGGCGGTCCTCGTACGTTTGCATTGCTGAGAAGTATTCATCGTGATTCAACAGGCTCTGCGCAGAGAGAGTGTTGTTGGAGGTTTTGGTGCCGCCTGGGCGATTCTGCCAGAAGTACTCCTCGTGCGGTGGCAGCTCAGTCGGAGGTGTCGGCGAGCGCTGCTTTCGCGGCCGCCCTACTTTTCCTGACCCCTTAGGTCGGCCTCTCCCACGCTTCGAGGGTGTCTCTGGTACAGGTATCTCGTCTTGTACCACTCCCTCCTCGGCCTGCTCCGCGTCCTCTGTGTCTTCCCCTAAGATGTGTTCGGCGAGGTCCTCCTCCTCATCCAGCGCATCTTCGTCGCTTTCGTCGCCATTCAGTGTGCGTTCCAGTATACGGCGATTGCTCTTTCTGCGCGCGCTGCGATCGGCGTTGCGAACGATGGTGGGCGTGCCATTCGGAGAGTCTCGTTTTGCGGATTTGGTAGGTGTCTCAAAGACCAGCTTCCTGGCAGACTTGGGCGTCGCGATGATGCCGTTTACCAGACCAGTCTTTTTCAAGATGGATCGGGGCGTCCCATGCTCGGCCAGATGTTGTGTCCTTCCCTTTCTGGATGGTGTCTGCGCTTCGAGGGGTTCTAGCTCATCGTGAGCCTCTTCAGCGAATCGTGCGCGTGATTTCTGCGGTGTGCCCTCGTCGACATCGTCTTCGTCGCGTCTGCGCTTTGTGCCGACCATGTTCTGTTCGTTGGGTTGTTGGTCGGGCAGGAGGGTGACGCGACTTGCGCGACTTGGGCTTGGCGCGATGGTTGAGGCTCAACCTTAAAGCTTATTTCCGAAGGGTCGAGGACTCGGATTCTTTCCGCAAGCCGTGGGCTCATAGTGACTTGTTGCATTTCTAGCCTTTGCTACTTGCGTTTGATTCTGTCATTCACTGGAGGTAGCCATACTGTCGACAAGGCGGCAGGAAGCCACAACCATGCATTCTGGGCAATCGCATTGACATGTGATCGTGCCTGACACCCCGGGGCTTGGACGCTTGGAAGCATCGTACACCAGGTGCACGCTCTCGTCTTCTCCACTGGCAACCCCGTCGCATGCATGTGTGCACACTACCACAACACGCAGCATGCAAACTGGTGGTCCAGGCTATATGCATGCGAGACATTTCTTCGCTTCGACGACTAGATTTGGTCATGCACGATTATGTCAAGCAGCCTTGCCGACTATGCTAGCGCCCCTGGAACCTAGAACCTGAGGGATGTTCGCGGCCCGTTCGTAAGCGGATACTTGCTGCCTCCCCGTGGTAGTCACGCCGCGGTGGTCTGTCAGACGTGACGAGGTGGTGATTCAGACGGCCAAGGCAGATGACACTTTCATGTGCGAATCTTGACAACGTGTCTCAGAGGGTGTCATGTTGGGCTGTGGCTGAGACGGGCTACAAATAGCTGTAGGGCTCCATGGGCTATGCAGTCAACAGGCGCTGATAGGCGTGGGTTAGGCGAAAATGGTGCCCAGCCAGGATTGTGCTTCTTTGATGATCTCACGCATGCCGGCCGCTCCTTCTCAGTTTCCGTCGTCGTGTTCGTCCGCTCCTGCCCCGCACAACCCCAAATCTTCAGCTCCGTACTTCTTGCACCCACGACGAACCCGCCAGCAAAGCCCCGCCTACCGCCACGAGACTGCTACTGCGACGCCAGCACCGCCGACGGCAACAGCCTTTGAGCGCCTCGTTGCGACACGCTCGCCCCAGAACGCCGCGCGGCGCATTACCCGGTCTTCAGCACGCGCTTCGGGCTTTCGGACTGTTGATGCCAGCATGGAACCCAGGAGGCGGCCAGAGTACAACCTCGAGATCTTTGCCGACGCGGCGTGCGTGAAGGATGTCGTCAAGGGTGAGTCTCTTCTCCTCCACCGTGTCTCTGGCGTGAAGATCGGCGCAACTTTCTCCCCCACTACACGTCTCCCCGCTCCGAATACCCCGTAGACCATAGTTGACCTGGCTCCAGCGATACTGCACACGATATTCTTCCACCGCTACTTTACGTCCATCTCTCCTTTGACCCGCGACCTCCTCGACCTGACCCTTCCCGCCATTGACGATGTCGATCTCGAGACACTTATCGAACAGAAGACGTTTGCGCTAGTTCGGGCGATAGACAGCACGCACCAGCCGCGAGGAAGGGGGCAGATTGTCGTGCAGTTCTTTGAGAAGAAGCGAAAGAAGACATCGTACTTCTTCAGCAAGGCGGACGAGGACGTTTGCTGGGAGCAGTGGACGCTGGACGTTACCCTTGCCCAGCCACGCACAGAAACTGGTATGTCTCTCCGCTTGTTGCAACGCACGCCACTAACATAGTGTCAGATGTACTCAAGGTCCGCCGTGCCATGACCAAGTCTCTGGAAAAGGCAGCGCATAAGATCATCGCCATTGTGAACCGAGAAAAAGACCACATCCCACCCATCACAACCACCGACGCCAACCCCTTCCCTTACCAGATCGTCGTCAACCCAAAGTCTGTCAACGAGAACGACTGGCGGCCACGCATCGGCCTTTTCTGATACCAATACCACGGCACCGAGTGCAGTAATAAACCCACTGTATATACACCCATGGACGATGTTACGAGTAAGAGGAGGTTCAACACCGCTGGGGGACACCAATCGCCACTGAATGCGACGAAAAGGATGGAAAAGTTATGGATTCGCACACCTGAAAGACCGACCGCGCTTCACCCCCTTATCCCTCGCCACCACTACCACTGCCAAAAGCTCCGTTGTACAGTGTCCGCTATGTCGGGCAACCCCCATAACTGTGTCGCATTCTGAACCCGCGGATATCGGGAAGTTTAGCGAAGAAGACGAGCCTCTGGTGCTCCTGATTGTTTGATTGCTGCGATAGCTACACAAGATACCCAATTCCCCAATGAAATTTCCTCATTCTACATAATTACACAGTATTGTTGGTGATGTCAATTCTGGCCAATGTTGTTCTCGAGGAAGCGTCTGGGACACACCCACGTGCAATCAAGCTGCTTTACTACTTATACTTCTTGGTAATCTAATAATTTACGTCTAACTGGGCTCTGTAATCGTTATTCAGCGTCCCAACTCTCTAGCAATATCCAGCTCATCCTTCATTGTTATTCTCAGCCCACTCAACCCACCGCTTCACAACCTCATCCACCTTCTTCACCCCCTCCTTCGTAGCCTCGACTTCAAACCACTCTTTATGCGACTTACCACAAGCATCGCACTGCTTGATGACACGCTGATCCGCAAGCTCGAGATGAATCAGGCGCTCCACACGATGCGCATGCGGCACTTTCCTCACGCCATCAGAGGCAGCCCCAGCATTCGCACCTGATTGCCGCCGTGACTGTGCGGGCGAGGGCTGAGGAGAGGGCGTGGAAGAAGAAACGTAGGGATAGTACCGTACGAGGGATAGACTGTATCCGCACTGGCGAGTCCATTCGTTCATACGGCGGTGGACGTTGTTTGCGCGCCCGATTTTGAGGAGGATAGTATCTTTTTCTGGTGGGGAGTTTGCGGATCCGGATCTTGAGCGGGTGGTGTTGGGCTGTCCGCCTTTGACGGAGAATTGGCGCATGACATCTGAAGTTCGCCTACTTTGATCTGTACGTGATGGTGGTGAGAGAAGCGTCGACGCAGCGGAGGATGGTGCAGGGCCGGCGGCTTCGGGGGTGAGCCAGAAGATGTAGATGTAGCCTTCTTCGTCGTGGGGTGAAATGGGCTTTGAGAGTTGGGCGAGCAGGGTCGACGCGAGTTGTGGTGGTACTGTGTTCGGGATGTAGCGGAGTAGCTTGGCTGTTTCTGACTCTTCGCGAGTTGTCCGATTGACAGGTCGAGCGGGCTTTTCTCCTAGTGGCTTGCGGGCAGGTTGATCACTTGGTGGTCGCGATGTGGGAGGTGGTCGCGAGGAAGATGAAGGTCTCGAGGTCTGTCCGCTCGGCCTTCGATGATCTTGTCGTACTCGAGGCGGTTGCTGTGGTACCTGCTGCATGGGAGTCTCTTGTGCATCGTCCTCCGATACTGGCTTTTCATCTGTCCTTCTCTTGTGTCGCACGACCTCTGTATATTCCTCGTCATCCGCAGACCCACAGCACAATGAAGCCCAAAAACTCTTCTTTTTCCTCTGTGGCGGTGGCTTCGGCGGTCGATGGTCTCGGCGCTTTCTTGCTGCCATGACATCGCTCGGTACAGACATCAACGGCCCTTCTACGTTGTCCCAGGTAGCTGGTCGATTGATGCGCCGCGGCGGACGAGATCCAGATGTTCTCCTCCTTCCATTCTTCTTGGGCGCGACTTCCTCCGGTTCTCCAAAATCAAGGACACCCAGTCGTTCCACGAGCGTGTCGATACTGTTCCTCTCTTTCAACGGGTAAAGCTGAGTCGCCGGACCGCTCGATGCTTGCGCGGCCAATTGCTCGGCTTGGTCTTTGTGTTGCCAGCAGAAGTAGGCGGCGGCGCCAATCTCGTCATCGTCGCTGTCGTCGCTAACAACGGATACTACAGCGATAACACCCTCATCATTAGATGCTTTCGCATCAATAGGACGTCTGCAGGGTCGTCCCGATTTAGTAATGCCTTTGCATGTTGTAGCCGGGTTGCGCGAATCCGAGCGCGGAATGAGCGATTCTGGTGTCGTTCCCGTGAACATGTTGGTGTAGTTGTAGGAGGGCGATCCGTGATTGCTGGGCAGACAGTAGGACTAAAGTCAAAGCCAAATTGCAGATACAAAGCCCAGACTGGTGTGAATCTCGCGCCCGTTCACAGCCTCACCGCCACGTGAAGCGAAAGTTACTTGAGGAGCGGCGCCGGCCAGTGAATCTCGATTGTCGAGACCAACGCTGCGCACGCGGTGTGCCAACGCATTATGAGCCATCGCCGCGAGCTGGGCGCGTAGCTGAAAAGAGATGGCGGGTCTCAAACGCGAGGTGGGCGCGTGGCGGTGCATGTGGCGCAGTGAGGCGAAAAGAAGGTTTGCTGACTTTAGAACGAGCCCGGACCGCTTCTTCCAAAAGTCGTCCACCACCACCACATCGACTCCAGCATCGGCAACGCCAAAAAAAAGCGTCATGATGCAAAAAGAAAGTAATGCATCGGCCGGGAATCGAACCCGGGGCTAGCCGAAACTGTCCTGTGAGGGATGGCAACGGCTAATTTTACCACTAAACCACCGATGCGGAGGCGGAGACCAGAGAACTGGACTACTTGATGAAAGAACGGCAAATTTGATCAATATTAGATGCAGAACAAAAACACTGGCAGTGGAGTGTCGCTGGACCATTGTCCAGACTGAACAAAACACAATCTTTCATAGTTTGGTCCCACTCCCATGCATCCTGATTAGCCGCGTGGGTCGGACAAGGCGTCTGCCGAATTCGGACAAGTCTGGGTTTCTTACGCCTCGCACCAAATATATGTCGGCTTTGCATGTTGTTTCCATCAAACGTTTTGGTTAGTCTCTCCTATTACCGCCTATATTCGCCAACGAATACACCTAAGAGCAATTGAGGCAACAATCAGTTCGCAACGAGACTGGCTTCTACATATCAACACGCAGTTCACGTTATGGAAGATTCTACTTCGTGCAGCCAGATTGTCTGAAACAAGGGAAAGAGGTCTCTGACGGCCGAGGACATATTTAGCCAGCACCTTTACAATAAGAGGTTAATGTCTTTAGTATCCATGTGCGTTATGGTAGACGTAGTGCGTCGAGATTACCTAGGTAGTACCAGTCTAACTCATCTAGCATCTCAGATACAATCAGACATAGGTGGTATGTATGATAGGATTTCAGCCGCTAGTAGAGAGAAGGTAGCGGCAGGAAGACATTCGACTAGAAACCGGCACTCAACGGCGGCTGTATGGGAGGCGGGAGGCGCACTCATTGCCGATGTGGAAATCTTCCGGAGTGCGGGGACATTATCTGCATGCAATCAATTCTCCGACGCTTGAACGTTTCAGCCCTTGTACGCCGCAACACCAAGACAATGTACATTAAACGTGACCTAGCCGCCAGAGGAAGGTAGCATATCTGGCTGGATACGAATCATCGCGAGTGGGAAGGATTGAACGATGCTCTCCTATGCGTGGGACAATATCCCAGCTTATCAACCCACCTACCTAATGAGGCCGAACGACCGTCCTTAATTGCAGCCACCACAGCAGTAAAGATGTGCGTGGTAATCAGCGGTGGAGATTTACCATGAAAGAACACATGGTATATCATTGGGCATGCCGCAGCAGCCCTCATCGCTGCAAGCCCTGAACAGCGCCGACAACCGCAGCTCTTTATCTAACCTAAGTAACTACACCTATGATCATGCAATTCTCTCTTCTCCTCGTCGCGGCGTATGCCTGCACCGCCTCCGCACGCCTGTCCTGGTCCTTGGCAAAAGCGTCCAACCCCACCGCCGACCAAAGAGACGCATACACCAAGATCGAAGCTGCAATGACAAAGGCTGTCGCTCGCTACGAGAAGTACTCCGACGCAAACAAGACGATTCGTGTGGCCTACGCCCCGGGTGTTCCTACTGCGGAGGCGAACTACAACGGTGATCTACGATTCGGCTCGAACCGCGCTTACATGACGGAAAGGACTGCGATGCATGAGATAAGCCACACGCTGGGAGTTGGCCAGACAGCGGCTTTTGACAGAAAGTGTGCTGCGGGCGATTGGCGCACGGCATTACCGCTGATCAAGAGCTTTGATGGAGCAAATGCGAAGATTACTTGCGGTGGTGGACACTTCTGGCCATACGGTATGATAAAACTCGATGTGCCAACTGGACGTGAAACATAGACTGACTTGCCATGTCGATATTTCAGGTCTGAACTACGAGACCGAGTGGAGCGAGACGAATGCGAACCGGCATGTGCAGTTGATTGAGGCTATGCTGACCGACGGGATGTGAGGTGATCGTTGTCCAGTACACTGTTACAATTTAGCGTTTATACAATGCGAACGAACCCCGATCAGTCATTGTGCTACCATCGTTTACCAAATGAAGTTCTCCGTGATCTCTCAAATTGTCGCAGACGATGCGGATAGAGCATCGATACATGTCTGAGTTTCCTCGCCGTCTATTGCTTCAACTTCCAGACGCTAATCATGTCGTCGCCGCGACTTTGTTTGAAAGAGACCGGGGGCTTCCAATACACAACCCTTTCGAACGAGCCCTGCTCCTTTCCTGTTCCAAGAAGATTGCCGGAGTCGTCGAACAGGCCATCAGCGCCATCGGCTAGGAGGTTCCAGTGTACACCGTTCAGACCCCATGGCGGACCTTGAGCTTTCAGAGGCTTCCACATTGGAAATTCGAGGCACACGAGAACACCGGTTGGCGACAAAAGGCTCTTCATGCGATCGGCCCAATCTCTTCGCATCTCAGGAAGCAGGGCACACAGGAACTAGATCGACGTTATTAGCACTCGTTATGAGAATGTCGGCCGGGACTCTTTGCATGCCGAACGTACTGTATAGTCATAGATTAGATCGAAACCCTTGAAGTCGGGTCCGAAATGAGCCTCGAATCCCTTTTGGAAGAAGTCGCCGAGCACGACGTCAGCGACATGGCCAGCTGAAGGATCTAGGTGAGATTTGACGTTTTCGTTTGCGGCATCCACGGCTCCTTGGGAAATTTCTAGACCCCATGTCCTGAAGCCATGACGTGCTAATAGCGCCACGTCATGCCCCTTACCGCAGCCCTAATGCGTGATGAGTTCCTGTTGAATACGTTCGTCACGAGACACCTACAGGCACAAATGCCTTCAACTGCCGTTGACTCTGGTCTCGGAACAGCGTCTCACGGTAGGGATGTTCTTCAAGGAACGTAGTCAGAGCAGGCGAAGCTTGGCCCCGATCCCACAGATCCTGTTCCTTCTGTTCCCACAGTTTGGCCCACCCGTCGCTCTGTGCATCCCGGGTGCTGGAACCGTTAGTTGTGGCTACGGAAGTGGCGGCACGTGGCGCTCCTTACCTGTAGCCATCAAAGTGGGAGACCAAGCGGGTCCTGTTTTCAGCAAACTGGGTTTCGGAACTCATGGTGCGGGAGGATGCAAGGATTGAGGATGTCACGGCAAAGCCTGGAAGCCGGTTCAGTGGTGATAGAGATCTGTTGATCCATGCGCCACGCTAACCTCGTGCCTGACGCTACCTGGCTGGAGACAGCGCATCCTTGACGTCACCCCACCTTTTTACCAACAACACCAGTAACTTGCTCTAGGCTCCTACTTGCCCAGTCGCGTGAGCTTGGATTCTTTCGCATTCACCAATAATGAGTTAGAGACGGTAGAGTTGTAGGATTGCGGCTGTGCGGCTTAGAGCACGACCGGGGCGTGGCTATGGTAGTGCAGAGAACAACATCTCGTTGCATACATCCAATATCGGAGTTAAGCCCAGGTTATGTGCCTATCGACCCACATGGACACTACTGGACACAGCCGTTCCTGTCATCACGGCTAGCCAATGAAGACTATGCGAGAAGTCACTGCGTTGTAGCGCCACAGCTTGGGGACTTCAAGATTAACTTTGCTAGCCGACATCCGAATGATATTACCCGACTTCCTGTTTCCTCACTTCAAAAGCCACATCTTGGCCATCCATAGGCCAAGACTTTGGAGTTGAACGTCATAGAGGCGCACTAGGGAGAACAAGAATAGAGCTTTGCGCCTGGCAGCTGGTTCCGAGATGCCGTTTGGCTCCGCGAGAGCCACTCGGAGCTTGAGTCGTTGCATTGCACTCGCTCACCGTTCCAATGTGTTGGCGCGTAGCACTTTCCATGAATCTTGGAGGGATGCCACTTGCGGCTCTACAAGAGTCACGGCAGGCGCACTCTCTTGGTATGAGTCCCAAAGCTTAGTGAGCGCCATTCTCCTTCTCCTTCTCATCTCTCTGTCGGAGACTTATACCAGCACCCATGGGTCGCCTTCTCCTAAACACAGTCCCACACAGCGCGCGGACTCTATACTATCTGCGCTACCGGGTCGCTGTTGTATTCTTCATACTTGCCCTATTCCAGCAACAACATCTGTACCTCACTAGTCGACAAGCACTCTCAGAAAAGTACTCTGCGACCGACTTCAGCTCTCACAACGAAGGAGACCTACAAGCTCGATCTTGGCAACCCTATGACGAAAGTTCGAAGTTGGAAGAAGAGCTAATAGCAAACCGGGCGTCTTGGAAAGTGCTTGGCGAGGGCTGGGAGGGCAAGGTGTTCGCCTATGGAGACTCGGTTATCAAGACGTTCACACCAGGGCGGAGTCCATTCCGAAATTGCGCGCCAGATGCGACCAAATGGCCAACGGAAATACCCGCATCACTACAATTTGGTGGTGCCGCTGCCGACGAAGCGAACGCGACGAAGAACGGCTTCCTTCCCGTGAGAGCACATTTCATGGCTTCTACAACGCCTGGCGAACCGGCCGAATGGCACCTCGTCACTCCTCTGCTCAAAGGCGGCAATCTTCGTTCACTTGCCAACAACCTGTCGTCGGAAGCAACGCCTATGGCTTATAGTCAGGTCGACGGACGCTATCGGCCAGCCTTCAACCAATTACTTGAGAATCTGGGAACTTTGCACCGTGCAGGATACTGTCACGATGATATCAAGCCGGCGAACATCTTTGTTCAAGACGAGTCCCACTGGGCAATCGGCGACTTGGGCAACATACGAGAAGTGTCCCACCCCTACCACTCGTCGCGTATCTGGAAAGACAACGACCAGCTAGGGGATTGCCGCGCAAACGATGTGCTACGAGCTTTGCAAACATACCTGAAGTTTATTCAGTCTTCTGTTGCCGATGAAGACGACTTCAATGCAGCCTTGTACGAAGGTCAGACACCCTTGAGCAGGCTCTTTTGGTGGACACTTGCCGATGCACCACACATGAGTGCCAATGAACTTCGTCAACGTTCCATTTCAGAACACCCTTTAGCGGAGACCAAGGTGGATGACAGAGTCCCTGTACCTGCGCGACCTCATCCTTTTCTGAGCCTGTTCTCCGAGCGCGAGGCGGTCAAGCGGGCCACTGACCATGCACTTATGACACGGATGGACGAGAGAAGCGTACGACTTTGGGGCATGGTGTGGTTGTTCGGCGTGCCCCAGCCGGATCTTTGTTGAGCGACTTTTAGCGGTTTGTGGAGTTCGATACCCAGGGTACACGGCGTTTTATTACTACCTAATGAATTGATCCTTCACATTTTTCGGCAGAGAAGCAGTTTCCAAATTATCTGGTATGACAAAGTTTATCTGATGAAAGCGAAGAACTCCTGTTGCATCGGGTATCAGCCATCTTGGCAAGAACCATCTCCCACATGTTGTTTCCTGCATTTCAGTCAATTTGGCTCCCGTTTGTTGGAGGGCACGCCGCTTACCTGTAATACATGATATCACCACCAGGGGCAGTCGTCATAATCAATGCCGCCGCCGGCGAAATCACCATTCTGGTAACTCTTGTACGTCGCCCTTGCCCTGTTTATGCGGTCTTTCTCGTCCTCAACCACAGCTTCAAGCTCTTCCCTGTCAAGCTTATTATGTTTCTTGACATATTCGTAGACCTGGTACGGCGAGAACTTCTTCGCTTGTGTCTTTGACTTTTCGTTAACCTTGTAGTCGACACCAGCGTCGACGAGTTCCTGAGCCGTGACCTTCCACCACTTCCTGAGGTACTTCTCTTGCATGTAGAGATGGTACTTGCCACTCTTGAATCGCGATGGAGCACTGGAAACAGGAGGCAACGCTCCACTAGCTCTGCGTTCTGCGTTCCACTGGTCGATGGCTCTCCGGATAATGTGATCGCGTGGTAGGTTTCTGCAGCACTCGCTAGATATCCATCCAAGGTACTGTTCGTCGAAGCGACTGATGTGCGCTAGTGTGTTCCCCCTGTGCTTCCCGGTTTGAATGAAGTAACTGTGCAGAGGGTTCCTGCGCGCGGACTCCGCGTCTGGAGAATGCTCGTTGATGTATTCGCGTTGTACGTCGAAAGACCCGGGGCCTTTACCCCGCCCGGCGTTGTTCCTTGGTGACGCGCCATAGGGCGAGCTGCGGTAGCCCTGGGTATGGCTCTTCTGCGGTGCCCGGCCGTGGTAAGGCATGGTAGATGTAGTTGGTAGTGTAGTGTGAAGGTGCTTTTGCAAAAAGAAGAAATAATGGTGGGTACGAGAAAGATGGTAGCGAGCGCGCGTCCAGATAAACCCTCTCTCTCCACTTGAAACCAGTGACGCCTGCGGAACCGGAGAGAGTACCGACAGCGAAGTTTCGCGATCACCGTTGGTGC
>Ga0265780_10000665_pt1 | contig 52188 bp, 58 predicted proteins | sample P1T30metagenome_FD_192432 | JGI IMG/M metagenome (GOLD analysis project Ga0265780, IMG submission 192432) | Plant litter microbial communities from East Loma Ridge, Irvine, California - P1 T30 | ecosystem: Environmental > Terrestrial > Plant litter > Unclassified | place: USA: California... | reverse complement strand
GTCGTAGAGGCCCTAACGCAGTAAACGTAACAGTAGTTTAATACATATACGGTTAACATTAAAAAGCATCCTAAACAGGGTGCTTTTTTTGTGCTTATTATTCTCCTTTTTTTACCGCTTCAATAAATCTTTCGTTGAGTAGCTGCACAGAAAGCAGCTCGTACAATTTATCTGCCATATCTACGGTGATGTCTTTGTTTTTATCCTGATACGTTACCGAATAGGCTTCGCGCCCGTTTGCCAGGAGCAATACTTTATATCCATTATCTTCTTTAAAAGAACTGACCTCTATGTTGCAGGCACCGCAAGCCGCCATAAAGGTGTCATAAAACGATGGCAAGGCATGTTGTTTCAGCAATTCCTTGATTTCTAATACCGGCCAGCCAAAATTACCTTCCTTATCCCAGCGACCCAATATGGCCTGTTTAAAACGCGTCCTGTTTATTTCAGGCGAAAAGGGTGTTTGCATTTTGGGTCATTATGGGATTAAACCAAAGTTACGTATATATAGATGCCCTTAAAATAAATTTTTATACGCCATAAGATTTGCCCATAACATTTTAAAAATGAGTAATAATGAAATCTCTTCAACATTATTTAGGTTCGTAAACATTCGAAATCCAAATCTTTCAAAACCATCATCGGTACTATTGCAGATCTATTCAGCTGTTGAAGCGAATGATACGCCAACATTTCTACAACATGGATATTTGGATGCCTTACTCATAATTAAAATCGACGGTACCTCTGGCCCATTTGAGCTTATTTTTTCCCAGCTCTCAATTCATATTCCTGAACATAGTGTTTCAAAAGCTCTTCCTCATACTCTCCATCTTCTGCGGGGTAACGCAGGTTCAACGCAAATTTATCTATTTCTTTAGCACACTGCCAAACCAGGCTCTCCCCGCACGGCACAATCAATGGAGTTTTAGAGAAGACGGCATCTTTATAGGCTTTTCTAGCATCTATTAACTTCCAGCCATTTGCCGTTAAAGCGCTTAGCAAATCATCAAGAAACAAGGCATTCAACAGGGAATGGTGGATTAAAAGTGTATGCTTAATATCTTTTTGAAATACACGCTTGGCTAAAGAATCATAGTAATTTGCCCGGTCTAAAATGTGCTTTATATAATATTCCTTATAGGGCGTCAGGTCGGCATTGCTGTCTTTCCGGAGGGCTACAGCGATCTGCTCGTCGATATACCAGTCAGAAGCGTCAATGGTTACCTGCCCATTTTTGTAACCACTCTTATTCATAGCCGCCCGCATCGAGTCTCGCTTAGCCTCGGTATTACCCTCTTTTAAATACGGAAATCTAAAAAGCCTGGTATAGTTTTTAAAATTTTTGATGATACTATCACCCTTATAAAAATCGGCAATAAAGACGCTACTTGTTTTGGACTTTGCATTGTAGTATAGGTGTGAATACGAGTGATTGCAAATTAAATGGTTTTTCCCGTCCCATTTTTGTAACAAAGTATTTCCGTTAGCATCATCAACCCGCATACCGCATACAAAGAGGGCTACCTTAATTTTATGCTTATCAAGAGTTTTTAAAATTGCATCGTCTCTCTCATTCCAACTTAACATTGGCGTTTCCACTGTATTTGGGTCATCAATTGTTATCGCTAATTCCTTTTGCCCAAACGCGTTTATTTGCATTAAAGTAAATAACACACATGTAAAAATGATTCTAATTTGACTTTGATGCACCTGTAATAATCTTTTAATTAATTTCAATTTCCTGAAGCGAAAGTAAAGCATTTAAGTACATGAATACATACTTTTGCAAGAAGTACAATCAATGTAATGCTTTATTGCAATGCTCTTTTATTGCTTAACAGAACTGTTTCCCAGCATGTTGTTTTAGCAATGCCTTGACCTCTAATACCGCCAGCCGAAATTACCTTCCTTATCCCAATGACTTAATACGGCCTGCTTAAAACGCGTCCTGTTTATTTTAGGCGAAAAGGGTGTTTGCATGTTGGTTTTAATAATTAGAAGATTGTATATAAGACTTATTTTAACCTAAAAAATCAGGCGGATAGGTTTTTTGGTTGTATTTGGCATCCATTTCTTTTAGCAATGCACGGCGCGCGTCGTCCATGGGTGGTGGTGGCAAAAACTCTCCGGGAGCCACAGGTGTGCCTACCTCGCGGAACAGCTCTTCCAGACCGGCAGGAACCACGGTACACAGCAGCCGTGCCTGATGCCCTGATGTATTTTTAAAACAGTGTATGGCCCCGCCAAAGGGAATGTTTACAAAGCCGTCCTTACCCACCACGCGGCTGCCCGCTTCGGTCTTGAAGGTTACCTCACCTTCCAGCACGTGGAACATTTCCTGCGTATCGGTATGCGAATGCGGTGGCGGGCCGCCGCCCGGTGGTACTACCATTTCTATAACCGCATAGTTGCCGTTATTCTCGGCACCCGAGATGATGATACGGTAATTGCCGCCCGCTACGGCTAAGGCTTCTCCTTCGTTAGGGTTGATGATGGTTATTGGTGTGTTCATAATTGTATTGGTTTACACCAAAGTTACATAATTAAGTTTGTGTCTATTGTTTGTCTATCCAGTTTTAAAATGTTGTGGGGGAATATTTGTTAAGTTTGTTAACTAACAATCACTTAACAAATGGAGAAAGAGACTAAAAATTATAAACTATCAATCTATCTTCTAAAAAAAGATGTTACAGATTTTAAGCAAGCTTTAAAAGAGGATATAAATATTAAAGCAGAATATGACTTAAATGAGGATATTTCCGTAGAAGGAAAAGTTATAATTGGTAACACCCGAACAAATGAGCCTAATTGGCGTCAACTTTTACAGGAAGGCGTAGATTCTAGGCTTCCAGAATTAGACAATACTTCTAATAGAGCTTTAGTGTTTTTCGTAATCTTTGATAGAATTTTTGCTATACCTTTTGGATATGGAAAGCATCTTATAAAAGATGAATGCATTGATAGAGATTTTGGTTTAAAAACAGCGTTAAATATTATTGACGCTGATAAATTACTAAGCGTTGATAAAGCTAACTTTGGTGATCTGACAGTTTTAACTAAAACTCAAACAAGTAAAAAAGGTAATCCAGATTCCTTTGACATAGATATTGTTAGGGATTTACTCCGAAGTGTTACGGGTCAACCTTCAATTGCTATGCCCGGAAATATTGGTAACGTAATTACAGGGAATGAAGGGGTTTATATTTCACCTACAACAAATTTAAAGTTAATACCTGAAATTCTATCATCTCTTAAAGATGAATATGAAAAGGAAACTTATAAAGAAAGATTTGATTGGATTGATAATATAAAAACCGAAAAGGATCCTGCAGTAATTGAACAATTAAGGAAAAAATTAATAGCAGATTTAAAGGCTAAGGACACCAATAACGTCCATTTAGCACCTCCATATATTATTGAATGGGAAACATTTGATGGTATAAGCTACACACCAAAAGGTGATATTTATAATGAGTTTGAAATTACGGATTTTTATGCGGCTAAGGAAGAGATTTTGAAGGATTTAGATTGGAATAAACTCTCTAAACTCAAGTTATTCACTAAGTTCCTTGATACTGATGAAAGGTATGGGAGTAGCTTGTGGAGATTTTTAAATTATGAGACTGAACTTGATGGAAGTAAATACATTTTTACACTTTCCAACTGGTATAAAGTAAATAAAGAATATGCTGATGAAATATATGAGTACGTTAGTAATTTTGAAGAATCCACATTGCCTTTCATAGACTGTTCATTAGGAGATAATGAAGGAGTGTATAATGAAAAACTTGCCATGTCAAATAAACAATTTATATTACTTGATAAAAAACTAGTACATTCAGATTTATCTAGATCAGGCATTGAAGCTTGTGATGTAATGTCAGATAGCAAAGAGTTTATCCATGTTAAGTTCAGGGATAGCTCCGCAACTTTAAGTCACTTATTTTCACAAGGAAGGGTTTCCTCTTATTCATTAAGAAGAGATAAAACCTTTAGAAAAAATCTTAGAACTAAAATCGCAGGCTTAGGATTTGACAGAGAGCTAATCCCTTTAGAAACAAAAGATGTTACTCCCTCAGATTTCACAATAACATTTGCAATTATAGAAAGTAAAAAAAGGAGCTTTATTGAAGCTTTACCATTTTTTAGCCTTATAAATTTTAGACTTTTAGCAGAAGAATTGAGCATGATTGGATTTAATGTCAAAGTAAAAAAAATAGAGATTGTATAACAAACCATCCAAATAAACTAGATAAATTCATTATTAAACGCATGAATTTATCCAGCAGACAGAAAGGCATTGCCCCACCCATCCCCTATAGGTTAAGCAGTTCAAAGAAAATCATGCTTCGGCACTATCGTGCCAGTAGCATTTTTTGTTTCCGCGCTTAGGCTAAAGCTGCGCTTTGCCACGCGCGCAAAACAAAAAAATGCTCCCACTACGTGGAAGCATTGATTTTCTTTGGCAGAGAGGAAGGGATTCGAACCTGCCTCCGTAAACCCGCATAAATGCTGGTTTTTATATTTTAAAATTTCAAAATGCCACGAAATTGCCACGGCTTTTTTAACATATTAAATGTCAATAGATTAGCAAATCAGCATTTTGGTTGCAGAGGGGAAGGGATTTGAACCTTCTCGGTTGTACCCGCATCCCTATTAGCTTTTCAATTTCTAAACTTTCGTTTGCCATTAATTTGCCACATCATATAGAATCTGGCTCAACACTTATTGCAGAGGAGAAGAGATTAGAACCTGCCCCCGTCAACCCGCATAAAAGCTGGCTTCGTATATTTTTGATTTGATGTGCCACGATTTTGCCACAACTTTAACCTGCGTAACAATTTAATTTAAAGAACATTACAATTCATGACAAATATAGTAAATTTCAATTAATCAGAGCATATTACTGTGCTGCATGTAAGTTTTCTTCTTAGTTATTTATATTTCCCTCTCCAAGTTTCACCTGCAAAAGTTATTCTACCTGCTACAATAGTTTGACTATTTAAAAGGCATTTTAGCTAAGCTTATTACCTTTCTGGCTAATGTTCATCCTGAGACAATTGTGACTTTTGCATAACAATTTTAATATTATAGATATGCAAAAGACAATTTTCATTACAGGGACCTCTTCGGGGCTGGGCAAAGCAACAGCTAAAATATTTCACGCAGGTGGCTGGAAGGTAATCGCGACAATGCGCAATCCTGAAAAGGAAAATGAATTGAAGGAACTTCCCAACGTAACCCTCATTCAGTTGGATGTAACCGATGCGGAAAAAATCAAGGATACGATATCCGATGTTTTGAAGTCGCATGCTGTTGATGTAGTGTTGAACAATGCGGGCTACGGTTTGATTGGCCCTTTGGAAGCCCTGACAGATGAACAGATCCAGGCGCAGGTGCAGACCAATCTGTTCGGTGTTATCAATGTGACAAGGGCGTTTGTTCCTTATTTTAGGGAGAGAAAAGGCGGTACGTTCATCAATATTACCAGTACTTTTGGCCTGCTGGGCTATCCTACCTGCTCCATTTATAATGCCGCGAAATTTGCTGTTGATGGTTTTTCAGAAGGACTTGCTTATGAATTGGCACAATTCGGGGTTAAGGTAAAAATAGTAGCCCCGGGCGGTATGCAGACCGACTTCGCAGGGAGATCTTTGCAGGGTGGAATGCACGAAGCGTACAGTCAACTGGTGGCTAAGGTTAGCGAGGGCTATAGCGAAGAGCAGGTTGCTAACTACACAAAAGCAGAAGATGTTGCCTCTATCATTCATAGTGCTGCCACAGATAATAAAAACCAACTTAGGTATATTGCCGGCAATGATGCTATAGGCTTATATCAGGAACGCCTTGAACTAACCCCTGAAGGGCAATTCGAAAAAATCCGCTCCCAGTTCACATTTTAATCTATTATAGCCATTCTTGTCTCAAATTGGCTTAACAGGAATGGCTTCTTACAAAATCCCTAAATTTGCACTATGAAAAAACATCCGGTCGTATTCAATTCCCTATCCCAACTGCATAAGGCGATGGGTCAGGCGGCTCCGTCCCATCCGTTGATCAGCATTATGAATTACAGGGATGCCCGGTTTGACCCGAAGGATTTTGAACAGGGCATTATCCTTAATTTTTACAAAATATCTTTCAAGACCTGTTTTTCAGGGAAGCTGAAATACGGCCAGGGATATTACGATTTTGAGGAAGGCGGAATGTCGTTCATTGCCCCAGGACAGCTTTTGAAAATGCAGGATGAGGAAGCGGACTATAGTGGGATGACGCTCCATATCCACCCCGATTTCCTCCGGCCGTATCCGTTAAATTCGGGCATCAGGCAGTACGGTTATTTTAGCTATTCGGCATCCGAGGCTTTATATCTTTCGGAAAAGGAAAAAGCCACTATCCTGAGCATTTACCAGTTTATCCAGGAGGAACTAAGCGAGCGTATTGATAGATTCAGTCAGGATGTGATCATTTCGCAAATCGAAGTGCTGCTCAATTATGCCAATCGCTTTTATGACCGGCAGTTCCTGACGCGCAAGGCTGTAAACAATGACCTCCTTTCCCGGTTGGAACAGCTATTGGAAGACTTTTTTAATGAAGAAGCTACTTTGACCAACGGACTGCCTGCCGTGAACGCCGTAGCAGAAAAACTTAATGTGACGCCACGGTATCTGAGCGATTTGCTTCGAAATCTTGTCGGATTGAATACCCAGCAGTTTATCCACGAAAAAGTGATCGAAAAGGCAAAGGAATACCTCGCACAGGATGAACTTACCATCGCTGAAATCGCCTATCATCTGGGTTTTGAACATCCGCAATCTTTCAATAAGCTCTTTAAAAGCAAGACTTCCCTTTCTCCTTCAGCCTACAAAAAAAGTTTGCTGAACTAAATTGGAAGTTCAAATAGCATATTCTGAAATGGTTGTTTCAGATATTTTTATATCTTTGCTATTGTTATGGCAAGAAATGTTGAATTTGACGAACAGCTGGCGGTTTCCAAAGCAATGGATGTCTTTTGGAGAAAAGGCTATAATGGTACCACGATGAGGGACCTGACGGAGGCTATGGGCATCAACAGCAGCAGCCTTTACAATACCATTGGCGATAAGCACGAACTTTTTATCCGCAGTATAAAGCATTACACGGAGTCGAGGATGAAGGAAGCGGTAAAACAGCTCGAACCCATCAAATCCCCGATAAAAGCGATTGAAAAATTTATCCTTTCGTCTGTTTATGTCATTACGAATGAACCCAACAGCTGCCTGGCCATCAAAACCACTTTTGAGGTGGCGACGACCGATGAGCAGGTGCAAAAGATCATAAAGGCAGACAACGATTTTACCTATAACCTTTTAAACGGTCTGGTAGAAAAAGCAATAGCGAAAGGTGAAATAAAGATAACTCTGGATGCAGCGATGCTGACGGACTATATCATCAATCATTTTAGTGGCTGGCACGAATTTTTTATTATCAACAAGGATAAAAACCGCATCAGGAATATGGCGGCATTCCTGATCAGACAATTGAACCAATAATTTTTTTGGTCAAATCTGAAACAAATGTTTTAAAATTATAAACAAGATGAATATACTTAAAGAATATAAAAATTATTTTACGGCAAAGCAGCAGCCTGAAGTGGTGGAGATTGGGCAAGCAAGCTACGTATCCATTTTAGGTAAGGGAAGCCCGGGAACTGCTGTTTTCTACGAAAAGAAAAAAGCAATAAAGGAGTATGTAGCCGCATTGGAAAACAATTATGCCCAAACATCTCTTGCATTTTCAAGCGATATTGTGGAAATATTTTATTGGTTTGATGAGAAAAAAGTTGGCTATGTGGATATCGGGAATTTCTACACAACAGTTGACCTGGCGTTGCTACAGTACCGCATTGCCATCAGGATCCCTGAGTTCATCCCCGGTGAAGCCATTCAACAGATTGCCTTCCAGCGACCTAATATCTCCTTTGCGAAAGGCTTTGAACATTTCACATACACGGCGGGAACCTGTGTGCAGCTTTTGCATAAGGGGCCTTTTGCAGGGGAATTGGAAACGCTCCCCGTGCTGCAAAAATTTGCTACGGAAAACGGTTTTAAAAAATCCGGTATGCATCACGAAATCCACCTCACCCACTTTGAATTGGGACAAAGCCAGGAGCATCAGCAGACCATCCTGCGTGATCCGGTAATAAGGCAGGACTAAAATTTTTTAATCAAATTTGAAACAAACGTTTCAGTAATAATAAATCAATAATGAAAAAATCATCAAAAGAACTATCCGGTAAAATAGCCTTGGTAACCGGTGGAACAAAAGGAATAGGAAAAGCCATTGCGGATAAGTTGGCCGCATCGGGAGCAACGGTTGTAGTAACGGCTAGAAAACTACCCGAAGAAGAAATGGAACATCATTTTATTGCGGCAGACCTGACAAAAAGTGAGGCTATAGCTGAGCTGACAGAAAAAATGATACATCAATATGGCACGCCTGATATCCTTATCAATAATGTGGGCGGTACTGCTTCACCGGCAGGAGGATTTCAGATGCTTAGCGACGAAGACTGGAACAAGGATATTGTGCTCAACCTGCTGGCCTCTATCAGGCTGGACAAGGCTATTGTTCCCAGGATGATTGAAAAGAATTCCGGAGCTGTAGTCCATATTTCTTCATTGAACGGCAAAATACCTCTGTACCAGTCCAATTTTTCCTATGGGGTGATGAAATCAGCCTTGAATGCCTATAGCAAAACGCTGGCTAATGAAGTCGCAAAGCACGGTATTCGTGTAAATACTGTTTCCCCAGGAATGGTAAGGACTACGGCTATGGAAACATTTCTGGAAGGCTATGCGCAGTCTATTAGCAAAACCGTAACGGAAGCCGCACAGCAGATTATGGATGGACTTGGCGGTGTGCCAATGAATCGCCTGGCCGAACCTGAAGAAATTGCCAATATGGTGGTCTTTCTGGTATCGGATGGTGCCGGATATATAACCGGAACCAATATGCTTGTTGACGGAGGTACTTATCCGGCTGTTTAAAAAATAGCTGACTAAAAAAACAGTAAAATTTGGAATGTTGGTTTCAATAAAAAATTATCAATAATGCAATTAATAACAAAGGAATTAGCTGGTAAGACAGCATTGGTAACTGGAGGAACAAAAGGAATAGGCAGGGCAATCGCCGACAGATTATTGGAAGCGGGTGCACTTGTGATTGTAACAGCCCGAAACCATCCCGCAGATGGAAATATGAAACATCATTTCATTGCCGCAGATATAACTGTAGCTGGTGAGGCCGAAAAGATGGTAGGTGAAATCAATGAAAAATATGGCGCCATAGACATTTTGGTCAATAATATGGGAGGTTCTAACAGCCCTTCGGGAGGGTTTGGCGTACTGACCGACGAACATTGGGACAGTGATCTGCAATTGAACTTGAATTCGGCAGTTCGCCTGGACAGGGCAATTTTGCCACAGATGGCAGCAAAAAAAGACGGTGTTATCATCCATATATCTTCAGTTACTGGTTCTTTGCCGGTATATGAGTCGCTGGGTGCGTATGCCGTTGCCAAAGCCGCCCTTAACAACTACAGCAAAAGCCTTTCAAAAGAGTTTACACCGCAAGGTATACGCGTGGCTGCAGTTTCGCCGGGAATGGTAAAGACCGATACAATGGATGCCTATCTGCAATCATTAGCAGATACTTCAGGTTTAAGCATAGCAGAAGTTACACAGAATTTGATGAGCTCCCTCGGCGGCATTCCGATGGGCAGGATGGCACTCCCCGAAGAAATAGCGGAGCTGGTTGGCTTTTTGGTTTCTCCAAGGGCATCCTATATCACTGGCGTGAACTATATTATTGACGGAGGAGCCAATCCATCATTGTAAAATGCCATATACCTTAAATAGTGAAAAAAATGAGTAGTAAGAAAAACAGATTGTTAATATATGGAGCTGCCGGATATACCGGCAAAATCATTGCAGTTAGGGCAAAAGAACTCAACCTTGATTTTGAGATTGCAGGACGGGATACCCAACAAACTAGAAAATTGGCAGAAGAATTGGGTGTGGATTATCACATTTTTGATGTGGATACCGACTACGCCTGGCAAAAAGCATTGCAGGATAAACAGGTTTTGATCAATGCAGCCGGGCCGTTTAAGTTTACTGCCGGGCAAGCGATGAGGGCCTGCCTTAAAGCAGGTGTGCATTATCTGGACATCAGTGCGGAACTGGAAACTTACCGATTGGCAGAGGCGCTGGATAACGAAGCCAAAGCGACGGGAATTCAACTCATATCGGGTGCCGGACTTTTTGTAAGCTACGATGCACTGGTCGTGCATCTATCAAAAATGGTGGCCGAACCTGAATATCTGAAAGTAGGTTTTCGTCATTATGGTGGCTTTTCCAAAGGTTCGGTATTAAGCAGCAAGCATATTGCTGATTTGGGCATATTGATCCGTAGAAATGGCCATCTCATTGATTATCCGGATGCAAAATCGAAAATATTTTCTTTTGGTAATGAGGAAGTTGAATGTATGCCAACTCCCTTGGGAGGAATTATCCTGAGCTATAAAAGTACGGGTATCCCCAATATCGAAGAGTTTTTCTCCCTGAAACTTCCCGCCTCGGAACTTTCTGACCTAACACTAGAAAGTTTGCCCGACGGACCTTCAAAAGACGAACGGGCATCGGGACGAAATGGAATAGCTGCAGAGCTTACCGGGAGGGACGGCAAAGTAGTGAAAGCCTGGGTAGATGCGCCTTCGGGATATGACCTAACCCCACTTTCAGTGGTAGCCGTAGCACACCGTATTTTAAATGATGATTTCAAAATTGGTTACCAATCACCTGGCTCAGCCTATGGAGAAGCTATTTTGAAAGATATCCCAAATACCTATTTGGTTGATATGGTATAAACAAGTAAATAACAATTCGTCAAAATGGCAAAGTAAAGTGCTGTTCTGGCGAATTGTATTTCTACAGACTAGAGCATCTTTGCATCAGTAAAAAATCATATTTTAAAGCCAAAACAAGGTGGTTTAAAAAGGAAAAAAAATGAACATACAAACTTTTATCTCAAAGTGGATTGCTGCCGGCAATGCATTCGATACAGAAAAATACCTAAGCTTTTATCAGCCCGATGCTGTCCTAGACGATCCCTCGGTAGGCAGCAAGTTTGAAGGCCATAAGCGAATCCAGCATTATTTTGACAGCTATTTTATAGGCTACAATACGCATACAGAGCAGGTAAAGCTTAGCATAATAGATCAACAAAATGCACACTTGGAAGTCCTGTTTACCGGTAATTTTCCAGAAGGTAAGATCGGTGGAACCTTTGAATTCCAATTCGAAAATGATAAAATAGCTTTTGTAAAAGCAGACTTACTTAACTAAATATTATCGCAATGAATAAAGAAAATTTTGGTGAGATTATCCAGAGGTCCATGGAAATCAGAAAGAAATACCACGAATTGGAAATATTGCATCATGGAAGCCAGTGGACTGTTGAAGAGGATGCATTAGCTTATCTTACCGATGCCGGACTGGTGGGGCGTAATCTTATGGCGCAACAGCAACGGTGGCCTAAGCCCGGATATGAAACAGAATTGCAGCACAAGCTCGGCGAAAACATATGGTGGCTTATCGTACTGGCAGAACGTTCCGGCGTTGACATAAAGGTAGCGATAGAACAATTTCTAAATAAAACAGAGAAAGTTTTAGACAAATAAACCCTTGCCATGAATATGCCACAACTAAGACTACGTTATGATTCAATTTAAAGAACATTACAATTCGAGTCAATTATACAAAATTGCTTACACTTATGAATCTTATTATTAAAATACACACGTATTTACAAAACTAAAAACTTTCTACCGTTATGCTATGATTTTGCTTCAAGTATAGCGTATAAGAATAAAGCACGATTTCTCATTGCGAATATTGTATCATGGAAGTAACAGCCATAGGGACGTTGGAAAAAATACCTGAATAAGAAGTAGTAGAGTATAGATATACCTTGATCATTTACCCATATCGCAATTTGGTCAAACTGTCAAGTAATTCCTTTTTTTTATAAAATATTCTGTTACCTATACTGTAAGCTATCACCTTATGGGATTTAGTCCAATTCCATAAGGTGGTTAAGCTTACCTTCAGCAATTCACAAGCTTCTGCCCGACTTAAAAGCTCATCGGCATCATCCTTCTGTACCTTGAATTCCAGTAGGAAGGCATTAAGCTCTTCCCTGACTGCCTGCCTAATCGTTTCCTGCAAATCTTCCGGTGATATTTCGTGCAGGAGAATTGTTCTGCCCATGTTATTTATAATTTAACGCCAACCCAATGCAGGAGCGACATGCTCCATAATTGCGGAGAGTATATGGATGTTATATGCTACCCCCAAAGTATTCGGTATAGTCAACAACAGTGTATCTGCCTCCTGAATGGCTTCATCCTGGGAAAGTTCTTCAATGAGCTTATCAGGCTCTGCTGCATAACTCTTCCCGAATATCGCGCGCTTATCGCTTTCAATATAGCCAAAGCTATCACTACCCTTTCCCTGCTGCCCAAAGTAATACCTGTCCTGATCGGAGACAAGCGCAAAAATAGAACGGCTTACAGAAACCCGGGGCTCGCGCTCATGGCCTGCTTTGTTCCAGGCATCTTTATACATTCTTATTTGCTCAGCCTGTTGGATGTGGAATGGTTTCCCATTTTCATCAAATTTTAATGTAGAGCTTTGCAGGTACATCCCATTTTCAGCAGCCCATATGGCCGTAGCATTAGATGCAGCTCCCCACCAGATACGCTCCCGCAAACCCTCAGCATATGGCTCCAGACGCAACAACCCTGGTGGATTAGGAAACATCGGGTTGGGATTGGGTTGTGCAAAACCTTTCCCTTTAAGCCGTTCCAAAAACTCAAGGGCTTTTCGGCGCCCCATATCTGCATCATTTTCGCCTGCCTGGGGTTCGTAACCAAAGTAACGCCAGCCATCAATCACTTGCTCCGGTGATCCTCTACTGATACCAAGCTGTAACCGGCCACCTGAAATCAGGTCGGCAGCACCGGCATCTTCCACCATATACAATGGGTTTTCATACCGCATATCGATTACACCGGTGCCTATTTCAATTTTATTTGTTTTTGCACCAATAGCGGACAGCAGGGGAAACGGGGAGGCTAGCTGACGCGCAAAGTGATGTACGCGGAAATAAGCCCCATCTATACCAATCTCCTCCGCTGCTACCGCCAAATCAATGGATTGCAATAATGTATCGGCGGCTGTGCGCGTTTGATACGAAGGATGTTCGGCCCAATGTCCGAATGACAAAAATCCTATGTTTTTCATATATCAATGTACTTTTATTCATTAAACTAAGATAAGCAATTTTTAAGCATATTCCCTGTACCTTAACAGGGAGGGACATCGCCGGGACACTCTGTTAATGTTTGTAAATGAACGCCTTTGTATTTCAAATTGTATCGCCATGAAGTTGCCACTGCAATTAAATGAAGTTTATATACGCAAAACTAACAGTTATAAAAAAGCATTAAAAAAAATGGCGGGCAGCATTTGCTGCCCGCCCTGGTTGCCGCCAGTCTCCCAACTATTACGGCTCCCATTATTTATAAGATGAAAGGCAAGCTTGACCCTTATGCAAGCTGCTTGTCTGGCTTGCTATCCATTCAACGCATTTATTCCCCGGCATCAATTCATCAAATTCACGTCGTTAAGATCCAATTGGTTTTCTGCTTTGCGTATCATTTCATCCGTAAATGTTCTCTCATTCTTCATTTTAAATAATTCTTTACGTTGCAGCGCATGTATTTCCGATATTATCTGACGAAATTCCTGGCGTTCCAGAATACATTCGCCTTGAAATGCTGCACTGTTTTGGACCTTGCGGTGTGCCTCGATATCATTTCTCAGTTGTTCTTTAAATAAATGAAGCAGCGTATTGCTTTCACCCGCCGATGCGTACCTTTCATGCAGGATCCCCAGCGCTAAAGTATTTAGTCTAATCTTTATGGCTGCCAGTTGCTCATGCTCCGGAAGCACCGGGTCCAGTTCACTAATGTTTGTTAGTTTAATAACAAAGGGAAGCGTCAGGCCCTGGAAAACCAAGGTAACAAGTATAACTACAAACGTGATGAAGATTATGAGGTTGCGCTGCGGAAAAAATGATCCATCATTCAGAACAAGTGGAATTGATAAGGCAGTTGCCAATGACACAACACCACGCATTCCCGCCCAACCAATAATAAATGGGTTTTTCCAGCCTGGCGAAGCTACAGCGCGTTGCCTCCTGAATAACCAGCGGGGAATGTGTGCGATAGCGTAAACCCAAACAAGCCGTATAATAATCACAATTACGCTTATATACAAACCATATTTTATACCTTGGAAAAGCGAAATATCCCCCAATCCAGCCACTATTGCTGGTAGTTCGAGCCCTATAAGAATGAAGACTATCGCATTCATAACAAATATAAGCGTATGCCATACAGCAGTCATATTCATCCTGGTGCCACCGGTTGTAAAAACCTCATGCGAACGGAAAGACATAAATAATCCGCCACTTACTACTGCCATTACACCCGAGAAATGGAAATGTTCGGCAGATAAAAAAAGTAAATATGGGGTCATTACTGTGAGGGTGGCATCTATTGCAGAACTGGTGGGCAAAAACCGGTGTATAACATACATTATATGCGCACCTGCTAAACCTACCACGACACCCATACCTGCAACTAGGAAGAATTGTCCCGTAGCCTGTTGCATTGAAAAGCTTCCTGTAAGGACGGCTGCCAGGGCAAACCGGAAAACAATCAATGAGGAAGCATCGTTGACCAGGCTTTCACCCTCCAAGATAGTAATGGTCCTTTTGGGTACTTTAAGACCTTTTAGAACTGTAGTGGCTGCAACAGCATCGGGAGGCGAAATAATACCGCCTAGGAGAAAACCAAGTGCTAAGGTAAAACCTGGCAATAAAAATTTGGCGGCGTAGGCTACAGCTAATGAGGTCGAAAAGACCAAACCGAATGCAAGCAGTGCGATTGGGGTTTTCCATTTCTTAAATTCTTTCCAGGAGGTATACCATGCTGCTTCGTACAACAACGGAGGGAGGAAAATAAGAAAAATCAGTTCGGGATCCAATTTGGTCATCCTGATTCCGGGAATGAAGCCGATGGCCAAACCTGCCAGTACCAGAAATATAGGGTAGGCTATGCGAAACTTCTGGGCAAGCATTACCAAAAGCATTACTACAAAAAGCAGCCCGAGTATTAGAAGTAGATTTTCATGCATTGTTGATATTCTTAATGTGCTGGCCGCAAAGCATACCTATTTATACTGATGCCTTTTACACGTCTTTGGGGTCAGGCATCTCTTCTTTAAATTCTGTATTGATCTTTATATTTCCTTCCAATATCTTTGAAATTGGGCAGTTTTCAGCAATCCGGAGCAGACGTTTCCGCATTTCCAAGCTTGTTGGATCCAGAATTTCAATCCTGCGGTCAATACATACCACCGTCAGCTCGTTCTCGATTCTATGGAACAAGTTTGCCTCCACGTCTATTTTCTCGATGACTAGGCCTTTATATTCAATGTACATGCGGAGTGTTGCAAGTGTGCACGAGACTAATGAAGACAATAAAAGCGTGTATGGATCTGGGCCAAGGTCTTTTCCACCAAGTATTTGGGGCTCGTCAGTGATGAGCTCACCATTTCTCCAACTGATCGCTGTCCTGAACTTTTCGCGTCCAATCGTTCCTTTAATTGGGTTATCTAATAAATATTTCATGAATGATAATTTTGAAGCAGGCATCTGATAATAGCACTCCCCCGATTATTTGGCTTACGATTCCCTGTAAGTTAATGCGCCAGACGGGCAAGCATCGATTTGCTTCTTAAGATCCTCCACTGAAGCGTTTTCACAAGTGATCCAGGGAGTGGCCTTAGGGTTGTAAACCTTAGGTAGCGTTTTAACGCAGACCCCCGCATGGATGCACAACATTGGTTTCCATATTACTGTTAGGTTACCATTTTTATATTCCTTTATAGTTTCCATGAATAAGAATTATAATTTTAAAACGTCCTGAATATCTTCTGTCTTTTTAAACATGGCTGATGCGAAGGGACAAAGAGGGATAATCTTTATATTTTTCGCGCGGGCCATTTCCACGATTTTATAAAGCATATGCTTTCCCAGGCTTAAACCGTTATACTCCGGCGCAACCTCGGTGTGGTCTATGATGATTAATTCTTCTCCTGCTATTGAATAGGTCATAGCCCCTGCCTTTTTTTCGTCCACCATGGCAATTGCAGCTCCTTTAGCATCCTGTTCTTTCAATACTATTTCCATAGTCTCATCTTATTATTTATAGTTTTATTTAAATCCTGTCAACAAATCTTCCGGTAAATACGCCTTTGTAATAATCCACACAATTTATTGGACTAAGCACAGGGTACCCGATATTGATTGTGATGAATTATCTCGATTGCTTTATCATTGGAATAACCTTGGTCCCGATTAATGTTATGGACTGTAATAGTTGCTGGTGTGAGAGCCCGGCATTGTCCATCTGAAAGGTAAATCTGTCAATACCACCCAGTGCTTTGCTGTGCTTCAGCAATTTTTCTGCAACCTGTTCCGGGCCGCCAACTACCAGCACCCCTTTAGGCGCGACCAGTCCATTAAATTGTGATTCGGTTACCGGTGGCCATCCACGCTCTTTTCCCAACTTTGTCCAAAGCTCCTTATAACCCGGATAGTAGTCATTAATTGCTTTTTCGTTATTTTCGGCCACATAACCCGGTGAATGGAGCCCTACTTTTAGTTGGTCAGGAGAAAAACCTGCTTTGCTTCCTGCCTCCCTGTACAGGTCCACTAAAGGTCGAAAGCGCTCTGTCTCGCCTCCAATTACTGCGACCATCAGCGGTAGCCCTAACAAACCTGCACGTACGAAAGACTCAGGTGTACCGCCTACCCCCAACCAAACAGGAAGCTTTTCCTGAAGCGCCCTTGGATAAACCGGCTGGTTATCCATTGCCGGCCTGAATCGGCCTGACCATGTAATGTATTCCTGGTCACGTATCTGCAGAAGTAAATCCAGCTTCTCTTTGAACAATGCATCATAATCCTTCAGGTCAAATCCAAAAAGCGGATAAGCTTCAATAGCGGATCCGCGGCCAACTACCACTTCAGCACGGCCCTTGGATATAAGGTCAAGGGTAGCGAAATTTTGGTATACCCGTACGGGATCTGCGGTACTCAGTACCGTAACAGCGCTAGTAAGGCGTATACGGCTTGTCCTGGCTGCTGCTGCTGCGAGTATTACGGCCGGAGCTGAATCAAGAAATTCTCTTTTGTGATGCTCACCAATGCCAAATACATCGAGCCCTGCCTGGTCTGCCACGGTAATACGGTCCAACAGCTGTTCCATCGCGTCGGCCCCGTTAAGGTTATCGACACCATACATGGCTGAGGCAAAACTGTCTATTCCGATTTCCATTGATTAATTTATTAAAACGTTATTTATATATAGGTACTCTGGGGGAACTACATCTCATTGGCCTTTTGCCATCCTCAGGCTGCTAACGAACCTTTGGCCCTGGTAAAACCAATCCTATAGATGGCAGTTAAGAAATAGAGCCTTCTGGTTGGAAGGCCCTATGAACTTGATTACTTTTTCCCGTCGGTGTCAAATCCAAACTGGATGCCGGCATTGCCCCCGGTCTCTGTGAATAGCTTAATAAAGCCTTCCACAGTCTCTGACCTGCTCCAGTCCCGTTGCAATTCACAAAAAAACTGAGCTGTACTTACCGATATCGCACCGGCATTTTCCATACGCCTGATTGCTGCATCGTGCGCTACCAAAGATGTTCCGCCAACGGCATCAACTATCATATACACTTCATAACCTTCTTTTAAGGCATCCAAAACCGGAAAAGCAAGGCAAACCTCTGTCCACAAAGCATTTATCACTAGTTTCTTTCTGCCTGTAGCTTTTACAGCCTCTAAAAACTCCCTATCCTCCCATGCGTTGACAGTAGTTCTGTCGTAGGAAGGAATGCCATCTAGAAGTTTTCTCAATTGCGGGATAATTGGTTTATTAAGCCCCGTTTCAATGTTCACTGTAGAGGAAACGATTGGCATACCGTACAATTTTGCGGCTTTTACTACTCCACAAATATTATTGACCAATAATTGCCTGTCCATGGATCCTATTGAATTAACTTGTGGCGGCTGATAATCAATAACAATTAGCGCTGCGTTGTCTGCTGTAAGCAGATGATCATTTTCTCGAATTGGTAAACTACTCATATATTTAATTTTAAAGATTTATAAAGTTGGAGGAATCTATCTGAAGAACCTGAAAACACCCGCCTGGTCCCTCAGCACTGCTAAGAATTACCACACCTCTATAACCACAGCCCGGATGCTTCAGCAGTAAAAGCGAGAATAGCTATTCAGGAAATAATCCACCGAATTTTAAGGACAAGGTTATTGTGAAATCCATTCACTACTACGCTGAGATCACTTATATAAACCAGCATTAGCTTTTTCTCAGAAATCAACTTCTGGATTCCCTGAAATCAAACTACCAGTCCTTAATTATCCGTAGTCAGATAGTGTAAAAAATGGTATGTAATTCCAACTGAAAATAACACTCCTACTTCGTGGGTTTAGCACATTTTAGTATTCAAAACCCTCAATTCGCCATTGGAGTTATAGTAGCAAAGTTCATATTTATGACGCCAATTGAAGATGATAATTACCTTAAAAAAAAATAGATAATTGTCTATATTATTGAAGGATTCAATTTTCTAATCCTCTAGAAGTATATTGGGAAGGCGCTCTGCTAATTCGGATAACATTCAAAAGGTTATATATATATTCGGCACTTGCAGTTATCATTGAAGTATTCGACTTCGATGCGCCATATTTTTGCTCTCATTCATCGTTTTCTTGTTTCTGTAAAGGCATGGAAACATCGCCAGTTCCAAAATCTTAATATAACATTTACGGTGAACCTTTTCCCAGACGTCAATCTTATACAGGGCGGTCCGGAACATCGTACAACTTTCCCTGTCGCCAGCCCATCAGTCCTCGATAGAAACTTAACGTTCCATTACAGAAATTAAGGAGAGCGATACCTAAACGCAAGTTCAATTATTGAAGTTTAAATTCTGTTGCTTTTGGATCACTATGAAATGTTCCTGCTGGTGTTACTCTAAATGAACCCGCTGTAGCGAAAGTATCTTCCATGAACATGAAGTGATATATTTTTCCATCGCTAACTTTTGCAAGTATAGAGAAAGGTGAAGTAACCTGTTTGTTAAGTGTTTTCGAGGTGTATGTGAAACTTCCGAAGACAGCGACTTTATCCCCTTCGGAGAAAATATCCTGCACTTCAAAAGCCTGAATTGACCAGAATTCGTTCACACCTGCAAAAGTGTCGATAAAACCTTTTGCGCCTTCATGATGAGTTCCCGTCCACGGCAGGATTTTTTGTAATTCGGGATTATTAAAGTTTAATGAGATATAAGTCGCCGTCGCATCGATGATTGACTTCATAACTTCAGGATTGGTAGTATTTGCTAAAAAGAGTTCGATTATTTCTTTAGGCGATTTCATGTTTTCTGGTTTTATATGTTTTGTTTCTTTATTTATTTCGTGCTGTAACTATTGTTTAATTTGACTAATCGATCAGTTTAAGAATGATATTGTTTAATTTTTAGCTTTCCTCTTAGACAGCCGTTTTTAACCTATACCGCATCCTTATAAACTCATGATCTGGTATTACCTAAATAATTTATGACCAAGGCTCCAAGTAATATAAGTTATCACTTCGCATATCATGTAGCTACCTACATACTGTTCAAGTAAAAGAGGTTGCGCAAATTAGTCCGAGTATAGATGCAATGCCAAAAAAAAGCATTGCATCTATACTCGCAAAGTTCATATTTAGTGTAGCAATTGAAGATGATTATTACCGCAAAAAAAAATAGACAAATGTCTATTTTTTGATGGGTTTATTTTATTCTTTTAAGAGCTGACGCTTTATCCGGCTTAGCGTATCTTTCGCAATTCCTAAGTACGAAGCTATTATATGTTGCGGAAAGCGCTCGGCTAAATAGGGATAACATTCCAGAAATGTGAGGTACCGTTTTTCGGCACTTGAACTTATGGCAGAAGTAATCCTTCTTTGACCCGCAATGTTATTCCTGTCATCCATTGTTTTTTTCGTCTCAGCAAAAGCTGGGAAACGTTGTACCAACTCTAAAAGATTCTCGTGTGACATTAGCAGTAATTCCGTATCCTCCCAGGCATCGATATAATACATTGTTGGTTTGGACATTGTCCAGCTTTCCCGGTCACCAACCCACCAATTCTCCACTGCCAATTGTACAATATGTTCTGCTCCTTTGTCGTCAACGGTATATTGGCGCATTGCGCCGCTCAGAATAAATCCGAAATATTTGCAAATATCTCCCTCCTCTAAAAAGTACTGCTTTTTACGCAATCGCTTATGGATAAAATAGCTTTTAACGATCTCAAATTCCTGTTCAGAAATACCGCTTGAAGAGTTACTGTTTATGTAATTAAGTAGTTGTTTCATCATATCCTCCTGAAAACAAAATTAAGCATTTTTTTATCATTTGCAAAGCTGGCAGTAAGCGCTGGGTAGCCATACGACCTGACAACCAGTTTTTAATACTAGTTTTAAAGATTCATCTCATATCTTTATCATAAGCTTTAAAGTACTATGATGTCAATCTCACTTCGCATTCCTGGATGATAGGATGGCCTGTAAATAATATAGTTCATTTGCTGTAGCTGCGTGAAATATTTGTGGAATGTCGGCAGCGAAGTAATATGTGAAAGCAGCATAAGACGGCTCCTGCTAACTTGTATCCGGCTTTTACGTCCCTGCTGCAATGCCATAACGTGTACTGCCAAAAGTAAAGCGATATGCCAGGCTTTAAGACGCTGGTCTTGCTGAACCCTGACAAAGACTTCATCTATTCGGTGCAGTTCCATCTCTTTGCTCATCATTAAATAATTGCATCAGGTCAGCACGATTGTAATAATACGATCCCAAAACCTTTTTAAATCTAATTTTTCCGGTGATGCGCAAATTCTGTAAAGAACCGGGAGAGATATCAAGCAGCTTTCGTACAATACGGCTTTTAAGCCATTCAGGATGTACAGTTTCCTTATCATTATCCTTGCTTATTGGTAGCATCTTCCGGATGGTGCCAATAAGCAAGAGGCCAAATTGGCGTAAATCCTCTTTCGTCACACTTTCTTCCATAGCTATAATTATTAAGTGATTAATTAGTCCGAGAAGTAAATCTTACTAGCCCTGTTTTTTTTCTTTGACGGTACATAACGGAGATAACCGTAATCATTCATGTCCTTTAGGCAGCGGTAATACGTCTTAAGTGCAGATATCTTTGCAATGGCCATAATTTCCAAGCTATTTGTATCTATTGGGTTACAAAAGCCCCTTTCCAGCCTGTATTGCAGTAGTGCTGCGTAGATACCGATATGAGTATTGCCTATACGCTGATCGCTGCGCGTCCTCGCGAAGAAGGCTGTAAGGGGCTCAAGTAGTTCCATGATTAAATGCTTCTGGATTTACGTCGCTGCTTTTTCTCCTTTTGCTCACCAGGAGCCTCCTCGTCACCTTCACCCGCTTTGGTTCTCTGCGACTCTTTTTGGTTCTTCCCTTCCTGCTGCGATTCACTTTGGCCTTTCGTCTGACTGGCTTCAACACGCTTTTGGGCATCATCATATATGTTGATATTTTTGAACTGCGGGTTAGCCTCGATGTATTGTTTGACTTCCTGCCCATCCTTTATGAAAGTAGCGGATTGCAGGTTGCCTTTCTTCAGCGAATTTATAAGGTCATCCTTGTGGGAGTTATTCTCTAGTTCCTTGATGGGATGCTTGGCCAAAGTAAACTCCAGGTCGTAGCCGTAGTTCTCATGATAGTGCTTTACCGCAAAGTTTCCCTTGTCGTCGGCATCTTTGACATTTAATTGAAGCCCCGCGTACCTTAATGACGTCATGGAGCAGCTTGAGGGGCAGATAGCCTCCGCTAAGATAGCACTCGCACGTCTCTCTTCCCCGCAACTCTACTATGTGCTTTCCGGGAACGACTTCACGCTCGACATCAACAATCCTGCTGAACCTAAGATTGTCTGTATGGGGAATAACCCGCAGAAGATACAAATATATGGCGCAGTGCTTTCCCTCTTTGTAACGCGTCTTGTAAAGCAAGTTAATAGGAAAGGAATGCAGAAAAGCAGCCTGGTGTTTGATGAGTTTCCCACCATTTACCTCAACAATATGGACAGCCTCATCGCAACAGCCCGCAGCAATAAGGTAGCCACCTGCCTGGGCATACAGGATTTCAGCCAGCTCCGCAAGGACTACGGGCGCGAACAGGCAGATGTGATTATGAACATTATAGGGAACATCATTTCAGGCCAGGTAACCGGGGATACGGCCAAGCAGCTCTCTGAGCGTTTCGGAAAGATCATGCAGGACAGGGAAAGCCTATCCATTAACAGCAATGACACCTCTATCAGCCGCTCCAAGCAGTTGGAGTCAGCCATACCCGCCTCTAAGATTGCAGCCCTGAGTTCCGGTGAGTTCGTCGGCATGGTAGCTGACGACCCCTTAGACAAGATTGAGCTTAAGGCATTCCATTGCGAGATACAAAATGACCACCAGGCACTGCAGCGGGAAGAGGCATCCTTCAGGGATATTGAAGCCGTGCGAAAGATTGATTCGATTATGGTGCAACGCAACTATGAGCAGGTGAAGCAGGATATACAAGAGATTATACATGCTGAAATGGAGCAATTACTCTCTGACCCAGCAAAAGCACACCTGGTTATAAAAAAATAACCATTATAACTTAAAGCCCATCATCCTCAAAAATGTCTTTTTTTAATTTACTGAAAGGTCTGAGATGTAAATTCTCCTCCTCGAAATAGGTTTCAAAAACTATTCTGTAAGAATCTTCAAAACTAGTTCCATATGTCTTGGTCAGTTCTTGCATGTAACGCTTTCCGAAAGCAAGTTTCTTATAGATGATATCCTTGATTAGATCCCCATGGCATTTGTCATAAATATCCTTTATGCCAAAAAAAGCATGTGAATTAATTAATTGGTCTTTTATAGCATCACTACAATTATATTCAAATCCAATTGAAATTTCTGTACCTGCACCATAGAGGGATGAAACATCTTTGGGAAAACCTTTGAACTTAAAGGACTCTGCTGAAAATAGTGTGTAGGGATGATATAAGCCTGATGAGTTTCGGTTACTTTTATAATGCGTATTGCAAATGGTACAGCTGGGAACCAAATTATAGAATGACACAGCAAGAAGCGGATGATCTGCCTGACAATAGAAATGGTCAAATTCCGGATAAACCCTTTTTTCAGCTGGAATGCCATCACTAGTAGTATAGTAAGAATAATGCGTAGTTGTATAATTTCTATTACAATAAGGACAGCATTCTATATTTAATTGCTCAGCCAGGGTAAAACCATTGAATATTGTCGCCTTATATTCCCTAAAGGCTGTATAGTTAAAGATAAGAGAAAGTACTGACTCCTCTTTTACTTTTCCTTTAAGCGTAGGATAACTTATCTGCAAATCGCTGTAATCTTCATATTTTTGACTGTGATTTAATAATTGTCCAGGCTCACAGCTGATGATTTCCATAATCTCCTCAGTATTCAAAAGTTCTTTCAATGCAATAAGCCTAATTCGATTGTCATTATTAGCAGCATAATTAAGGATTTCTTCCGAAAAATATTTGTCAACGCGCTTTTGGATCCATCCTGCAACGCCTTTCAATTGTATTTCGCCTATTAGGCCTCCATGGCAATAGATTTTACACATGTCTTTGACAGACCCAAAATTTATACTAAGCATTGATATTGAGTTCTAATTTTTCAATGGTTTGTTTTAATCGTTGAATTTCCTGCTGTCGTGCTACTTGGTCATCCGGTACAAATTCAACATACATAGACCTTAGTTTCTGTTTAACCAGGGGTTCGTCAATTAGCTCTATTATCTGTCTGTAGTAGGTCTGCGTTTCTTCTCTCGTGTCAAAAACAGGGAATTCAATCACAGGCTTTGGGAAAGTATTTGCTTTAAGCGTATTAGCTTCAGTTTGTAACCAACCCAGTACCTCATTTATCCTGCCTTTAGCAAAGTCCCCAATCAGTCCTTCTTTAATAAAAAAGCTGTCAGCAAGTAAATCGGAGATGTTGGCACCAAAGGATTTCATCCCCTTCGGATCTTGAGGTTCAGCGAATCCTGTATCTTTATTTACGTCCAGGTAAAGAATATTTTGCTTAGGTATATCAGACAGAATAAATGGCGAATGCGTTACAAGTATAATATTTATGGAATTTATCATACGAAGATTAAGTCTCTTAATACTTTTCCTTAAGGTATTTACATATTTTTTTTGGTATTCGGGGTGGAAATATAATTCAATTTCTTCCAGAACCAAATTAATATTTTTGTACTGCATCTTATTCTCCGATACAGAATCCAGATTGTACAAGTGGTAAAGAATCGAACTTACGGTATAGATAAGTTGCTTTTCCCCTGAACTGAGTCTCTCAAGAATAACATCTTCTCCTTTATTATCATTCACTCGCCTTAAAATAATATCAATCTTAAAAAAAGGAGGTGTAATGAATTCTATAAGATTACGCTCCTTGGCAATCTGTAGCACTGACGTTGAAAGTTTCTCTATCTCTATAGGTGTTTCTAACTTATACTCGAGGGAATCAAAAGCAAGATAATTTAAGCATTGCTTAAGTTTAAAAGTAATATGGCTTTCATCACGTATCAGCTGTTTTAAAATATGATATGGAAACTGACGTTTTAACTCTTCCGCATGTGGAATAGACTTATATTCTGGCAATTCATCTTTATAGCTATTTAGCATGCCTTGCGCATCCCTGAAGAATTCTACCATGTGATACTCCGAATACTTTACCATTATGCTTATTATCTTATAAAGAATATAATCGCAAGCCTGGCTAAAATATTTGCGTTGATTATTTAGTACATATTTGCTTTTTCTTAAATGCAGCCGCATCAGATAATGAATTATATCATCTTCCATCTCTAATACTTTAAATATGCGTACTTCAAATTCCTTAGGCCATTTTGTACGCTCATCATAAGAATAGATGACCTTTTTTTTCCGGGACTTTAATTTTAAAAGTAAATGATGGGCTTTAAGATTATCCCCAAACATCCTGAAATCTGCTTCCCCATCAACAGACGGTCTCAGTAAGTTAGTCAGCAAACGCTGCCTCATAAGGCTATTCTCAGTATTAATATCAAAGTTTCCTTCCGTACGCATAGGATTAAGCACCAAAGGCGTTTGGTAAGAATCATTTTTGTGAAATAATCGGGTTAACCAATCTCCTAATTCACGGCTGTTATAGGCATAGTGCGAGTAATTAACCACCTCGGTGTAAAACAAAGATTTCAATCCAAATCCAACTTCATTGTCAATCGGATGAAAAAGCCCATCAATTAATTTAAATGCACTATAGCTATTGATCTCCGGCTTGCCTACCGTAATTTTATAATAATCTACAGACGAGCCAATATTTTCATTGGTGTAATCAAGATTTTCATTGCTATCTGCTACCTCTGTAGTATTTCTATTGTTGTCAATTGCGTAAAAAAACTCACAATGGACACCTTTTACAGGTAAGAGCTCAGCTGTAATAGTATGGGTTGTGACCTTATCTCGGTTTTTAATATTATACAGGAAATTTGTTGCAAAATTATTGACTGTCCAAAAGAAAAGTTCCATCAGACTACTTTTACCACAGCCATTTTTCCCAACGATGGCAGAAATATTAATATTTAAATTCCCTACGTTAAAAAAATCAGGCGGGACAGAAGGTATAATTGGCTTAAGTCCTATAATACTTCCTTTAGTATCGTCTTTCTCAAAAATATATTCGTAATCATTATAGAGAGGATAAACCCTTCGTATTTCCAAATTCTTTAAAAAATCCTGTTTACATCCTTCTAAGGGCCTTACCGCAAGCAATCTGAAACTCATACTTCCTAATTATATTTACTATCAATTTTTAAATTTCTTAAATCTTTAACATTTGCAATATATGAAATTTAAGGATAGTCAAATATGATTATGAAATTTGAAGGTTAGATCTTGGAACGCGTAATAGCCTTTATTTCATTTCTTATTCCTATAAGATGTTCACGGATACTTTGTGAGTCTATTAAGTCTGGTTCAGCTTCTTTGGTGGCAATACTGCAAGCATATTCCCATATTTCCAATACATCGGAAGCCCTTACTTCGTAAGGCTCATAAAATGAATTATCCGATTTTAACATCAGCCTGTTCTTGCCATTGCGGTTCAGCCGCTTATAGACAATGCCTTCATTTTTTGTAAGCAGTATGTAGGTTTTCCCATCTATGACATTACCCAGCCGCTCTACATACCTGCCTATGATAAAAGAGCCCTCCTTATGGGGAGGCATGGAATCTCCTGCGACAGGGAATGCCCTGAATTTTCCATGCTGTAGGAACGGCAGTGAAATCTGCTGCAGCCCTTCAATGAATTCCGGGTCGCTATAGCCTGTAAGATAACCGGCACGTGCCTTATGCGGGATAATCTCTATACTGTTTTCACCTTTATTATCTACGACAATCGGCAGGAGTATGCGGTTATCGTCCAGTTTCAGTAAATTTTCAAGGTCGATTTTCCTGATATCTGTAGTTAATAAAAGGTCAATGCTGACATGGAAATACCTGGATATCCTGATTAGTATTTCATTTGGGGGTTCTGACTTGCCGCCTTCATATTTAGCTAGCCTGTCACGCGTTATAGCAAGGCTTTCAGCCATGATTTCCTGAGAAACGGCTTTTTTACTCCTTAGGTGCCTGATATTGTCAGATAATAAAGACATACGTGTTTTGGGATTATTTTTCACAGCAAATATAGGATAATTTGGGAATATCTGTCCTAATTTTGTCTGGTACAAATAGGAAGGATTATGGAACGCTCGATTGTACATATGGATTTAGACACCTTTTTCGTGTCATGTGTAAGGTTGCAAAACAGCGCCTTAGAAGGTATTCCACTGATCGTGGGAGGCGGTGACCGGGGCGTGGTGGCATCATGTTCTTACGAAGCCCGGAAATTCGGAGTGCATGCCGGGATGCCTATCAAGATGGCACTCAGGCTATGTTCTGAGGCAAGGATTGTTAAAGGTGACATGGAATTATTTTCAAGATATTCCACAACAGTATCGCAAATAATTGAGGAAAAGGCCCCCGTGGTAGAGAAAGCCTCAATTGACGAATTTTACCTCGACATTACCGGGATGGATAAATTTCATGGCTCGTTTAAATGGACCAGTGAACTATCTTCCCTGATTACACATGAAACAGGCCTGCCCATCAGTTTTGCATTATCGGTAAATAAAACCGTGTCCAAAATCGGGACGAGTGAAGGCAAGCCTAAGGGTAACCTGGAGATCCCCCAATCGATGGTACAGCAATTCCTTAATCCCTTATCCATCCGTAAAATCCCAATGGTGGGGGATGCCACTTTTAAGCTGCTCTCCCGTATGGCAATCCGGAATATCCAGACCCTTGCCGAAATGCCTATGAACGTATTGCAGGAGATGATCGGCCAAAACGGCATAGAGCTGTGGAAGAAAGCAAATGGCATCGACAATACACCCGTTGAGCCGCACCGGGAACGCAAGTCCCTTTCTACTGAAGACACATTTCACCAGGATACCACCGATATTGCTTTTTTACGTTCCGTACTTTGTGCGATGGTTGAAAAGCTCGCGTACCAGCTTCGAAGTGAAGGCTGGCTTACATCAAATATAACCGTAAAAATCCGCTATTCGAATTTTGATACCGAAACCCGCCAGCTTAGCCTGGATTACACATCAGCGGATCACATATTGACAAAAGCTGTGCTGGAGGTTTTTGAAAAACTATACCAACGCCGGATGAGCCTGCGCCTTGTCGGTGTGCGTTTCGGAAAGCTGGTACGCGGCTCCTACCAGATTAACCTCTTTGAAGATACGCAGGAGATGATGTCGCTTTACCAGGCAATGGACAGGATTAAAAACCGCTTTGGTGCGAATGCCGTGATGCGATGCAATGGTGCGCTGCTGAAACCTAAAGCCGTATAATATGTTCCTGAACTGCCATTCCTTCCACAGCCTCAGGTACGGTACCATACCCGTCGCCGACCTTGTGGCTATGGGTAAAGGCTGTGGTGCCGATGCTCTGGCCCTGACCGATATCAATACCGTGACCGGGATTTATGAATTTTATAAAAGTTGCCTTGAGGCTGGTATTAAGCCAATTGTCGGAATGGAACTGCGCGAAGACAACCGGCTGTTGTATATCGCCCTGGCGAAAAACAGGAAAGGTTTCGGTGAGATTAACCGCTACCGCACAAAACACAACCTGGAAGCGATCCCTGTTCCCGGCACCGCGCCGGATTTTGAAGATGTTGCCATTATCTATCCGCTCCACAATGCACCTGAATCACTTAAACCCTCGGAATATATAGGCATCAGGCCCGATGAGGTCTCATTGCTAATCCGCGGGGAATGGAAATCAAGGATAGACAAAATGGTCGTGCTGCGGCCTGTGACATTCCGGAGCAGAACGGAATATAACCTTCACCGTATATTGCGCGCTATCGACCTGAATACACTGGGAAGCAAGCTGAGCCCTGAAGATTATTGCGCCGCTACAGAAGTAATGGCGCCTGTTGAAGGGCTGATCGAGCAATACAGCCAGTACTCCCAGATATTGCGCAATACCTATTCCCTGATTGACCTGTGCCGGTTTGAGTATGAATTTAAGGTCCCCCGCAACAAGAAGCATTATACCTCCGGAAGGGAGACTGACCTTGAGCTTCTGACCAGCCTTGCATACCAAGGCCTTACAAGGAGGTACGGGGCGGACAATACAGCAGCAAAAGAACGGGTAGAAAAAGAGCTCAAAGTGATTCATGAACTGGAATTCAGCGGCTATTTCCTGATTACATGGGACATCATCCGCTACAGCAATTCAATGGGCTTCCTGCACATAGGCCGGGGCAGCGGGGCTAACAGCATTATCGCCTATTGCCTTGGCATTACCGATATCTGCCCTTTGGAATTAGACCTGTACTTTGAGCGGTTCCTGAACCTCAACAGGAAAAGCCCGCCAGACTTTGATATCGACTGGTCGTGGAAAGAGCGGGATATTATACTGGATTATATCTTCAAGCGATATGGTGCGGAGCACGTGGCTTTTTGTGGCACCAATGTAGAGTTCAAGTATAAATCGATATTCCGCGAGGTCGGCAAGGTGTTCGGCTTTCCCAAAGAAGAGCTGGATGCCTTGTCGGGATCGCCTATGGACCAGCATGACAAAAATGAAGTGGTGAAGATGGTTCACCGCTATGGGATGATGATGGAAAAATACCCCAACCAGCGTTCGATGCATTCCTGCGGCATATTGATATCCGAGGACCCTATAACGGACTTCACCGCTTTGGAGCTGCCCCCGAAAGGATTTCCGATTGTACAGTTTGACATGCACGTCGCTGAGGAGATCGGCTTTGAGAAGTTTGACATTCTCTCGCAAAGGGGTATTGGCCATATCGATGAATCGGTAAAGCTTATTAAGAAAAACAGGGGAATTGATGTCAATATCCGCGATACATCTATTTCAAAAGATGAGATGTCCTGCAATGAGTTTTTAGGCCAGGGCAAGACTATAGGCTGTTTTTATATTGAAAGCCCGGCCATGCGAGGGCTGCTGCGGCGCCTGAAGTGCAACGATTATAAGACCCTTGTTGCAGCATCTTCAATTATCCGTCCAGGCGTAGCCCAGAGCGGGATGATGAAGGAATATATTTTCAGGCACAATTATCCCGACAGATTTGAATATTTCCACCCGGTATTCGAGGAACAGCTTGGGGAGACTTATGGAATTATGGTATATCAGGAAGACGTGATCAAGATAGCACTGCATTACGGGGGGCTGCCCGCGGCAGACGGGGATATCCTGCGCCGTGCGATGAGCGGGAAAGGGCGCTCAAAAGCGGCATTGCAGAAAGTTAAGGATAATTTCTTCAGGTGCTGTGCTGAAAAGGGGCACCCGGAACAGCTGAGCGCCGAGATTTACCGCCAGATCGAATCTTTTGCCGGGTATTCTTTCTGTAAGGCCCATTCTGCTTCTTACGCGGTGGAAAGCTACCAAAGCCTGTATCTCAAGGTGCACTACCCTATTGAGTTCATGGTTGCCGTGATTAATAACCAAGGTGGCTTCTACCGTACTGAGGTTTATGTACACGAAGCGCGAATATCAGGAGCGTCGATACATAATCCTTGTATAAATCATAGCAATACAGAAACAACCCTCTACGGCAAGGATATTTACCTGGGCTTTATGCACCTACAGGGATTGCAAAATGATATTGCACAAAAGATAGTCGGGGAACGTAAAGCAAACGGGGTTTATAAGTCTCTCGAAGACTTCATAAACCGGATTCCTATCGGCATAGAGGGCCTGCAGCTGCTGATATATATCGGTGCGCTGCGTAATACCGGGAAAACTAAGAATGAGCTGCTGGTAACAGCAAGGCGTATCATGATGAATTATAAGCCTGTCAACCGCCAGCCCCAATTGCTGCCCGAACCGGTAAGGGAATATAAGCTGCCGGAATTGAAACGTTCCCCTTTTGAAGATGCCTTTGATGAAATAGAATTATTGGGATTTCCTGTTTCAGTCACGCCATTTAACCTGCTTAAAACATCCTATCGGGGGAGCGTGATGGCATGCGATTTGGTACACTATCATAAGAAGCAGGTCAAGATGCTGGCGTACCTGGTCTCGCGAAAACATGTACCTACCAAGATGGGGGCAATGTATTTCGGAACCTGGATTGATGCCAATGGGGAATTTTTTGACACAGCGCACTTTACCGGTAGCCTGAAAGAATACCCTTTTAAGGGCGGGGGGTGCTACCTGCTTTTAGGGACAGTGGAAGTGGATTACCATTTCCCGACCATAACGATCTCTAAGATGGAGAAGATGCCCTTTATACCGGACCCCCGCTATAGGGAAACGGACGCGGAAAGTTCACGCACGCAGGACAGGCTCCGGGAAGATGTATCGATGACCCACCGGGCGCCATATCCACAGGAACAGGAAATAAACCTGCCACGGCATAAGATGGCCGGGGCAAAACAAAAATATAATTAGAAATGACACTATTTGATGATAATGAATTGTTCTGCTCCGGTACCGAAAGCCGGAAAGTCTATGACTTTCCCGACCTGGAACTGATGAAGCTGGACGCTTTTGTTCCGAAAGAGGAAGCCAATAGCTATTACCAGGCTTTTCTGCACGGAACGCCATGGCACGAATACCAGATGCCAATGTACGATAAGGTGGTCACTGCCCCACGAATGATCGCATGGTACGGGGCACAGGAAGAGGCTGGTGAGAGTACCTTGCCATGGACACCGGAACTCTTACAGCTAAAAGAAAAGGTTGAAGCCGCTACAGGTATTGCCTTTAACGCAGTGTTGCTGAATCTATACAGGAATGGCAGCGATAGCGTAGCCTGGCATTCCGACAAGGAACACAAGATCGGCAAAAACCCTAATATAGCTTCTGTCACATTTGGCCAGACTAGGCCTTTCAGGTTCAGGCACAAAAATGACAAAACCATACAGCAACTGGAGATACCGCTGCATCACGGCACCCTGCTACTGATGTCCGGCACGACAAACACTTATTGGGAACATCATATCCCTAAATCCGCCCGGCCCATGCTGCCAAGGATAAACCTTACTTTTCGACAGGTAAAAATCCAACCGGGATTTCCAGATTCTAAAAAACAACTATAAAACAGTACATTCGTGCAGGTAAATATTATGGAAGATAAACACAAGCTATCGCGTTTCCTGGATGCCCAAAACCAAGTCTATCTCAATGCCCTTTCTGAAATCAGGAATGGACGTAAGCAGAGCCACTGGATGTGGTTTGTATTCCCTCAAATTAAAGGGCTCGGCCAAAGTACAATTTCGAAACACTATGGGATTAATGACTTGGAAGAAGCTGAAAGCTATCTTGCACATCCTGTATTAGGCAAACATCTCATTGAAATTTCCGGGGAATTAGTAAAGATCGATGGGAAGTCAGCAACTGATATACTTGGGTCGCCAGACGATATGAAATTAAGGTCGAGTATGACCTTGTTTATGATTGTAAAAAACACTAATCCCGTATTCAAGCAGGTTTTAGATAAATATTTTTCAGGTGCCCTCGATGAAATGACTTTAAAGATAGTTGCCGGTTACGCTCGCTAAACACCCAGGATCCACCTTACATCAAACGCATCTTTAACTTCAATAAGCTGTTGATCTTCATCCATCGTATCCCTTCCTTCTACTGCAGGTTTCAATTTTGCAATAAGCACATTTCTTTGCTTCACATTTTTACACGGCAAAAAGACCGAGAGATAATTTCCGATCTTCCTTCCTTCATCATGTACCAGGTCCGATCCATGAATGGTGATGCTGTCTGAAACCAAAGTGCCCCTGATTACAGGCTTCTTAGTGTAGCCTTTTAACTCTTTGTCAAAAGTCTCGAAATATAGCACTCCGCCAAAGCAGGCCTTGTAATGTATAAGTGCCTCTCGACAATTGCCGGAAAATGTTATAAATATCCCGCTTTTTAATGTTTTCTCATTTTCAGACAGCATAGTTAAATCGCTTGTTGTTAATTTAGCTGTTGGTTCCTGACCTTATTGCCGTAGATATAAGAAATTGCAAGTATACCCAGTACCATCAGGGGCATCAGCATAAACGCGATATTCTTGTCTACACATGCATGGCTGATAAAGGCAAAAGCCAGGTTAAACGTCAGGCCTGCATAGGCCCATTCCCTTAGCTTGACTGGAATTTTAGGAAACGAGATCGCTATCACACCCAATACCTTGCAAATAATCAGCGTGTAGGCAAAGTAATCAGGATACCCAAGGGGTTTTGTACCGGCAGTTACATAGTCAGGTGCAAAAAAGATGGTGCTGAGCGGCATAATGCCTTCCCAAAGGATAAGGATGATCGTAGACACCCAAAAGATTATCTTGTTCTTTTTCATGGCATTAATTGTTTGATTCGACATAAGTCACAAAATTGTTTAATATCGCCTGCCATCCTTGTTTCTGAAATTCAGGGTCATTTTGCGTTTCCGGGTCAAACGTGGTTGTCAGTATTGTCGTGTGTCCTTCCTCCACAAACAAAGTGTCAACCTTTCTGCCATCGGGCATGGTATACGCTATCTCCTTATGCAGGTCAACGTTGTTATAGATCCCTTCAAAATCAAAGCCGAAGCTACCGTCTTTCGCTTCCATCCGGTTTTTAAAGGTACCATTTACCCGTAGGTCATTTTCGCTCGAAGGGCAATGCCAGCTTGGGTCAGGCGTATTCCATTTTACGATATCGGCCGGCGCATTCCAGGCATTCCATACCTTTGCAACAGAAGCATTAATGATTGCTCCTACTGTAATTCTTTTTTGTTCTGTCATAACTTTCATTTTTTGGTTTATAATGATAAGGCAAAGATGCGGCGGGTTTTAAAATCTTGCCTGTTGCAAAAACGACAACTTTAGGGGTAAATTACGACAAACTATTTTTAACTTTACCTGTAAATTTCAATATGATGCAAATTACAGTTTTTGTTCCCCAGTACGGTGTGATAGAAGCCATTACACCGGCTTTCCGATCCTTTCATACCGCCAATGAATTCCTGACAGCATTTGGCAAAGAGCCCGCTTTCAAAGTTGAATATGTAGGCCTGAACGAATATGTACCTGCCAACAACGGCGAATACACGATAAAAACCGACAGGCTGTTAAGGGACGTGACCCAAACCGACCTGCTGATCATACCGCCTGCATACGGGCCTACTGACGAAGGGGTTCGCGCCAATATTGAAGCCATACCGTACATTAAGGACCTTCACGGGAAAGGGGCCAGCGTGGCCAGCTTATGCCTGGGTGCTTTTCTTGTCGCAGAAACAGGATTACTGGACGGAAAAAAATGCTCTACACATTGGGCACATGTAAATGAATTTAGGGAGAAATACCCACAGATAGAAGTTGAAGATGGGGCAATAATAACCGAACACGGTAATATTTACAGCAGCGGTGGTGCCAGCAGCTTATGGAATCTCATATTGTATCTGGTAGAGAAATTTTCTGACAGGGATACTGCAGTACTGATTTCAAAGTATTTTGCACTGGACATCGGGCGGGAAAGCCAGAACCAATTCGCCATATTCAGGGGACAAAGGAATCATGGCGATGCAGATATTGAAAAGGTTCAGGATTACATTGAAAAAACGTATGAAATCAAAATTACTATTGAAGACCTGGCGAAGCTTGCCGGTGCCAGCAGGCGGACTTTTGAAAGGAGGTTTAAAGATGCTACGAATAACACTCCGATTGAATACATACAGCGTGTTCGGATAGAAGCAGCCAAGAAGTTTTTTGAAGCTTCGCGAAAAAATGTGTCTGAAGTGATGTATGATGTAGGGTATACCGACACCAAGGCCTTCAGGGACATCTTTAAAAAGATAACGGGTCTTAAGCCCATAGAATACAGGAACAGGTTTGCGAGGGTCGCTAATGAGGTGTAATGCAGTCTATTTAAAAATAGGCGACCTTCCCATCTGCTCCCTGACATTTCCCAGTGTGTTATTTACGTACAACATTGTGGTTTTAATATTGCCATGCCCCATAAGCCTGCTTAAGGAGTAGGCATCCATACCTGTGCCTGCCATTATACTGCCAAAGGAATGCCGCGAAAGATGAAAATGCAATTTGATATCAATTCCGCAAAGATGTGCTATCCGCTTTAGATGCCGGTTAGCACCCTGGTTGCTGATATATGGAAAAATAGTGTCACGCTCCGGTATACTATATTTAGTGATAATGGTAGTTGCCTTTTCCAGCAAAGGTACCTGGACCGATATCCCCGTTTTTCCCTGACATAAAAACAAGAAACCTGGCTGTACATGGCTTTTACTGAGGCCGGTCACGTCACTAAAGCGCAAGGCCGTGTAACAGCTAAAAAGAAAAAGGTCACGGGCGAGTTCCAGCCCTTTAGAATGTTTATAGTCGTCTAATGGTATCTCCAAAGCCTGTATCAGCCTTATTTGGTTTTCCGACAGGGTAAGGTGACGCGGAGCGTCCCGTTTCACTTTAAAGTAAGCGTATGGGTTTTCCCTGATGATTTTTCGTTTGAGGCCATAGTTTAAGACGACGCGCAGCACTTTATGATGTGTGCTTACTCCGCCGTCGCCAATGCCCTTACTACGCAAAAAAAGTTCAAAACGTAGTAGAAAATCCTGGTTCACCTTGTGGAGCCCTACCTGACCCTGAAATTCCAAAAGCCTTCGGCGCACCAACAGATAGTGCTTTTTAGTCGTGTCGGTCAAAATCCTGAACTGTGCTTTGTAGCATTCATCAAGCAACGAATAGAAATCAGACTTTGCCGTTTTTCCAAAATGAAACCGTACAATATCGGTCGATATTTCATTGTCCGCCACGACCTGTTGCCATAAAAACTCCTCGATAGCCGCAACTTTTTTATTAATTATGGTATTGCGTATGCCCGATCCAATTTCAGCAAAAATTCCGGGCTTGGAAATCCATTCTTCAGCAGAACCGTTAACCCCTACAGGTATTTTAATTTTTTTCCCTTTAATAGAGACTACAATGTAAACCGGGCACAGGTTGTCCTTACGTTTCTTATCTGTGCGTAATATAGCCTTAACGTTGAAATACGCCATAATTTATGATATCGGATTTAGCTGCAGGATTGCTTTGGATATAAAAGTGAAGGACTGCAAATGCAATCCTTTACTTTTGGTTTTTCAGGTATTCCTCCACCTTCTCCGGGCTATTGCTGCCTGACGCTTTTACTGCATCAATCAATTCCTCCCTGCTTACCCCAAATTTCTCTGACCAGTATTGCACCTCGTAATCTTCCGAGGTGCTGATACGGTCACGATCCGGGCTTCCTGTTTTTGATGTATTATCGCTCATGGCTTTAATTTTTAGATTAAACACTAATTTAATCTTTCTCAACCACGTTTTCACGTAGTTTAACGTAATCTTAAATGCTGGAATCCTGCGGCGACCATCGCAAGAATATACGTTCACACAGGACCCACGGATGGGGAATAAAACTTGCTACCACACTAGCTATTGTTTGAGCGAAAGATGGGTTAAAGCCTCAAATATTAAGTATAAATCAATTTATCAGGACGATCCTAAGGACAGTCTTCTTAAAAAGGCTAAACATTTTAAGGATGACCCTCAAAATCAGGATCAAATTTGTTTGCCCACGGCAAACCAGAATATTGGTAGTCGACGGCATCTATACGGATAACATCATTACCAGTATCCATACAAGCAGCAAGTTTTGGATCGAACAGCACCAGGTTATATCCCTTTCCGACCGAGCTATTAAAATAAATTCCGTCAAATCCACAATTACGTACACAATCGGCAATGAGTTGGGTGATGCTGTACTGTGACCTGCTGTTTGGCGGTATTACCCTTTGTATCATTTCGCTGAGCGTATTAAGCCGTATATAGTCTTTAAGTTTTTCATCAGTCAGATAGTAGTTGAGGAACTGGCTATCGGACAGATCATAAAGCTTAACATCACGCTGTAATGCAAACTGCGCAAGTGAAATGATTTCGCCCGGATGAGGCCGTATTTCTGCAACCGATGTATAGCTGTCGGTAGCACAATACAAATAAGACACCCCCTGTCGGTTCAGGCGGCCTTTCTCCGCTTGCTGTATAGGAGGCGCACCAATATTTTTCCCCAAGTGCGGAAGGTATATTTCTTCACCTTCCCATCCACCTCCCAGGACTGAAAAACGCTTTTCGGTATACCCGCTTCTGGCACGGTAAAAAATTGAATCTTTTTCAAAAGTCAAAGTGCATCCGTCTTTATAATAAGCCACATGGTCATGCAGTTCTGCTTCAAGGTTGAAATAGTTTTCGGTATTTAACCGATGCTCAATGTCGCGAATGCCGTGGTGAAAAGTAGACTTTATAGCCCGTAGTGGCATATTCATCTCCCCCTCCCAGTAACCTGCAAAAAGGGAGACACCTTTATCTTCATCCTCATAAACTTCAGTTGCATCTAGAGACGCTATCAGTTCCTCTACTACTATGGTATCTTTTATCCTGTCTCTGACAAAAAAGCGGTCAAATTCATTCTCGAGAAAATCGAAAAACTGCTCACCGCCCAGGTGATCATTATACTCCCATTCGGAATAATAGTAGCGGATTAACGCTTTGACCATCTGGTCAAACTCGTTGGTGTTTATATCCATAACGATGTTGTCCTCTTCACATCCCTGGCACCTGCCTTTGCCACCCTGCTGTACAACCAGTTTCTTTAATCTGCTTTCCGCTATGCAATTACTGCAAATAAAAATTTCATCCATACTTAGTTATTTGAGCTATAAGGCTACCTATTACCAGTCTCCTGATTCTTTAAAATATTCAACACCGTTAAAAGCGGCAGTCTTAGCCTGGTCAATTGTATCAAAACTTTTCACCCCTGTAGTTTCATCAATCATTACTTTAAACTTACCTGTCTTCTTATCAGTGAAAATTACCAGTAAATGCCCCTCAATTTTTAAATAAAGGTTGCCTTTTTTACTCAGCTGCCAGTTTTTTCGGGACCAGTTTTTTCTTCTGCTCGCCTTGTTACGCAGGTCTTTTTCTCTCTTTGCCGGATTGACATAATCATTCGTCATCTTTTCAGCGCACATGCAGCCAACCCTGAATTCTTCATCAATTTCTGCATGTTCAACGATATGTACGTACCTGATCTTTTCATTGCCGCACATCATACAGGTCTCGTAATCGGTTTCATCTTCCCGCTGCCCGCCTTCCCTTACATCTATCACGTCTAAAAGGCTCCAGCCCCTATGGGGTATGCCCGATTGTTTCCAGAGATTCACCATAACATTGCATTTAGTCAGCATTAAAATTACCGAAAAAATCAGAACTCTCGCAGGATTGTTTATAGAAGTGTGAGTCTCAATTTCCAAGGCGAAAAGGGATAAAAAGGCAAGCGAAGTTATCGTACGAGGTCATGCTGCGCGCGCATAATGGCCTGCGGCCACCCCCTGGGACTTATAGCGCTCCGCATGCCCCCGCACACTTCAGGGCGGCTTTCTTTTTTTCCCTTTTTTCTTTTGGAAATGTTATGCGGGATTTAAGGAGCAGATGGTATAAAATGTCAAACTAAAAAATTTGAAATCATGGAAATTACTGGACGAGTGACAGCCGATGCGATAGTGCGCAGCCTGTCAGGCGACAAACAGGTCGTTAATTTTTCTGTAGCGGTAAACGACAGCTACAAACCAAAGGACGGGGAGCGTGTGACACATACGGAATTTTTTGACTGTTCCTACTGGATTGGAGCAGGTATCGCCCAATACCTTACAAAAGGGAGCATTGTGGAATTATCAGGGCGGCTGAGTACCCGCGCATGGATAAATGCCGAAGGGGAAGCAAAAGCAGGGCTGAACTTCCACACCTCGAAAATAACGCTACACGGTAGCGGGGTAAGTGCTAAGGTGCAGGCGCAACAGCCTAACCTCAATGGAAGTTCATGGAACCCAGGTAAGCCCTGACGGGCAGCACGATGACCTTCCCTTTTAATTGTTAAACTTAAAAATCAATGTTATGGCACATAATCTTAATTTCAATGAACACACTGGAAAATACTCTTTTTTCAGCGTAAAGGAAAAAGCATGGCATGCCCTTGGGCAGGTCGTGCAGGAATACCCGACCTCACGCGAGGCGATAGCACATGCAGGGCTGGATTACAAGGTGGTCAAAGCACCGCTCTTTGCAAAGGGAAGTGAACCCGCAATTGACTTTGCTGTCCCTGACCAGTACGCCACCATGCGCACCGATACCAACGCCATATTCGGGGTGGTAGGCAGGGATTACCAAATCGTGCAGAATGCCGATGCGTTCGCCTTCTTTGATGCCATAGTAGGTGGCGGGGATGGTATCCTGTACGAGACTGCAGGGGCGATTGGCAACGGGGAACGCATTTTTATCACTGCAAAGCTGCCCGGCTATATCCGAGTGGGCAGCGGTGATGATGTTACCGAGAAGTACATTTTCCTAACCACCTCGCATGATGGTACGGGTAGCATCACAGCCGCGTTTACCCCTATACGCATCGTTTGCCAAAATACCCTTAATGCTGCCCTGCGCTCGATGTCCAATGTGGTACGCATACGCCACACGGCAGGGGCAAAGGAACGTTTGGAACAGGCGCACAAAGTGATGGGGCTTGCCGACAGCCTGACAGGGCAGCTTGAGGGCATATTCAACAACTGGGCAAAACAGCCCATGAATGACAAAGAAGTAAAAAAACTGATACAACTGGCACTTTGCCCGAATAAGGAAACATACGACCTGCTCAAAAAGGGTGCGGAGGATGAGCTTTCGAGCGTGTTTAAAAATGCCTGTGAGGCAGCATTCGGTTATGCTATGGCAAGCGATACGCAGCAGATGGACACGACCAAAGGCACCGTATTCGGGGCGTACAATGCCGTAACAGGGTACTATCAGAACGTGCGCAGCTTTAAGAGCGATGAGGATAAGCTGAAATCAATATATCTCGGGGGTACGGCGCAGGCAAGGGCGCAAAAGGCTTTTGACCTATGCACCGACTTTACCAAAGGCGGGGCTGCTGCGTTGATGATGAACTAAATTAATAACGCAGCCCGTTAGGGCGGGCTGCCTAAAAAAAAGATTATGAAACCACTACAGAATATGAACAATGTGGAAAAGGGCAAGCTGCTCGCCACTCTTTTCCCCGACCAACTGAAAGGCATATTAGACTGCCTTACGGGAGGGTACAATTTCCTCACAGAAAACGAGGAAGCCCTACGCAGCACATGGAGCAATGAACTGCTCACCTTTGACTTTTGGTACAGGCAGGCAGCAGAGGTTGCCGATACGGTAAAAAGGCACAACCGCGCCCTGACCAAGAGCAGCAGCATTTTTGCCGACCAATTGTTTGACGGTTACAATGCCCTTTTCACAATTGACTGCATCGTGAAGCAGGCGGCAAGCCTGCCACCGCTGCCCGAAAACAAACGCTACGGGCTTGCCGTACAATTGTTGTTCAACCATTATACTGCTATGCCATGAGCCGACTGACAGACATAACCCAAAAGGCTGCTATCACGGTAATTGAGCGAATACTTCCCCGCTTTAGGGAATTGGATGGGTTGGACGTAAGTGTCGAGGATGCCTTTGAAATCCGCAAAGCGGAGAACCTTTTAAGGGCGGTTGCCGAGAGCAGCCCCTATTGTACCACTATTAAATAATACGATTATGGCAATTACAAATTTTTTCAGCCAGGTGGCAGCCCTCGAGTTTGAGGGCTGCCTGAACCTCACATTAAAGAAAGATGGCGCGCAGCTTATCGTTTCGGTACTGCTGCAAAACCAAGCGTGTGGCGATAGTGCTAAAAAGCACATCCCGCCGCTCATCCTCAAAGGGGATGCCAAGGAACTCGGCGAAGGGTTTTTCCCTGCCATCGCCGAGCCTGTACAACAGACCTCCAAACTCCTGCTCAATATGGAGCAGTTCCTCAAAGGGCAGGAACAAGCCAAAAAGCAATCCGCAATGGAGAACAAAGCGGACAAAAAGGAAAAAGGCGAAACCAGCGCAGCCCAAGACCCGAAGCAGCGAAAGTACCTTGAGGCAATGGCGCAGGCGGAAGCCCTTGAAAAAGAGGGGAAATTCAGGGAAGCGTGGAGCAAAGTGCCGCAGCCCTCTGACTACCCAGAGCATGCCGATACCCTCCGCCAAAAGAGGGCAAGCCTTTCAAAGCAGTTCCCGCCTGACCTGTTCGGGAGTCCCGCACCTGAAACCAATGTAGAACCTAAAACCGAAGATTATGATGACAACACAAGTGATGCCGAGGCTGTTCACGATAAAGGAGCAGCAGGCGGAGACAACCTTGGCTGACCCTGACCCCGCTTGGAGCGTGGATGCAGTACTGCAATTCTATGCCGCTACCTATCCTCTGCTTATAACCGCTAAGGTAAGCGGCCCTGTGATTGATAATGATGCGGTACACTACCGTTTTGAAAGCGTAATGGGAACCAAAGGATAACACCATGGACTATGCAACACACACTAGCAGGGCAGCTAAGGCTGCCAAAGGAAAAAAAGCAGCAGTTGCTTCACCGCAGCGTGGGGCAGTTCCTGCTGGGGATGCAACGCAGGCGCGATGCGGACGAGGCATTGCACGACCCATTGCAGGCAGTCCCTCAGGGAATGCTGCCCATGCTTTTCTAAAGCTGTGCTTCCTGCCCCATTGTACAATCCTCAAAGAATCACAGGTACAGGATGAGGAAAACCAGTTTTATGGAGCTTTTGGTCAGCTGTGCGACTTCTACAGCATTGCCCCAATGGCAACCCGCCATCTTGGCTATCCCTACGGAAGGGAGGTTGCCTTGTGGGATGCCCGCCGATTGCTGCGCAGCAGTTTTGAGCAGCACATCGAAATCAGCCCCGAGCGGAACGATAACACCGTTAGCATTGCCGTTACCGAAACCTATAATACAGGCAATACGCTATACTACATCCCTGTGGTGCCGCTTTACCACCTCATGCGCCGCAAAGCCGACAGGAAACCTGCCGAACTGCTGCTATCGGTCTGCGCCTACCTGTGGCAGGTGGCGGGCGTGCCGTATTACCGTGATGAAGGCAGCTACCTCTCATGGCAGTATGAAATGATTGGCGAATGGGTAGAGGGCGACCCCGAAGGTTGGGGCGAAGGAAGCTATTGGCAAAACCGCTCACAGCTGCACACCGCCACACATATCGGGGATGTGATGCAGCGCAGGCTTTGGCATCACTGCCACCTTGATAGGTTTGCGCAGCGCGTAGCGCATTTTATGCCACTAAACAAACTCGGATGCGAAAGCCTTAGCGTAGCGGAAAAAGCGTTATCCCTATGCAGGGACTACCCCGCAGCGAACCTGTACCGCCATGCCGATACGCAGGTGCTGCCATTAGAAGACGAGTGCTACGATGAGAGCGACTGCATCACAATGGATAAGTACATTGGTTTCTGTGCCGAAACCAAAGGATGGCTCTACCATACACTCTCGGAATGCGTGAACGGGGAATTTGGCGAGTACAGCCAAATACAGCAGCCCGTGCTGCACCGCTGTTTTGGGAAGGGGGCAACGCAGGAAGGCTCACTTGATTTTGAATGCAGGCTTTTTGAAGTAATCGATGGTCTTTGCACCATCTTAAATGATATTGATTATGGCAACGAATGAAACATTGTACCATCCCGCAGCAGCCCTTGTGCTGTTCAAGCCCGAGGGTTCCGACAGCGGGCTGTATATCGAATACTATGATATGGATGAGAACGGCTGCCCTGTCAACCCGCGACCCTTATCGGAGCGGGAGGCGCAAAAGCTGAGTAAGTCCCTTGACACCACAGCAGCCGTTACTAAAGCATTCCTCACCCCCGAAGGCTTGCTTCCGCCTTATGTGCTGCGTATTAACCCTGCCAATGAGGGCAGCGTAGTATGGTACACCAAGGCTCAAAAACGCATGCTGTATTTCAGGGATAGCCTCGGGCTTGCTTCACGCGAACTGCCTGTGCCTGCCCTTGTATGGTATGCCGACCGCCACAGGCTCAATGTCTATGCCGTGAGAGGCAATGCGAAACCGCGCAGCGGTACGCCCCTATGCCATGCGCCTTTCTTTAATATCTACAGCAATGGGAATGTGTGCATGGGCAGCGTGGCAGTCCGTATTGCTAAATCGGCAACCCTTGAGAAATTTACCAAGGCATGGGAAAGCTATTTTTTCGACAGCTATTTCAGCCACCTCATTGGCGGGCATAACCCCATTGCAGGCAACCTTATCAGCTTGTACAAGGAATTAGCGGGGGCAGCGCAATTCCCTGTGTCCGAATTACTGCCCAATGGTACAACCGTTAAAGACTTACTACGATGAAAGTTAAAGCCCACTTTATAGCCCCTGAATTACTGAACCCTGCCAACCCAATAGAAGTTTGTCTTATTGGGGCAGGCGGTACAGGGTCGCAGGTACTGACCGCCCTCGCACGGATGAGCCACAGCCTCATTGCCCTTGGGCATGCGGGCTTTCAGGTCACCGTATATGATGATGATGTTATCACAGCTGCCAATATGGGGCGGCAGCTTTTTGCCCCGAGCGAGGTAGGATTGTACAAGAGCGCAGCCCTTGTTTTGCGCTGCAACCGTTTCTTTGGCTCGGGATGGAAAGCCGTACCCAAGCAATTCGGGGAGGGCAACAGCAGGCGTGCTGCCATATACATTTCCTGTACCGACAGCGCGGTATCACGCTTTTTCATAGCCGATGCGTTGCAGCAACCTGCCCAAAGGAAATACTACGACAACTTCCCGAGGTACTGGATGGACTTCGGTAATGCAAAGCAGACAGGGCAGGTTATCCTATCCACTATAGGAAGCATTGAGCAGCCACCATCGGGCAAATACTGTACTGTCGAGCGCATGCCCTTCATTACTGATGAGTTCCCGGAATTACTGCGTCAGGGTGATGCGCATGGCGATGCGCCAAGCTGTTCCCTTGCCGAGGCACTGGAGAAGCAGGACTTGTTTATCAATTCCGCATTAGCGCAGGTAGGATGTTCCCTGCTGTGGCAGCTTTTCCGAAACGGCTATACAACGCAGCGCGGGGTATTCCTGAACCTGGAGGATTTCAGGTCGGCAGGATTGCCGCTCTGAACCCGCGCCGCGCCGCGCGTAAACCTTCCCGGGGTTTGCGTGCGGCGCCTGACTGCCAAAAAGTACATGCAGCCCCTGAAAATTCTGTCTGATTTCTGATGGGAACTTTTAGATTATACATAAAAGGCGGCACTTGGTGCCGCCCTGCAATAAGTAACGCTCCCATGCTTACTCTATTGCCTAATTTAACGATTGGAAGTAAATAATAATATTTAAATCCCCTGTAGTGGAATTTTGCTCCCCGGAACAATGACTGGAAATTTTACAAGTAACCAAAATACAACTATCCGCACACCTCAATTCTGTTTTATCCCGCCTAAAACTTATAGTGATTGGCCTTCGCCCGAGCAAGGCTGCACCCATACTATAACCTAAGAGCAGCAGCCCACTGCGATTTAAGCTGCGAAGGTATTCCAGCTGAAAAACATTCATTTCAAAATTTGCCGCGAAATAGGCTACAGGATCTACCGTGAGCATGACAACCTGCTGTTCCAGCTCACCATCATTCCCACTGTACAGGTACGTGCAAAATGCGCTAAACCCTCTTTCATTTAAGGTGAACTTTACCATACAACTTACATTTGAGGATTGTAAAATTACGCAGGTCTTCATCCGGTGGATTTACGAAATCAAGCCATTTATTTCAAAAAACAGTTTTTCTCTTAGTAAGATGGCGCGGCACGTAAAATCCACGATGGAGAAATCAGGTAAAAATACGTATAGGGTACTCATCTTAATGTAATACATTCACGCGCACTTAAGGCAGCTTTAGAAAGTGCCAGCTCTGCGATATGCAGGAAATTTCGCGCTGAAGTCTAATGTTGTGTTTTTTTTGTTACTTTAGAAGTGATTTATTTCCAGTGTATTAAACCATTTGCTTAGCATCTTGTATAAAAAATGACCTTACAATCAACCGTACATTCAGACTTCCTTAATCTGTTTTACTCTGAAATTAAAGACAAGGAACTCAATAGAAAAAACAAACTAAATCTGTTTACCTTAAGGGTAACCAATAATGAATTCGTGTACAGCGAACTTATTGAGAACCTCGGCAACCACCTCCATTTTTTTGCCCTCTCGCGTAAAGAGGTCAAGCAGCTGATGGATGAGGGCAAAATCCGAACCTTGGTAGACCGCGCCAAAGAGAGGCTAAGAGATCACCGTAACATAAAAGGGGATAAAAAAACAGAGGGTGGCGAAATCGGTGAAATATTGCTTTACTGTTTCCTGGAATCACATTTGAAGGCCCCGAAGATACTGACCAAACTGGAACTAAAAACCAATTCGCAAATGTTTGTAAATGGCACCGATGGTGTGCATTTATTAAAGATAGATGACAAGAATTACCAACTTGTCATGGGCGAATCAAAACTTATTGCTGACCTGAATTCCGGAATCACAAAAGCCTTTTCGTCCATTGCGAGCTTGCTGGAAAAAGGCGGCAGGAAAAAGGATTTTGAATTACAGCTTGTAAACAGCCAGCTTGTCAAGGAAGCTTACGATGAGGGGATGTACGATTTCCTAAAGAAAATTATAATCCCGAGTGCCAGTGAGGATGAAACCAACATTGATTACTCGTTTGGAATATTCCTTGGATTTGACGTTGAAGTGACCGAGGGAGAATCCAAGATGGCAAACAAAGAATTCCGGGAATGTATCCGCGCTAAGATCATCAAAAAAGTTGAAGCTTCTATTGATGCCATCAATAAGCAAATCGACGCCGCCCACTTTACAGGGTACAGCTTTTATGTATATGTCATCCCCTTTACAGATTTGGAATCAACCCGTAAAAAACTTATCGAAGGCTTACTATGAAAGAGCTGCTCATCATCGACAAACTCACAGAGGATGTATTGGAAAATCCCTATTTCAGGACGCTGTTTAATAAGTGCCTTCTTCTTAACGCAGAGTATACCATCAACAATACCTCCCACAAACTTCAGGAGAAAGAACTTTTGCACGCCCTTAGGTTTGCTGACATACTTTCAAATTCGGAACTAATTGATGCACGTAATAAATCGTACCAGATTATAACATGCCTCAATGGGCTTTATGCTCAGGACCCATACTACAAGGCGGCTTCAAAGGCCATCTATTCCAAACTCGGAAATTTTCCGGCAGTAAATTATTTGGAAAGGATGAACAACAACCTTGAAGTTATTCCCTTTGAGCGCATGATCGAGATGGAAGCCAAGAAACTGATCCAGCAGGTGCCCGATTCGGAATTTTACTTTACCGACAGCCAGTACAGCCTTTACAAGCTGCTCAGCAATAATGTGAAATACAGTTTCTCTGGCCCCACTTCAATGGGGAAGTCGTTTATTATAAAAGCCTTTATCAGGAAAGCGATGCAAAACAATCCCCCTGAGAACCTTGTTGTGCTGGTTCCTACCAGGGCACTGATCAATCAGTTCGTTACTGACCTTAAAGGAGAGCTTAACTCCTTTATGGAAATCTATAAGTATCGGATTGCCACCAACTCTGCCGTTGCAGAAATCGCTTCTGAAGAAATACGTAATTTCATATTTGTGCTTACCCCGGAACGCCTTATCAGCTACCTATCCCAGGATAAAAATCCGCCAATTGGTTTCCTGTTCGTTGATGAAGCGCACAAGCTGGCACAGGAAAAGGACGCGCGAAGCGTGACAACGTATTCAGCAATTGAACGTACCCTGAACAAATACGGAAGGAATGTTAAGCTGTACTTTTCATCTCCTAATGTTTCCAACCCTGAGGTTTTCCTAAACCTGTTCCATAAGGAATCATCAAAAAACTGGTTTAAGACCGATGAATCTCCCGTTACGCAAAACTTATACTTTATCGATCTTTTAGGCAAGACGGTGGAACTGATTTATCAGGATACCTTCCAGGTCATTACCCCACTGGAACTAAATTCTGTCACCCATGCTATCAAGCATTTGGGAAATGGTGCCAATAACCTCATCTATAATAACAGCAAGCCAAAAACCATTAATGGGGCTGTAGATTTTGCAAAGAGCATACAAAAGCCCGAAAAGGTGTCTAAAAGAAATGCCGACGCGGCAGCACAAATAAGGGAATACATTCATCAGGATTATTACCTGGCTGACCTTATAGAAAAAGGGATTGCATACCATCATGGCAAGCTTCCTCAGCTGATCCGTAACATTGTCGAACAATTATATAAGGATGAGGAAGTGACCAACGTTTTTTGTACTTCTACACTTTTGGAAGGGGTGAACATGCCAACCAAGAACCTGTTTATACTGAACAATAAAAATGGGCTCTCCAAACTTGAAAAAATAGATTTTTGGAATTTGACCGGACGGGCAGGCAGGCTTAACAGGGAACTATCGGGAAACATTTACTGTATCCAGCACGTGGATTGCATTTGGGAGAACAAGCAAGACCTTTTAGTGAAGGCCCCAATTGTACTCAAGCCGACCATTATGCAGAAAATAGACAAGAACCTCCAGAAAATTGAGAAGATCTTGTCGCAAAAGGACGTTAGCGGAACCGAGACGGAAAAAGAGATTCTCAAATATATTGCCAATATTATCTGCATTGATACCCTTGAGGTTAAGTCTACTTACAAAAGCCCCGTTATCGAACAGCTTATCAATACTAAGAAGGATAAGATCATTGCGCTGGCAAAAAGCATCACCCAAAACATTAATGTCCCTTTAGAGATTCTCAACGCGAATCAGTCGATAGAAATAAAGAAGCAGCACAATATCTTTCAGAAAGTACAAAAAGCCCACAGTGAAGGCAGGAATATTAAATTACCAGCGGCCAATAAAGTGAGTTATGAGTTATGCCTGAACCTTTTAAATTTTATGTATGATAATTATGATTGGGCGAATGCTGAAAAAAAGATCCAGAAGAAAAACAGCATGAAGTATTATGCTTCGCTCATGAACCAGTGGGTTAACGGTTTTACCTTAAGCCATATAATAGCGCAGTCCCTGGAATATCATGCAAACAATAACCTCACTGTCGATGTAGGGCATAACGAGTTCGTTCCGTTCAGGCGTGGTGACCGAAACCACATGAATATAGTCATGGAGCATGTTATCGATGACATTGAGTATGTATTGAGATTTCTATTCGAAAAATACTTTAATCATTACTACCAGATTGTCAAATATATTCTTGGGGAGGAATCCGCAGGGGAAAACTGGGCAACACTCCTTGAATACGGCACGCAGAACAGGACGGTCATAGCCTTACAGAATCTTGGCCTTTCCAGGCATACTGCCATGATGGTTTACAGAAAAAACCTAAATGCCCTAAGGATCGAGAACGGCAAGCTTGTCAGCATAAATAAAAGCGAGATTTTAAGGTCGTATAATCCCAGCTCACTGGAGTACATTGAAATTTATACCCTGCTATAGCAAATAAGAAAAGCTAACCGTTTTGGTTAGCCTTTTCTATTGATATCAGGAAAATCAATCCCCATAGCTTCTTTAAAGATGGAAAGGATTTTAAATGAATTCTCCCAGCCACCGCAACACTCCGGGCTTAAAGCAATGGTGAGGACATCTATCTTATGCATGTTTCTATGTAGCAATTCCGCCAGCCTGCGGACAGTAGTATCTGAATACAACTGGAAATACTGGCCACGGGTTTTCCAATAAAAAAAATCAAGGTCTAAGTCAATAATCCAACCGCCTCGCATATCTCTAAGCCAATCTTCATACTGGTCTAAAAATGCTTCTATCTCCTCCTCATATTGCACAAAATCCTCTTTTGAGCCCCCTCTTTTCGTAATAAAGGTGGTGCTTCTGAATAAGCCCGGATATAAGTCATGAACATTTAGAATAAAATTATCCCATCGGAAAAGTTTTGCCACGATATCAAATTTTTCTACGGGATATTTTAAATCAAGAAACTCCCCGAAACTTAGCTTGTGAAGCTGGATTTCTTTTTCCAAAACCTCCCTCTTGACCAGTTGCTCATCTCCTGATAAGTCATAATGATAATCAATATGTACAAAATTGTACGCTTTCCCGGTATCAATCTCTTGGAGCCAGCACCATGCTGCACACAAGTCATTATCCATAATATATACTTTGTCCTGCCTGTACAAAAAGTTGACACCAACCGGTCCCGACTCGTGCAACTCCTCCGGAATTTCTTTAATCCACATCTTAATTCAAATATTATTCGCGTACACCGTATGCAATCCTGTTTCTCTCATCATCATATACCGTAAACTCCTGCGTTCCGTCCATTAGGCCATAGGATATTTTTTTCCCTTGAAGGTCATAAATATAAAATATATCACTACCGCTGAATATTCCGTAACCTATGTAAACGCCCACTGCATTATACAACTGGAATCGTTCAGGTTCGGACATGCGCCCGTAAGATATCCTTTTTCTTGTCACAGCATCGTATATGCCAAATTGATCATCTGTTGTCATAACTGAATTTATAGGTTTAACAAATATATGTATTTGAACCGCAAGACCATAGTATTGTACTATGTCATTTATCATGATTACTAAAGAGGTCTTCAAGTCTATCCTGTAATACATTTTTATCGGGTAATTGCGTCCTGTATTGAGCAACCATAGTTGGGGAGAGACTCCTGCTAAGTGCATATTCCACTACCTGTACGTCTTTATCTTTGCATAGAAGAATACCAATACTAGGGTTTTCATGCTCCTTTTTAACGTCACGGTCTAAGGCTTCAAGGTAAAAATTAAGCTGTCCGATGTGCTCAGGCTTGAACTTATCTGCCTTTAGCTCGAAGGCCACCAGGCATTGCAGCCCACGATGGTAAAACAGCAGGTCAATGTAAAAATCACTATTTCCGACCATTAGTTTATATTCTTCTCCAATGAAAATAAAATCCCTGCCTAATTCCAGGATGAAATCCTTCATGCGGCTAAGCAATCCTTTTTGCAAATCCTTTTCACTGTGGGAGTCCGGCAAATTTAGAAAGTCAAAAACATAGCTGTCCTTAAAAACATAGCTGATATCATTTGGTTCACTGGTCACTTTAGTTGGCTCTGGCGTCCCTATCATCGACCTTTCAAACAGGCTTGCAGATATTTGGCGATCGAGTTCGCGCACACTATAATTTTCCTGCGTACATCGGCTTATATAAAATTTACGCTCTTCCATTATTTTACATCGTGAGAAAATCGCCATATGGTGTGACCAGCTGATTTTAGAGAGTATGCTACCTTTTATATCCGCTGGTTTAAATTGTGTCAACACTGTTGGCACAATTACAGACAACTGATTTTCAGTATTTAACGATTTATCAGGCGCAAAAAAACTATATTCTTTTGAATAGGTTTCATAAAATTGAATCATCCTGTACAAGCCTCGTCGGCTGAAGCCTTTAAGCTCCGGATTATTACGTTGGATATAAATTGACAAGTCAGCAACAGTTTTATCTCCCCAATCAGATTGACTTAGTTTACCGCTTATATACATTCCAATATTCCAGTAAAGATTTATCAGTTCTGCATTTACGGCCTTAACAGCATTTGCACGCGAGTTTTTTATAATCTGAATAATTTCTATAAAATTATTTTCCATTTGTTAAGTATTTAGTTTAACATGCTTTATTGGACTGTGCAAGCAGTTCTTTCAGTTCGTTAATCTCCTGCTGCATTTTCGAAATAACATCGATAGGAGGCTGCTCTTTCTCAATTGCTCCGTTAGTAAGCCGGTGCTGTAATCGTTTCATTTCTTTTCCTATAGACTGCTGTTCGGTAATGGCATATTCCTCAGTTTGCTTTACAGAGCTATGTCCAAGCATCTCCTTAACCACATGTATAGGTACATTGTTATTCAGGGTAACGGTGCTTCCGAATGTACGCCTTGCCTTATGGGTGTTCAAGGGACTGTATATACCGCAGATGTCCGCGATTTCCTTAAGGTAGGCATTCATCTTTTGGTTGGAAACCACCGGCAGCACTGAGCCCCTTTGAAGGCACAATGGATGCTCCTTATAGCGTTCTACAATGCTTAGTGCCTGTGGAAGTAATGGAATATTTATTGGGCTGTCGGTCTTCTGACGTTGCGTGATTATCCAAAGCTCACCATCTATGCCCATGCGTATATCTGATTTCTTTAAATTATAAGCATCAATGTAGGCAAGGCCTGTGTAGCATTGAAAGACAAAAATATCCCGTACCGCGGCAAGTCTGTCAACCGAAAACGTATGGTTCTCAAGACTGGCAAGTTCGCTACTGTCTAGAGGCTTTTTTAAAACTTTTGTCTTACGTGATTTAAACTTCTTAAAAGGGTCTGTTGTCAATATCTCCTTGTCTATGGCTCTAAGAACTATCTTTTTAAAGTTAGCAATGTACTTCAGTGCCGTGTTGTTGCTTATCTTCCTGACAGTTTTCAGGTATAGCTCATAATCCTTGACAAACTCAAAGTTGAGCTCGCGGAATTCTATATCGGCAGCACCGTATTTAAAGGAAATGAAATCCTTTACATGTGATTTTGCTGTAACAAATCGCTCATAGGTACCCATAGCATACTCTGTGGGGACGAGTGCCAGGACTTCCCTGTTGTGATTCTCAAATTCTTCGAGCACTTTTACCCTGGAAATACCTTTGCCCTGCATATAGTCCATTAGCTTCTGTGCGGTTATAATTTCGTCATCGTTCAGCTGGTCTATGCGGAATTGATTGATTTTGACCTGTAAGGAGTCAAGAAAAAGATTGAGCGTTTTGGCATCTTCCCGAGTACCGGTTGCCCTTTCGAGTTTTTGGTTCCAGCGGTTGGCATCCCAACGCTGCTTGATAGATACTTCCTTTGAAATCCCGTCAATAGTTACGCGAAGGTAAATAGCCCTGACGATTTCTTTTTTTGCGGATGCCTTCAGAAAGAAGGTAAATCCAAAGCTGTTTTGTAACATAATTCAACATATTTATAAATTAATAAAGGTCGAATTATAATGTTTATCAGTCAAGATGTTAATGAGGTTAACATGTATGATTACCAGCACTTTAACCCCATTTTTGTGGCAAAATTTTCAAAAAATAATTTTGCCACGATTTTGCCACAAACTTTTTGTGCGTTTTTGAAAAATTTGGGCATAGCCAAAAAAATAAAAAACCCGCAAAATGTTGATTTTGCGGGTTTTACGAAGCTTTTTGAAAATTTTGCTTTGTCTTGAAAAGCTAAAAAAATCGTTTCAGCAGAGAGGAAGGGATTCGAACCCTCGATACCCTTGTGGAGTATACACACTTTCCAGGCGTGCGCCTTCGACCACTCGGCCACC
>Ga0265780_10000664_pt1 | contig 52212 bp, 30 predicted proteins | sample P1T30metagenome_FD_192432 | JGI IMG/M metagenome (GOLD analysis project Ga0265780, IMG submission 192432) | Plant litter microbial communities from East Loma Ridge, Irvine, California - P1 T30 | ecosystem: Environmental > Terrestrial > Plant litter > Unclassified | place: USA: California... | reverse complement strand
CTTTTGTAGTTGTATTTACGCTTAAACCTTACTTTAAGCTTAGGGCGGCGTTTAATAAACGTACTAGGCTAGTTTATGCTAACCTAGCCTATATTGCGCTTAGCGTGCAAGGAATTAGCTATATTAGCTACAGCTACAAGCCTAGGTAGAAACCCTTGCGTAATAAGCTTAAGTATATGCTCTACAATTACCTCCTCTTTAAACTTATCTAAATTCCTTAGTTTAGGCTAGCAATCTGCTATTAAGGGTTGTCTAGCGCGTTTATTGCTTAGTGTTGTTTAAGAGACTTTATAGATAGCTGCAGCGCTTTACTAAGACAGTGTTGCGTCTTCTTTAAGAGCTTAAAGGGCAATCTATATCTAACGTTTGTTAGAAGAGTCTATCTAGTATTGTTGTAGAGGCATTACGTAGAAAGGTGGTTTTAGTAGGGGCTTAGCAAAAGTAACTAGCTAAGCTGTGTGACTAGCAAAGCTGTAAGGTACGTTATTAAATTTATAGACAATTCTACTAAGTAGTTATTAAGATAGTAGTGCTAAGAAAAGGCCTTTTTTAGTGTTAAAAAAGTGTTAGGTTCGCTAATGTGTTAGGTTTGCTAATAGAATACGTTAGGTGTTGCAAGTTTCTAAGAGATATATTATTCTATTGTATTAGTAAATTAATATTAAACAAGGCACCTTAAACTCCTTAGTAGTAAGTTAGAGGCTTTTAAATTAGCAGTTATTATAGTTAGGTAGAAAGCGCAAGCAGAATTCTGCCTTCTTAATTAGATAATTGCGCGTCTTGTTGTTAAGGTAGATTACACTAATAAGGGAGGAGAGAGTCTTAGCAGAAACTAACCTACGCAATAGTTAGTAGAATACGTTATTAGAAGACATTTAGATTAGGCTTAACTTAGTAAGTAGATCTTTTCTAATCTATAACTACGCTAAGATATTAGTAAATATTTGCTAATTCTGCGCAAGCAGGGGTAGGCCCACAGCACAGGTAAAAAGGTTAGTAGATGCGTCTGATTTATGAAATAAGGCTTCGCTTAGATTTTAGCTTGCGATCTTCCCGATGTCCATCTCACTCCTCGGTTACCACTCGTGACATCAACGACGGCCTCGCGAAGTGGTACAGGCAGCTCTGTTTTTGATGGCTTTGTCCTACCGTGTCGTGCAATCGCCTCTCCAGCTCTTCTTGTTCTTGTGAATCGTCTGCAAGCTCTAATACACACGCGATACAAGGCGTGCGATGCATCGCATCGCGGCACAAAGGTACTGTGCCTCAAGAGGTGGTGCAACACTCACGGCTAGATGAAAGCAGGCGTCACTTCTATCAAACTTGCATGTCGGTTCGCATCTATTGATTCACTGGATGCTCGAAGGAAGTCACAATCCATACCGCCTGATCAATAGAAACGTCTCAATGGTGTTTGTCCTTGAGAGTCAGACAGCAACATGCGGCGAAGACAGACGAAACCTTGCCGGATTGATCTTGGGAGGGAAATTGGATTCGATCGGTCGCTTCTGCTGGTATTCGCGCCGTCGCCAACGTGAGGCTTCACCGACTGGGAGGCAACATGCATCCGCCTTGACTCGTTTCAGGGCGTTCCATATTCGCTTCCCAGAAGCGCGATCACTGTGTACGACATTCATAGGAGGTCCGCCTTCTACCGTACGTGGCGCTTTTTAGTGTCGTAATCCACGTGGATTAGCCACGAGATACTGATCATTGAGTCAGTGTACTTAGAGTGCAGATTGATCGCGCTGTGCCAACAGATCTCGTTTGTCCAGAGACAACCGTGGAAGCTCGAATAACATCAGCAGAGATCATCACCTTGAACATGCTGCGACATGCTCTGCGCTCCGTAGAAGTCGTGGACGGCGTGAACGGGCAGTATCGGCCTCAGTCCTGACCCCTGGCTAAATGGCGCTGCTAATGCTCCGGCGTACTTCCTTACCAAGATCTCACCGCTTAAGATCAGGTTGCGGTCTGCGCATGGCCACATGATGTGAACATTATTGGGGCAGCTGACCATTTCAGGCACAGCATTTAGGTGTCTCGAGTAGGTTGTCGCGTTCCTGACGCTGCACTTGCAGCCTTGCGAAGTTATTTCGACCCCTCACCGGTGCGACGTAACTAGCAAGCACCACAAGCAAGGTCAATAATGATGGTCCTGATGGTTCAGACCACCCACGAGCCAATCCTTTCTTGAAGATTGATTGTCAAATTATTGATCAGAGTGCGTCCAGGCGTGCAAATAACATTCGGCTTCCTTTCACAGAGCACACTGCCGCCCAGGTGTGCAGATCTTGGGCAGCGAGCGATCCTAACTTTGGTTGAAGAGCTTTGGTACAGCGTGTGCAAGGTGTACAACAGAGTCATACCGCAACACAACGAGCCAATTTCTCGAAGATTGTTCACTCACTTGACTATCATGAACAACGACCAGGTTCAGATGTTTTGCTGATGCTTGCTTCTCTTGCGTAGCGCATCACTTTCCACGAGGTCTTCTGGAAGCCGCGCACTAACTAATACACGCTTAGGTGCGTCTCGCATCAACCCCGTAATGCTTTACTAGCATTTCGGCTGTTTGGGCGTTAATTGTCCGATGAAATGCTCTTATTTCTTCAACACCCAATGCGGCAGTTAAGACGCGGAGGACCGCGCAGCTCATCAGCCCAGCACGACAATGGTGTTGCAAATGCACAGTCACGTTACTCCGCAGCAGCGTTCCGCACACAAGTACACATGCTGTTATGTCGCGTCGGGTAAGGACGTTTGCTCAACGGCGCCTCAGTTGGCAGTGGGAAAGCGGCAGGCAAGGGTATCGTGGCGTTTGATAGAAGATGCTTGTATCATCTACGAGAGCCGGCTTCCTGGGTCGGGATCCATGGCTTTGAGTGGCAAGCCTTCGGCGCAAGCGAGCTGCACATGGGCGCCTCTTGAGTCGTGTCCCGAATCGTACAACAGAGAATAGCGTCTGACCGCGGCAACAACAACAAGTCACTGTCGAGTCGAGAGGCGGCGAGTGATCGCTCTGCATACCTACCAGACCCAGCCTTAACTTGGTCCACCAGGAGAGCGCAAGGCGCCCGATCCATACTCCCCTCGTCGGACAGGGGCTTGACATCACGCTAATCGTGTCCGAGCTCTGAGCGGCCAGGCTAGCTTTCGCGCGTGTCTTGCGCCCTGGCACTGGCAGTTCGTCTTCGCACGGTCGTCTTAGCTTCCAGCAACAAACTGCCCACGACTCACCACGACTAGCCCTTTGGCCGCTCCGGATAGCTGTCTCCGCCGTCCTGGTTCCCAGGCTAGCCCGTCATTTTGCCGCTTAACGAAAATCCCGTCTCGTCCTGCACTACTGTGAGCCTTCGCCCTGCGACGCTCACCAAACTCTTCCCTTTCCCCCCAGGCGATGATGCAGATTGGGTCGACTTCCGCACGTCTCATCTGCTGACGTGCTGGTGATTTGTATCCGGAAGCTTCTTGTCCTCTGTGACTGCCGAGGCGCTTCTTTCACCACCTGGCCCCGCGACCTACTGGCTTCCGCCGTGGCCCTGGATCCCAATCGGAGGAGTACCTAGTCGTTGCCCAATTTCACTGTCATACCTGCATGGCCTGAGCGGTCTCCCGTTTATGTAAGGATGGCTGAGCATGACGCGCCGACCCAAAAGAAAGCCCGCTTAGATTCCTTCAACTCTGTGTATAGCGGCCACACATACCCTCCACCGCCTCCACCACCTCACGCACCCCGAACTCTGTCCCATCCCACTCCGGTTCAGGCTTCCTCTTCTCCCCCACTTCGACACTTCCCATCCCACAGCTTACCACCACCATCCCAAACTTTTCCATCTTCGGGCCCAGGACCATATTCAGCACCACCACCAACATCAACGCTTGCGCCCACAGACATTCGCACTCTCGCTGACCCCAGGACCATCCCGTCGCCTTCCCAGCGGCTCAATGGCGGCCCAAAGCCCCCTCCCGTAACAACTGGCTTCTCGCAAGACAGCATATCTTCTTACCGTGCCCCCCAAACACCCCAGGCGTCCACCGCTTCAGAATCAATTGACGTTAAGCCTCCGTCCGGTATGGAGCATGGCAGTCATCAGGGCTCCTGGTCAATGAATCAAGACCATCGAACAAACGGCAGCATGTCTAATGGATACGGCCCGAGCATGAGTCCTACCCACCACAACGAAGCAGCCTATCATCCCCCGCCTGCGCCACCAGGGCAGTATGGCCAGTCTATTCCCTATGCGCAGAGTCCGTACATGGGCCAGTATTCAGGTCCCGGGCAGGCTCAGATACGGAGAAAGCAAGTTCGTGCCACTCAGGCATGTAATCATTGTCGTTCGCGGAAGCAAAAATGCGACGAAGCGCGGCCTTGTCAATTCTGTCGGGAAAATAACTTCGATTGCCAGTACAAAGATGTCCCACCGCCCAAGTATGCCAGGACTTTCAGTGGGAAGACTATAGACTGATAATGTGTAGGCAGGACAGAAGCATGATGCAGCTCCAAGATAGCGTCAACAACATTTCTGACGTCTTGAGAGATTTCATTGGCGGAATGAACGCCTGGCGTCAAGACGTCGAAGATCGTCTACCGTTAACACGACGTTTCGGAAGCACCGCGAACATTGCCTCGCCAGACGCAGCATTTGCCCCTCCTAGGGACCCAAGCGCTTCAAGGGTACCCACTCCATCGCAAGCGAGGAATGCTCCCCGCTCCGTCGAAGCCTTGAAGATGGAGTCGCCCATATATCCTCATTCCAACATGTCTCCCGTCGCTGCGCAAGCTTCGACTCTCATCAAGCTGGAAAGCATGATGGCCCCGTCTCAGCAGCCTGCAACACCGGCTGACAGTGTGAGAACGGACCACAGTGGTAGCTCGACCTCGGCCAAACAGGACAAGTCTGGCCTCCAAAGTGATCACACTACACCAGCACACGTTCTGCTCCACGAATGGGGCCTCATGGGGGATTTCCCTTCAGGTGTGGAATATCTACAACGACTGAAGGAAAACAAATGCCACTATCACGAATACCCTATGCAACTAGAGCACGACAGAGGATTACTTCGCGTCTGGGGTGTCGGCGAGGGTTATGATCTTAACGACGGATCGCAAGGATCGGGCACGCCGGAGAGTACCAACGACTCGGATGCGCCATCGCCTGCACCAGGAAGGGAAGGACTGTGGGGCCACCCGCCGTTAAACCATTCCAGCTCAAACCCAACGAGCGGCAGTACGCCTCGACAGCATCCTAGTGATGAATCTGCTGGTGGTCTCGACTCGGATGGTAGACCAATTTTTTCAAGTGCGGTTGTGGATCGATTTCACAAATTGTACCTGGATCACATACATGTTTTGCATCCTTTCCTAAATCAAACAAAGCTCTCAAGGATGATCAGAGAATTCAAGGATCAGTACAGCCCCGACGCAAAAGCTACCAGTGCTTCATCGCCCGCAGCCCATCAGCTGAACCCTGGTGTGAAGAGGAAAAGAACAAGCAGTGCCTTTGGCGAACCTTGCTCGCCAAGGGGCGCGATCGAGCACTCTTTGCGTAATGCGATCGTTCTGTTGGTGCTTGCTCTTGGTCAAGTATGCTGTCACAAGCGTCCCTTGCCCAGCCCGCAAAGCGACAAAGGACCACCAATCAGGGGAGCTTGGGGATCATTCAGCTCGAACCCGAACGGCAGCTTCAGCAGCGAAGGGTCGGAAGACAGCCGCGAAAGGAATATTGACATCCTTCCCGGCATGGCTTACTATGCCTATGCCTCGGATATTATCGGGAGCCAACAAGGCGGCAACACTGTCGGACACGCGCAGGCATCGCTGCTAGCAGCACTATACATAGGCCAATTCGCCAGAGTCATGGAGAGTTGGAGCTGCATTCACAATGCCTGTAGGGCTGCTGTGGTGTTGATTAAAAAGTAAGACAAACTTCTGCTGTGGAGATGAAATCAGCTCACCCCTCATTTAGGGACTTCTCTAAGATAAAACGCGGAATGTCTTGGAACGACCTGTCCGCCAAAGAGCAGCACAGGCTGGACGTGGTGCTTCTCGTGTATTGGACCTGTGTTCAAATGGAATCGTGAGTTACTGACCTTTGATCATACTACATCTTGTTGACTTTTCAATCAGGGACATTCTAGCCGAATTGAGCACCCTACCTCCGAGTAATGTGACCCAGTATCAGACCTCGATCATGTATCCGATAGGTGTCTCTGATCGATTTCCAAACGAAAATGACATGGTCGTGTCAGCTCCGGAACCGAAGGGACCTCACGACAACGAGATGCTGATATATTCGAGTCAGATTTGGATGCGTGTAATCTTGAATGAGGCGCACAACGCGCTTTACGGGGCCAGTAAGTTGCTACCAAGGCTTCACTTCGAGTTCTTTTTTAATCAGGTCCAGATGGCGTCAAGAGCTTCGACTCGACCAACATCAAGGTTTTAGCTGAACATGCTATATCGCAACGCCACATTCTTAGCAGCTGGAGACGCGTTCAACCGGCAAGCTTAGCTTGGCAAGACGGAGACCCTCCATCCACCGACCTCAACATTGCTCGTTTACGCGCCAAATATTACGGAAGTCTTTACGTAATGTTACGACCACATCTCCGTGTCGCTGTCCACGAAATCGAATACCCACCATCGCACCTCAGCTCTCAACGGAACTCTCAGTGGTCTCATCACAACTCGCCGATGGCTACCGGGGAGGTGTCGACACCCACCTCTAGAACTGCTCAAATGATGGATCTCTCCGACTCTCAGCAGGAGATAGTTGGGCTCGCCACGCAGTGCATCGACAGTGCCATCCAGAGTACCATCGCATTCGACCGCGTAGGCGCTCCTCCTGACAGTCCATATGAGGGATTCAAGAGCACACGCACTACTCGGCTCATATTGACTAACATTTTCGGAACATTACACGCCCAATTCGGAAATATGCTGGTCCTTGCAGCCGTCTACAAGTCGAGACTGTACCCTCACCTTCCCACCACCACGTCCCTGACCCCGAAGAATCTCCATGCTCTTTTCACCCGCACGTTGAACGTCCTGGACGAAGTGGCACCAAACTCGCCAACTCTAAAGCTGGACGCTGAGATCCTTCGCAACGTTCGCGCACAACTCATGAACGATGGAATACTATACCGTCCAAACGAATTAATGTAGCACATATCGCACCGCAGCGCGTCTATCTGTGCATCCTCTTTCTTTCCGACACTCGTAGCGTACAACACGGCGCAATATTTGACGTAATCTTGGTTTGCTGCATTTCAGCATTTGAACCTGCACATCATTGGGCGGCAAGCGCTGGACACTTTCTTTATTCATAGCTTTCATTGTACTGCAAGCCGTTGTCGCGAGAACTAGTTCATCTTGTTCTTGCGAATCTGTATACCCTGGAGCTGCTTTATGCTCTTATCTCGCCTTTATCTGGTACTGGTTGCGTGAACATGTTTCTCTTCAGGCCGTGCACTTTGTTTGACTGCACGGCTCTTTCTCCTGCGCTCTCAGCCGGAGCAAAGGTTCCAACGCACACAAAAGCCTCAAAGTCTCGAGTTACTCCGTTCGTTCAGAGTCATTGCTCGATACTACGCCTTAGCCGAGGAAACGCCGCTAAATTAAACTTTGTGTTCACAAAAAAGCGAAGAGATGTTTTTCCATCTGTCATGTCATTGAGCCTTGTTAATTTCACCGTTCAATCTCCAATTCGTAGATCAAGGTACTGGCCACTACTTCCTAGTTCTGGGTCCGCAAGAACCCGCTCAGCTCAACGTTCGAATTCGTAAAGATGCCTGTCACCTTCTCGCTGCCCAACCGAATTGTCGATCAGACGTCGCCGAAGTGTGTTGATCGCCATCATCACTTGGATGGGGAAGAACGCTATGTTGTTCGCCTGACGCTACTAACGGCGGCTTCCGAGTACTCCGACGGCAAGCTCGTTCTGTAGCGCACGCTTCAAGTTTCAAAGAATGAAGCGTAACTTTCATAAAGAGATGAGGCGCAAGCTTGGTCACAAGCGCACTACAGCGGACGAGAACGCACACGGCTGCAGTACGCACAAACAAGCCGCGGTTGTTCCACGGAAGGTCGCCGGAAGCCCGGCCATTATTGTAAGTCGAGCGACGTCGATCAACATGCCTGGGCTCTGGATGTAGATATTTCAACGAAGAATTCCGCATTAGCTTCGCGGAACCCGCACACCGCTTCGGTTCAAATTTTTGACAGCTGTCTACAGCATTCAGGGCTTTTCCCTTGTGCTGACGCCACATTGGGCAGTATCCATTGTGTTGCAAATCGAGTGGAGGAATGAGGAGGTAACTCCGGCAACTCGTTCCTGTTCGCATCAAGCCAGACGGCGAAATGTCTGGGCTTTTCATAAAAGTAGACTATCATTTCGAGCTGAAGCATTCGCGACTTCGCCAAGTTGGTGGAAGAAATCATTGTATTTCGAAGTTTCGTTAGCATTACCTATCAGTAGTAGCGACTCGCAGTCTAAGGACGCGGCGTGTTCTGCCGAGCGTTGCATGGGCACCACGTGGTCTTTGGCACCTGCGTACGCTAGGTAGTTCTTATCGCCGCGTTCACCTCACTTCAGAACCTCGATATTGTGCGATATTGAAAATGGCGCTGTACCCTTCATCCGCTCATAACCTAGAGCTTCTGCCTGTGCACGCCACTATCCCTTAGGCATTCCACGAGCGATTACAGCAGAACGGATTCCACACCTGCAATCACAGCGGCTTGCACTTGAACCGACGCCCCAAAGCTTCGCCTTTCCACGAAACTTTGCGACACACAACTTGAGCAACCAGGTCAAAACTCGTTTGCAAGCTACCCCTTACTTGCGCGCTTCACTTCTACTCGTTACGCCGACAGATCACATTGATGATTCCCACAGCCTCTACCCGAGACGAGAAGTCATACCCCGCTGCTGCCGTGTCGTGATACGTCTCCGCGTTTCCATCGAATGAGACGGAATCGACTGTGCAACGATTGGCGATGGAAGTAACACAGATCTGTAGTGTGCCACACTTGTGCGACCCGCCGAATGCGCTGTGTGTGTTACTCACCGATCAGACTGTCGTCTCGTCGGCTAGAGGCCCTTCCCGTAGGGCGTAACATGCGTCGACAGGGTACGGGCACCCAGCAATTGGGACACGCTGTGACCAAGTTGATTGATGTGAACTTGGCGCATGGCTTGGCATCATCGGCTGCATGCTGCATGCTGCAAGCCCGGAATCTCGCGAACTGTTGCCTCGTTTCTCGTTGCGTGCAGGCCTGGAAGTAGTTGAACTCCGAGCGAGCGAGGCTTCCTCACGCCACACAGGTTTCATGTAGCGTGGTCCCAATTTTGTGGTGAAAAATCATACCCCTGACCCCGAACTCGAAACCCACGGACTGGAGTTGGAAGCAAAAGCTGGAGGCTGCGATGTTCTCTTGAAAGCGATTCAACGTGGAGCAACGGTACACCGATTTTCGACATTGGAGGGCTTAATCCAGGGTGCATGGTCACCGCTCGCAGTGGCTTCCCGGCCAGTACACGGCGATACATTAAAAGTGAAAAGTCCAACGGTTAAGATGATCACAGTCTGCGCGCTGTTCACACGATTTCCGCAATTCGAGACCTCTGAGAAACCTTTCCGCAGTAAACATGCACGCGTAGACGGCATGGTGGATCCTTCGACCGGATGTCGTGATTCATCAGCAAGATCCTTCAAGCCCGTATCCACCTGTGCCAGATCCGGGCCCTGCTCCCAATCAATCAAAGCACGAATAATGGCGGAGCAACCGGAGGTCTTGCACGGTGCCAGGCTGACGGGTGGCATCATCTTGAGTCGTACCGGCTCGATTCGCCATAGATTTAGGCATGTGGAGAACGCCTTCTCGTGTCAAGTATGGTACCGAGAGTGAGCACTGTCGCGGAATGTGGGGTGGGAGTCATGACCGCCTGGCATCGCACGACCAATTCCCAAGAAGTGCAAAGTCCGCCATCTGATACGAAGCAACGGATACAGGTTGGTGGAGTCCGAGGGACAGAAAGCCCAAGGTCATCATGTTACAGACGAATTTTCACGTGCTCACTGAAAGAAGGGAAAGAAACAATTGACATCCAGCAGGGTTTTTGCTGCTTCTTACATCGTCAGCTTGAACTACGTACTGGCTACGTGCAATCAACAACAAGCCAAAGGACGTTGGACATACAATCAGCTTCGCGAACAAGACTTGTTTACGACCTTCTCGGTCCAGAATGCTGTATCGTTTCTTTCCTCTCCGTCAAATCCCCTCGTAGCTTGCGCAATGGAGTCGAGGTTTCTGAGCTGTGAAGCACATTTCAATTTACCTCTGCGTGAAAGAAGAACGAGTAGACATGATTCCGGTCGACAAAAAGCCTGGAGAGTGCTAAGGGACGACAGACATTGTGTAAATTTCGAATTGGGACGTTCAAAGGCCTTCTATCTGGCTTATTGCTACAGTTTCTCAAGATTGTGATTTCTTTCTTCAGCTCGACATGGCAACTGCAAACCATGAACATAATCAAAGTCTGTTCGTTCGGAAGAACCGCTTGCAAAGATCCGGCTTCAAGAGCATCTGGTTTTCAGTGTCAAACACTTTTGCTGCATCGCTCTTTCCACGTCTATCGCCCTCGGCCTCTTTTGCTATCTCTATCCCACCTGCCTCCGCAAGCATTACTATGATTTCCTTCAGATTTTCTGCGTCCAGCCACATGGCGCCCTTGAGGTTGTAACACAAACACCACACCGTACCACGGTCACCCCACGAGAGCTCTCGAGCCATGACTGCCCTTCGGTATAACCTCCCACTCCGATAGGTACATCGCGCCATGTGCTGCACGACCTCAAATCGCACCGCGAGTGAGGGCAGCCAGTGTTCTATCATTACCATCACCCATCTTCATCGTACGTTGCCCTGACACCTGACGCTCTTCCTGCTCACACGCCTCACTTCAAGACCAGACTTTCTTTACACACCCTGACGCCGTATACACAACGTCAGTCAGCGATGTTCCACCACCCAAGCTGCCCATACTCTCGCGGTCCTCCGCCATGCGGATTTGCATGCCGCTCGATGCAAGCTGCGGAAGCTATGCAGTCCACACAAGCTATACAGCCAAACTACAACCAAGTGTATTCACTCCCTGGTCGCTCCATAGCGCCTACAAACTCTACACTGCCTATCCTACCCATCGGCCCCGTTCAGACTACCCACGACATCCGACAAAACATATCCCGCGCAGCCGATCGCCTCGACCACCTCAGCCAAGTATGTGACGAGCGCGCAGGCCGACGCGTACACTTCGACCCCCCTTCTATCAGAAAACACCACAGCGACTCCTTCCCCGCCGACGGCGCCCTCGACACCCAGTGCATTAGAGACTGCACTCCACGCCACTTCACGCCCACGCCCATCACACTCCACCAGCAGCCCCCACAACCCGACGACCACATGCTCCGCTCGATTTTCAAACCCATCGGCAAAGTAGTCAAGGACCTCAAGCCCAAGCAACACCTCACGCACAGCCCGCACGTCGCGCCCGTGCATATAACCCGCGACCTCAAGCCCAACCAGCACCTCGTGCCCATCCAGCCCACAATCTACATCATAACCTTCAGCGCCGACACGGTGCTAACGCGCCGCAAAAACGTCGCTCGACTACTGGACGCGCAACTCCCTGCTCGCACGCCCGCGATACCGCACTTGTATACCATCGACGCGCGCGACTTCACGCCCCCGTCCGCACGTACATGTGAGCGGTACTCGGGCATAAGTCCCATGGTACAAGACATTGTGATGCAGGACCGCAAGGCGCGGCGCGCAGTCGAGCACGCGGTGCAGGAACTCATTGCGTTTGGGATGAATGAGCGGCTGAAAGTAGGCGGTGGGAAGAAGGAGGTGAGTATGAGTGTGTGCTGCCATTTCGGGACGCATCGGAGTGTGGCGGTTGGGGAGAGGATTGCGCAGGGGGTGAAGGCTGAGGTGGGGAGGTTGGGGGTCGAGGAGGGCGTGAGGGTTGTGGTAAGGCATGTGCATCGGGTGAAGGGGAGGAGGGATCCTTTTTGAGGAGGCGGACTGGGAGGAACGTGGAAAGAGAAGGCGAAGATACCCTACGTGACTTTTGATACGACATGAAATTGAAACCTTGATAACTTATTGTTCTACATGGTAAAGCAAACATGGAAATACGGACCTACTCACAATTGGCCAAACAAGCTCGACCGGAGCCTGACTCCAGCGAGACTTTTCGGCACATTCGCTGACACCTGATCTACACATCCTTCCAAAATAAACACCCTACGCTCTCTTGTTCTTTCCAATGCTCGTATCGATGCTACCCATCACCCAAGCCGCGGCGAACACAGCAAAGATGCCCAACGTGATGACGACTGGCTTCCTGTATCCGGCCGTCCACGGGTAGTCGTATGTTACAACGAGGTCGCGATCCCTGAATTCGTCGACCAGGTTGATAGCCGTCAGACTCAGAGTCGTGCGACCAAGAGTGTCCATGAAAGTCCTGTGAAGGCTAGTGGAGTTGTCGACAATGGGCACGTCGGTGGAGAACTTGACGTTTGTGGCACCCTCGGGCAGAATGACACGGAGGTTCACGCGACCGTACGAAATGCCTTCGCCGGCGCGTGGGCCCTCGAGGAAAGGTACCTTGAGCGCATACGTTTCACCCGCAGACAGCTTGCGGAGGTAGCTCGAGAGGTCAGCATTCCAGCCCACGCGGAAGCTGTACTTCCACGTTCCAAAGACGGGGTATCGTGGCTTCAGTTCGAGCAGCGCCTCCTTCTTGCCAGGGCGGAACTTGGAGGTGGAGACGTTGCCGATGTCGTCGGTGAAGTATGGGTCCACGGCACCGGGGTGCAGGGGCAGGTTGAGGCCCTTCAGAGCAAAGGTGGGTGGGTTCATGTACGACTGCTTCTGCCACTCGACGCGCGAGAAGTGGTTCTTGAGCCCGGCGCCCTGGTTGACCAGCCAGTAGCGCTCCTCAGCGGCGAGGTTGCCGCCCCAGTGCGAGACCTCGACGTCGCGCTCCAAGAGTGTCGCATGCGTGACGGGCTTGGTGAACTCGTAGCGCACGCTTACAGGCTGTTGTGCGCCCGCTGGCACGTTGTTATAGAGGCCGTAAGTGAGGGTCGCACCCTGCTTCTGGGGGTCCGCCTTCTGCTCGTCATTGAGCTCAGATGGTAGCGAGGTGTAGTCTGGCACATCGCTATTGGGCGTCTTGACCTTAGTGCGTTGCTTCTCCGTCAGGTAGGCCGAGGCCGTGTAGGCGCTGAAGGTGTACTGGAGGTACTGCTTGTCTGTCTGGGCAAGCTGCGAGGGCACGGGGAAGAGGGCGGAGAGCACCGAGTAGGATATGCTGAGGGTTTGCTGCGCCTTTGGTGCGAGAGGCTCTGGGAGGTAAATCTTGAAGTACTCGGTATCGCTGTGCCAGTCAGCTTCATGGAGCTTCCCAACTAGACTCTACAACAGACCTTTCCGTGTCGAATCCGACAACCTCAATCTTGAAGATGCCCTTTTCGGCTGCCTTCTTGTCTCTTACTTCCAGCCCGCCAATCTTGGATATCAAGCTCGTCTCAAACGGCAGATAGTACTCGGACTGCGGTTTCGCATCAATGTTCTCTATTATGACATTGATCGTCTCTCTGGAATAGCCCTTGTCGAGATTGATGTTCTTGACGAGGTTGTTGTTCTTGAACACCTGTGGCGGCGAGAATGTGCTCGGTAGCAGCTGCTTGGAAAGTAGCGGCTTCGACTGGTTGAGCTCGGCGGACGCGAAGCTCGAGACTGCGGCGACGCAGCCCGCGAGAAAGCTAATTGACCTCATGGTGAGTAGCAGTGAAGTTACCCAGTCATGTGCGAGGCCGGAGAGTGATAGGAGGGTAACGGCGTGGAGGGAGTTGTCTGATGTGTATGCGCAGCTATTGCGTCGTGTTCACTACTCACCTCTGAGCGGACCTCCGTCTTGGCATTTGGCGTCTGAGTTGCTCAAGCTTCACCCCTCCAAACTTCACAATTGCCTCGCGTCCCATGATGATGCGCCCAGCTACAATTTGCCGTAGGCCCAATCTATTGCAGCGAAGTCTGAGGTCATCTCCAGTCATTGGCAGGCGTCACCTGACCAACAATGGCTTTTTCCGCGTCTCGGAAGAGGTGAGGGAAGCTTTGCATTCAAAAAAGCCAGTCGTCGCTCTCGAGACGACTATTTATACCCATGGTACATAAGAAACGAAGACACTACTATATGTGAGCTAAAGTTATGTCTAGGTTTCCCATACCCCGAAAACGTCGCCCTCGCGTCCCTCCTTGAAAGCGTAGTCCGCACAAATGGCGCAGTTCCTGCGACAATAGGCATCTTGGATGGCATAGCACGTGTCGGCCTGGACCCAGAAGAGCTCATCAAGCTGGCCTCCTCTGCAGGCAGTTCCACCACACTGAAGCTCTCACGGAGAGACTTAAGCTACGTCGGTGGTCTGCGACTGACCGGGAAGCTCTTCAATGGAGGCACTACCATTGCTGGCACCATGCTTCTGGCACAGCTGGCCGGTATCAAGATCTTTGGCACCGGTGGTCTTGGTGGAGTACACCGGGGAGCTGAGTCGAGCATGGATATATCAGCCGATTTGACAGAGTTGGGCCGTACGCCAGTCACGGTCATCTCGAGTGGCTGCAAAAGCTTCTTGGATATACCCCGGACACTGGAATATCTTGAGACTGAAGGGGTGGGCGTAGGCACGTTTGCAGATGGGCGCAAGGGCAACGTAGACTTCCCGGCGTTTTGGTCAAGGGACAGTGGCGTCAAAAGTCCCACGACTATTGCGGATGAGATCGAGGCTGCTGCAATAATATGTGAGTCTTTATTGTAAGCAGTCACTAATGGCGCTGACATGTATCAGATGCACAGCACGCGCTGCAAATTCAGTCCGGTCTGCTCTTCGCCAATCCAGTACCTGTAGAAGCCGCCATTCCTAAGGAGGAGATGGATCTCGTGATCGCAGAAGCTTTGCGACAAGCAGACGCCTCGAATGCCTCTGGCAAAGACAACACGCCGTTTGTGCTCAACAAGATCAAGGAGCTTACGAAAGGCAAGAGCATTCCAGCCAACACAGCACTCATCGAATCGAACGTCAGGCGAGCCGCAATAGTTGCACGTGAGCTGGCGATACTGGAAGCTAGACAGGATGAGGCCAAAGGGTGAGCACAGTGTCGCTCGTCTCGCTTTGGTGCTGATGTAAGTAGTCGAACTTCTTCTTACTTCACCACAGTGGCACCAAATCCAATGGTAGTCAGTGATGTCTCTTCATCGCCTACTGAAGTATCATATACGCCTATGTCTGACTCGTCTATGAAAGAGCCTGAGTCTGATGTAGGAGTGGTCGTAGCTGGAGCCCTTGCGGTTGATTTCTCGTGTGATTATGCTCCGTTCTCTAAAGGTTCGAACACCATCGAGCCCCTGGCGCACACTTCAAATCCAGCAGTCATTACACAGAGTCTCGGTGGCGTTGCACACAACATCGCCAAAGCCGCTCATTTACTCGGTGGCTCGGTGCGCCTCTACAGTGCTGTTGGCGACGACTTCAGCGGCCGAGCGTCACTGAGCCAGCTCCAAACTGAAGGCATGTCTACGCATGGAATCAGCATACTTCCAGGACCGGCCAGGACAGCCCAGTATGTCGCGGTCAACAATGCTCACAAGGACCTTGCGCTCGCAATGGCCGACATGTCGATTCTCGAGACAATACCGCAGGTTACAGTCAGCGAGCTCGCCAGCCAAGTCTTTCAGAGCTCACCGCTTCGATCAAGACCAGCCGTTTTCGTTGCGGATGCCAACTGGTCGTCGGAGAACTTGTACACATGGCTCCAAGCAGCCCGTGATGCCTCTGTAACCACGATGTTCGAACCAGTCTCAACGGCGAAAGCGACTCGAATTTATCCAGCCGACGTCAAAGATGTTCTTGCCCAGCCGCTTGCGGACATCATCACGCCAAACAATCACGAGCTGATTGCACTCCATAATTTTGCTCATCAAGGATCACACTTCGACCACCCAGCTTGGTTCTCTGTCATCGATGCTTTGGGCATTCCTCCATCTGGTCTCCGCGTGCCACTTGCGATCGCTACGTCCTCAGACATTGTCGATCAGGGCATTCCGCAGCAAGCTATCAAGCTGCTTCCATTCTTTCCCACGATCTTAACCAAGCTCGGTCCACAGGGTGTGCTCATGGTGAAGCTGCTCGAAGCTGGTGCTCCAGAGCTCCATGATGAGGGCGAGAAGTCGTACATTCTTGCGCGCAACATGAACGGACACGCATCAATTGGCGGTCTTTACGTCCGTCTCTTCTCACCAGAGCGTGTCCTCCCACCAGAAGGAGTCGTAAGCGTGAACGGCATTGGAGACACGTTCTGCGGTGCACTAGCCGTTGGACTCACGAGTGGCAACAAAGTGCAAGATATCATCGACTTTGCGCAAAGGGCGGCGAGTTTGAGTTTGCGTAGTAGGGAGAGTGTGAGCCCGGAGCTGAAGTCTTTGAAGGACGAGGTAGCCAAGCTGCGAAAGTGATGGGCATGTTATATTCAAAGAAGCGGTTCAAACGTATGTGCGCGAAATACCACAATCCACACTTCACGCCGCCGCCAACACACCGCTGAATGATATTTTCTTCACATTTTGTGACAACATCGATCTGGCTATAACATAAATACCCGCACCCGCGTCTCCACATGTGTTCTCACACCTCGACCCTTCAACAATGACGTACCACTGTCCCGCCCAGCCATCCATACCAACAGTCTACATCACCTCCTACTCCACACTCAAACTCATCGACAATCCCCGCGCACAAGCACACTTCCGATGCCTCCTCCCTCCCATCCCAGCGCTCCTAACACTGCACTGTCTCTACTGGGATGCTCCCTCGTCGAGAGTGTGCAGCAAGTACACGGGCGTCAGTGAGCCTGTGCAACGAGTTATATATGGGAGTAGAAATGCTATGAGGGAAATGTATGTTTGATCACGCTCGACACCCTGTTCCAGCAGTTGAAGGGCACGTCCACTGCTGATAGTATTGAGCAGCGAGCACGCTTTCCGCCTGACGATCAATCATTTGAATGCTGGGAATCGTGTGGCTAGTGTGCAAACGACGTGTCATGCTGGTACGCATAGGAGTGTTGCGGCTGCGGAGATTTTAGCTGGGATGCTGAGGGGTCGGGGGGTGCATGTTAGGGTGGTGCATGCGCATCGGCGGAGGAGGTGGGGGGATAGATGGTAGAAGGTCATGTAATCTTGCCAGAATCTCGTTCATGCGTTGGAGGGACAAATTTTGTGGTAGCGAGAATATGTCGAGGTGATATGGACGACTGATGTGTATGAAGTCAACGGCCGACATGCTCACCGATGATGTCCACACAAATATGCAGGTCGCGACGAATAGCAACAGTCCAAAAGGAAAAGCGACGGCAACAGGCGAAAAGTGTCACATTCATGATGTTCCTTGATCTTCGCGCCAGCGCTGCTATCCGTGCCGCACCCTGAAATAGTAATCTTTCGTCGTTTGCAGGACGACACGAGGTCGGTTTTGCAAGCTGACAGAACATGTTGATTGCGACTCCGTCTGCAGATTGGAGATGTGGGCTTTGGGAAGTTACGACTCCGCTCAGTGATGGCGCTGGCCGTGCTGCACGAACCATGGTGGGTTAGGCCTATTTATATCATGTCACTACCGGTAGCTTAATATCCGGGGCTTGAAGTACAATCCCGGTCACCTATTGAACGAGTCTCTTCGACACCCCACAGGACAGACAATTGGAGAGCATGAATAACAGGCAAGCTCCCTAGATTCGAAGTTCAAGCAGACGTCCATAATATCGACCTCTTTGACTGCAATGGCTCGCAGTGGTGGCCAGGCCACTTGGTCAGAATAGCCGCCGAGCTGTGCAAGGTTGGTGCAGATGGCATGCATCATGCGCTGCCATTCGCTAGTCCAGCAGAAACAAGCATCGCTAGACAGGGCAAACTCCAGAATCTAAACCAAAGGCAGTATGGCCGCAGACTTCAACTGCTTGGTTCGCATGCCACGGATCGCCAGAACATTGGCGACGACGACGAATGGCACGTTCAACATGCGCATCCTCCCGTCCTTCGACCATCTCGGAGCACCTTCTGAGCCAGGAATACCGAGCCGTGCATTCGTGTGAGGTTTGTCACCCCTAGCGCAGTGCGCCTCCTAGAGTATTGCGCGAATCACCGCGAAGCGCTGCAGGCTTCGGCGTTGGGCCACAGCCATATTCTGTGAACATGTCCCAAGAAGGAGACTATTCGGTCTCGCGGTCGCTGCCTCCCCCACCGCCTCCACCAACGTCCCACTACGCGGCACCGCAGATATCTCCCCTAAGGCGCCTTGCTGTGCAACCTCCCCGTCTGAGAACCGCCCTCGCACCGCACCAGACACCGCATGGACAATTGCAGACGCCAGCCAGCGCGTCTCCCCCAAATATAGGCGTCCCGTACTCGCCGTACGTTCCTTCCTCGCCTGCGGCGTATGCTCCTTCCCCTTCTCTGCCTCCGCCCTCCCCGATGGCGATGAGGAACACATCGGCGCCGTACAATCCACAGCAATGGGGTCGCACTGGGCCAGCGAGCGGCCAGTATGCTCCTCGCACACCTGTACAGACTGCGCTCCGGCCTCAAGAGGTGACGGGCATGGAAGGTCAGTCCCAAAGTTTCATGGGAGCCTTTAGGATATGACATGAAGGCTTCCATATCATGCGGTCGCGGTATGCTAAAAACGCATAGCTGCTATGCCCTCTCCTCCGCCTCCATATACGCCCGCTCAGTCTCAGAACATATCACAGACCTTGACTCCGTCGCCTCAATTGCAAGGCCATGCATTTGCGCTGAATCATCCACCGCCGCCTCCCATTCCTGCGAGCGCACCTTCCTCGGCTCGCCCAATATCTGGCTATCAAAGTCGCCCTGGGTCTATGGTGATACCCTCAAGCGCAGCGAGCGTGACCTCGAATCCACAATTTCCCCCTCCGCCGGCACGAAACGGCACGGGGAGATCAGCTTCCCGAGACAAGCTTGCTTCCAAGTTCGGTCTGTCTTCGTTCAGAAACCGGCACAATGACCACAGTCCGGCACCGAGTGCTATTGAGTCGCTGCACATCGTCACGTCAGATGCGATTCAACGCGCACCCCCCTCGCCAGGATTGGTCGCTCAGCGCGCTGGCTCTCAGTACGACACTCTGCCTCGTGACTTCTTGTTGTGCTAATGTCATTATAGTTATACCAACAATCACTTGCCCGACCGCAGGATCAGTCCAGAATATCAGTCCCCAATCAGAGCCCCTGCTTCGCGACGAGCTGCTTCAGCAGGTATCTTGGGCCATGGCACAGAGACCAGAACCCCAATCGAGGAATCGCCGCTTGTGGCGCAGGGTGGATGGGGTCGTAGCATTCCTCTCCCTCCGCCCCCTCCAGGTCCTCCGCCAAGTAGCTCGAGGTCGCAAAGCATAGGACCAGGAGCAAGTGCTGGCACTACTTCAGACTTAAACCGCGAGCCGTCTCGCCCTTCTGCCCCTCCAACGCGTAGGCCAGGACAGACCACGTTGACGCCAATCCCTCCCACGCCCTTAGGATGGCAAGATGATGGCCCTAGCGATCGTTCCAGGTCTGCAGGTCGTGGGCTCTATATTGACACAAGTCCCGAAGCAGTCCGACCTCATATTCCGACTGCACCACCATCGGAAAGTGGAACACTCTCGATATCGTCAGGGCCTACCGTTATCACGTCCCAATCGAACGACACGCTCTATCGCACTCCTGCAAAGCGTGACACTAGCACGCGAGGCATCCGAGAACGGAGAAGCGAGAGCCGAGCTGCTCGAGAACGCGAGGAGCCCAGCAATAACCCTTGGGCACAAGATCTGGAGGCGTCGTCCGCTAAGCCAGCTGATCTTGAACTGGAGACGGGGCTGGCTCGTCGTGGCGCAGTGACGAAGGGGACTCCACGAAGTAACGGGGCAATTCGATCGCCGAGAAGTGGACATCTCTTTGATGATCCAGGATCTTCAAACTCCACTCCTCGCATGGGCGCGTACCAAAAGTCTACTCCCTTGTCCGCCCCCACGCCTCCTTTCTCGCCAGGTACGGACAATTTCGATCCTCTCAATGCCCAGAAGAATGTCACTTCGATTCCTTCAAAAGCGCTACCTACCCCGCCAATCCGTAACTATGACGACGAGCACGAGTCTGCCCTGACCACCGATTTAGGGTTAGCAAATCGTTCTACCTCACAGATGTCTATCAATTCCGCGCAGGGGCTCGATGATCCAAGTATGAGGACGCCTAAACCAGCAACCGGCGACACATTTGCGCAAGCATCGCTTAAGCGCCACAGACTCTTCATTGAAGAAGAAATGGCGGCCGCGAGCGACCAGGACAGACTGGAGCTGTTTGCGAAATTCATTGTAACGGAGTCAAGGCTCCGACGCGATCGGTATTCAACTGCGTTTGACTTAATGGCTGGCGATATCGTTGACTTGACGCGAGATCTGTGGCGTTCTCACGGCAACACAGGGCGGAGATCAGCCACCCCAAATGCACAAGGAGTGCCCACACCTTTGAGTGGCAGAATATCACAAGCTTCCATGGCAGGCGATTCTCCAGATACTCGACATTTCATTTCCATGCCGACGACAGCTGCTAGCCCAGCATCATCCATTGGAAACTTCACAACGCAGACAGAATCCAGCTCTCCAACTAGCGCATCGAGTCAAAAGGCTCGCGATACCAATTGGAGTACGAATTATCATCCTTCACTGTCACCCATACCAAGCATGGCTATGAGTACGGTACCGGACGAAGAAGGTTCGAGAGGCCGATCTGCCAGCCGTTGGTGGGAAAGTGACGGTGGGTCTTCTACTGGCGGAGGAAAGCGCCTAGAGAGAAGCAAGCGAGAGTCAAAGTACATGAGTTTGCAAAAAGACGCGCGTGAGAGTCTGCAATGGGCTGGCGAAGACCAACAGACCCCAAGGCAACGAGCAGGATCCAGTAGTCGACAGATGTACGCCCCAGATGAGTATCCGCCCGAGAAGGTTGGCCTACACGAGGATTTTCCGCCGCAACTGCAGCAGCCGCATGGGTATTATCAGGCTTCCACTCCCTCGAAGCCTGACCCACGCAAGCTCGATGTATCCAGACTTGTCACGCTTCCACCACCCTATCCACGCCATCACCCTGCTGTCAACAACAGTCACCCCGATTTGGCTACTATTCGGAGCAATCTGCGCACTATATCAGACATAGGGGACGTCAAGAATACCAAAGCGACATTTGCGTCGAAAGTCGAAGCAAGGAAAGAGCAAGAAAGTTCCAGTCTGTCCGAGCGAAGAGCAGAACTGCGATACAATGTCCAGGACAATGTACGAGCAGGCGTCATGACTTTTGCGGATGCAGCAAAAGCTGAAGGGGAATTCGACACGCGTGAGCATCAACGTGCTCAGGATGTCGTCCAGTGGGTGTTTGATACTTTCCAGACCGAGGTCGCCAATCCCCTGCATGCAATGCTCTGCGAACGAGTAACGAGAGTGACGGCCTCGATGGAGCATATAAAGGGAAGACTATGCAGCGAAGCACAGGAAACGAACCCCAATCAAACACAAGAAGAAGGCGATGAAAAGCCCGAGCTTCTGGAGATGCTAACGCTATTGAAGTGGCTATTCGAGGCCCGCGAGCAGCTCCATAAAGAACTTTTCGAACTGGAGGATGAGCGCAACGACCTCTACCGAGACATTATTGTGCTTCCCTATGTCCAAGCGAAGAACGAACAAAAAGTGAAAGAAGCGACGTCGTTTTTCCGGCGCGATGCACAGGACCGCAAGGTCACTTTCGAAAAGGAGATACAGAAGCGATACGAAGACCTCATGAGTGTCATCGAGCAGAACGTAACCCGAGGCGTTGAAGCACAGCTCTCTGCGTTCTGGGATATAGCGCCTGGCTTGCTCGAAATCGTGCAGCAAGTACCTCCACGCCTGCAAAAGTTTGATGTCCTAGTGCCCTCACAAGAGTATGAGGAGACGCCAGCGTATCACGACTTTCCGTTGCAGTACCTTTACAGCTTGCTTGCGCACGCAGGGCGCTCGGCATATCAGTTCATCGAGTCGCAGATCAATCTGCTATGTTTACTGCACGAGGTCAAGACGGGCATCATGACCGCTGGGTCACGCCTGCTTGAGACACAGCGGCTGCTTGAGGGCGAAGATCTGGCTAGCGTAGACCAGGAGATGAAGGCAATCCGCGCAGACGAAGAGCGCCGCTTGACGGACGATCTGAAAGAGAAGGTCGGACTTGTCGAAAGTCAGTGGAACGAAGCACTCGGGCAGGGGATGGAGGAGTGCAAAATGCGGGTGGAGGACTACCTCACAGAGCAAGGCGGCTGGGACGACAGCTTGAAGGAGTAGGTTTGTGCCTATGGAGCATTTGCATGTGGCGTGGTTTGTTCTGTGCGCGTCAACGTATCGATACCCAACTATTTGATTGACTCTTGCTATGACTTTATCTTCATCTTTATGCAGGCGTAGTCGCAGGGTCCACAAGTTGACAGCAGCAGAAGTCCTTCGTCCGATCCACCTAGGAGCCTCAAACGACGTGGTCTCTCAGTGTCGCCTTCCCCAAGTCGGCGCCGCTGCCTGATTGGTACCGCGTGCACTGCCCGCGTTTGAACCGTGGTTGAGCTCTTGCATTCACCGTTATCGATTGCGCCTTCCCAGAACAGGCTAGCGCATGCACAGACCGCGCTTGCCAGAATTCTCCCACATACTTAACGGCTTTGACGACTCTTTCTTCTCCCCAAACGCTCAATCACCCAACCACACCCACCGCTTTCTCAGCCCCCGGTTCCCCTGCGGACCGTACATAACAGAAAAGGAACAAAAAAATACAGAAAATCTCAAGAAAAACCCCACGACGACCTCCGACAAGACCATCCTCGTCCGCCCACTGTCGCTTGCACCCACGACAGTCCTCTCTCTGCAACCCCACCTCTCGCGTGTAGACACAAGCAGCGCACTCGCCCTCGCAAGTCCGCTCACTGGCCCTCACGCCGCCTGTACTACCCCGCACATCCTTCTCGCAACCTGCTAGACGCGCAAATGTGAGCCTGAACTTTTTTTTTTTGAGCGAGCGCCGCACCTGCGCATGTCAACCACCCTGCGCCTTCCCGCACCCCACTCTCACCGCCCTACTGACACCGCGCCAGATAGAAAACATGTCTGCCGAAGCCGCCAACGCGACCTCGCCCGTCCAGGACGGTGCTGCCGCCAACGGCACCCAGATCAACACCGACGTCGCTGCCGCCTCCGGTGAGGCGCCTACTCCTACCTCTGCGCCTGCCCACCAGAACTCGGCCTCTCTCTATGTTGGCGAGCTCGACTTCTCCGTCACGGAGGCCATGCTCTTCGAGCTGTTCTCCTCGATCGGCCAGGTCGCCTCGATCCGTGTCTGCCGCGACGCCGTCACCCGTCGCTCGCTCGGCTACGCCTATGTTAACTACAACAGCTCTGAGGACGGCGAGAAGGCTCTTGAGGAGCTGAACTACACCGTCATCAAGGGCAAGCCGTGCCGCATCATGTGGTCCCAGCGCGACCCGGCTCTGCGCAAGACCGGCCAGGGCAACGTCTTCATCAAGAACCTCGACCACGCCATTGACAACAAGGCGCTCCACGACACCTTCGCCGCTTTCGGTAACATCTTGAGCTGCAAGGTCGCGCAGGACGAGCACGGCAACTCCAAGGGCTACGGGTTCGTCCATTACGAGACCGCTGAGGCCGCTAACAACGCCATCAAGCACGTCAACGGCATGTTGCTGAATGAGAAGAAGGTCTTTGTCGGCCACCACATCCCCAAGAAGGAGCGCATGAGCAAGTTCGAGGAGATGAAGGCCAACTTCACAAACATCTACGTCAAGAACATCGACTCGGAGGTTACCGACGACGAGTTCCGTGACCTCTTCGAGAAGCACGGCCCCATCACATCTGCCTCAATCGCCCGCGACGAGCAGGGCAAGAGCCGTGGCTTTGGCTTTGTTAACTACATCCAGCACGAGGACGCCTCCGTCGCCGTCGAGAAGCTCAACGACACCGACTTCAAGGGCCAGAAGCTCTACGTCGGTCGTGCCCAGAAGAAGCACGAGCGCGAGGAGGAGCTCCGCAAGCAGTACGAAGCCGCCCGCCTCGAGAAGCAGTCCAAGTACCAGGGCGTCAACCTGTACATCAAGAACCTCAACGACGATGTCGACGACGAGAAGCTCCGTGACATGTTCACGCCTTTCGGCTCCATCACCTCCGCCAAGGTCATGCGCGACGCCATGCCTGCCGATCGCCCCGAGTCTGAGGCCGAGGAGGAGAAGAAGGAGGAAGACAAGGAAGAGGAGAAGAAGAAGGATGACGAGGAGGCCAAGGAGGGCTCTTCCGACGAGCAGAACGGCGAGGACACAAAGGCCGGCGACAAGGTCACCATCAAGGGCGAGAAGAAGATTCTCGGCAAGAGCAAGGGCTTCGGCTTCGTCTGCTTCAGCAACCCCGATGAGGCCACCAAGGCCGTCACCGAGATGAACCAGAAGATGATCGAGGGCAAGCCTCTCTACGTCGCCCTTGCTCAGCGCAAGGATGTCCGCAAGAACCAGCTTGAGGCCACCATCCAGGCTCGCAACCAGCTCCGCATGCAGCAACAGCAGCAGCAGCAATTCGGCAGCATCCCTCAGATGTTCATCGCTCCCGGTCAGCAGCCCATGATGTACCCTCCCGGTGCTCGTGGTCAGATGCCGTTCCCAGCTGGCATGCCCGGCCCTCAGGGTGGTCGTGGCGGCTTCCCGGGCGGTCCTGGTCAGGGCGGTCGCGGTGGTCCCAACGGCCAGCAGATGCCTCCCATGTACATGCCACCCGGCATGGCCCCTGGTCAGTTCGCGGGCGGTCCTTACATGAACCAGCAGTACATGCAGCTACAGCAGGCTGCCCAGCAGGCGATGGGTGGTAATGGTCGTGGCCGTGGTGGTCCTATGCCCGGCATGCCCGGTATGCCTCAAGTCCCCATGGCTGGCGTGCCTGGTATTCGTGGAGGTCAAGGCTTCCCTCCGCAAGGCGCTGGCCGCGGAGCTCCCCAGGGCCGACCAGGTCAACCTCCTATGCCCGGCTTCCCTCAGGGTGGTCGCCCTGGCGTTGACATGGGCGTCCTTGGCGCTGCTCCCCCAGGCCAGCAGAAGCAGATGCTCGGCGAGGCTCTATACCCCAAAATTCACGAGATGCAGCCAGAGCTGGCCGGCAAGATCACGGGTATGCTGCTCGAGATGGACAACAGCGAGCTGATCAACCTGTAAGCAACTTCTGCTCTCAACTATTCGTGGTCGCTTACTAACTTTTACAGCACCTCGGACGAGTCGGCGCTCCGCGCAAAGGTCGATGAGGCCATGAGCGTCTACGACGAATACGTCAAGAACAAAGAGGGTGAGGGTGACAAGGAAGCCCCCAAAGAGGAGTCCAAAGATGAGAAGGCTTAAACTCCCTACAGTTGTCTCCGAGTAGGACTCGGTCCTTCGGCAGCCTCTCATGATGGTTCGATAACTCCTTGTTTACGACGGCGAACGGCGCACGGTTTACGGTCTCACGGTTACCTCTCACGACAGGCGGAAAGCTTCATGATTTCTCACACCCAAAAGTTCTGACGATATCACGAGGCTGGCCCCATGTTTTCTTTCCTCTCGACGACCGATTCCTTTATTGGATCATCGGTTGTCACCCATCTCGACCTTCCTGAGTTGGGCTACCTCACGCTTTACTTCACTTTCTTTCGTATCATAGACAACGGCGTCTGCAACGACATGATGGCAGACAATCGATACCTCACAGCGGGCTTACCGAACGCCTGGCTTACATTCGGGTTAATGACGGTACACACATGGCGGATATGGGACAGATTCAGTATGAGTGGTGTGGTGTGTGCATTCTGGCCCTAGACTGGATATGCGTGCGATGAAGGGGCAGTAAGATCTTATCGATGTAGTACATACTTCTCAATAGATCTTCTCACGTTCATCATTTGGTCTCGATTGTCAACTGTACAGTGCAAAATTGGATCGAATTGGGTATCATTAATCGGTCAACCACCAGCGCCTCCACCACCCTCGCCCGCGTGCGCAATGAGGTCAAGGAGGGTATGTCTCTTCTCCTTTTCACTCTTGATCATACACAGTGCGGTTGCCACGAAGACATGGTACAAAGTAGATTTCTTCAACCTCAGCACTTGCTCATCTCGTCCCTCTAGTTTGCTAACACCATCCCCAAACGGATCTGCAGCTGCGGTGAGCATGCTCGGCAGGTGTTCCTCACATAGACGCAAAATCGCCGTGTCATAGAGCTCGAGTGTTCCGCTCTTGAACTTAGCGACAGAAGACGTGAACTTGCCGAGACAGATATCTAGCTGAGCAGCCGTCTTCTCATCACCGGCAAGCGGTAGCTTCGCGACAAGCTTAAGGTGGTTGTAGCGCAGGAAAAGCCCACAGCGCCGCGACTCCTTGACAGTACCGGTGCCTTTCCATTGGAACTCGATGCCGCGGTAATGAAAGTGGTAGCAGCGTGTTTGCCGCGACAGTGGGGCTGTCCAGCGGAGGTACACTACTTCGTCCGCGATGACTGGTCTGCAGGGTTTCTCCCGAAGTTCTGTTGCCGACTCACTCGGCACGTCTGGATCCACGCCCTCGCCAGCTTCGCGATTGCGCTTGACTTCATGCACGTATTCTTTCCCCGTCTCGCCCCACAGACGCCAAGTGCGGACCTTGTACCCTTTGAGCTTGTGCTCGTCGGCCTTGAGCGCCTTCTTGTCGCCGCCGTTGTGCTTCCATGATACGACGCCGCGCGGGTCCAGGACACCTGGCTGCGCGATCGACGGCCCGACTTGCAGTTTGTACGAGCGCCAGAAACAGCCTTCGTGGATTAGTACGGCGGGCGACGTGCCGCGCTTGGTATTGCCCGTGTAGAGCACGCGCGGTGGCACGTGGAAGGCGAGATAGGGTCGGTGCACGAAGAAGGCTGTGTCATCCGGTTCGATGGAAGGAAGGCCAGACGCTTTGCGTTGTTTCTTCTCCGCGTGGCTGGCTTTGAGCTGTCTTGTTGTTGGGCCGGAGCGGCGCTCTTTGGTGGTGTCGACGACGGCGGATATGAGTTTGTGGCATTCTTTCTTGGCGTAGATGTGGTATGTTGAGTGCGTAGCTGCAGTGAAGACTGGCTCGTCTTCGTCGTCAGACTCCTCAGGAAGGTGAATGACTTCGATTGGAGATGAGTTCGATGATGATTGCAGGCCCTAGAGATTCAGTATGCGTGATTGTTAGGCTGTAATTGTTATCCTACCTCACAATCGACCTTGGGAGCACTCAAAGAGGTTACCATGATGACTTATCGTTCCAGGACTTCGAGGAATTGTGGATTGCTCCATCTGCAAGGCATCACAGTATATTTATCCAACCTCCGTGCTGCTGTCGAGCTTCATGAGGGGACGGATGCCAAGGCTGGCTCAGCCTCCACCTGATGCTTCGCATTGCTCGTGTTGATTCTGGTCAAATCACGAGGCTCCTTTCGTTTGGCTCGCATGCTCGCTTCATTGGCTGTAATCGCGCGGCCACGATCAACAGTTGCCAAAATTTGGTGTAATGTGAGCACAAGGCAGCTCGTCAGGCAGCTCGTCAGGCAGCTCATTCAACAGGAAGAAAGGTCCGTAGATGCGGTGCCCAAACAACGTGAAGTGATGAGCCGAACACGAACTGTGATCAGTGCAACAACGACGGTCTCATGCGACGCTGTTTCGAGCGTGTCAATGCATTCTAGAAGCCCCCTAGAACCCGAGCAAGCACGAGCACTCGGGCCGGGTGATCACTGCACACCACTGCAAATGGCCGTGGTACAGCATAGGACTGGGCTGAAGCTCGCCGGAGCTTGTATGAAATGGATAGTCGTACGCATGATGGGGATGTCCTAAGCGAGCCGAGAAAGTCGTGAGCGCCCAAGCAATAGTGCGAGGTGCAAGGTGGTTGGTACGAAGGACGAAATACCAACACTCCAGTCAGCTTTATCGATAACAAGCACGCTAGCGTTCAGCCTTGCGAACGGATGTTGGCCACCAGCGCCATGACGTGAACGATTCTCTCTTCTACAATTCCGCATCTCGTTGACACTTTTCTATTGCACAACCTCAGTGCCGTGAAATTATCTGTATGATCCGATTCGGGACTCTCAGAACTCATACATGCGTACGCTGTCTGTCTAGCCGTCCACTCCATGCGCAGGCCATCGCGACGAGGTCTGTGAGGAGTTTCGCCAGCGCAGCAACTCAACGAAAGGAAATTCAAGATGGACCAATCAAGCACGACTCAGAGAAGGAGGAGGGTGCTTTTACGCGTAGGATGCGGGAGATGAGCGAGGACGCCCTAGAAAGTGGAGGACACAGTGCCATCAAGGCTGTGGAAGAAGCAGGCTTCAGTGCAGACCTCAAAGCACAACTGGAACAGCGCATTGCCGCCGCAAACCTCAGATCGTCTGAAGCGGACCTGCCCACATCTGCTTCTCGCCACACCCGCGAGCTTGCGACCGCCGAAGCTTGGACCGGCACCGAATCCATACACGACGCCAGCCTCCGTATGCTGAACGATGTCCATAGACCGATGAGGATACCGAGAACCTCAAGAGTGCCAGGTGTACAAATGCCCAAGTCTATCGACACTGGTCGTAAACGAGGCAAGGAGCAAAGAGGAGTGCGATTAGCGAACGCACGTGACAGAAGCGGCATATATGCTACGGTCAAGAGCAGTGACGAATTGGATGCAGAAGACCGAGAGCAGCAGCTTCGAGAGCTGAAAGATCGATTCGATCCAAACGCTCGCGTCATTGTACCTGGAGACATATCAGGCCTCGCATCGCTCGCGAACAAGAGGATCGAAGATGCTATTGCCAGAGGCCAGTTCCGTAATATACCGCGCGGTAAAGGGCATAATGTGGTACGCGATCACAATGCTTCGAGCCCTTTCATTGATACTACCGAGTATTTCATGAACAAGATGATTCAACGACAAGATATTGTGCCGCCGTGGATTGAAAAGCAACAAGAGCTTACTTCTGCTGCGAACAAGTTCAGAAGTCGACTGCGGCACGAATGGAAGAGACACGCAGCTCGCATGATAGCTAGCAAGGGTGGGTCGCTGTCGGACCAGATACGCCGGGCAGAAGCATACGCAAAGGCAGAGCTCTTCGCCAACCCACTCAAGAAGAAGCAAGAAGTCCTCACAAGCGTTGACCAAGACGGACAATTATCGCAAATATCGCTCTCTGGGGAACTCAAGCTGGCGCAACCCGACGGAGCTGACGGTGCATCACCTGATGTCACGGAGGAGATCGTCGCCGAAAAGGTCACGCTCGACAGCTTGGCACCATCTTTCGCGTCGAAAACTGGGGACGTCTCAATCGAGACCCTCTCAGTGCCAGTCGACGTGCCCGCGTCGGCCGTTCCGCCAGCGCCCTTCCCATTCCGTGACCCAGACTGGGAGCGCATCGAGCACGCCTACCACACCGTCGCAATCGCAGATCTCAACTCAAAAGCGCGCTCGTACAATCTCATGGCTCCCGAACTGGCCAAGCGGCCCTACTTCAACATGCAACGAGAGCTCAACAGCTGCTTCGCTGACGTAGCCCCCCAACTTGCCCAGGCGATACTGGACCGCGCACGCGCGCCTCCAAAGAAGGTCGAGAGTTTCGGCCAGGCGCTGGGCGAGAAGGGCATACTGGGAAACTTTGGAGCTGCAAAGGTCAGGGTCATGGATGAGCGCACGACGAAGCAGTACGGATTTCGGCAGTTTTGGAAGGATCTGTGGCAGAAGGAAAGGTCACCATATTGAGCTTGTCGCCCGAATGATGCCATGTTCAAGTGCGTCTAGAGCGCATCGCCAGATCGCAAAGAATTATATCTGGTTTATTTGGCGCTATGCGATGTATGCAAATGCATGTCGCTGCGACGACCAGTCAGATGCTTCTGTATCTCCATGCAATGGGCTTATGTCACTCCCCACATCGATCACTGTCTTCAGCCCTGAGCATGCGGTCGTCGCCGAAATCCTAAAAGCAGGGTTCCCAAAGCAGGATTGTCGTCCGCAATCGACCATGAGATAATGAAACCCAGCTCAATGCATGTGATTCACCGGAACTGCGTGCACCCGACTAGCGACCCCCGACCCCAATTTTTTCCATGCTCCATTTTCCCATGTTCAAATCACGAGTATGCACGCTCTCTCAGATGTGGTTATAGAGTTGCATCATGCATGATGTCGGTACCGGGCTACCGGTACTTGATACTGCACATTGTGGGGCGGTGATCGGAACGATCTTCATTCATTGGTTTTGCACTGTCGCATCGACATCAACAGTGTTGGTTTCGATTAGACAACCCAAAGAGAGAAGGGTGATCTTGTTGCGAATAGTGGCTGGGCTGGCGATGTTGGCGGACGAGTGATGGTCTATCAGTAGAAATGTGGATTGGGCAGCAAAAGTGTGTATAATCAACGTGCAAGACATTTGGGTAAAAATTGGAGAGGTACTACAATAGATGCCGTGTCAGGTCATGCTGTGCGAGGTTGCAGCAATTCCGACACAATGTCCAATCACCATACTGCGATTCATCGACACTCGTGAAATATAATTCGTTGTTTATACGTAGACAGAGCCAATCTCCATATCCAAGAAAATACATGCTGACCTTGAAGATGATCTGACCAATTCCTTTGTCGGCCTTGACTACTTGAAGAGAAGCAGGCGTCCGTTTCGAGCGACACCTGCTTCCGTCTATGCCGAGTAATGCTCACCTTCCAACCATATCCGGTCGCAAGCCTCCAACAACCACACTCATAGCGCTATCACTGCGCATGCGCTCGTGAGGGCATACCGAACTGCTGGGTTTGGATCGACGAGGGGCAGTTTTCTTATACCCAACTGGTCGAGCAGCGACCTCGTTCTCGGCCTGACGATCATTTTGCTTTTTCCGCGTGGCTTTCTTGCTGTCAACGTGATGTGTTGTGCATGAATGATCTGCACGGCTTGGTTTTCCCGCGCCGTCAAATGGTTGACAGAAGCAGATCCTCAGTACGTGACCGGCAAGGGGACCAAGAAAGCCTTCACCATCATTCTGCCTTGCTTCCTTCCTTTTGGCAGTACGACTGGGGTAGTAACGAGTTTTCCTCGTACTGTGTCCTGGAATTTGTCCGTTCGCGACAGCGTTTCGCTTGTGCAGCGTTGCTCCTTTCCCTTTGCTTTTGGCCGAGGCACATGACTGTACTGCCAGGGCGATGTAGCGGGACTTGTAGAAGCTCACGTCCCCCTTGAGGTCATGTAGCATCGACTTTGTAGATTGGTGGCGTTTGTCCTTCGAACTGGCATTCTTCGTCCTCGGAGGCGACCGACGGGTTCCGCTGCGTAGCATGAAGCTATTGGTCCGAACGACGCCGCCACAGTCCTTCGCCAAGGGAGAGGACTCAATGAAGGATTCGCACGACTCGATGTGCGACCTCTCCGGATGGCTGTAATTGTGGTGATATCGCAAGTGCGCTGGAAGGGTTGCAATGGGAACTGGGGGAGTTGTCATTGGTAGTATCGCCGGTCTGACTGGCGGTAAGCCTCCTGTCGCGTTCAAGTTTCGTCGTGCTGAAAGCTTGTCCGACCTGTTGAAATTCGCTCGTCTCACAGAAGGTGAACCACAATGCATTGCGTGTGTCTCGGGTGAAGAGCTCCCTTCCGACTGGATCAGTCGGCCCGAAGGTGAGTAGAATGAAATTTTTGGCGTGTTGTAGTTCGGCTGTACAATGCCTGATGCCGCAGCGATCGGTAGCAAGGAAGTCAATGCGGACGAGGTGAATGATCGACGCGTAGGTTCCGCCGCAGACGCCATCTTGGACCCAGGCGACTCAGACACAGACGCCTGGCGTTCAAGCTCTGCCATCTGCGGTGTAAACTATACAGGCATAGGCGAGCTAGATTGGCGCACTGGTCGTGGAGTCTCGTACTGAAGATCAAGGTCAATACCCAATACCGTCCCAGAATACGACGTTGACCTTGTGCTACATGAGCTGCCATTGCGGCTCGCCTCTTTTGCGACGGGATGCTTCTTTAGCGACGAGGTACTATGATTGGGCGCAGAGTCGCCCGAGAACTTTTGATGCGCTGAGGTGTTGTCATAGTGGCGGTTCGTGGGCGTTGCAGCCCTAGCCGTAGCACCAGCGTACGCCACGTCGCGTGGTTCTAGATGCACGAGGTGCACAGATGAGGTTCGTTCACGCGAGTGCGTTGCGGTCGGGGGTGACAACAGGTGAGTGACGTCTCCGAAAGGAGTATCTGGTTCGAACAGAGGCAGAGAAGACTCGAGTAAGGGCGGGTAGATTGTAGCTGGAGTTTGAGGATTTGTCAGACAAATCATACGACTTCTGGCATCAGTGCCAACGACGGGCGTTGAGGCGGTGCTAGGTACTGGTATCTGAGCAGAATCTGGACCTGCAGAGATTCCCCCACTGTGTGCGTGTTTTGCATGACTGAAAGTACCGACAAAGTTTCCTGGCAGTGGGCTACTGTCGCTTGCCTCCACGCAAACACCCCGGGGTTCAACGACGGACCCGTGAGTCATCGAAGAGGATCGAGATCGGGTGCGGGGTGTGGTCCGTACGTTCTGCAGAACTCCACAGAGGAATCCCTTGAGTTTCCGATTATCCGCATCGTAGTCTGCATCGCTAGTTTGAAATCCCGGAGATCGCTGGCCTCCTCGGACCATCATTGCTGTCGTTTGACTAGTCGTATCGAAGACGGGATGTGTCTGCCCACCATCTTGACGCCTAACATGCGCCTCATTGCACACCGCAAGAACATCCTGGTCCTGTGTGGCATCTTCTTGTATCCGGTGAAGAATGTTTTCATCCAAGCTACGGGACACTCTGTGCGAGGCACCGTCAGGCGATGTTTGCTCAACAATCCTGATTGAGGGGAATCGACTCATGCTGAGCAGAGAGCCACCGGAATTGAGCGTCGAGTATGAGCTTTGTTCGACGATGGTAGCGAGGGGCGCTCCAATGGAGCGGTTTGCGAAGCGAACAGCGAGGTGGGATGGGATGGCACGGGCTCTACCTAGCTGGTGGTCTCCGAAGTTGTGGAAGTCGTGATATCCAATGGTGGCCGTGTTGCTAGTGTCACCATCGTCGTCAGATCGAAGCTCTTCAGTCGTCCCAGTTGAGGGCGCATTGGTGTCCACGAAGGCTCTGTAATAGGCATACGGGTCCTGGAGAGCGGGCTGCGCTACGGGCGATGACACTCGCGCGTTGAGTCTGTTCATTGGTGTTAATGAGACAAGGGTAATTCCATTGGTTCAATATTGGTGCTGGAACAATCTCTGTAAGTGGGTTGACGGGCGAGACGGCCGTATCAGGCTTGCCGATGTTACTGTGCAAAGTTCAGGACGATTTCAGTCGGGGTTGCCTCGATGGCCACTGTTTACTTTCTTTGGGCAGGGCATTTACAAGGTCTCCCAAGTGCACTTGCCCGTCTTGAATCCAAGTCAGCAGTGAAGCCAGGCGCTCTTTCTTATCGACCCCTTCTCATTGCAGCCTGTTACCCGAAGAGGAACGTCCGGATAGGGACTTCGTCCGCTGACTTGTGCTCTCGTAGCAGTAAGACATTAATGCATGCAATTTTTGCGTATCTGCCCAATCCTTACACACGGGAGGTTGGAGCCAACGAAAGCACGGAAGCCAAATGACGAGCTCTGATACAGTGGGAGGGAGACAAGAAAAATGTGGCTGTCGAGCATCAGCCGTTGACCAGCTTGGGCTGTCAGTTCGCTCTTCGTTGCTTCTCTTAGGCGCGTGTGCAGCAGGGCTTTCCGCGGATATTAAGACGCAGCTGCAGATCCCCGTCGACGCCCAAGGAAAGGCCCGACCAGAGACTAGTATACCTCCACAATAGAACATACCGTGAGTCCAAAAACGCCCAAAATCAATCTACCTCAAGGAGCTGCAGTCAGGTTGCAGATTATACCTAGCACTCCGTGCTTGACAGACTCTTAGCTTCAATCAGAAGGCTCAATACCTTGCATTTGGCAACGGAACAGGCTCCGCCAATAAGATGTGATGCAACTTCGGCGGCACGAAAATAGACATTGTTTCCTGCGAGAGACATGCTCCTACACGGGATGGCTGGGGTGAACTTTCTTTTTCTCGTGTCGAGATCCTTCTGGGGTGGCTAGCTCAGCGGACCGAAGTCGGGGTCTTGTTCGGTTTACAGACCTTCCCAGTGTCGAGCAAATGTATCTTGGATGAAACATGCGAGTGGCTGTATGAAGGCGATATTCCAGTAAGGCGATTTTAACAATATTGACAAAGGACTGAATCCCTCGAGCGGAGTCAATTAAAGACAAGAAGAACGTCCTTCTCGCTCATGATCGCGATCGCATCGTTCAGTCTGAGCTGTATTCCGTTCAGCCGTTGGCATGTCCTGCGTCCTGCGAGATGATCGCAATCGAATCGCCACTGTAATTCAAACCTGACGAGTAGGTTCGTGGACGTCCGTCATTGGCGAGGTCAGCAGCATAACTTGCGCGCCCAGTGATGCAACTGTTCAAGCCGAAAAATGTACATGAGCAGGGATATTTGCCGGATTAGAAGGAAACTGCCATGCATTCAGAAGGAACACGCCTCTTGCACTAGGCGCTATGTCAGCGCAGGAGATGAGCAAGCCCGTAACCTACATACCGTACGACCTTTGCTCAGTCTGAGAAAGTGTTGCCTGAAGATCGTTCGTGAGAACGTGCCCTGTGGCGCTCAAAAGGCTTGAACGTAAGCTTCTAGAAAGAGCTAGGGCCTGGAGTTGTGCTGTGCGTGCGGCTAGGAGCGCCCAGGGCTGTATACATGCTCTGATTCCGACATGTTGCCATCCGATGTAGATCCGTGCTGAGGACCCTCTTGGACGCGGCGGGATGTGTACCTGCAGGGGCGTTTTGGTGTGCCTCAATACAAGCTATCCAGGTAAGTCTGGTTTCATTAATGGCGCCAGAAGTTGAGTGGAGACAAGACGTTGATCGTCTCCAGATTGGAAGCAGTAGTCCAAAAAGCGTAGTAGATGTGGGAACGTCCTGTGACTCAATACCGATATGGACGTTATCGAATCCGGCCGTGATCATCTTGTAGCAGACGCAGAACACAGCGCTGTATTACAAAACAATTGAATCTCGTCAGGTAGAATGTGGAGTGTGAGGAAAATTCATGCCTTGCGCTCCCTCAACTGACTACTTCGGGCAGTGAAAGAAGGGCAATGTCTTGAGCGTGTGGTTGTTAGGAAGTAATCCTAGTGGGTTTAGCGCTGTGACATGTATATAGCTGACCTGAACGTGGTGGTTACTTATCTCGCTAAGTCTACCAAGAGGTAGTTTTCTTGACCTGAAGGCATTTTGAGCTGATGTCATGACATAGACCCACCACTACTACCCACCATCAAGCGCCTATATCCGACGTCCACGCTGCTGGGACGTTGGCTTTCCTTCTCTCTTCACCTAGCGGCTCAATGCAGGTCGCCTGCCAGTAAGCCTGATAGGTCGGGTAGAGTTCCCACGAATGATACCGCGGAAACCCCATTATACACATATACGTTCGGCGAGTAGAAACCGACTTGGTTACGACCGCTATACGGCCAGTGGCTTCCTGGCAGCTAATCACAACGGTGATGCTATTGGTAACTATCTGGCGTTGGTGCACAATCAACTACGCGAGAGACAGCGTGACCCATCTCAAACACGCCTATCGTCGGCGACCTAATCAGTCCTTCAAGTATCAGGCTTTTAATTTGTTCGCTTTCTGAGGCTGACGATGAGATCGTACTGCGGGAAGGCGCTTCGGTCCGAGTGGATCCATGGTGGCTGAGCTTCGTCCAAGTCATGGAGCGTGCCATTTTGTGCCGCTAGTTCCTCGATGCTGGCATATGCAGCTGCGTGTCACGGTGCTGGGAGATACCGTGTACCTACTCTGCAGTCACATGACAGTCAGCTTGCAAATCCTGGCCCTCCTACTCCACATCCTCAACCATATGGTATAAAAGCACTCCACGGAATGCTAGTGACATCTTTTCTTGTCGTCAGCGCGATTTTCGGTTTTGTTCATTTTGCAAGATTCTTTTACCCGTCCTCTTGATATTGCTGCGATCAACCATGACATCAGCACCTCTCGCCCAAAGCGCTGACAAGCAAGTGCTCTTCGCTCGCCTTGGGTTGAGTGATCAGATACACAAAATGCTTCTTGTATGTGTCCTTCACTTACTCCAACACTGCTTCCGGACGGCTGACAACCACGCTAGCAAGAAGCCCAGAGCGCCCGAGACTCACTGAGCCGAAACCACCACAATCTGACCGACCAGTCAAAGGCAGATCCATTGATAAAAGCGCCATACAAGTGGGATGAGATCTCAGAGACGGCCAAGCATCGAGAGATATTGACCATGGTCCATACTGCGCCCCCACATACGCAGTACTACTATATGATGGGCCGTTACCAGACCAACGTCTGTGAGTCAGCATGTGCCAAATGTAAGGGAACGGTAGCTGACATTGCTGCGACAGGCGAGGAGAACTGGGTCGCACGTTGGTACCTCTGGCATAGCTTTCGATACAGGTTCGTGCACATGGTCCGGGTGCTGGAGTGTGTTGATGCTGACTTTCTCTGCAGGGACAATCGAGATACTCGTTCCAGAACGGCGGCAAGCAACCCCCTGCCGCACGGCAACGGTTATGGTGGCGGTGGGTGCAAAATTCCGGTGATGATAAACGGGCTCAGTACTGACGATAGCAGGTGTAGGTCCTACGCATAACACTCGCGGTTCCAACGGAGCCAACGGTAACGGTTCCGTCTATTGGGATCCGGTGCGATCGAACTGGTAGAGTGGGATGGTCGTCATCGACTAGTCGAGCAAGTCCTGGCACGGCATGATGGCATCGTACCTTGTAGATGTACGCGATGCTGCCATGCGTGTGTCGAGGCAGAGTTGACCTCTTTCATTCACTAACGAACCCTTTCTTTTTGGAACATGTATCCTTACTTCCACAGCTCTTAATCTCTTTACCCATTTTAGATAAAACAACGCGCAAAAGCCAGTATAGTATACACACTGCTCTGTGTATCTGATATCCCTGCTTTGAGTGAAATTCTCGCCGTAACGAGTTCGAGGTTTTCTTTTGCGTCGCTGAACCAATTGATGTATTCAAGGGTCGACTTTGAACCACGGTTGCTGTGCGTCTTTCTTTACCAAAGCACACTCATAGAGTTCTGTTCGTCGTGTCTTGTTCGATCGCTCGAGAATACTTCGAAAGCCAACTACTCATAACGTTCGCCTCTGAGTTGTGCTTGATATCTGGGCAAATGCTTGCGTGGTGTTCCGTATAGTATTGATGCCGTTTGTCCGCTACGTCAAGTAACAGTCATCGTGATGGACACAACTGCACACCCCAGGTGGGCATATGGATCAGCTAATCGCGAGGGCAGCGCATAATTACGTAGACGATGGTGTATTCCGGAGAATCTTGGTGTTGAACGTAAGTGAGAGAGGCATGAGGGACAGCACTGCATGTGGGCGTCCTGAGTTTGGTCGAGGCTAGCCTGCCGCGGAGGAAACGTTGTGCAGCTGAGTTAGGCAAGTGCAGAGGGACGACTCTTTATAATGCCAAATCACAACAGTGATGTCCTTCCCGTCTACGCTACCTTCGGCAATCTATAGCGACCACAGAACATACCTCTCGATTCCCTTGGCAGTGTCATGTCAAGCCAAGCTCTGGTATCCAACGCACGCTACGTACCTAGGTGGTAGTACCTACTCCTCGGAGAAGTAAGTCTCTGCCCACAATCCTTCACAGACAATGTCTAGATCGACGCGGCCTCGGGAGGCGGGTCGAGATCCTTCGGCGTTGTTTGCTGGTGCATATGTGTCACGCCTCTACTTCTTAAGCTCTTGTACTGACTCGCTGGGTCTCACCGTGCTGTGTGCGGGTTGATGATGCTCAAAGACTTTGAAGTGAGAATAGCTCAATTCCTTTTTTAGATAAGTTGTTAGTTCAAGTAGATGGGTTCCTCGGGAGTCAGTAAGTTTTGAGCTATTTCATGTACGTGCTTGCTGCATGTCGCCAAACACGACAAGATATCGACAGGGGTCTGTCTATCCTTCACCATACGGAAGAAAAAGCCGGGCATCTACCCAGACGAACAGTTCAATCAGAGACCTCAAAAGCGCATGAGAGCAAGCAGAACTCCGTCACTTTTGATTGCCACCTGGCAGTATGTGGTACCTGTCGCCCGTTACAACAAGCGGTACACACACCCATGACCGGCTCATCTTCATTTCCATGTCTCTCGTTATTAGTCACCGTCATCTTCTGAAAAACGTCGTACCACAACATTACACCTAACGCCTGTCGCAAGACACTTGGGAACTTCGGAAGTAAAAAGGATCTCCCAAAGTAACGAGTAGCATCCACTCGCTCGCCTCCCTCTTAAGCGTACTCAATAACAATGAGCTTGTCATTATTTACCAGGCCCCTGTCACTCTTCCGATATGCCGAAGGAGGCGATACACGGCTCACGAGACAATACAGATCGATGAAGCCGCTTAACTTGCTCCCCTATCACTAGATGTGAAAACCACAAGAGCACAGCTCAAAACAAGAACACCCATCAACAATCAACTGATAAACGTCCTACAAGTAAGAAAAGAGCCTCTTACACTCCATCGTGAAACATTAGTAAACGTCGACACATTCCCAAAAAGTCATTTGCCGCATCCACATCCAGAATCCAAAACGACGTTACGTTGGTGGCGGCCCGCATACTCGCTTCCAACCACACGGGAGTGTAAGCTTCAACGCAGCGCTATCACTGGCAGGCATTCTCTCCCGACAGCACGCGGCACCGTTACACACCTACCACCTACGAAGAAAAGACGTTTTGTTTGACAACGCGCAAAGCCGCCACGTTCGTTACGTTAAGCGATCTACATCGAAAGCACACCAATGTCCAAACGCCGTTCGCTATGCACAAGTAAAGAAACAGAGCAAAGAACCTGCATGAAATTTCCCCCAAAAAAATCACACAGACGTAGTGCCCTGCGCCATCTGCTCCTGCAACGCAATTTGATATTGTCGCCTCGCATCATTAATCGCCCTCAGCAACGGCTCGACAATCTGATTCACCGCCTTAGCGCCACCCTTCACATAGCCCGGGTCAAATTTCTTCTTCTTCGTCGCGCGCTGATTGTGGATCTCAAGATCTCGTCGGTACCGCTCGACGAGGCCCGCGCGCTCGGCTTCCGCCGCGTCGGCAACGGCCTTGATGCGATCGAGCGACTTGTCGAGCGTCTCGATGAGCTTGGCTACTTCGTTGGCGCGGTCGGGATCGCCCGAGTGGAACACGGCCCAGAAGTAGTGCAGGAATTCGACGGTGGTGTTGTGCGTCATGGCCAAGGAGTCTAGGGTGGCTTCGGAGATGGAGAGGCGCTTTGCTTGCTCGCTGGTGAGCATGGCTTTGGAGGCCGAGTAGTCTTCGTCGTGGAGGTTGCGTTTCTTGATGGCGGAGACGATTTGCGTCGTGGCTGCGGCTCGGGAGGACTTGTTTCCGACTTTGCGCTTCTTCGATGGCGCGGCTTCTTCGTCGCTGCTGCTGTCGTCATCGACACCGAGGGTTGTTTGGAGTTCGACTCCGATGGCTTTGCCCTGATTTGCGTTGATGTGGCTGATGTCCTTGCGTAGAATCGCCAGGGCCTGAGCGGGTGTCCGCTGCTTGTATGCATCAGCACTCGTTGACGATTCCACGCTCTGTCCGGCGGAAAAGAAGCGGGCTTGATCCTGGACTTCGAGCGTTACTCTGTTGTCGTCGTCCGCCAACTCCAAATCCCGCAGTTGAAGCTCCTTGTAGGTCTGTTCGTCGACGCCTACAGGGGCATGTCGGTCGCCGTCAGAGTTGGGTACATCCTTCAACATCTTCTCACTCATGCGGTTCAGTATGCGTAGGATAGGCACCTTTTCGTGAGTGGCCGGGTTCATGGTATAGTCTGGCCGATTGCCCTGTTTTTTGCTGTGATTCTGCTCGTTGCCCTCGAGGTTTATGAAAAGCGGAAGAGAATCGATGAGTATATCGGGATTTTCCGTGGCCTCGTCATACTTCAGGTACGGATCAAACTTTAGATCTTCAGAATGATTGACCGATATGCGCTCGCCCTTCAACTTTTTCATGAGTTTACTGTGGAAGAAGCGCTCCCAGAAGACCGCCTCACTCAGGGCTGGCACGTTATCGTTGTATGCTTTTTGGACGACTGGATGCTGCCTGAAGAGAAGCTCGATCTGCTCCTTAGTGAGATTTAGAATCAGGGTGCCGTTGACGTTTTTGGATTTGATGACAGAAAGCACGTTGTAGGTCCCCGTGGCCTGAGCGCGTTCGGTGGCATGCGAGCGAAGCATGTGGACTCGTGTTGTCCAGAACTGGTTCGAGAACTGCCCCAGGGACACCGTGTCTGGCTTCTCAGCAAGCGCACGGTTGAAGCGTTGCTGCAACGGAGCGTTGGAGCGCAGCAGGGATAGCTGCAGTTCGACGTCTGCCAGCAGCTTCGCATCGTCGTAGGAGTCGTCCGCATCCTTTGCGCCTGCAGCCACCGCCTGGGCCATGGCCATGGAGGCCGAAGCGCCGTCCCCATTTCTGGCGGCGGGCGCTGAACTCGGGCCTGTCTGTGCCTTGGAAGCCTCGATCCACTTGCGCAGGAGGCTTGTGATGGTCTGCTGGTCGTCGCGTGCGGCGGCCGAGGTGAACTGGAGGGTGTAGCTGCCGGGCTGGGGCGCCGTGTCTGGGACGACTATCTTGATGGAGGCCTTTGCTGCGGTAGCAGGCGTCTGCTGGAGATCTGGGCATGTCAGTCACACAGTCCTTTTCTTTGAGGGTGCATCGCATACTGCCAATGTCCGCGATGGTGATGGACAGCGGTGGACTTGCGCCACTCTGCGACTTCCACGACACCGTCTCGCCATCGGCCGAGACGGAGACGGTGCCATCCTGCTTTTTGTACGAGGCGGCCGCGGTGGACATGCTGGTGGAGGCGCGTGTGCTGCAGATCGCGGTCGCGGAGCCTCAAGCGTAGCCTGCATGATGTAATCCTAAGCTAGGCCGCGTTGGGCTTCCCCGGAATCTCGATGCACGTGACCTAGGGCGATCACACCCGTGGACGCTTCAATCTTCAGCCCACTTACTCATCGAGTCGAGCCTGGTGACCACCAGAGGTGTCTGTATCCGCTGCAACCTTGGAATATACAAGCAGAGGTAGTGCCAAGACATGTCACTGCATGCTCTGACGCAGCGGATACGTTTTCCGTCCCAACCTTTCGCCCAACGTCACAGCGCGTCGTTTTGGTGGTTTACATAAAAACTATGCTCTCATTGGTTGGTTCACCTTCGTTGTAGGCGTCGTCCTCGATGCCTCAAATCTGTAGTTGCTCACTCAAAGCACAATATGAATAGTAACAAGAACGCAAACAACCGGATGTTATTAGCTGGCAACTGCATCCGTTCAATGCACAGAGTGGTAGAGTGCAAATGCCTGCGCGATTATCTCCCGGCCGGCCAGCTCGGGAGTCCGCCGTTGACGTTAAAAACACTAGCTCGATACGGACACGTTCATGTGCATGCCTGTCCTCTTGTTGCTGTGCGGTGCTTAGTAGACTTGGACATCACCTCAAAGGAGCCGTCTTCTGCACACCGTCGTCCGCTTGGATGACCGCCATCCCCTTCCGGCCCATCACCCCCCTAAGCACCACATAATGCTGCGCAACACGCTGCGCCAGTGCGCCCGGCAGCTCCAGAGCTCGCCAGCGAGAGCCAGCCTCTCTACGCTGAGTGCATCGCCCGCGCGGACAGCAGCCCTCCAGACATGCCGCCGCCCGCTGGCCCTCACACAGCAACAGCGACGGCGCTATGCCATTGCGGCCGAGGACACCAACAAGGGCGTTGTGCGTGGCCCCGATACCCTAGAGATGAAGTCTCTGTAGACATGGCTGACAAGGCTAACAACCACACCACAGGACGCCAACGACTCGTTTCTGCAGGGCAACACGGCCAACTACGTCGACGAGATGTACATGCTGTGGAAGGACGACCCGTCCAGCGTGCACGTGTCGTGGCAGGTCTACTTCCGCAACATGGAGAGCGGCGACATGCCCGTCTCGCAGGCCTTCCAGCCGCCGCCCACGCTCATTGCGCCCCACGGCGGCGCCGGCGACTACAAGCCCGGCATGGGCATGGCGTCCGCCGAGGGCTCCGACATCATGAACCACCTAAAAGTGCAGCTGCTCGTGCGCGCGTACCAGGCCCGCGGCCACCACAAGGCGCGCATCGACCCGCTGGGCATCCGCATCGAGGCCGAGCAGTTCGGCTACAGCAAGCCGCGCGAGCTCGAGCTGTCGCACTACAACTTCACCGACAAGGACCTCGACCAGGACATCGAGCTCGGGCCGGGCATCCTGCCGCGCTTCAAGACGGAGCAGCGCAAGAAGATGAAGCTGCGCGAGATCATCGACGCCTGCGAGCGCCTGTACTGCGGCTCCTACGGCGTCGAGTACATCCACATCCCCGACCGCGAGCAGTGCGACTGGCTGCGCGAGCGCCTCGAGATCCCCACGCCCTTCAAGTACTCGGTCGACGAGAAGCGCCGCATCCTGGACCGCCTGATTTGGGGCACCAACTTTGAGGCCTTCCTGGCGACCAAGTACCCCAACGACAAGCGCTTCGGCCTCGAGGGCGGCGAGTCGCTGATCCCCGGCATGAAGGCCCTGATTGACCGCAGCGTCGACTACGGCGTCAAGGACATCGTCATCGGCATGCCCCACCGTGGCCGCCTCAACGTGCTCTCCAACGTCGTGCGGAAGCCCAACGAGTCCATCTTCAGCGAGTTCGCCGGCACTGCCGAGGCCAACGACGAGGGCTCTGGCGATGTCAAGTACCATCTGGGCATGAACTTCGAGCGTCCCACGCCCTCCGGCAAGCGCGTGCAGCTTTCGCTCGTCGCTAACCCGTCCCATCTCGAGGCCGAGGACCCCGTTGTCCTGGGCAAGACCCGCGCCATTCTCCACTACAACAACGACGAGAAGGACGCCGTGAGCGCCATGAGCATTCTGTTGCACGGCGACGCTGCGTTTGCGGGCCAGGGTGTCGTGTACGAGACCATGGGCTTCCACTCGCTCCCCAGCTACCACACCGGCGGCACGATCCACATCATCGTCAACAACCAGATCGGCTTCACCACCGACCCCCGCTTCTCTCGATCGACCCCCTACTGCTCCGACATCGCCAAGGCCATCGACGCGCCCGTGTTCCACGTCAACGGCGACGACGTGGAGGCGCTCAACTTCGTCTGTCAGCTTGCAGCAGACTTCCGTGCCGAGTTCAAGAAGGACGTCGTCATCGACATGGTCTGCTACCGCAAGTCCGGCCACAACGAGACAGATCAGCCTTTCTTCACCCAGCCCCTAATGTACAAGAGAATCGCCGAGCAGCAACCAACACTGGACATCTACACCAAGAAGCTTCTTGACGAGAAGACCTTCACCAAGGAAGATGTCGACGAGCACAAGGCTTGGGTCTGGGGCATGCTCGACGAGAGCTTCAACCGCAGCAAGGACTACCAGCCGACCGCAAAGGAATGGCTCACGTCTGCCTGGAACGGCTTCAAGTCGCCCAAGGAGCTTGCCACGGAGGTACTCCCCCATCTTCCTACCGCTGTCGAGACATCGCAGTTGCAACACATTGCGGAGAAAATCGGAGACGGGCCGAAAGACTTCACTGTGCACCGTAACTTGAAGCGAATTTTGGCTGGCCGCACAAAGACTGTGACTGAGGGCAAGAATATCGACATGGCGACCGCGGAAGCTCTGGCTTTTGGATCACTTTGTATGGAGGGCCATCATGTTCGTGTCTCTGGACAGGATGTTGAGCGTGGAACCTTTTCTCAGCGCCACGCCGTTCTTCACGACCAGGAGACCGAGAAAACGTACACACCACTACAACATCTCGCTGATGACCAGGCTACGTTTGTCATCTCCAACTCCTCGCTGAGCGAGTACGGAGTGTAAGTTGCCGCAATCATGTCCTCGCAACATCTGCTAATTACACTTAGGCTTGGCTTTGAGTATGGCTACTCGCTATCGTCGCCCAATGCCCTCGTCATGTGGGAAGCCCAGTTTGGTGATTTTGCCAACACTGCTCAGGTCATCATCGACCAGTTTGTCGCTTCAGGTGAGGTCAAGTGGCTTCAACGTTCCGGTCTTGTAATGAGCTTGCCCCACGGTTACGATGGCCAAGGTCCTGAGCACTCTTCTGCACGCATGGAGCGCTACCTGCAATTAGTAAACGAGGACCCTCGCATCTTCCCGTCACCCGACAAGCTCGACCGCCAGCACCAGGACTGCAACATGCAGATTGCTTATTGCACAAAACCGTCCAACTACTTCCACTTGCTGCGTCGCCAGATGAACCGCCAGTTCCGCAAGCCATTGATCCTGTTCTTCTCCAAGTCGCTTCTTCGTCATCCCCTCGCCCGCTCTAGCATCGAGGAGTTCACAGGCGAGTCGCATTTCGAATGGATCATCAAGGATCCAGCACACTCCAGTGGTGAGATTGCCTCCCATGACGAGATCAAGCGTGTCATTCTCTGCACTGGACAAGTATACGCCGCTTTAGCCAAGGAGCGTGAATCTCGCGGTCTCACCGACGTTGCCATCACCCGTATTGAACAGCTCAACCCCTTTCCATGGCAACAACTCAAGGAGAACCTCGACTCGTATCCCAACGCCCAGAACATCATCTGGTGTCAAGAGGAGCCGCTCAACGCCGGTGCCTGGAGCTTCACCCAGCCCAGAATCGAGACCCTGCTGAACGAGACCGAGCACCACAACAGGAGGCACGTCATGTATGCTGGCCGCAACCCAAGCGCGTCCGTCGCTACTGGTCTGAAGAACTCGCACAAGAAGGAGGAGAAGGACTTGCTCGAGATGGCTTTCACCGTCAAGCAAGATAAGCTCAAGGGCGAGTAGACGTGTATTTTGGCCTGTGCTTGAATTTTTCCATTGTGATTCCCAATTGTTCCATTGCATCTCCGTTTACGCAGTTGGATTTTCAGGGAATGCATGGTGTAGGATCCCTTTGCTGTACAATTGCATGGCAGGAGCGTATGTAGCGCTTGTAGTATAAAAGACTCTTTCCTTGTTTGAATTTGCCTACAGTTGCTAGTGAATATATGTTTTATGCCCCTTTGCGCTGTGCAACCTCGGTGAAGAACTGTCCGAACGAATTCCACCATTCAAGGATTCTTAGATGTCCAAACCATCTGCGCGTTGAGCGTTTTCATTCTGCTGCGCAACGAATTGTTCCGTCTCTTGTGATGCTTCGTAGGCCCGCGGCTCGGAACATTTCGGGCCCACGTCACTGCGGAAGAGCCCCGCCAAACCCCCTCCACAATTCTTATCCGCACCTGCATCATCGCCAAAAGCTCACAGCATTCCGCGACAAAGCGCGACTTCCGAGCGTATACGCCCTCAGTCTGGCTCAGCATGGCCAGACCGAGTCTTTTTCGGCGTGCAATCACGCGTCTTTCCCTCCCGGAAGTGCTATGGCTGAGGCATCGTGAGTGAGCTCGTGACATTTTGGTTGCCGAGGGGAAGCTCCATCCAACCAGTGCAGCTCCAAACAAATACCGAGAGGTGGTCCGCTGCCCCGATTCTACCCACTTGGACCCAGGTCTGATCTCATTGTAAATCTTCCGTCTCAATTGGATTTGAGGAATCTGCTTGCTGCTTCTTACATCCTACTGACTACCTCTCTCCGCGACCGACGTATATCTGCATACTCACTACTCTATCCACGACGCTGACGTAGCTTGACATCGGGCCATTGAAGACATAAAACGCAAGAATCACGCGGAAAAGATGGGCTCTAATGGCAATGGCGAGCAGAAGGGCGAGGCGGTCAACACAGACATCATCACTCTCACGCGCTTTCTGACGGAAGAGCAATCGAAGCACAAGGAGGCCACAGGTGACTTCACGTATGTCTCAATCCTTGAAAGGCTACGGAAGATGGACTGACGACAAGTGCGCCAGACTACTTTGCCATGCCCTCCAATTCGCGTTCAAGAGTATTGCCTACTACATCCGGAGAGCAACACTGATCAACGTACGCACATCTCACCATGACCATCTCGCAGCATGAGAGCTAACCAAGCCCCAGCTCACCGGCCTACAAGGCACCTCCAACACGACCGGCGACGAGCAGAAGAAACTCGACGTAATCGGCGACGAACTCTTCATCAGCGCCATGCGCTCCTGCGGCCGTGTACGCCTGCTCGTCTCCGAAGAGCAAGAAGAGCTCATCATGTTCGACGAGTTCCCCAACGCGCGCTACGCCGTAGCCTGCGACCCAATCGACGGGTCCTCCAACCTCGACGCAGGCGTGTCCGTCGGCACCATCTTTGCAGTCTACAAGCTCCCCGAGGGCGCCAAGGGCACAAAGGAAGAGCTACTCAAGCCCGGCACCGAAATGGTTGCTTCGGGCTTCACCATGTACGGCGCATCCGCGCAGCTCGTCATCACGATGAAGGGAGGCAGCGTCAACGGCTTCACGCTCGATAACGCGTTTGGCGAATTTATCCTCACGCACCCGGACATGAAGTGCCCCAAGACACGCGCGATTTACTCCGTCAACGAGGGCAACTCGATGTACTGGGAAGATCCCGTCAAGGAGTGGTGCCACAGCCTCAAGAACCCGGCGGAGGGCGGGAAGCCGTATTCTGCGAGGTATATTGGCAGCATGGTGGCGGATGCGTATCGCACGCTGCTTTATGGCGGGATCTTTGCGTATCCGGCGGATAAGAAGAGTCCGAAGGGGAAGCTGAGGATCATGTATGAGTGTGCGCCTATGGCGATGGTGTTTGAGAATGGTGAGTTGTACTGCATGCGTCGAAGGAATATGAAGCTAACTTGTTGCTAGCTGGTGGGTCTGCGGTTAACAGCAAGATGGAGCGCATGTTGGAGGTTGTGCCGGAGCATATTCATGACCGGTCGGGTATCTTCATGGGCTCCGAGGGCGAAGTACAAAAGGTCCTGGATGCGCATAAGAAGCACCAGAAGTAGAGAGTGCGTCAGGAAGAGCGGTGTATATGTAGCGCTAATTGAATCTATGTACGAAGTGCCGTTGGTCATGACGGTGGTGCCGACTTTGCGACTACATTGTGTACTTCTAGTAGAGCAGGGAAGTGTTACTGGCACTACGTTGGCCGCCGAGCGTAGCAGAGCTATATTTACTCCATCGCAACTTAACTAAGGAGTTACTACGCGAGCGCCATCGATGTGCTGTAGCATCGAGCATGAAAGAGTCTTGCACTACCATATACCACACACTGACCAACACCAATCTTCCAGAGCGAACAACACAACACACGACCCATTGCACCGAGGCTTGCATGCCAACTCATCTGCCCTCACCCCGTGCGATGTCTCCAGATGTATATAACCCAAGCCTACTCCATCTCTCTCGCTTCCCTCTCACCCACCCCTTCACATCCAACCAAACCCACCAGCCATCCAACCACCAAAAAAAACCATGCATTTCTCCCTCCTCACCCTCGCCCTTCACCTCCTCCACCTCACCGCCGCCCTCGTCGCACCCAGCCCCAACTACAGCCCCAACCTCAACATGCTCGTCCTGCTCAGTGCACCCGACAAGCCGTCTATCAGAGCACCGACGGATTTGCAGTCTCAAGCTAGTTCATGAGGATGACGCGACGGCGTTTGAGGATGGAGTGGTATGCTGTGATACGAACTGGGTTGGCAGAGCTGATGAAGTTGTTTAGGAGGAGATTCTTATTAAGAGTGTGGATAGGTTTGAGGTTGTTGTGTGCTGTTAGGGGTGGGGTTCGGGGGCTCGGGGAATGGGGGATGGGGGCAGATTGGATAGGGATGATTAGTGCACGTGATTTTTCGATCAAAATGATAGGCATTCAATATGAGTAAACCGCTTTGGTTGAGTGCTTTGGTTTATGCTTGTGTGCTGTGTGACGAGTGAAAGCCCGTTGGGTGCGAGATTAGACGTGCTGGTAGGTCGAGAAGAATGGAAACGTACACTTTGTTTGCATCTGCTGAAGCTTGAAGTATACTGCTGTTAGTGTGGTAGTCTTGTGTTTTGTTGGGGTGTGCGGTCTGGTGTTTAATGGGGAAAGTAGGACGTCGACTAGACTCGTATACTGTAGTATGGAGAGTTGGCCACAGAGTACCTAGGTACTGGCAGCCTCGCACGACTTACCACGTTGAAGATTTGCTTGTCCGATTCGAGGCTTTATATCGTATGATCATGATACAAAGGCTTCAACTGCGTAATGCTGTGTAGAACCTGTGGCGTTGTCGAAGTAGTAGATAAACGACATCCTTTCCGCTCACATCACCTCAATGCCCACTACAGCCTTTCTCAATCCCGAGCCTATCAACCACACCCGTCCAAAGAAAATGCGCTTCACCATCACATCTTTCCTTCTCGCACTCACAGCTGCGGCGCCAGTTCCCGACACCAACATCCTTCTCCTCAATATTAATTCAGCCAGCCCTGCCACTATCGACGACCACACGATGGCTACCGTAGCACCACAGGACTGCACCGTGCATTGGGTCGGGCATATGAATCCGGCTTGTACGGAGGCAACGGGCTGGGTAAGTCAAGTGTGCATCTGCTGTTGCTTTTGTCGAGTGAGTGGGGTAGTTTAGCTGACACATGGGACTAGAAAGTGCCGTTGAAGGGGTATGTAAAGGGAAGCACGTTTGCGTGTTGTAAGGATGCTGAGACGGGTGTTTAAAGGGGTTGTGAGAATTGGTGGGACTGGGGAGAGGGGAGAGGGGAGACGGGGATGGAGATGGGGCGCCGGTATCAGAGCTGGGCTGCATTGATGTGACTGTATATGAGGCAGACCTTTACAGCTAATCGAAGTGCTGGCTTCGGATGGATAATATTTCAATGGTGTTGAATTATTTCTGTTCTTGCGTGCTCGGCGACGAAAGATCCAAGTGACGTGAATGGTCCGAGCGTCAAGCTGTCTCAACTTTGGAAATGTCCAAGTCAAGCAACAACACCAAAATAATCATGTCACGAAGTATGATCCCACGTGCAGCGCTGCGAATAACCTCGAGTCGCGCAAACTGTGTTTCCTCCAGAGCAATTGACTCGTCCTGTCGCACACCGTAGGTCCAATTAGCACACAACCGTCCCAACATCGCTTGGCTCACGACAAGTAACAGCTCGCTGCGACAAGCCTCACCACCACAATGCCTCTTCCAAGCCACACGAAACTTCTCCATAAGCCCGGCGTCGTATAAGAAAGCCGGCAAAGCAAACAAAGCACATGCACGCTCAGATTCGTCACCACCTGTAACCGGCTTCCAGCCACCCACGCCCACGGACGAAGCCTACGATGTCGGGGGCTTGGAAGCGCAGATACTCAAGGCAATCGAGAAGCTCACGCACGACCTGAGTCAATTACGGGGCGGAGGCAAGCTGAATCCGGAAGTGGTGGAGAGCTTAAAGGTGCAGCTGGGTACTGCAGGGGAGGGCAAGGAGAGCGTTAAGCTGGGAGATATTGCGCAGGTAGTGCCGAGGGGGCGCATGATGAATGTTGTGTGTGGTGAAGAAGCCGTGAGTGCACATGTCCCTTCTCCTACGGTCCTGATATTGACCACTAGCAGCATATCAAACCCATCACAAGCGCCATCGCTGCCTCGCCGCACTCCCTCACGCCCCTCGCTCCCGAACAATCCAACCCCTTGACCATACAAGTCCCACTACCTCCTCCGACCGGAGAGTCGCGTCAAGCCGCTGTTGATTCTGCTGTTAAGGCCTCAGAGAGGGCGGACAAGTGGATACAAACAGCGCGGCAGGAGCACAACAAGCGGTTACGCAAGTTCGAGCTCAACAAGGATGTGCTACCGGACGATCTGCAGAAAGCGAAGAAGCGCATGGAGGACGTGATCAAGAAGGGGCATACCGAGGTCAAGAGGATCAGTGATGGCGCGAAAAAGGTGTTGGAGAGTCAGTAACTTTATACTGTCGGGAAACAAAATATCAAAGAACCCATGCGTTCAAACGTTCGGGTCAGGGCCGTACAGTCTGATCACGCCATCTCCACCTCCCTTCCTCTTCTCTTCTGCTTCTTCCCATGGCTCGTCTCCGCCGACGCCCATGCTCTTGCAATTCAGCGTGATCAGGCTACTGCGAAAGTCGCTTCGTGCCGTGAGTCTTGGGCACGTATCTAGCGGCTCATCTGACATTTCTGAGGGAGTGACTAGCACGACTGTGTTGTCCTGTTCAGTGACGCAGCATGTTAGTACGGAGACCCAGAGACGAATAGCAGTGTGCTTACTACCAGGATGTTAGCTTCGTGTCTTGGAAGTCCTAGTAAGGTTTCTGACCTCGGAGTGTGCGCTCGTCTAGTATGACGAACTCGGTGTCAATGATACCTGTGCTTGCACGGTCTAGTTGTGACACGAAGGTGACCAAGTCGTCGAGTGTCCAGTCAAGGAAGGGATACGTGAGCTCCTTGTTTATTGGGACGTGGGTTGGTGTCGTGAGTTGAGAGGCGTCGAGCGTGTCGACGAGGATAGCTGGAACTCCTTGAACATCGGCTCCAAGTATGGGACTTCACGTATGGCGTACCTATGTGTGTACATCCTATATCTTTCAGTTCCGTGGCTTCGAAGGCTTGTGTGAAGAACTCATTCAGTACCTGTCAGGATGTCAGCAACATGAACTGAGTAAGGATCATCCACTGGACAAACTTCAACTGGTATTCTTGCTGTGCAGAACACGGAGATTGTGTTGTCGAGCTTGTCGGTCATGAGTGAGTGTGTGTGCTGGGTTAAAAGGCCATTGGTCCAATCTATCAATGGCAAAGGATTTCAGCGCACTTGAGCAACATCCAATCGCTTGACATATCTGAATTGAGTCTGCTACAATCGGCCCAACCAATGCTGCAATCGATGCCTGCTTGATTTTTGCCTGATTAGGCAGTTTGGAAATAGAGTGAAAGTGCCGCCAACTTGGACCATAGAGGAAAATGCAATGCATTTGATCTGGCCGACTTTTGTTAGACAGACATACGCATTGTACAACAGTGCTTGATACCTGAGTAGCCTGAACACAAAACTCAAGTTACAACAGCCTCAGCTTCAAAATTCTATATTATGGAAGCTGCGATGTTAAAATACGCGCTAGCCACCGCGCACAGCCCCTTGTAGGACGCCGCAACATCTCGCGTCTGCAGGACTCTCCGCGCCATCACCACGTTTTCAAGGCTTCCGCGTTGCCATCCGGCAAGGGTTACATCGCTAGGGCTTACATGTATCGCAGCAGGGCGATTGTTCGTCCTCCGTGACAGTCTCACACCGCTGACTACAGCGCACCTAGGCTAGGCTCATATGGCGAGGCGACGATCACGACCTACAGAGTTTGACGGGTCCGCCTCTCTGGCACGAGACGTTGCAGCGGGACGGTCGCGACTTAGGCCTCCAACGGTGAAGTCATTGCCTCAGCCACTGCCGATCCATCGTCGCATTGAGCACCGAGCCGCCTTGCATCCCCCGCCATTTTACTCAATTGCGTATTCGAGGCGTCGAGCAGGGGGAATGCTTAGGAGGCGTGGCGTGCAGTCGGCCAGCCTCTTCCGGTCGTTCAGGAATACTGACCTTCTTGTAGAGCCATCTTATGGTGGTGAATTGGTCCTGTTGTACAGCGGAAGATTGTCGCTGCGGTCAGCAACCATGACAGCCTTGTGGTCACCGACCGCGCGACCGCTAATCCGAGTCGCTGGGCGGAGTCGCTCCTGTCTGTCTAAACATAGGGAAAGATCGTCGCTTTAGCGGTCGGTTACCAGTGTTGGTAGATGGTAGACATGTAAGGCTCCACTTCCCCAGCTTTTCATTTAGATACGGATGGCCTGCCCGCATTTTCGTCGTATGCACATGTCGATTTTGAACAGTACACACACAGGGGTTCCAAGGATACGCTCGACCGGTCACCTTCGTC
>Ga0265780_10000663_pt1 | contig 52234 bp, 39 predicted proteins | sample P1T30metagenome_FD_192432 | JGI IMG/M metagenome (GOLD analysis project Ga0265780, IMG submission 192432) | Plant litter microbial communities from East Loma Ridge, Irvine, California - P1 T30 | ecosystem: Environmental > Terrestrial > Plant litter > Unclassified | place: USA: California... | reverse complement strand
CCCGACGCGCTGCTGGCGAACATCCAGGACCAGTTCAACCGCCATGGGGTGCAGATCATGACGCCGCAGTACCAGTCGCAGCCGGAAGACAAGGTGGTGGTGCCGCCCGGACGCTGGTATGCGCCGCCGGCCAGACCGCGTGACGATCGAATGGTTCCGTAAAGCACCGGCTGAGCACGCAGGCGGTTTGTGCTTTCTCAAATCCGGATGCCGCGTTTCGTTACCCTGTCTGAGCTCCCTCTAGAATCGTCGGCACCGTTGTGCATTGCAGAGGGATTTCGGATGGTTTTCGGCAGTGTGGGCGCCCCCGCCGCGCCCGAGGCGCTGGTCTACCTGGTCGACGAGGATGACGGCGAGCTGAAGGCGCTCGCGCGCCTGCTGCGGGCGCATGGGCTGGCCGTGCGTGCGCTGCCTTCGGCCACGGCCTTCCTGCGCGCCCACGACCCGGCCGTGGCGGGCTGCGCGGTGCTCGACGTCCACCTGCCCGGCATGGATGGCCTGGCGCTGCAGCAGGCGCTGCGCCTGGACGGCGCCGGGCGGCCGGTCGTGTTCATCACCGGCAGCGGCGAGGTGGAGCAGGGCGTGCGCGCGATGAAGGCCGGCGCGGTCGACTTCCTGACCAAGCCGGTCGACGAGGCGGCCTTGCTGGGCGCGGTCTTGCGCGCGCTCGCGCTCGATGCGGCCGCGCGCCGCGCGCGCGCGGAACTGCAGCGTATCCGCGGCTGCCTGGAGTCGCTCACGCCGCGCGAACGCGAGGTGCTGCGCCACGTGGTGGCGGGCCGCCTGAACAAGCAGATCGCGGCCGACCTCGGCATCGCCGAACGGACCATCAAGGTGCACCGCGCGCGCGCCATGGAAAAGATGGGTGCGGCCTCGCTTGCCCAGCTGGTGCGCAAGACGCTCGAGGTGCGGGTTGGCGCGGTGTTCGAGGATGATCCCGAGGGCTGAGGCCCGGCGCGAGGGCACACGGGTGCCATCGCACTTTGGTGCCATCTCACTTTGGTGCAATAGGCACGCCGGGCGGCGCAATCCAGGATGGGAGTCCGGTGGCGCCGCTGCCGTCGCCGTGCGCACTCACAGGAGGGATCATGTTCAAAAAACTGCTGGCCGAATTCATCGGCACGTTCTGGCTGGTGCTGGGCGGCTGCGGCAGCGCCGTCCTGGCCGCCAGGTTCCCGGACGTCGGGATCGGCCTGGCCGGCGTCTCGCTCGCCTTTGGCCTGACCGTGCTGACCGGGATCTATGCGCTCGGCCCGATCTCGGGCGGGCATTTCAACCCGGCCGTCTCGGTCGGCCTGTGGGCCGGCGGGCGCTTTCCGGGGCGGCACCTGGCGCCCTACATCGTGAGCCAGGTGGCCGGCGCCGTGCTGGGCGCGGCCGCGATCTGGCTGATCGCGCGCGGTTGATGCTGTGGTGGGCACGGGGTGCCTACGCCGGCCGCGCCCACCCTACCTACCCTACCTCAGGTCCGGGCCGCCGCGACTGCCTCCTCGACCATCGCTTCGGCGGGGCCGCCTTCGGCCTGCGGTGCGCGGCCCCATTCGCGGTACTCGACCAGCGAGGGCATGCGCGCCAGCGCGCCCAGCGGCTCGATGCCCATGCGCGCCAGCTGCGCCAGCAGTTCGGCCAGTACGGTCTCGCGCTGCAGGGACCAGGTCGAGGCGAAGCAGCGCCAGAAGGTCCAGCCGGCCCGCTCCAGCACGCGCTGGCGCCCCATGTCGGCGGCCCAGCGGTCCGGCCCGTGGAAGGCGTCGCCATCGAGTTCGATCGCCAGGCGCCGGTCGTCCCCGCCTTCGACCACCATGTCGATCCGGTAGCCGGCCGCCGGCACCTGCGGGATGACGCGGTAGCCGCGCTCGAACAGGGCGCTGTAGACCTCGCGCTCGAAGCCGGATTCGCACAGCTCGACCAGGCTGGCCGCGTCCTCGTTCGCCACCAGCGGCTGGGCGAAGTGCTCGACCAGCGTACGCCGCAGGTCGAGCGTCGACAGTTCTTCCAGCTTGACCGAGCGCACCAGGAACATGCGGTCGCGCGCGCGCGAGGCCGCCACGTTGAAGCGCTGGTCGTACATCGTGCCGGACAGCGCGTGGTGCTGCTTGCTGTCCGCGACCATGGACAGGAAGATGATGTCGCGCTCGCTGCCCTGGAAGATGCGCGCGTCGCCGCAGGCGAACTGGCGCCGCGCCAGCTCGGCGGCGTCGCAGCGGGCGCGCACCATCTTGTCGATCAGGAGCGCCTGCTCGGGGCCGAGCAGCGACACCACGCCGATGCTGCGGCCGGCCATCTTCGGGTCGCGCAGGATGGTGTCGATCTCGCTGGCGATGCATTCGGCCTCGGGCGGATTCTGGCCCTTGGTGGCGCGGTAGCCGTTGGCCACGAAAATGTCGACCAGCGGCGGATCGAGCCGCTCGGACGCGGTCGGGATGCGCAGCGGCTGGATGAAGCCTTTATAGAAGACCCGGTTGCTGTAGGCGATGATCGGCTGCACGCAGCGGAAGTGCTCGCGCAGCATCACCTTCGAGGCGGCGAACACGGTCGAGGCGATGTCGTACAGCGACATGTCGGCCGTCAGCACCGGCTCGAAGGGTTGGCCGGCCAGGAAGCGGCGCCGCAGGTCGGCGATCTTGGCCGCGGCCACGAAGCCGGCTTCCGGCGAGACCTGCTTGTCGTCGCCAACCACCAGCACCTGCTTGCCGCGCAGGACCGCCGGCAGCGCCCACAGGTCCGACTGGCTGGCCTCGTCGACGATGACCAGATCAAAAGCGCCCAGGTTCGCCGGCAGCGACTCGGACACGCGCGCATGGCTCATGATCCAGCACGGCACGGCGGCCTGGGCGTCGACCATGGCTTGCTGGGCGTCGCGCCGGTAGCGGCCGGCGTTGACGCCGGTGCCCTTGCCGAACTTGCGCATCGCGGTGCGGTAGGTCTCGAGGGCCGATAGCACGTTCTGGCCGGCGTGGCGCCGCGTGGCGAGCCAGGCGGAGGTCGAGACCAGCTGTTCGTACAGCCTGGCCAGGCCGCCTTCCAGCTCGCGCCGGCGCGCGGCCAGCGTGCGCATCTCGTCGCGCGCATCGATGTCTTCGAGGTGGGTTTTGAGGCGTGCCCAGTTCCAGGCGTCGCGCCATTGGCTCGGGAAGACGTCGTCGTCGCCGCTGGTATCCGCCGGCAGCGAGAGTACGCGCGCGGCCAGCCAGGCACCGCCGTGGCGCTCGATGGCGCCGGCCAGTTCGCGGACCAGCGCGAAGTCGGGCGCCAGCGCTTCGATGCGGCGCAGCTCGGCGATCAGGGCGGCGTAGTCGGCGCCCACGCGCTCAAGCGCAAGATCGGGCGCGCCCAATGCATCGTCCAGCAGCGCATGCAGTTGTTGCGTGACAGGCCCGCCGCAGCCGGCCAGGCGGTCGCGCAGCAGCGCCAGGCTGTGGGTCGCACGTGCCAGTTCCTCGTGCGTCAGGTGGCGGCGCAACTGGCCGCGTACGCGTTCCAGGTCGGCGCGGCGTCCGAGCAGGTCCTGCAGCGACACCTGCGCGAACACCTGGGCCGCCAGCTGGGGCAGCACCGCGTCGTGGCGGGTCGCCAGCCCGTGCGCGCCGCGTGCGGCCACGGTGATCAGTTCGATCGCCCGCAGCTGGCCCACGTCCGGCTGCAGGACCGGCAGCGCCAGCAGCTCGGCAAAGGCATTCCAGCGCACCGTGAACGACAGCACGCGCGCATGCAGCTCGGCGAAGCGCTGCACGTGGGCCCAGTCCTCCCTCGACGCCGGCGCCAGGCCGGCCACGCGGATGGCGCCGATATGCGGCTTGACCTCGCCGGCGCCAAAGGCCAGGAAGCCGAAGGGTTTGCCGGTCTCGGCGCCGCGCGCGATGGCTTCGCGTGCTTTCGGCAGTTCCAGCGCCTCGCGTGGCGCGGTGACCGGCTTTTGCATGAATTCGGCGCGCGCCCGCAGCAGGGCGTCGATGTCGGCGAACAGGGCTTCGAGCGCGGCGCGCTCGGTGGCGAACTGCGGCCGGCGCAGGCGCTCGCGCAGCGTGAAGACCCAGTCGTGGCCATCGTCCTCCAGTGCGCCCGCCTGCGCGATCGCCTCGTCCAGCGCCGCCAGCAGGATGCGCGCTTGTCCCAGTACCTCGGGCGTGTCGGCACGCAGCGGCGGCAGGGCGCCGCCGGCGGTCTCGCGCTCGATCTCGCGCATCGCCTGCAGCAGGCCGTGCAGCTTTTCGACCTCAAGCGCCGCAGGCAGGTCGCGCCAGTCGGGAATCCGTGCCTGGCAGTAGACCAGGTCGGGCCCCAGGCGGCGGCGCGCCTCGCGCAGGCGCATGCCGTCCTCGTCGCCGAAGGGTGGCGCGTGCTCCGGGGACAGCGCCAGCTCATCGTCGAACCAGCCGAAGCGTTCGCGGCCCTCGACCACCAGTTCGGACATCTTCTGGGCGCGCATCGGTACCCCGTCGACCACGATGTCGGCCAGCTGGGCGTGCGCGATCTCGTCGATGCGGGTGTCGATGCGCGCCATCTCCTCGTGGGCGCGGTCGAGCGCCACGCGGGTGGTGGCGATGCGCTCTTCTTCCTGCGCCGGGTTCAAATGGGTCAGCGTGTGGATGATGGCCTCGATCGCGGCCTGGAACTGGCGCATGCCTTCCTTGTCGCCGGACAGCAGGGCCACGCTCAGGGGCCGGATCGAGGGCGGGATCTTCTCCTGCAGGACCTTCAGCGCCGGCTCGCCTTTCGAGGTCACCAGGATGCGCTTGCCCGAGGCCAGGTAGTGGCTGATGATGTTGGCGATGGTGTGGGTCTTGCCGGTGCCGGGCGGCCCCTGCACCGCCACGCCGGGCGAGCGCTCCAGTTGCTGGATGATGGTTTCCTGCTCCCGGTTGTAGGGCAGCGGGAAGTACAGCTCGCGCGCTTCGCCGCGCGCCAGGGCCCGGCCCGACAGGCCGCGGAAGGCGATCGGCGCATGCTCGAGCACCTCGCCGCCGGGCGCGCTGACGATGGCCAGCGGGCCTTCGGGCAGGCCGGCGGCGCCGGTCACGCTGTCCTTCAGGCGGTCGATGTCCTCGATCAGGAAGTGGCTGGCGCGCGGGCGCGCGAACACCACCCAGGCGTGGGTCACCACCAGTTCCGGCCCCGGCGCCGGCGCGCTGTCGGCCTGGGCGTCGTAGCGGGCGTTGGCCGAGATGTTACCGGCCACCAGCTTGAGGATCGGCTCGATCGAGGCCGGGTCGAAGGGCGAGAGCTCGTCGCGGTCGCGCAGCAGGGCGCGCGCGGCGCGTTCGACGTCGCCGGTGCCGGGCACGTCGCAGGCGGCAAAGGCGTCCAGTTCGAGGCGCGGCGCCAGCTGGCGCGGGCGCAGGCCGATGGCGTGGGTGGTGTCGTCGATGTCGATCTCGATCGCTTGCGTGACCAGCGGATAGTGATAGTCGACCGTGCCGATGCGCCAGGACGACACGCCGATGCCCCACACCAGTTCCAGCGGGCGCACCGCCTCCTCGGATTCGAGGCGCGTCTTCAGCGCGAACAGGTCGGCGTACAGCGCGATCACCAGGCGCCGCGGGCGTTCGCGCGCGGCCCAGTCGAGCCAGCGCGGCGCATACGCGTCCAGCACCCGCGTCACGCGCGCGCGGCGCTGCTCGTCGCGGCGCGCGGCGCGTTCCTCGCCGTCGATGCCGGCGTCGTGGTTGCGCATGCTCGCGAACGCGGCTTCCTTCAGCGCCGGCGGCGTGGCGGCGGGATCGTCGCTGATGACCAGGAAGGGCGCGTAATCGGGCTCGGGCAGGACCGGCGCGCGCGTCGCTTCCAGGCGCTGCACGCGCAGCCACCAGCTGTCGGCGTCGGTCTCGACGTTGAAATCGACCCAGGGCAGGCTGCCCAGGTCGGCGAAGGTCTTCTTGAATTCGGTCGCCTTCGACAGGTTGAAGGCGTTGGGGTCGATGTCTCTGGCTTGCTCGACGAGATAGTCGAGCAACCCGCTCATGAGCTGGGCAGGTGATGGCATGTTGGGTTTCCCGGCTGGGGCAGGTTCGATGGTGCGTTGGTTCTAGCTTGCAAGGTGCATAAAGCACTGTATTTCCGCACAGTATAACCAGATTGCCGGGTTTCCAAAGGGCGCGTGGGGCGCGTGGGCGTGATTATTGTAATAAATTGCCTTAAATCAAGTGCTCAGTTGCTAACTTGCAGCTGCTCAGATGCGCAAACGCCCTTCGTTTAGCACGATCCGCTAAACCGGTGCCCCTGTCGGGCCGGATGCTGGTCACGCGAAGTTGCCACTGATACCATAACTCGAGATTAATCACGGGGGACGGCAATGGAGATGCGCGCGGAAGCGCCGGCGGCGGGCACGATGGGAGGCAAGCGCGCGGTCGTCGTCGGGATGTTGTTCGTGGGGCTGCTGTTCTTCATCCTCGGTTTCGTCACCTGGCTGAATGGCTCGCTGATCCCCTTCCTGAAGATCGTCTGTGGCCTGAACAATTTCCAGGCCCTGTGGGTGACCTTCGCCTTCTACATCGCCTACACCATTATGGCGCTGCCCTCGGCCGCCGTGCTGGGGCGGATCGGCTACAGGAAGAGCATGACGCTGGGCCTGGCCCTGATGGGCGCGGGCGCCTTGCTGTTCATTCCGGCTGCGCGCAGCACGCATTACGAATTGTTCCTGGCCGCGCTGTTCACGCTGGCCACCGGCATGACCCTGATGCAGACCGCGGTCAATCCCTACATCGTCTTCCTCGGCCCGCGTGAAAGCGCCGCCATGCGCATCAGTATCATGGGCCTGTTCAACAAGGGCGCCGGCGTGGTCGTGCCGCTGGTGTTCACCTCGCTGATGCTGGGCGATATCGAGCGCTTTTCGCCGGCCACGCTGGCCGCGCTGGACCCGGCCGCACAGGGCGCCATGCGCAGCCTGCTGGCGCAGCGCCTGGTCTTCCCCTACGCCTGCATGGCCGCGCTGCTGTTCGCGGTGATGGCTTTCATCCATTTTTCCGGCCTGCGCGAGCTGCCGCCGGAGGGCGAGGATAAGGACGCCGGTGTGAAAGGCAGCTCGGTGCTGCAGTTCCCGCAGCTGGTGCTGGGCGCGCTGGCGCTGTTCGGCTACGTCGGCGTGGAAGTCATCGCCGGCGACACCATCGGCCTGTACGGCCAGCAGCTGCACGTGGCCCACTTCGGCGTGCTGACCTCCTACACCATGGTCTGCATGGTGCTGGGCTACCTGGTCGGCGTGGTGGCCATCCCGCGCTGGCTGTCGCAGTCGCGCGCGCTGGTGCTGTCCGGCCTGGCCGGGGTCGTGCTGACCTGTGGCGTGGCGCTCGGCTCCAGCACGGACACCGGCTTGTCGCAGGCGCTGGTCGGCTGGCTCGGCGTGCCGGCGGTGCCGAATACCGTGATGTGCCTGGCGCTGCTGGGCCTGGCGAATGCGATGGTCTGGCCGGCCATCTGGCCGCTGGCGCTGCAGGGCCTCGGACGCCACACGGCGGCCGGTTCGGCCGTGCTGGTGATGGCGATCGCCGGTGGCGCCGTGCTGCCGCTGCTGTACGGCGGCCTGTCCGACCTGGCCTCGCCGCGCAGCGCCTACTGGCTGATGCTGCCCTGCTATGCGCTGATCTTCTGGTATGCGGCGGGCGGGCACAAGATCCGCCGCTGGCGGCCCGTTTGAAGGAGTCCCCCGCTTGAGCCTCACGCATCGACACCGCGTTCGCGCAGCCTGGCTGCTCTCCCTGCTGCTGGCCGCACCCGTGGCCTGGGCCGCACAACCGGTCCCGCAGATGGCGCGGCAGGCCACGCCCGCCGATGCTGCCGCGCGCGGCGACCGCCTGCAGCTGCGCTGGGAGCGCCTGTCCGCCGGACCGGCCGCCGGGGCCGCGCGCGCGCGATCGCAGGCGCGCCTGATCCTCACCAACCGCGACAGCCGGCCCTTGCCCGCGCAGGGCTGGTCGCTCTATTTCAATTCCATCGATGCGATATCGAGCGGACCGGCGCCGGGCCAGCTGCTGCTGGAAGCGGTGGCCGGCAGCCTGGTGCGCCTGCGTCCGGGTCCTGGTTTCGAGGGCCTGGCGCCGGGCGCCTCGCTCGACATCCCGCTCGCGTATCCCGGTAAGGTGATCCTGCTGTCCAAGGCCCCGGCCGGCCCCTACCTGGTGTACGACGCCCAGCCGGACGTGGGCACGGCGATCGCGGATTTCCAGCTGCTGCCCGTTGCGACACTGTCGGTGACGCCCGCAGACACCTACCGCCGCAATGCCCGCGCCGACCTGCTGGCGCCGGACGCCGTGCCGCCGGTGCTGCCGACGCCCAAGCAGCTGCAGCGCGGCCCCGGCAAGCTGGCCATCACGGCGATGCCGGTGGTGGAGGCGCCGGCGGCGTTGGCGAATGAAGCCGCGCTGGCGCGTTCGCTGTTCCCCGCGACCCTGGCGGCGGGCGGCCCGAAGCTGCGCCTGGCCATCGGCAGCGTGCCCGGCGAAACCTCGCCGGAAGCCTACCGCCTGCGTGTGCAGGCTGCAGGCGGCATCGAGATCGTCGGCAACAGCGCGGCCGGCGTCCACTACGGCCTGCAGACGCTGCGCGAACTGCTGCCGCTGCCCGGCGCCGCCTCGCGCGGCCCGGCCTTACGCGGCTCGGCCCCGCCAGCGCTGCCCGAGGTCACGATCGTCGACGCCCCGCGCTTCGCCCATCGCGGTTTCCAGCTCGACGTCGCCCGCAACTTCCACGGCAAGGACACCGTGTTCAAGTGGCTGGACCTGATGGCGCGCGCCAAGCTGAACCGCTTCCATTTCCACCTGACCGACGACGAAGGCTGGCGCATCGAAATCCCCGGCCTGCCGGAACTGACGGCCATCGGCGCCGTGCGCGGCCACAGCGCCGCACCGGGACTGCGGCTGCAGCCGGCCTATGGCTCGGGGCCGGATCCGGTTGATGCCAAGGGCAGCGGCTACTTCACGCGCGCCGACTACATCGAGATCCTGCGCTATGCGACAGCGCGCCACATCGAGGTGATCCCGGAACTCGAGATGCCGGGCCACACCCGCGCCGCCGTGCAGGCGATGCGGGCGCGCTACGAGCGCCTGAAGGCCCTTGGCGACAAGGATGCGGCGCACTACCTGCTGAACGACGCCGGCGACCGCTCGGTGTACCGCTCGGCGCAGTACTACACCGACAACGTGATCGATCCCGGCCTGGATTCGACCTTCGCCTTCATCGAGCACGTGGTCGGCCAGGTCGCGGCCATGCACCGCGAGGCCGGGGTGCCGCTGCGCACGATCCACATGGGCGGCGACGAGCTGCCCAAGGGCGCCTGGGAAGGTTCGCCCGCCAGCCGCGCGCGCATGGAGCGGGACAAGCTGGCCGACGCCGGCGCGCTGTGGGACTATTTTTACGAGCGCGTCGACGCCATCGTGCGCCGCCAGGGTGCCACGGTCTCGGGCTGGGAAGAGATCGCCGCGCGCAGGGCGTCGCCGGGTGGTCCGCTGGTGCCGAACCCGCGCTTCGTGGGGCGCGGCTTCACGGCCTGGGTGTGGAACAACACCGAAGGCGCCGAAGACCTGGCCTACCGCCTGGCCAACGCCGGCTACGACATCGTGCTGGCCCCGGTCAGCAACCTGTACCTGGACATGGCGCACAACCCGAATCCGGACGAACCGGGCGTCAACTGGAACGATTACGTCGAGCTGGACAAGGTCTACGATTTCCGGCCTTTCGGCATGCTGCAGGACAGCGGCGGCAAGGTCGCCCTGAGCGAGGCGGGCCGCGCCCACGTGAGCGGCCTGGAAGCGACGCTGTTCACCGAATCGCTGCGCGATCCCACCCGCATCGATTACCTGGTGATGCCGCGCCTGCTGGCCGTGGCCGAACGCGCCTGGGCGCCGGATCCGGCCTGGGCCACGGAAGCCGATCCGGCCCGGGCCGAGAGTCTGCACCGCGCCGCCTGGTCCGGCTTCGTGAACGCCCTCGGCCAGCGTGTGCTGCCGCGGCTGGACCTGGAGCGGCCCGAGCTGGCCTACCGCATCGCGCCGCCGGGACTGGTGGTGGAGGGCGGCAAGGTGCTGGCCAATCACGTGCTGCCGGGGATCACCTTGCGCTACACGGTCGACGGCAGCGAACCGGCCATGTCGAGCCCGCGCGTGACGGGGCCGATCGCCGGGCGCGGGTTGATCCGGGTGGCGGGGTTCAGCCGCAACGGCCGGCGCGGGGCGGTGGCGCAGGTCGAGCTGCGTTAGACGCGCCGCCCGGGACCGGGGCGATGCGGCGGCATCACTGCCCACCGAACTTCAGCCGCGCTCGAAAATGACGTGGCTGAAGCGTACCCGCTCCGCGTCGATGCGCTGCTGCCGGAACCAGGCATCCCATTTGCCCGGATCCGAGGTCGGCTTTCTTGTCTGCGGATCCAAGGCCTGCAGGTAGTCGCCGAACTTGAAATAGATGGCGCGCGTCTCGCCGTCGATGCGCCCGGCCGCGCGCAGGGTGCCATGCGCGGCGCTGTCGACGCTCACCACCGCGTCGCCGGCATCGAAACGGATGTCCAGCGTGAAGCTGTCGCCCGAACGCACCGTGCCCAGGGCGGTCGTGACGTCCTTGCCGCCGGCGCCGCGCAGCCGCGCCACCACGTCGAATACGCCGTTGCCGGCCCGGCCGTCGAGCAGCTTCGCTTCCGATGTGTCCTGGACGTAGACCTTGACGATGGTGTCCAGGCCCTCCACGTGGTACTGCGCGACGATGGTCTTGGCGCCCGCCGGCAGCAGCGGCGTGACGGTGGCCGAGAAATGCTCGCGCGTCTGCCCGACGGCGCGGCGCTCGCGCGCGGCGATCTTCAGCTCGTTGCGGTAGCCATGGCCGTTGGCGGTGGCGAAGCGCGAGGCCAGGGCGCTGAAGCTGAGCGTGCCGTCGTAAGGTGAAGCGAAGGGCAAGCTTCCCTCCACCTCGAACAGCTGCTCCAAGGCGGCCCGCGGCGTGAAGCCCGGCTGCGCGCAAGCCGGCACCGCGAGGAAGGCCCACAGCGGGAGGGCGCACAGCAGGGCAGCCGGCAAACGAGGAAGACGCATCATCCGCCCACCTTACTTCAGCGGCAGGATCAGGGCAACCAGCTCGCCCGGATAATGCTCGAGCAGCCAGCGCGCCTTGTCGCGGAACAGCGGCGTGTCCGGGTAGGCGCGCGCCGCTGTCAGCATGGTCGGCAGCGCATGCTTGTTGATGCCGTCGGGCGAGCCTTCCTTCGGATCGATCTCCTGGTAGGGCCATTTGTCGCCGTTCACGTAGCGCGCGACGAAGCGGTAGCCTCCCTCGATGTTGTGCGCATCCTGGCCGTGCTGCCAGATCTTGTCCCCGGTCAGCTCGCCGTAGCGCCCCAGGTAACCGAAAGCTTCCAGCGCGAAGTTCATGTAGCTGGAGGGGCGGGTGCGCTCGAGTTCCGCGATCAGCTTGCCCTCGCGGTCGATCTGGCCCGGGATGCGGCGGATCTTGACGATCTCCAGTTCGCGCTTGGCGATTTGCTGCTGGTTCGTGTACAGCGCAAACGCCACCACCTGGGCCGAATAGAAGGTGCCGTGGTTGTTGTGGGCGTTGCTCTCTTCAAAACCGTTGCGGCTGTTCAGCAGCCAGTTCAGGTAATCGCGGTACCAGCCGCGCACCGCGTCGTGCTCCGCGTCGCTGAGGGCGTCCGTCGGCTGGATCAGCGCCAGGCTGTCCATCACGTCCACCAGGTTGCGGCTGCTGATGATGCCGATGCCGCGCCCGTCGACCCGGCCCGGGATCGCCTGCCCGTAGTCCAGGTTCGGGTTCATGCGCGTGGCCGGGTCGAGGAACCAGGCGCGCGCCAGCATGCCGGCCTTGTCCGCGTATTTGCGTTCGCCCGTGAAGTACCAGGCCAGCGCCAGCACCTGCACGTCGCGGCAGAACTTGCCCATGCGGGTGGCGTCGGTGCCTTCCGTGGACGAGGCCGGATTGTGCAGGCCGTCCTTGCGGATGTAGGGCAGGCCATCTTTCTTCGATGGATCCGGCCACCAGTAGGGACCGAAGCTGAAGAAGTCGTGCTTGTTGCCGCTGGCCGGGGCCAGGGTCTTGTCGACCACGCTGTAGCGGGCGTGCGCCAGCGCGGCGTCGGCATCCTTGATCAGGTTGGCGTAGGACGGCAGGTAGAGCGGATCGCGCGCCGCCACCTTTTGTTTTGCCAGCGCCAGCTCGGCCGGATCGTAAGTGTAGAACTGGGATGGCGAGGCGGCTGCTGCCAGGCCTGCCAGGCACAGGCCGGCGGCCAGCAGCGCCGCTTGAAGCGTCTTGCGGATCATGGAAGTCCCTTGCATCAGAAGTTGACCGTCGCCCGCACGCGGTAGACCCGGCCCAGCGGGCTGGCCTCGCCGCTGGCATAGCCTTCGCCGCGGTAGTTGGCGGCCGGCGGATCGCGGTTGAACAGGTTGTTCACGCCCACCATGACCTTCCACTGCTTGTAGCCGCTGTACTGCAGCGACCAGTTGAACACCGTGTACGGATCGATCACGTGGTAGAACTGGGTGCCGCTGTTGCGGTCCTCGAAGCTCTGCTTGTACTGCTCGTTCAGGGTCGAGGTCCAGTTGCCGTCCGCGCTCACCCATTTGGCCGAGGCTCCGTATTTCCAGCGGAAGGTCATTACGTTGGTGTCGATCGGGCCGAACTTGTTCACGCTCGGGATCCACTCGCCGTCGCGCGTGACCTGGGTCTCGAAGCGGTGGATGTAGGTGCCGTCCAGCTGCAGGCCGAGCTGGCCCCACTTGGTCTTCGGGAAGGTGTAGGTGGTGGTCAGGTCGAGGCCATCGGTGCGCACGCCGCCCAGGTTGCTGCGGCGGTCGTCGATGTAGAGCAGGTTGTTCTTCGCATCGCGGATGAACAGGTTGGCGTTGGCCGGATTCGTGAACAGATCGGCCTGGGCCAGCTGGCCGATCGAGTCGCGCAGGCGCACGTCGAAGTAGTCCAGCGAGACCAGCAGCGAACGGGTGGGGGTGAACACCACGCCCAGGTTGAAGGTCTTCGAGCGTTCCGGACCGACCTCCGGGTTGGCGCCGGTATTGATCGGCTGGCGCGCGTTGCAGACGGTGGCCGGGTTGTAGCCGGGCAGGGCGGTGCCACCCGTATTCCCGCCCAGGCGGCCGCCGGGGCACAGCAACGGGTCGTTGTAGGTGGTGCTGGTGATGCCGGTCGGGCCGTTGACGGCGCCGAAGTAACGCTCCGACAGCGTCGGCGCGCGGAAGCCCGTGCCGGCCGAGCCGCGCACCATGAACATGTTGCTCGGCCTGTAGCGGAAGCTGACCTTCGGGTTGGTGGTGGCGCCGAAATCGCTGTAGCGGTCGGTGCGCACGGCAAAGTCGAGGTCCAGGGCCTTGGTGATCGGCACGTCGATCTCGGCATAGGCCGCCACCACGTTGCGCGAGGCGTGTTCGTTGGCCGCCGTGGTGTTGCCGGTCTGGCCGCCGGACAGCACCACCGTGGTCGGGATCGAGTGATAAGTGAAATCGTGGTAGCCGCTCGCGCCGAGGGCCAGCGTGACCGGGCCGCCGGCCAGCGTCATCAGCTCGCGGCTGCCCGTCAGATCCAGCCCGGTCATGCGGGTCAGGCCGGCTTCGGCCGTCTCGCCATTGGTCGAGATGCTGTCCAGGTAGGCGCGGCCGCTCTCGTCCTGCAGGCCGAAGGGATTCAGCTGGCCACCCGCCACGCCGGCCAGCAGGCCGTAGCTGTTGACGAAGCCCGAGCGGAAGCTCACCCGGCTGCTGTACAGCGCATGCCAGGCGCTGGCCTTGTAGTCCCAGGCGCCGGCATGGCCCTCGTCCTCGATGGCCAGGCGCGTGGTCTTGGTGTTGTAGTTCAGGACCGTGGGGCCGAGGTCGCCGTACAGCGACCAGGCCAGGGTCAGCGTCTGGTTGGTGATGCCGGGCATGGCCGGCACGATGCCCTTGCCCGGATAGTATTTGCTGGTCGGCCCGATGGTCAGCGCCGGGAAGTTCGCCACCGAGGGGTTGATGCCGAAGGTCGGGTTCTTGACCGGGCGGTTGTAGATCGACGAATACAGCAGCGAGGCCGACAGCTTGTCGCCGCTGCCCAGCAGCAGGGTGCCCTTCGAGAACAGCGAGCTTTCCTGGCTTTGCTTGGTCAGCGTCAGGCTGTTGGCGGTGTAGCTGGCGGTGCAGGTGTTCGACAGGCCCGGCGAGGAGTAGGGTTCCAGGCAGCCGCTCGCGTAATACGGGTTGCCGGTGACGGTCAGGTTGCCGACCTTCGTGTTCCCGTTGGCCAGGGTGACGTTGGCGGGGATCGCGTTGCTGCCCTTGGTCAGCTTGGGCGGCGCGAAGCCGGCGCTGGCCAGGCGTTCGTCGGAGGTGATGTTGGGGCGCGCCGACTGCGGCAGCGCGTTCTGGCGGTTGATGTCGCCGCTGAGGTAGACGTTCCAGCCGTCCTTGGTCAGGTTGCCCTTGCCGGCGATGAAACTCAGGCCGCTGGATGCGCCGCCGCCGCCCATGTGGGTGGTGGTGCCCTTCAGCGTGACCGAGGCACCCGTGTAGGCGCGCTTGGTGACGAAGTTGATGACGCCGCCGATCGCGTCGCTGCCATACACCGACGAGGCGCCGTCGCGCAGCACTTCGGTGCGGTCCAGCGCGCTGACCGGGATGTTATTCGGGTTGATCGGCGTGTCGTTCAGGCGCTTGCCGTCGAGCAGGACCAGGGTGCGCGAGTTGCCGATGCCGCGCATGTTGGCGCTGTTGCCGTTGCCGGAGGTCGTGTTCGGCACGAAGTCCGAGGCGGTCGACATCGACATCAGGATGTCTTCGATGGTTTCCATGCCCTGGGCCAGCCAGTCCTCGGCCTTGACCACGGTGACCGGCAAGGCCTGGTCGGCGACGGCGCGCTTGATGCTCGATCCCGTGACTTCGACTTTCTGCATCGTACCGCTGGTCTCCTGTGCCTGTGCGCCGGCGGCGATCGAGAGCAGGGCGAGCGTGACGGCCGCGGACAACTGGCGCCGCGACAGCGCGTGCGGCTGTTTCGTTTCCTTGTTCAAAGCTTGTCTCCTGTATTTATGTTGGTGTGCCAGTAGGTTGCTTGACACGACGTCTAGTTAAACGTTTAACTTAGTATATCGATGTTTGTATCCGAGCGTCAATGGGCGTACGGCACGCGAGAAATTCGTGTGGCAAAGATGTTGAAATCGGCATCGCAACTATAAAAAGATAGGGGTTAAACGTTTAAGCACAGAGTGCCGCTGATGCCGACAGCGCCCCACCCGTGCCGGCTCTGCCGTACCGTGCGAGGCGGCTTGCCGCATCCTTCTATACTGGCGGCACCGGTCCGGCTCCTGTTGCGCGGGCCATCCACTTGAAAGCCGACCACATCCCGATGGCCCCGCCGTTTTCGCGCTCCGCCGTACTCGTCGTGAAGCTCGTCCTGCTCGGGGCGCTGGGCCTGGTCGTGGCCGGCATCGCGCTCGCGCGCTGGCACATGGCGCCGCGCCACGTGCAGCTGGAACCCGTCGGGCAGCCGATCCCCTTCAGCCACAAGCACCATGTCGGCGACGACGGCATCGACTGCCGCTACTGCCATACCTCGGTCGAGAAGTCGGGCTTCGCCGGCATGCCCTCGACCTCGATCTGCCTGAGCTGCCATTCGCAGCTGTTCCTCGATTCGCCGGCGCTGGCGCCGCTGCACGAGAGCGCGCGCACCGGCAAGCCGATCCAGTGGACGCGCGTGCACGACCTGCCCGACTTCGTCTACTTCGAGCACGACATCCACATCAGCAAGGGCGTGGCCTGCATCGAGTGCCACGGCCGGGTCGACCAGATGCCGCTGACCTGGCGCACCGCCTCGCTCGAGATGCAGTGGTGCCTGCGCTGCCACCGCGAAGCGCCCAGGCACGTGCGGCCGCTGAACCAGGTGCTGCGCATGGAACCGACGCGCCCCCTGACCGATGAAGACCTGCGCCAGCTGAACCGCCTGTACAAGCTGCGCAGCACCGAAGCCCTGACCAACTGTTCCACCTGCCACCGATGACGCGCGGACGCGACCCCTTCATTCCCATCGCCACCCCGGACGCGCTGGCGCGGCGCCGCTTCCTGAAGCTGATGGCGGCATCCACCGCGCTGGCCAGCGCCGGCTGCAGCGGACCGCCGGCCGAGACCATCGTCCCGTACGTCCGCATGCCGGAGCAGGGCGTGCCCGGCCTGCCGCTGTTCTACGCCAGCGCCTTCGTGCGGCGCGGCTACGCGCACGGTGTGCTGGTCGAGACCAACGGCGGGCGGCCGACCAAGATCGAGGGCAATCCCGAGCACCCGGTGAGCCTGGGCGCCACCGACGTGTTTACGCAGGCATCGATTTTGCAGATGTGGGACCCGGACCGCTCGCAGACGGTGCAGCAGGGCACCGAGCTTTCCACCTGGTCCGCCTTCGAGGCGGCGCTGGAAGCGCGCCGGCCCTCCTTCGCCCGCGACGGCGGCGCGGGCCTGCGCATCCTGACCGGCGAGGTGACATCGCCGACCCTGCTGGCCCAGCTGGCGGCTCTGCGCGCGCGCTATCCGAACATGCGCTGGCATGCGAGCGACCCGCTGCACGACGACGGGGCGGCCAGTGCGGGCCTGCTGGCCTTCGGGCGCCCGCTCGATACGGTCTACCGCCTCGACAAGGCGAGCGTGCTGCTGACGCTGGACGCCGACCCCTTCGGCAGCGGCCCGGCCAGCGTGGCGTACGCACGCGATTTCACGGCGGCGCGCAGGCTCGGGCGCGACGTCGGCGCCAACCGCCTGTACGCGATGGAATCGACGCCGACCCTCACCGGCGCCTATGCCGACATGCGCCTGGCGCGCGCGCCGCAGGCGATCGAGGCGGCGCTGTGGCGCATCGCCGGCCGGCTGGGCGCCGCGCCGGAGGCGGGGACGGCGCCGAGCGAAGCCGACGCGCGCTGGGAAGCGGCCGTGGTGAAGGCGCTGCGCGCCGCGCAGGGCGGCGCCCTGGTCATCGCCGGACCGACCCTCAGTCCGGCCAGCCGCGCGCTGGTCCACTTGCTGAACCAGCGCCTGGGGGCGGACCAGGGCACCCTCGCTTATATGGAGCCGGTGGCCGGCAGCGCACCGAACCACGCGGCCGCGCTGGCGGAACTGGCCGCCGACATGCATGCCGGCCGCGTCGACACGCTGCTGATGCTGGACGCGAACCCGGTCCACACGGCGCCGCCGGCGCTGCGCTTTGCCGAAGCGCTGCGCCGCGTGCCCTGCAGCGTCCACCTCGGCCTGTACCGCGACGAGAGCGCGCGCGAAGCGACCTGGCACCTGCCGCTGGCGCACAACTACGAAGCCTGGAGCGATGCGCGCTCGCCCGAGGGCACGGCCAGCATCGTGCAGCCGATGATTGCGCCGCTGTACGCCGGGCGTTCGGCCCACGCGGTGCTGGCCACTGTGCTCGGGCAGGGCAGCCGCGACGGCCATGCGCTGGTGCGCGCGACCTGGCAGGCGGCGCTGGATGGCCAGGATTTCGAACCCGCCTGGCGCGAGGCCCTGCGCCGCGGCGTGGTGGCCGGCACTGCCGCGCGTCCCGTCGGCGTACGCACGGTACCCGCGATCGAACGGCCGGCGGCCGCCGCGCCGGCGCCGCTGGTCGCCATATTTACACCCGACCCGGCCGTCGACGGCGGCGAGTTCTGCAACAACGCCTGGCTGCAGGAACTGCCGCGGCCCCTGACCTCCCTGACCTGGGACAACGCGGCCCTGGTCGGCCCGGCCACCGCGGCCCGGGCCGGACTCAAGGATGGCGACGTCGCGCGCCTGGAAGTGGCGGGACGCACGCTGGAGGCGCCGGTGCTGGTGCTGCCGGAACAGGCCGAGGGCGTGGTCACGCTGCCGCTCGGCTACGGCCGCAGCGGCGCCGGTTCGGTCGGCAACGGCGTCGGCTTCGACGCCTACCGTCTGCGCCCCGAAGCCGCGCTTGGCCTGCCCGCCGCGCTGGCGATCGAGCGCACCGGGCGCCGCCACGAATTCGCCCTGCGCCAGCGCGAGGTCGACATGCACGGGCGCGAACCGGTGCGCGTGGCCGACCTGGCGCGGCTGGCGCAGGCGGCAGAGCGCAACCGCAAGGAAAGCGAGGAAGAGGGCAAGGCTTCGCTGTATCCGGAGCGCCGCTACGACGACTACAAATGGGGCATGGCGATCGACCTGAACGCCTGCATCGGCTGCGCCGCCTGCACCGTCGCCTGCCAGGCCGAGAACAACATCCCGGTGGTCGGCAAGGAAGAGGTGATGCGCGGGCGCAGCATGCACTGGATCCGCGTCGACCGCTACCGCGAGGGACCGCGCACCCTGTTCCAGCCGGTGCCCTGCATGCATTGCGAGCACGCGCCCTGCGAGGAAGTCTGCCCGGTCGGCGCCACCGTGCACGACAGCGAAGGCTTGAACGTGCAGGTCTACAACCGCTGCATCGGCACGCGCTTCTGCTCGAACAACTGTCCCTATAAAGTCCGGCGCTTCAACTTCCTGCAGTATTCGAACGAACAGCAGGAAAGCCTGAAGGCGCTGCAGAACCCGGAGGTGACGGTGCGCCGGCGCGGCGTGATGGAGAAATGCACCTACTGCCTGCAGCGCATCACGCGCGCGCGCATCGACGCCGAAAAGGAAAACCGCCGCATCCTCGATGGCGAGATGGTCACCGCCTGCCAGGCGGTCTGCCCGACCTCGGCGATCCGCTTCGGCGACCTGAACGACCCGCAAAGCGAGGTGGTGGCGGCCAAGCGCTCGCCGCTCGACTACGACCTGCTGGCCGAACTCAACACCCGGCCGCGCACCAGCTACCTGGTGCGCGTGCTGAATCCCGACCCGGAGCTGGAATGAGCGCGCCGCCATCCCCCGTGGACAGCAAGGCCGACGCCGGCGGCGAGGTGCGCTCGCAAGGCAGCCCGGAGCTGCGCGCCGGCTGGGGCTATGCCGACGTCAGCGACAAGATCGCCGGCATCGTGCTGTCCGGCCGCTTCGGCTGGCGCTGGTGGAGCGCCTTCCTGTGCGCCTGCGTCGGCGTGATGGTGCTGCTGGGCGCCGTCACCTGGCTGCTGGTGAAGGGCGTCGGCATCTGGGGCGTCGACATGCCGGTGGCCTGGGGTTTCGCGATCTCGAACTTCGTCTGGTGGATCGGGATCGGCCACGCCGGCACCTTCATCTCCGCCGTCCTGCTCCTGCTGCGCCAGCGCTGGCGCACCTCGATCAACCGTTTCGCGGAAGCGATGACGCTGTTCGCGGCCAGCATCGCCGGCATCTTCCCGATCCTGCACCTGGGGCGGCCCTGGTTCTTCTACTGGCTGGTGCCCTACCCGAACGTGATGAACGTCTGGCCGCAGTGGCGCAGCCCGCTGGTGTGGGACTTCTTCGCGATCAGCTCCTATCTGTCGGTGTCGCTGATGTTCTGGTACGTGGGCCTGATCCCGGACCTGGGCACGCTGCGCGACCGCGCCGCCGCGCGCGGGCGGCGCGGCGCGCAAGTCGTCTACGGCCTGCTGGCGCTGGGCTGGCGCGGCGAGGCGCGGCACTGGGCGCGCTTCCAGAACGCCTACCTCTTGATGGCGGGCCTGGCCACGCCGCTGGTGGTGTCGGTGCACACCATCGTCTCGCTCGATTTCGCGGTCGGCAATACGCCGGGCTACCACTCGACCATCTTCCCGCCGTACTTCGTGGCCGGCGCGCTGTTCTCGGGCTTCGCCATGGTGCTGACGCTGGCGATCCCGCTGCGCGCCGTGTTCGGGCTGCGCGACTTCATCACCGGGCGCCACCTGGCGAATGCGGCCAAGGTGCTGCTGGCCACCAGCTGGCTGGTCGGCTACGGCTACCTCGCCGAGGCCTTCACCGCCTTCTACAGCGGCGACGAGTACGAGATCTACATGACCGTGAACCGCTGGACCGGACCGTACGCGCCGATCTACTGGAGCATGCTGGCGCTGAACATCGCGCTGCCGCAGCTGCTGTGGTGGCGCCGCGTGCGCGCCAGCACCTGGGCGCTGTTCGGCCTCAGCCTCGCGATCAATGCCGGCATGTGGATGGAGCGCTTCCTGATCGTGGTGTCCTCGCTGCACCGCGACTATTTGCCATCCGCCTGGGGCATGTACTACCCGACCGTCTGGGACTGGCTCACGCTGTTCGGTTCCGTGGCGCTGTTCGTCTGGCTGTTCCTGCTGTTCGTGCGCTTCCTGCCCCTGATCTCGATGGCGGAGATGCGCGAGATGGTGCACGACAGCGCGGAGGGCAAGGCATGAAGCCCGGGATGTATGGCCTGCTGGCCGAATTCGCGAGTCCCGAAGCCTTGTGCGCGGCGGCGCGCCACGTGCGCGCGCACGGCTACACCAGTGTCGAAGCCTACTCGCCGTTCTCCATCGACGGCCTGGACGAGATACTGGGCGATAACCGCGACCGCACGGCGCCGGCGGCGCTGGTCGGTGGCGTGATCGGCGGCGCCGCGACCTATTTCCTGCAGTGGTATGCGGCGGTGGTCGACTACCCGATCAACGTCGGCGGACGGCCGCTGCACAGCTGGCCCGCCTTCATTCCCGCCACCTTCGAGATCACCATCCTGGGCGCGGCGCTGGCGGCGGTCTTGACGATGCTGGTGCAGAACGGCTTGCCCCGGCTTTACCACCCGCTGTTCGAAGTCGAGGAATTCGAACTGGCCAGCCGCAACCGCTTCTTCCTGTGCCTGCCGGCGCGCGACCCGGTGTTCGCCCCCGGTCCGGCGCGCGCGCTGCTGGAAGACTTGCAGCCCATGCTGCTGCGCGAGGTGCCGGCATGAAGCAGTTATATATAGTGTGGCTGCTGGCGGCGGGCCTGCTGGCCGGCTGCGAAGGCGCCAAGCAGGACATGTACGACCAGCCGCGTTATAAAACCTACGGCGGCGCCAGCCTGTGGGAAGACGGCGCCGCCACGCGCGCGCCGGTGCCCGGCACCCAGCCGCGCGCGCGCGGCGCCTTCGCCGACAGCAGCGGCGGGCGCCAGGGCGCCGGCGCGGTCCAGCGCGACCTCGCGGCCGAGAACGCCCAGGCGAACCCGTATCCGGTCGACCTGCGCCTGCTCGAGCGCGGGCGCGAGCGCTACATGATCTACTGCCTGCCTTGCCACAGCCCGGTGGGTGACGGCGACGGCCTGGTGGTGCGGCGCGGCTTTCCGGCGCCGCCCACCTTCCACCAGGAGCGCCTGCGCGACGCGCCCGACCGCCACATCTACGAGGTCATCACGCGCGGCTATGGCGTGATGGTGCCCTACGCGGACCGGGTCGAGCCGGCCGACCGCTGGGCCATCGTCGCCTTCATCCGCGCGCTGCAACTGAGCCAGCACGTGGACGCCGGCCGGCTGGCACCAGGCCAGCGCGCGCGCCTGGATGCGCAGGCCTCCACGGCGGGAGCGGCGCCATGAACCGCATCGCGGGCCGCGCACCGTCCTTGCCGGCGCCCTGGGCCGCGCTCCTGCTGGCGCTCGGCTTCGGGCTGCTGGCCTGGCTCGGCTGGCGCATCGACCCGCGCGCGCTGCTGGCGGCTTGGCTGGCGGCGTGGTGGTTCGTCACCGGCGCGCTGCTGGGCGGCCTGGCCAACGTCTGGCTGCACCAGCTCACCGGCGGCGCGTGGGGCGAGACCATCCGCGCACCGCTGCTGCGCGCCGCGCGCTGGCTGCCGCTGGCCTGCCTGCTGTTCCTGCCGGTGCTGGCGGGGATGCCGCTGCTGTACCCCTGGGCCGGCGGCCACGTCGAGCATGCCACCGCCTTCCGGCGCTGGTGGCTGGCGCCCGAAACCTTCGTGGTGCGCAGCCTGGCCTACCTGCTGCTCTGGAGCCTGCTGGCCTGGATCGAGATCCGCGCCACGCGCCGCTCGGCGGGGCGCGCGGCCGCCTGCCTGCTGGTCTACGGCTTCACGGTCGGGCTGGCATCAAGCGACTGGATCATGTCGCTGCAGCCGGCCTGGTATTCGAGCGTGTTCGGCTGGCTGCTGGGTGCCGGCCAGATGCTGAGCGGGCTGGCGCTGGCCATCCTGCTGGTCGATCGCCATGCCGCGCGCGCGCGCCTGCCCGACCTGGGCAACCTGCTGCTGATGTACGTGCTGGTCTGGGCCTACCTGGCCTACGTCCAGTTCCTGATCATCTGGGCGGCCGACCTGCCGCGCGAGATCGCCTGGTACCTGCGCCGCGGCGCGCCCGGCTGGCAGGCGGTGGCCTGGACCCTGTTCGCGCTGCACGGCGCCGCGCCGGTGGCGATCCTGCTGTCGCGCCACGCCAAGCGCGCCCCGCGCATGCTGGGCGCGCTGGCGGCGCTGCTGCTGGCGGCCCACCTGGTCGACTGCTGGTGGCTGGTGCTGCCCTCGGTCGAAGGGCTCTCGGTCCACGTGTTCTGGCTTGCACCGGCGGCGGCGCTGGGCATGTGCCTGCTGGGCCGGCGCCTGCTGGCGAGGGGAGAGGAGGGCCATCATGGCTGACTACGGCGAAGACGACGTCCATACCCGCGCCATCCGCCGCGGCGCGCTGGCTATCCTGGCGACCATCGTGTTCGCGCTGACCGGCGCCTGGTTCCTGCTGCGCGCGCTGGGGCCGTCCGCCAACACGGAGCGGCCCCCGGCGATTCCCGCGCCGCGCCTGCAGTCCGCGCCGCAGCAGGAGCGCGGCGCCTATTTCGCCGAAAAGGAGGCGCGCCTGGCCAGTTGGGGTTGGGTCGACCGCAAGGCCGGCATCGCCCACATGCCGATCGAGGACGCCATGCGGCTGATGGCGGCGCGGCACCAGGACGACAAGGAGAAAGCGCGATGAGGGCCGCGATCCGGCGCCTGCTGCTGTTGCCATGCCTGCTGGCCTGGCACGCGGCCGGCGCCCAGGCGCTGCAACTGCCGCCCCAGCCCGACGCCCGCTTCGCCCCGGCGCTCGGCACCCGCCTGCCGCCCGAGCTGGTGCTGCGCGACGAAGCCGGCGCGCCCATCCGCCTGGGCAGCCTGTTCGGCGCCGCGCCGCTGGTGCTGGTGCCGGGCTACTACACCTGTCCCAACCTGTGCGGCACGCTGTTCCAGGGCGTGCTGCAGGCGCTGGCCTTGAGCGGCCTGCCGGCCGCAAGCTACCGCCTGGTCGGCTTCTCGATCGACCCGCGCGACGATGCCGCCGCCGCCGCAAGCAAGCGTGCCGCCTACGCCGCGCTGCTCCCGGGCGGCACGGCCGACCTGCGCATGCTGACCGGCGCGGCGCCGGCGCTGGCCCGGCTCGAAGGCGCCCTCGGCTACCGCGCCGTGCCGGATGCCGTCACAGGGGAGCTCGCGCACGCGGCCGGCTTCGTGGTGGCCGATGCTCAAGGCCGCATCGCCGCCTTCTTCCCCGGCGTGCGCTTCGATCCGGCCGACGTGCGCGACGCCGTGCGCGCCGCCCACGCCGGCAAGGTTGCTCCCACGCAACCGGGCCTGGTGGAGCGCATCGCCCTGCTGTGCACCCATTACGACCCGTCCGCCGGCCGCCATTCCGGCGCCGCGATGGCCGCCGTGCGCGCCGGCGCGCTGCTGGCCGCGCTGGGGCTGGGCGGCTGGCTCTGGGCCCGCCGGCGCCGCCATCATCGCCGGGAGAGGCCGTCATGAGTCCGGATTTCCACCTGCTGCCGCAGGACGCCGCGGTCTCCGCCACGCGCCTGGACAGCCTGGCCCTGTGCCTGCTGCTGGCCACCGGCATCGTGGCGCTCGTCCTGCTGGCGATGATGATCGGCTTCGCGATCCGCTACCGCGCCGGCTCGAACGCGGACCGCAGCGGCGCCCGCTCGCAGGGCCGCAGGCTGGAGATCGCCTGGACCGTGATCCCGCTGCTGATCTTCTTCGGCCTGTATGCCTGGGGCGCGGTCGACTACATCGCCCTGTACCGCCCGGACCCGGCCGCCACGCCCATCTTCGTGGTCGCCAAGCAGTGGATGTGGACCGCCGAGCACAGGAACGGCCGGCGCGAGATCGGCCAGCTGCACCTGCCGCTGGGGCGCCCGGTGCGCATGGTGATGACCTCGCAGGATGCGATCCACAGCTTCTTCGTGCCGGCCTTCCGCATCAAGCAGGACGTGGTCCCGGGGCGCTACACCTCGATCGCCTTCACGCCCAGCCGCGCCGGCGAATACCAGCTGTTCTGCGCCGAGTACTGCGGCACCGACCACGCGGTAATGACGGGCAAGGTGGTCGTCATGCCGCCGGCGGAATTCGGGCGCTGGCTGGCCGAGGGGCCGCGCCAGCCGGGCATGGCGGCGCGCGGCTTCGAACTGTACCGGCGCTACGGCTGCAGCGGCTGCCACGACGCCGGGTCCAGCGTGCACGCGCCCAGCCTCGAGCGCCTGCTGGGACGGCGCGTGCACCTGCAGGACGGACGCGAACTCACGGCCGACGAAGCCTACCTGCGCGATTCGATCCTGGAGCCGCGCAAGGACGTCGTGGCCGGCTACGCGCCCATCATGCCCTCGTTCGCGGGCCAGGTCGGCGAGGAGGATCTATTGGCCATCATCGAATACATCAGGGAGACCGGACATGACGAGCGCGCAGAGCGACCTTGAGCTGCTGGAAGAGGACACGAGCGCAGCAAGCAGCTACCTGGCCGAGGGCTACAGCCTGCGTTCCTGGCTGTTCACGCGCGACCACAAGCGCATCGCGCTGCTGTACGCGGTCTCGATCACGCTGTTCTTCGCGCTAGGCGGGGTGGCGGCGGCGCTGATCCGGCTGGAACTGGCCACGCCCCAGGGCGACCTGGTCACCGCCGACACCTACAACAAGCTGTTCACGGCCCACGGCGTGATCATGGTCTGGCTGTTCCTGATTCCGTCGATCCCCTCGGTGCTCGGCAACTTCCTGATGCCGCTGATGATCGGCGCGCGCGACCTGGCCTTCCCGCGCCTGAACCTGGCCAGCTGGTATCTGTACATGGCGGGCGGTGCCCTGGTGCTGTGGGCGCTGCTGGCCGGCGGCGTCGACACCGGCTGGACCTTCTACACCCCGTTCTCGACGATGTTCTCGAATTCGCACGTCACCCTGGCCCTGCTCGGGGTGCTGGTGACGGGGTTCTCGTCGATCCTGACCGGCCTGAATTTCATCGTCACCGTGCACACCATGCGCGCACCCGGCATGGGCTGGTTCCGGCTGCCGCTGTTCGTCTGGGCCAACTACGCGACCTCCATCATCCTGGTGCTGGCCACCCCGGTGCTGGCCATGACCCTGGTGCTGGTCGCGGTCGAGCGCCTGTTCCAGGTCGGGATCTTCGACCCGGCGCTGGGCGGCGACCCGCTGCTGTTCCAGCACCTGTTCTGGTTCTATTCGCACCCGGCGGTCTACATCATGGTGCTGCCGGCGATGGGCGTGGCCAGCGAGATCATCCCCTGCTTCGCGCGCCGCCCGGTGTTCGGCTACCGCTTCATGGCCTACGCCATCCTGGCCATCGCCGTGATCGGCTTCCTGGTGTGGGGCCACCACATGTTCGTCAGCGGCCAATCGGTGTATGCGGGCATGGTGTTCTCGCTGCTGTCCTTCATGGTCGCGGTGCCGTCGGCGATCAAGGTGTTCAACTGGACCGCGACGCTGTACAAAGGCCGCATCACCTTCCCGGCGCCGATGCTGTACGCGCTCGGCTTCGTCGGCCTGTTCACGATCGGCGGGCTGACCGGCTTGTTCCTGGCGGCGCTGGCGCTGGACGTGCACCTGTCCGACACCTATTTCGTGGTCGCCCACTTCCACTACATCATGGTCGGCGGTTCGGTGATGGCCTACCTGGGCGGGATCCACTTCTGGTGGCCGAAGGTCACGGGCCGCCTGTATTCGGAAGCCTGGGGCAGGGTGGCGGCGCTGGTGATCTTTGCCGGTTTCAATCTGACCTTCTTCCCGCAATACCTGCTGGGCTATGCCGGCATGCCGCGCCGCTACCACAGCTACCCGGAAGAGTTCCAGCTGCTGCACGTGCTGTCCTCGGCCGGCGCGGTCCTGCTGGCGGTCGGCTACCTGATGCCGCTCGGCTACCTGGCCTGGTCGTTGCGCTATGGCCGCCGGGCGCCGCCGAATCCTTGGCAGGCCACCGGCCTCGAATGGCAGACCGCCTCGCCGCCGCCGGTGCACAACTTCGCCCAGCCGCCGGTGGTGGTGCGCGGTCCCTACGCCTACACGGCCGACACGCCATGAGCCCGAGCGGCCCGCTGCACCCGGACACGCCCACCAGCCCGATCGGCACCCCGGGCAAGGGCCATCACGCCGAGCAGTTCGGCAGCCGCGAGCAGCAGGTATTCGCCCGCAGCTTCGGCATGTGGGTGTTCATCGCCAGCGAATTCCTGTTCTTCGGGCCGCTGCTGTTCGCCTATTTCTACCTGCGCCTGCATTTTCCGGAAGCCTGCGCCGCCGCCAGCCGCCATACCGATTTCCTGGCCGGCACCGTGAACACGGCGGTGCTGCTCACCAGCAGCCTGCTGGCGGCGCTGGCCGGCCACGCTGCCGAGGCTGAAGGCGCTGGTGCGCGCCGGCGCGCGGCCCGGCTGCTGGTCGCGACCGCCGCGCTGGGCCTGGTCTTCCTGGCGCTGAAAGGCTATGAATACCACGGCGAATTCGCCGAACACCTTTTCCCCGGCGCCGGCTTCCGGCCCGAGGGCGTGCTGGATGATCGCCTGCGCGGCGGCATGGAACTGTTCTTCCTGCTGTATTTCCTGATGACGGGGCTGCACGCGCTGCACCTGAGCGTGGGCATCGGCGCCTGCCTGTGGCTGGCGGCCGGCCTGCGCCATCCGCCGGAAGGCGGCGCCGACCCGGGGCCGGACAAGGAAGCGGTGGAACTGGCCGGGCTGTACTGGCACTTCGTGGACGTGGTCTGGGTGTTCCTGTATCCGCTCTTGTACCTGGTCGGTCGGGCGGGCGCCTAGCATGGAGCGCGCGATCCGTCCCCTGATCCTCACCTGGCTGGCCCTGCTGGTCCTGCTGGCGCTCACCGCCGGCGCCGCCTGGCTGCGCCTGGGCTGGATCAATACCGCCATCGGCCTGGCCGTCGCCCTCGTCAAGGCGCTGCTGGTGGCGCTGGTCTTCATGCGCCTGCGCCGCGCCCACGGCCTGCTGCGCCTGGCCGCCCTCGCGGGCGTCGTCACGCTGGCGCTGTTGTTCATCCTGTCCGGCACCGACTACGCCACCCGCACCGATGTGCCGGCGCCGTTCCAGCAACCGTCGACGGTCATGCCGCGCCTGGGCGAGGGCCACGGCCCGTGAGCGCCGGCGCGGCGGGCCTCAGCCCGGGGTGCGCAGCTTCCGGATGCCTTCGCGCACCTTGGCGCGGAACCTGGCCAGCCAGGAGCGCACCCGGTTGGCGTCGGCCGCATGCGAGTACCTCCCCTGGGAGTCGAGGAAGACCATGACGGTGGGCCGCTTCCTGACGATCGCATACAGCACCATGCAGCGCCCGGCTTCCGAGATGTAGCCGGTCTTTTGCAGGCGGATGCGCCAGCTGCTGCTGGCGGTCAGGCGGTTGGTGTTGTGGTAGGCCGTGAGCGACTTGCCCTGGCGGATGGTGAAGCCGTGGTCGGTCGAGTAGCGCCGGATCACCGGGTTCTGTTCGGCGGCGATCACCAGCCGCGCCAGGTCGCTGGGCGTGGAGACGTTCCGGCTGTTCAGGCCAGTCGGCTCGACGTAGCGGGTATGCTTCATGCCGAGCGCGCGCGCCTTCGCGTTCATCGCCTTGACGAACTTGCGGGTGCCGCCCGGGTAATGGCGGCCCAGTGCGGAAGCCGCGCGGTTTTCCGAACTCATCAGGGCCAGGTGCAGCATGTCGGTGCGCGACAGGCGGGTGCCCACCTGCAGGCGCGAGGACGAGTACTTGAGCCGGTCGACGTCGGCGCTGGTTACCGTCAGCATTTCCTTCATGTCCTGGCGCGCGCCCAGCACGACCATGGCCGTCATCAGCTTGGTCAGCGAGGCGATCGGCAACACCGCCTGCGGATTCTTTTCGTACAGGACCGCCCGCGACTGCGCGTCGAGAATGATGACGGCGCTCGACCTGAGCGCGGCCAGCTGGGCTTCGCGCGGCGCGTGGGCCGGGGCGGCATGAGCGGGGAGGAGGCTGGCGCACAGGCAGGCCAGGAGCAGGAGGCAGGACAGCAGAGGGGAAAGCAAAAAGCGCATGCATGAATACGGCTGGGTCGGACCGGCTGTCCGCGACCTCTGCAATGGTAGGACGTGACACTTAGCAAAAGCTTAGCGTGTGGAAATTGTGCGGTGGGAAAAGCGCAAGGGCTGTAGCCCGCGCATGGTGGGCAGGAGGGAAAACCCGTCGGGCGGCAGGCCGGGCGCGTGGCCGGCCTGCCCCAGCCCGGTCAGGTCTTGTCGCCCGGCAGGATGCTGCTGAGGACCTGGCGCGCGACGCCGGCCAGCATCGAACCTTCCTTCGGATCGCCCTTGACGATGGTGCTCATGAAGGACTTGGCCTGTTCCAGCGAGATGTGCGAAGGCAGCGGCGGCACCTCGGGGTCGGTCTTGAACTCGATCAGCACCGGGCGGTCGGATTTGAAGGCCGTGGCCCAGGCTTCGGCCACTTCGTCGGCCGAATCGCAATAAATGCCTTTGAGACCGATCAACTCCGCAAAGCGGTGGTAGGGTACGTCCGGGATCTGCTGAGTCGCCTCGAACTTCGGATCGCCTTCCATCACCCGCTGTTCCCAGGTCACCTGGTTCAAGTCCTGGTTGTTGAACACGCAGACGATCCAGTGCGGGTTGCCCCATTCGCGCCAGTACTTGGCCACCGTGATCAGCTCGGCCATGTTATTCATCTGCATGGCGCCGTCGCCGACCAGGGCGATGACGGGGCGGTCCGGATGGGCGAACTTGGCGGCGATGGCGTAGGGGACCGCCGCGCCCATCGAGGCCAGGCCGCCGGACAGCGAATACATCTGGCCGCGCTGCACGCGCAGGTCGCGCGCGAACCAGTTGGCGCAGGATCCGGAATCGCTGGTGACGATGGCGTCGCGCGGCAGCTGCGGCGACAATTCCCAGGCCACGCGCTGCGGATTGACCGGATTCGCCTTTGCCATCGCGCGGTTTTCCAGCAGCTTCCAGGAGTCGCGGACTTCGCCCTCGATCTTCTGGCGCCAGCTGGTATCGAGCTTTTCCTGCAGCAGCGGCAGCAGCAGGCGCAGGGTTTCCGCGCTGTCCCCGTGCAAATTGACCTCGGCCGGGTAGCGCAGGCTCAGCATGGTCGGGTCGATGTCGATCTGGACCGCGCGCGCCTTGCCCTCGGCCGGCAGGAATTCCGCATACGGGAAGCCGGTGCCGATCATCAGCAGGGTGTCGCAATGGCTCATCAGCTCCCAGCTGGCCTTGGTGCCGAGGATGCCGATCGAGCCCGTCACCCAGGGCAGGTGGTCGGGCAGGGCGGCCTTGCCCAGCAGGGCCTTGGCGGCGCAGGCGCCCAGCCGGTCGGCCACCCGGATGATCTCGTCGGTGGCCCCCAGGCCGCCGGCGCCGACCAGGATCGCGACCTTGCTGCCGGCGTTCAGGACGTCGGCGGCGCGCTGCAGGTCGGCCTCGAAAGGCACCACGCGTGGCTTGCTGTAGCCGACCCCGGAAAACACCGAGCCGTGCTTGCGCGGCGGGTCTTCCCACGGCAGGTCCTGCAGGTCGTTCGGCAGCACCAGCACGCTGACGCCGTTGCGGCCCAGGGCGGTGCGCATCGCGCGGTCCAGCATGTGGCGCACCTGCACCGGCACCGCGGCCTCGTGCACGTAGTCGGCCACGTCCTCGAACATGCGTTCCAGGTTGACTTCCTGCTGGTAGTGGGCGCCGCGCGCGCTGCGCGCCGCCTGGCCGCAGATCGCCAGGACCGGCACGTGGTCCAGCTTGGCGTCGTACAGGCCGGTGACGAGGTGGGCCGCGCCGGGACCGCCGGTGGACAGGCACACGCCCGGCTCGCCGGTGAACTTGGCATGGGCCGCGGCCATGAAGGCCGCCATTTCCTCGTGCCGCACCTGGACGAAGCGGATCTTGCCGCCGAACCGGTTGAGGGCGCCCAGCACGCCGTTGATGCCGTCGCCGGGATAGCCGAAGATCGTACGTACGCCCCAGTCGTAAAGACGTTCGACGAAGAAGTCACCTACCGTTTTGCTCATGGTTTGCCTCGTTGTCCGCATGCGTGTCGATGTTTCAAGCTTAGCACCGGCGTGTGCTCATGCGCAGCACGCTAGCCTTGCAGCAATGCCCACCCTCAACAAGATGTCAGGTGTCATTTCCTGCGCGCCGGCAGAGAATGTGCCTGTCTGCCGAGGAGATCCCCATGCTCGATGCAATCGTCATCGGCGCCGGCCACAACGGCCTGGTCTGCGCCTGGTACCTGGCCCGCGCCGGCCTCAGGGTGACCGTGCTGGAGCGGCGCGAGGTGGTCGGCGGCGCCGCCGTCACTGAAACCTTTTACCCGGGCTTTCGCAACTCGGTGGCGGCCTATACGGTGTCGCTGCTGAACCCGAAGGTGATCCGCGACATGGACCTGGCCGGGCACGGCCTGCGCATCGTCGAGCGGCCGCTGGCCAATTTCCTGCCGCTCGACGACGGGCGCTACCTGAAGGTCGGCACCGGCCGCACTGCGCTAGAGGTGGCCAAGTTCTCGCCGCGCGACGCCGCCAGGCTCGACGACTACGCCGCCCATCTGGACGCGGCCGCCGACCTGCTGCGCGAGCTGGTGCTGCAGACCCCGCCCAACCGCGCCGAGGGCGGCTGGCTCGCCATGCTGCCCGAACTGCTCAAGGCGGGCCGGCTCGGCAACCGGGTGCGCAAGCTGTCGCTGGACGGCCAGCGCGACTTGCTCGACCTGTTCACCAAGTCGGCCGGCGAGCTGCTGGACGGCTGGTTCGAGAGCGACCCGATCAAGGCCGCCTACGGCTTCGACAGCGTGGTCGGCAACTATGCCAGCCCCTACGCGCCGGGCTCGGCCTACGTGCTGCTGCACCACGTGTTCGGCGAGGTGAATGGAAAAAAGGGCGCCTGGGGCCATGCCATCGGCGGCATGGGCGCCATCACGGGGGCGATGGCGCAGGCGGCGCGGGCGCGCGGGGTGGAGATCCGCACCGGCTGCGCGGTGCGCGAGGTGCTGCTGGCGCGGGGGCGTGCCAGCGGCGTCGTCACCGATACGGGCGAGCGGATCGAGGCGCGCGCCGTCGTGTCCAACCTGAACCCGCGCCTGCTGTACACGTCGCTGGTCGATCCCCCCGCGCTGCCGGCGGATTTCCTGCGCCGCATGCGCGCCTGGCGCTGCGGCTCCGGCACCTTCCGCATGAACGTGGCCCTGTCCGAGCTGCCGGATTTCACCTGCCTGCCCGGCCGGAGCGCGGCCGAGCACCACGGCAGCGGCATCATCATGGCGCCCAGCCTGCGCTACATGGAACGCGCCTACCACGACGCCCGCGCGTTCGGCTGGGCGCGCGAACCGATCGTCGAAATGCTGATCCCGTCCACGCTGGATTCGACGCTGGCGCCGCCGGGCCAGCATGTGGCCAGCCTGTTCTGCCAGCACGTGGCCCCCGAGCTGCCCGATGGCGCCAGCTGGGACGACCACCGCGATGCCGTCGCCGACCTGGTGATCGCCACGGTCGACCGCTACGCGCCGAATTTCAGGCAATCGGTACTGGGGCGCCAGGTCCTCAGTCCGCTGGACCTGGAACGCAGCTTCGGCCTGGTCGGCGGCGACATTTTCCATGGCGCGCTCGGACTCGACCAATTGTTCTCGGCGCGTCCGATGCTGGGCCACGCCGACTACCGCGGCCCGCTGGCCGGGCTCTACACCTGCGGCTCGGGGACCCATCCGGGCGGCGGCGTGACCGGGGCGCCGGGGCACAATGCGGCGCGCGAGATCCTGCGCGACCTGGGGCGGCGGCGCTAGTCGTCAATGCGCGATCAGCAAGGGCACCGGCGCCCGCGCCAGCAACTCGCGGGTGGCCCCGCCCAGCACCCATTCGCGGTAGCGGCTGTGGCCATACGCCCCGCTCACCATCAGCCCGGCCCTCACGTCCTGCGCCAGCCTGACCAGCGTACGGCCGGCGGTGACGGCGCCGCGCTCGACCACCACCTCGACCTTGACCCCGTGCCGCGCCAGCCACAGCGCCATGTCGGCGCCGGGCTCGTCGCCGTGCAGCTCGCTCAATCGGTCCGGATCGACCAGCGCCAGCTTCACGCTGTCCGCGCGCAGCAGCAGCGGCAGCGCGGCGTTCAGGGCCCGCATCGCCTGCACGCTGCCGTCCCAGCCGGCCACCACGGTGCCGGGGATGGGCGCGCCGTCGTAGGACGCGGGCACGACCAGCACCGGGCGCGCGCCGTGCAGGGCCAGGTGCTCGGGCAGGCGCCGCACGCGGGCCGGCTGGTCCGGGGCATCGTCCTGGTCCTGGCTCAGCACGACCAGGTCGGCATAGCGCGCCTGCAGCAGCAGGGCGTAGGCGGGCACGTCTTCGATCAGGCGCGCTTCGCTCGAGGCCACGCCCAGGCGCTGCGCCTGTTCCCGGAACAGGTCGAGGTGACTGGCGGCGGTGGCGCGCAGGGCCTCGAAGCCGGCGGGCGAGACCGGGGCCGCCATCGAACCGCTCAGCAGCGCCAGGTCGAGCCAGGAAAAGCCGGTGGCGGCGCCGCCGACCAGGTGGGCATCGTCGGCGGCCGCGAGGGGGGCGCAGGCGCGCATGCGGCTTTCCTGCTGCGCGCTGCCGTCGACGTGGACGAGGATGGTCTTGTAGGCCATGGGGTCACTCCGGTATGCCGCCATCCGGATTTGACCATGGCGGCGGCGCGAAGTGCCGCCTGGCGTGGCTCAGTGCGCCGCGGCGTCCGCCTCCGGGCTGGCCGGCAGGAACCAGTTCAGCAGCAGGGCGCAGATCCCGCCGGTCGCCACGCCGGACTCCAGCACATGGCGCAGCGCTTCCGGCATGTGCGCCAGGAACTCCGGCACCTGCGACACGCCCAGCCCCAGGGCCAGCGAGACGGCGATGATCAGCAGCGCGCGCCGGTCCAGCGTCACGCTGGCCAGGATATTGATGCCGGCCGCGGCCACCGCGCCGAACATCACCATCGCGGCGCCGCCCAGCACCGGTTCCGGCACCGCCTGGATCGCGCCGGCTACGCCGGGGAACAGGCCGAGCAGCACCAGGAACAGGGCAATCCACATGCCGACGTGGCGGCTGGCGATGCCGGTCAATTGGATCACGCCATTGTTCTGGGCGAAGATCGAGCTGGGAAAGCTGTTGAAGACGCCGGCCAGCAGCGAGTTGGCGCCGTTGACCAGCACGCCGCCCTTGATGCGGCGCATCCAGACCGGCCCTTCGACCGGTTCGCGCGAGACCTTGCTGGTGGCCGTCACGTCGCCGATCGCTTCCAGCGAGGTCACCAGGTAGATCACCACCAGCGGAATGAACAGCGACCAGGAAAAGGACAGGCCGAAATGCAGCGGCACCGGCACCTGGAACACGGGCGCTTCGTGCATGCCGGTGAAGTCCAGCCGGCCCAGCCAGCCGGCCAGCGCGTAGCCGGCGGCCAGCGCGATCACGATGGCGGCGCTGCGCAGCCACACGATGCGGATGCGGTTCAGGGCCACGATGATCGCCAGCACCACGCCCGAGAGCAGCAGGTTCTCGCCATTCGCGAAGCTGCCCTTGGACATTGCGCCGTAGCCGCCACCCATGCTGATCAAACCGACTTTGATCAGGGTCAGGCCGATCATCAGCACCACGATGCCGGTGACCAGCGGCGTGATCATGCGCTTCACGAAAGGCAGGATGCGCGAGACCGCCATCTCGATGAAGGAGCCCGCCACCACCACACCGAAGATCGCCGCCATTACGCCCTGGACCGGCACGCCTTCCTTGAGCATCAGCGTGCCGCCGGCGATCAGGGGGCCGACGAAATTGAAGCTGGTACCTTGCACGATGAGGAGGCCGGCGCCGAAGGGGCCGAAGCGGCGGCACTGGACGAAGGTGGCGATGCCCGAGACCACCAGCGACATCGAGACCACCAGGTTGGTATCGCGCGCCGGCACGCCCAGGGCCTGGCAGATCAACAGTCCAGGGGTGACGATGGGGACAATGATCGCCAGCAGATGCTGCAAGGCGGCGAGCATGCCGACCAGGGCGCGCGGGCGGTCTTCCAGGCCGAATACGAGTTCCGGGACCTGGCTTGCGGTGGACGGCGTGGGATGTGTGCTCATGGCGGAGGGGCAAAAGACCGATTTTACAGTGGGTCTGGCGCGTGCGATCTTTTTCGAAGGATTTTACGAGCGCGCCATTGCCGTACGAGGTGTGGCGCACGCTTGCAGCGCAAGCCTGCTGCGCGGTTCCGGATGTTCTAGAATGGATCGCCTGCGACGCAGTCATGGAGACCCACGCATGAACCTGCTCGATGCCATCGATACCCCCGCGGACCTGCGCCGGCTGCCGCGCGCGCAGCTCGCACCGCTCGCGCAGGAACTGCGCGCCTTCCTGCTCGAATCCGTCGCCCGCACCGGCGGCCACCTGGCCTCGAACCTGGGCAGCGTCGAGCTCACCATCGCGCTGCACTACGTGTTCGATACGCCGCAAGACCGCATCGTCTGGGACGTCGGCCACCAGTGCTATGGCCACAAGGTCCTGACCGGGCGCCGCCGCCAGATGCACACGCTGCGCCAGGCCGGCGGCCTGTCCGGCTTTCCGCGCCGCGCCGAGAGTCCCTTCGACGCCTTCGGCACCGCCCACTCCTCCACCTCGATCTCGGCCGCGCTCGGGATGGCCGAGGCGGCGCGATTGCTCGGCCACGAGCGCCATGCGGTGGCGGTCTGCGGCGATGGCGCCATGAGCGCCGGCATGGCCTGGGAGGCCATGAACAACGCCGCCACGCGCCACGGCCTGCGCCTGCTGGTGGTCCTGAACGACAACGGCATGTCGATCTCGCCGTCGGTGGGCGCCTTGCAGCGCCATTGCGGCGCGCTGCGTTCCGGCACGGCCGCCGGCGCCAGCCTGTTCGCGCAGCTCGGCTTCGATTACCACGGCCCGGTCGACGGCCACGACCTCGAGGCGCTGCTGCCGGCGCTTGCCGCGATGAAGGCGCGGCGCGGCCCGCAGCTGCTGCACGTGGTGACGCGCAAGGGCCAGGGTTACGCGCGCGCCGAACAGGATCCCGTCCTCTACCACGGCACCGGCAGGTTCGTTCCGGCGCGCGGCCTGCAGCCACCTGCATCTGCGCATGCGAAACCGGGCATGGCCTACACCGAGGTCTTCGGCGACTGGCTGTGCGACATGGCGGCCAGCGACCCGCGCCTGGTCGGGATCACGCCGGCGATGCGCGAAGGCTCGGGCCTGGTGCGCTTCCAGCAACGGTTCCCGGAGCGCTACTTCGACGTCGGCATCGCCGAGCAGCACGCGGTCACGTTTGCCGCCATCACGGCGCCGCAGCCGTCCAGTTCCTTCCACATGGCCATGCGCATCCTGCCCGCGCGGCAGCGCGCCGCCATGTTCGACATCTACGCCTTCTGCCGCGCGGTCGACGACATCGTCGACGGCCAGGCCCCGCCACCCGCCAAGCGCGCCGCCCTGGCACGCTGGCACGCCGACGTCGACGCCTGCTACCTCGGCATCGCGCCGCCGCCGCTGCGCACGCTGGCGCGCCACATCGCCGGCTTCGGCCTGGCCTGCGCCGACTTCCACGCGGTCATCGACGGCATGCTGATGGATGCCCAGGACCGCCCGCTGTGCGCGCCGCCGGCCGCCACGCTCGATTTGTACTGCGACCGCGTCGCCTGCGCCGTCGGCCGGCTGTCGGTGCGCGTGTTCGGGCTGCCGCAGGAAGACGGGGTGCTGCTGGCCCACCACCTGGGGCGGGCGCTGCAGCTCACCAACATCCTGCGCGACATCGACGAGGATGCCGCCGTCAAGCGCGGCTACCTGCCGCGCGAGCACCTGGCGGCTGCCGGCATCGACGACGCGACCTGCGCCGCCGGCGCCGCCGCCATCGCCGCGCACCCCGGCCTGCCCGCGGCCTGCGCCGCGGTCGCGGCCCAGGCCCTGCGCCACTACGATGCCGCCCTGCTGGTCCTGCAGCGCCACCGCGGGCCCGCCGGCCGCGCGCCGCGCCTGATGGGCGCGACCTACCGCGCGCTGCTGGAGCGCCTGGCGGCGCGCGGCTGGCAGCAACCGCGCGTGCCGGTCAGGCTCGGCACTTTCACGCGTCTCGGCATCCTGCTGCGCCACACGATGGGGTAGGCCGCCATGCGCGATACCGGATTCTCCGCGGCGCTGCGCGCCGCCAGGGCCCACCGCAGCGGCCTCGATGCCGCCATCGAGGCTGCACTGGACGCGCTGCTGGCCGAGCAGCGGCCGGACGGCCACTGGGTCTACGAACTCGAAGCCGACGCCACCATCCCCGCCGAATACGTGCTGCTGGTGCACTACCTGGGGGAGACGCCGGATGCGCCGCTCGAAGCCAAGATCGGGCGCTACCTGCGCCGCATCCAGGGCGCGCACGGCGGCTGGCCGCTGTTCCATGGCGGCGCCTACGACCCCAGCGCCAGCGTGAAAGCCTATTTCGCGCTGAAGATGATCGGCGATGCGCCCGATGCGCCGCACATGGCGCGCGCCCGCGCCGCCATCCTGGCCCACGGCGGCGCCGAACGCAGCAACGTCTTCACGCGCATGCTGCTGGCGCTGTACGGCATCGTGCCCTGGGATGCCGTGCCGGTGATGCCGGTCGAGATCGCGCTGCTGCCCGGCTGGTTCCCGTTCCACCTGTCCAAGGTCTCGTACTGGACCCGCACCGTGGTGGTGCCGCTGCTGGTGCTGGGCGCGCTCAAGCCGCGCGCACGCAATCCGCTGGCGGTGCGCATCGACGAGCTGTTCCTGGACGACCCGGCGCGCCTGGGCCTGGCGCCGCGCGCGCCGCACCAGCGGCGCCTGTGGTTCGCCTTTTTTCGCGCGATCGAGGCCCAGTTGCGCCGCCTGGAAGCGCGCGTGCCGCTGCGCCTGCGGCGCCAGGCGATCGAGCGCGCCAGCGCCTTCGTGCGCGCGCGCCTGAACGGCGAACACGGGCTGGGCGCGATCTTCCCGGCCATGGTCAACGCGGTGCAGATGCTGGATGCGCTCGGCGCCGCGTCCGACGACCCCGACAGCGCCGCCGCGCGCCGCGCCTTGCGCCGCCTGCTGGTCGATCGCGGCGACGAAGCCTATTGCCAGCCCTGCCTGTCGCCGGTCTGGGACACCGCCCTGATGAGCCACGCGCTGCTGGAAGCCGGCACGCCGCGCGCGCTGGCGGCGGCGCAGCGCGCGCTCGACTGGCTGCAGCCGCTGCAGATCCTCGACACCCGCGGCGACTGGACCGAACGCCGTCCGGCCCTGCGTCCCGGCGGCTGGGCCTTCCAGTACGAGAACGCCCACTATCCGGACGTCGACGACACCGCCGTGGTGGCGATGGCGATGCACCGCGCCGACCTGGCCGCGGGCCGCCGGCGCTACCGCGAGGTGGTCGCGCGCGCCAATGAGTGGGTGCTGGGCATGCAGAGCCGCGAAGGCGGCTGGGGCGCCTTCGACGCCGATAACACCTGGCGCTACCTGAACAACATCCCCTTCGCCGACCACGGCGCGCTGCTCGACCCGCCGACCGCCGACGTGTCGGCGCGCTGCCTGTCGATGCTGGCCCAGCTGGAGCCCTGCGCCTGCGTGCGACGGCGCTCGCCGGCCGGCCGGGCGCTCGGCTGGCTGCTGCGCCACCAGGAAAAGGACGGCAGCTGGTACGGCCGCTGGGGCGTCAACTATATATATGGGACCTGGAGCGTCCTGTGCGCGCTGGGCGCCGCCGGCCTGGGGCGGCATGCGGCGCCGGTCGCGCGCGCGGCCGGCTGGCTGACCGCGGCGCAGAACCGGGACGGCGGTTGGGGCGAGGACGGCAGCAGCTACAAGCTGGACTACCGCGGCTACGAAGCGGCGCCCTCGACCCCGTCGCAGACGGCGTGGGCGCTGCTGGGGCTGATGGCGGCGGGGGCGTGGAGCAGCCCCGCGGCCGGACGCGGCATCGCCTGGCTGCTCGAACGCCAGCGCGGCGACGGCCTGTGGGACGAGCAGCAGCACACGGCGACCGGCTTCGAGCGCGTGTTCTACCTGCGCTACCACGGCTACGCGCGCTATTTCCCGCTGTGGGCGCTGGCGCGCTACCGCACCCTGCGCGCGGGCGGCCTGCTGCGTACCGGCTTCGGCATGTGATGGAGGCCCCTGTCATGGATACCCGCGCATACGGCGCGCCGCTGCTGGCGGCCTGCGGACTGGCCTTCGAGGCGGCGATCGCGGCGGGGCCGGGCGTGGCCGCCGTGTGTGGACCGGGACCGGGGCGCCTGGCCGCCGGCCTCGACGTGTTGCTCGGCAGCGGGCATTCCGGCTTTGCCGGCATCCTCAGCTTCGGCTGCGCCGGCGGCCTCGATCCGGACCTGGCGCCCGGCACGGTCGTGCTGGCGACCGGCGTGCACACGTCCGGCGGCTTCCTGAATGCCGACCCGGCCTGGCTGGAGGCGCTGATGCGCCGCCTGCCGGATGCCGCCGCCGGCGAGCTGCTCGGGCTGGACGCGCCGCTGGCGGCCGCCGCCGACAAGCGCGCGCTGTGGCGCAGCGCCGGCGCCCGCATCGCCGACATGGAGTCGCACGCCGCCGCGCTGGCCGCGCGCCGCCTCGGCTTGCCCTTCGCGGCCTGCCGCGTCGTGCTCGATCCGGCCTGGCGCGATGTGCCGCCGTGCGCGCTGGCCGGGCTGCGCGAGGATGGCGGCGCCGCGTTGGCGCCGCTGCTGCGTGCCTTGAGGGCGCCTCCTGGCCTTGCCAGCCAGTTCGGTCCCCTGTGCGCATTGGCGCGCGATGCCTGGGCCGCGCGCCGGACATTGCGCCGGGTGCGCGCCAGGCTTGGGCCACGGCTGGCGCTCCCGGCATGACGCCTGTCTGCTTCAATGCGTCGGCCGGGGCCCAAGTGCGTTTACATTCAATGTAAAGCCGGTGGGCACGGGGTGCCCACCCTACTTCTCGTAATCCGGCAGCGCCTCCTCCTTTCCCTCGCTGAGCATTGAGCGCCGCCGCTCCAGCCACGCATCCCGCGTGAACAGGTACTTGTCCAGCGCCGCCTGCTCCAGCAGGTTGGTCGCATTCAGGTACTTCGCCCGCGTACTGACGAAGTCCGCCCCCCACATGCTGTTGCGCCAGGCCGGGTCCATGTAGGTGACCGGCGCCGCGTACTGGTCGATCCCGAACCCGGCGGCGTCGCGCAAGGTGCTCGGGCCGAACAGCGGCAGCACCAGGTAGGGCCCGCTCGGCACGCCGTAGTGGCCCAGGGTCAGCCCGAAATCCTGTTCGCGCTTCGGCAAGCCGGCCGGCGTGGCCACGTCGAGCACGCCGAGCAGGCCGAAGCTGGTATTCACGGCGATGCGCATCAGGTCGTTCATGCCATGCTCAAAGCGCAGCTGCAGGAAGTCGTTGGCCATCACGACCACGTCGCCGAAGTTCGAGAACACGTTTTCGACGCCGGTGCGCACGAAGCGCGGCACCACGCGGATGTAGCCGCGCGCGACCGGCTGCGCGATGTTGCGGTCGAGCGCGTCGCTGAAGCGCCAGGTGGCACGGTTCAGCGGTTCGAGCGGGTCGTCCGGATTGCGGTTCGGCCCGGTGGCGCAGCCGCACAGGGACGCCAGCAGCGCGATGGTCGCGGCATGCGCGGGCGCGCGCCGCCTAAGGTGGATGAGGGATGCCATGGCGATCCTCGGCTCAGGGTGGAGGGGTTGGCGCGCGCGGCCTGCCCAGCAGGACCGGCTGGAAGAACACGGCGCCGATCAGGGTGCAGGCCAGCGACAGCACCAGCAGCTTGCCCATGCTGGCGGTGCCGGGATGGTGCGACAGCCACAGGCTGCCGAAGGCGGTGCCGGTGGTGGCGGCGCTCAGGACGATGGCTTGCGTGAGCGGATGCTGCAGCAAGACCTGCTGGCCGGCGCGCCAGGCCATGATGTAGTAGATCTTGAAGGCCACGCCCACGCCCAGCAGCAGCGGCAGGGCGATGATGTTGGCGAAGTTCAGCCGGATCCCGAGCAGCACGCAGGCTTCCAGCGTCACCAGGCTCGAGACCAGCAGCGGCAGCATGGTCAGGAGCACGTCGCCGAAGCGGCGGAAGGTGAGCCACAGGAGCAGGGTGATGGTCACGACCGCCAGCAGCGCCGCTTTCACGAAGGCGTCGACGATCAGGTCGGCCGCGTGGCGCACCGAGATCGGCCCGCCGCCGGCGTCCGGCGCGGCGCGCTGCACGGCGCCCGTGAAACGTTCCAAGGGCGCCTCGCCGCGCGCGTCGCGCTTCGGGCTGACCTCGACCAGCGCGCGGCCGTCGGGGGCGATCCAGTTGCGCCGCAGCGCGGGCGGCAGCGTGCCGATGGTGACTGGCCGCGGCTGGAACGCCAGCGCCAGGGCGTCAAGCGCCAGGCGCAGCGGCGCGGCCAGCGCCCGTTCGGCGCGATCGCGCGCAGCCGCGTCCGCGCGCGCGAGGGCGGCCAGGCCGCGCGCCAGGCGCGCCGCCTGCTCGGCGCCCGGCCCGGGATGATCCAGCGCCGCATTGCGCAGCGCCAGCGCCGCCGCGCGCAGGGCCGCCACGCGCTGGGCATCGGTGCCTGGGGCCAGCGGCGCCTGCGCCAGCACCGGCAGCAGGCTGGCGGCGGCCGTCGCGACCAGGCCGAGCTTGGCGGCCTGGCCGTCCGGCACCAGGCTGGCCGCCGTCATCGCGCCCGCCACCTCGGGCAGGCGGGCGAGCCGCGCGGCCAGCGCCTGGGCTTCCGTGAGCGACCCGGCCAGCACCTGCACGTTGTCCAGGCCGATGTCCATGGTCCCGGCCAGCGCGGCCAGGGCCCGCATCGATTCGCTGCCGGGATTTTTCAGGTGCAGCGGGTCGACGTCGAACTCCAGGCGCCACAGCAGCGGGATCCCTGCCGCCACCAGCGCCAGCATGGCCGCCAGCACGGTCTTGCGGTGGGCCTGCAGCGCGCGGTCGAGCGGCGCCAGCCTCGGGTAACCGGGTGCGTGGAGTCCGCGCGGCGGGTCGAACAGCCGGATCAGGGCCGGCAGCACCGTCAGGCAGGCCGGCAGGGCGACGAAAAGGATGCCCACGCCGGCGATCAGTCCCAGTTCGGCCACGCCGCGGTAGGCGGTGGGCAAGAAGGCGAAGAAGCCGAAGGCTGTGGCGGCGGCGGCCAGCGCCAGGGGCAGGGCGATCGACCGGCTTGAAGCCAGCAGCGCCCCGCGCGCGGTGGCGCGCCGGCGCCGGCATTCACGGAAGCGCATGCCGAACTGGATGCCGAAGTCGACGCCCAGGCCGACGAACAGGATCGCGAACGCCACCGAGATCAGGTTCAGCACGCCGACCATCATCAAGCCGAGCGCCGCCGTCAGCGCCAGCCCACCCAGCATGACGATGCACACCGCCAGCACCATCCGGCCGGAGCGCAGCGCACGCCACAGCAGCACCAGCACCACCAGCACGGGAAGCGCGCCGGCCAGCGGCGAGCCTTCCTGCAGCGAGGCGAATTCGTCGTCGGACAGCGGAACCGGTCCGGTCAGCGCCACGCGCGCGCCGAAGCGTTCGGCCAGGCGCAGTTCGCGCGCGGCGGCGCGGATCGCCGCGCTGGACGGAGCGCCCGGCAGCAGTTCGCTGAAGTCGAGTACCGGGCGCACCTCGACCAGGGCGGGCGCTATCCTTTGGGTGCCGGTGTCGAGAAGCGTTTGCCAGGACAGCGCGGCCGGCCGGCCCGCCAGCACGGCATCGACCGTGTCGGCACTCCTGCCCAGCAGCGGCGCCACGCCTGCCAGCGTCACCTGGCCTGTCTGCAGCGGCGTGCCGAGCGTGACCGACAGCAGGTTGGCCAGGCCACGCAGTGAGGGGTCGCGCGCCAGGGCATTGACCAGCGGCCTGGCGTCCTGGAGCTGGTTTGTGAGCGCGCGCACCTCGGGCAGTGGCAGGTAGAGCAGGCCGTTACGCCGGAAAAAGTCGTCCCCGGCGCCGATATCGACCGCATGGAACAGCGCCGGCTGGTCCCGCAGGCGCACCGCCAGTGCGCGCGCCGCCGCCGCCGCGAGTTCCGGCGCCGGCGCGTCGACGACCGCCAGCGTGGTGTCGCCGCGGTTCGGGAAGGCGGCGCTGACGGCGGCGTCGCGCCGGGCCCACGCTGCATTCGTATCGATCAATTGCATGACGTCGGTGTTGATCGCGACATGGCGCACGACATACAGCACCGATGCCAGGACCAGCAGCGCGAACACGCCGAGGACCGGCCACGCGTGGCGGGCGGACAGGTGGACGATCCTGGCGATCAGCTTGGTCAGCATGCGATGCCGCCATGGTTGAAACCTTGAAACGGGTTAGACCATGGATCGCTGTGGCGGTTGCCGGTGTGCGGAACACACGGGTCCGAACGACGGTCTTATGGAGGCCTGCAAGCACCGGAGCCTGCATGAAAACGACAATCCTGCTGACGCTGGCCCTGCTGGCGCCGCCCGCCCTGGCCCAGCCGGCCGCCACCCGCCCACCCGAACAAGTGGTGAAAAGCACCATCGACCAGGTCATGAACGCCATCCGGGCCGACGCCAGGGCCGGCAGCGGCGACCCGGACGCGGCCTACCGCATCGTCCAGCAGCGCTTCCTGCCGGCCACCGACTTCATGCTGACCACGCAATACGCGGTCGGCAAGGCCTGGGCCGAGGCCACGCCGGCCCAGCGCGAGGCCGTGTTCCGGCAATTCCAGACCCTGCTGGCGCGCACCTATGCGCTGCAGTTGACCCAGATCCAGGGCCAGGACACTCGTTTCAAGTATGCGCCGGCGCCGCGCCTGGCCGCGGATGCGCTCGATGCCGTCGTCAAGACGATGGTAGAGACCGGCGGCGACACCATGGCCATCGACTACCGCATGCGCAAGACCGGGGATGGCTGGAAGATCTACGACATCAACATGATGGGGGCATGGATGATCCAGGTCTACCGCCGCCAGTTCGCCGCCCAGCTGGCGGCGGGCGGCATGGATGGCCTGCTCAAATACCTGGCCGCGCATAACGAGATGCCCTAGGGTCTCAGCCCACGCGCTTCGACCCATTGCCAGGACAGCAGGGCCGGCACGCCGAGCAGCAGCTCGCGCATGCGCTTGACCAGCGCCAGCGACAGCGCGACCTCGCCGCCGACGCCGGCCAGGTGGCCGAACAGCAGCACCGCGGCTTCCTGCACGCCCAGGCCGGCCGGCACCAGGAAGCTGGCGTGGCGCGTGGCCTGGGTCAGCGCCTCGATCGCCAGCGCGGTGGGCAAGTCCACCGGATGGCCGAGCAGGCGCAGCGCATACCAGGTCTCGAAGGTGCCGAGCAGGTAGGACAGCAGCATCAAGGCGGCGGCGCGCGCCAGCCGGGCCCGTTCCCGGAACAAGCGCTGCACGCAGGCGTCCAGGCGCGCGCCGTCCAGGTGCAGGGCGATGCGGTTCTGCGGACCGAGCAGGCGCAGCGCCCATCGCTCCACCGTGCGAAACGGCGTGCCGTGGCGCAGCAGCCACCAGGCCAGCAGCGGCAGCGGCAGCGACAGCAGCAGGGCCGCGGCCACGATCCAGACCTGGCCCGCCCCCGCGGCCAGGCGCGCCATCAGCACCACGCCCAGGCCGCAGAACAGGTAGACCACGCCGATCGTGAGCAGCACCTCGACGATGACGCTGGCCGCCAGCGCCGTGCCGTCCGCGATGCGCAGGCGCGCCAGCCGCACGCCGACCACCTCGCCGCCGATGCCGGCCACCGGCAGCAGCCGGTTCACCGCTTCGCGCACGCCCCCGACCCAGAGCAGGAACAGCGGCCCGGCGGCGCGGCTTGGGTCGAAGGGATCGAGCAGCTGGCGCCAGGCGCGGGTGTCCAGCAGCAGGGTGAGCAGGCGCGCCGGCAGCACCCACAGCAGCGCCCAGCCGGCGTGGGCAAAGGCGGCCAGGATCGCCGGCCAGCCCTGCAGCACGATCAAGGCCGTGAGCAGCAGCAGGCCGCCGAGGGCGCCCAGGTAGGCCAGCCGCTTCATGGTGCGCTCATCGTCGGCTCATGCTGCATTCAGGGGGGCTCATCGTGCGCGCATGCCAGGTCCAGGCAAGCGCAGGGTCGGTTCATGCCGCTGCGCCCGGGCCGGCGGGCTCAAGCCGGCGCGGTCAGGTCGGCATAGCCGCCGAAGCGGAACCCCTGGGCGCGCAGGCGCCGCAGCGCGCGCCGCACGCGCGGCGACACCAGCGCCGCGAACTCGTCGGCATGGCGGTAGGCCGGCATCGAGGCGGCGATGGCCGGGCCGGAGGCCAGCGCCGGGTGCAGGTAGAGTTCGCCGACGCCGCTGGGCGGCAGCGCGCGCAGCGCCGCCAGCAGGGCCGGCTCGTCGAAGCGGCCGGATTCGCGCAGGCCGAGCAGGTAGTCGTTGTGAGCGACGCCGGCCGCGTCCAGCCTGGCCTGCAGCAGCGCCAGCCAGGGGCGCAGCCAGGCCGCCACGCCGGCGCCGCGCGGCAGGCGCACCGCGCGCAGGCCATGATCGCGGCCGATCTTCAGGATCAGGGACAGCACCGTCGGGTGCAAATGAAAATGCTTGTGGGCGTTGACGTGGTCGAGCACCAGGCCGCTGGCGGCAAAGGCTTCGAACTGGGCGCGGATCTCCAGCGCCAGCTGGCGCCGCACGCGCGGCAGGCAAAAGAAGCGCAGGCCGTCGCGCGCCATGCGGCTGCCGAAGCGCCCGTCGGGCCCCACCAGGTCCGGGATCGCGCGCGGCGGCAGGGTCGGCATGCCATCGGCCAGCACCAGGTGCAGCCCCACGCGCAGGCGCGGGCACCCGTGGGCGCGGGCGATCGCGTCCTGCGCCGCCGGCGCGCCGACCATCAGGCTGGCCGCGGCCAGCACGCCGTCGCGGTGCGCCAGTTCGACCGCGCGGTTGACGCTCGGGTGCAGGCCGAAGTCGTCGGCGGTGATGATCAGCCCAGGCCGGGCGCTTGCCGCGGTTTTCACGAGTGGGATGCGCCGTGGGCGCGCAGGAAGCGGAAGAACTCGACGCCTTCGCGCAGGCGCCGCCGCGTCATGTCCCAGCTGCCCAGCATCTCGCGCACGATTTCCCAGATTTTGCCGGGGCGGAAGTAGAAGCTGCGGTAGAAGCGCTCGACGCCGTGGTAGATCTCTTCGGCCGGCAGGTGCGGGTAGCTCAGCGCCGCCAGCTGCACGCCGCTGTCGTTGACCAGGTGGATGGTCTTGTCCTGGGGGATCCAGCCGTTTTCCAGCGCCTGCTCGTGCAGCCGGGTGCCGGGGTAGGGCGCCGCCAGCGACACCTGTATCGTGTGCGGATTGATTTCCTTGGCAAAGGCGATCGACCTGGCGATGGTCTCGCGCGTCTCCCCGGGCAGCCCGAGGATGAAGGTGCCGTGCACCGTGATGCCGAGCGCGCGGCAATCGGCGGCGAAGCGGCGCGCGATGTCGGTGCGCAAGCCCTTCTTGATGTTCAGCAGGATCTGGTCGTCGCCCGATTCGTAGCCGACCAGCAGCAGGCGCAGGCCGTTGTCCTTCATGATCTTCAGGGTCGAATACGGCACGTTGGCCTTGGCGTTGCACGACCAGGTCACGCCGAGCGCCCCGAGTCCGCGCGCGATTTCCTCGGCGCGCGGGCGGAAGTCGGTGAAGGTATCGTCGTCGAACATGATTTCCTTCACCTCGGGCATGTTGTCGCGGATCCAGCGCACCTCGTCCAGCACGTTTTGCGCCGAGCGCACCCGGTAGCGGTGCCCGCCCACGGTCTGCGGCCACAGGCAGAAGGTGCAGCGCGAGCGGCAGCCTCGGCCCGTGTACAGCGAGACGTAGGGGTACTCGAGGTAGCCGATGAAGTAGTTGCGGATGTCGAGGTCGCGTCGGTAGACCGGGGCGACGAAGGGCAGCGCATCCATGTCCTCGATGATGGCGCGCGGCGGGTTGTGGCGGATGCGCCCCGGGGTGTGATCGCTGCGGTCGCGCCAGCTGATGCCGTCGACCTCGGCCAGCGGCCGGCCCTGGGCAAGCTCCAGGCAGGTGAAGTCGAACTCCTCGCGCGCCACGAAATCGAGGGCGCGGCTGGCGCGCAGCGCACCGTCCGGATCGACCGCAACTTTGGCGCCGACCATGCCGGCGCGCACCGCTGGATGCCGCTCCTTGAGCAGCTCGACGAAGCGCACGTCGGACGGGAAGGAGGGCGTGCTGGTGTGCAGGATCACCAATTCATGGTCGCCGGCAATGCGCAGCGCCTGCTCCACGCTCAAGCCGTCGGCCGGGGCGTCGAGCAGGCGGCTGCCGGGCACCAGCGCGGCGGGTTGCGCCAGCCAGGTCGGGTACCAGAACGAGCGGATCTCGCGTTTCGCCTGGTAGCGCGAGCCGGCGCCGCCGTCGAAGCCGTCGAAGGAGGGCGCTTGCAGGAAGAGTGTCTTGAGCATGGTATCGGGTTCACGGTGAGCTTCAAGGCGTGCGTGTGCGCGTATCGATCGGCAGCACATGGCGGCGCCAGCGCGTGCGGCTGCCGACGAAGCCGCTCAGCCATTCGAGGACTAGCAGGCCGTCGCGCAACGGCGCCAGCAGCGCATGCCCGGGCGCCGGCACACCGGGCGCCGGCGGGTGCCAGTGCAGGCCCAGGCGCGCCGCCGCGCCGATGGCGGCGAGCGCCCAGTTCCAGGAAAACGGGGCCAGCCACAGGCCCAGCGCCAGCATCGGCAGCGTGAAGGTAATGAAGGAAAACGCATAGCCGGGCGGGTTCAGCGAGCGGATGGTCTGCATCCAGCGCCGCTCGCGCGACCACAAGGCGCCGAATCCGGTCTCGAACACGTCGGTGCCGACCCAGACGTCCGACAGCACGGTGCGCAGGCCGATGCGGCGCGTCAGCTCGCCCAGCCAGAAGTCGTCGGCCAGCCGGTCCTTCAGCGCCGCGAAGCCGCCGATGGCCCGCAGCGTGTCGGCACGCAGCGCGATGGTGGCGCCGAAGCCGAAGGCGCTGCTGCCGGCGCGGCTGGCGACGCGCACCGAGGGCATGAACCAGGTATCGATGAACAGGGCGCCCAGGCGCGTCCAGAAGCCGCCGAGAGGACAGCCGTAGTACTGGCAGGTGACGATGCCGACGCCGCGCTCGTGCAGCGGCGCCGTCACGCGCTCCAGGTAGTCGGGGCCGGCGACGATGTCGCTGTCCGCGATCACCAGCCACGGGTGGCGGGCGCAATCGACCATGTTGGCCAGGTTGCTGACCTTGAGGTTGCGGCCGTGCACGCGCGGGTCGATCACGAGCCCGATGTCGAGGGCGGGAAAGCGCCGGCGCAAGCGCTCGACCACGGCGATGGCCGGGTCGCCCGGATCGCGCACGCCGAACACCAGCTGGTAGTGCGGGTGGGTTTGCAGGCATAGCGTGGCCAGGGTGCGTTCCAGGCGCGGTTCGAGCCCGCACAGCGGTTTCAGCACGCTCACCGGCAAGGGCGGCCCGGCGTCCGGCGCGGCGCTCAGGACGCGGGCGCGCCACAGCAGCGCGGCCAGGGCGTACACGGTGGCCAGCAGCACGAGCAGGGTTCCAAGCACGGTGGTCAACATGTGCGCGCTCCGCGATCCGGTTCAGGCCTTGCGCCCGCGGATCTCGTCCAGCTTGATCGCGACCTGGCGCGCATGCACGTACTCGGCCGGGCGCTGGCCGGCCAGCGGGATGTCCGGCGCCATCGGCCCCTCGGTGCGCACGCCCTCCAGCGCCACCTTCGCCGCCGCCAGCGGCCGCGCCAGCGTGTCCATCACGGCGCTCGCCTCGTAGCCGCTGTGGACCATGCAGTTCGCGCATTTCTCGTAGCGCCCGGTGCCGTAGGCGTCCCAGTCGGTCTCCTCCATCAGTTCGCGGAAGGTGGCGGCATAACCCTCGCCCAGCAGGTAGCAGGGGCGCTGCCAGCCGAACACGGTGCGCGCCGGATTGCCCCAGGGCGTGCAGCGGTAGCTCTGGTTCCCGGCCAGGAAGTCCAGGAACAGGCCGGACTGGCTGAAGGCCCAGCGCCGCCCGCCGTCGCCGCGCGCCAGGATGGCGCGGAACAGTTGCCGCGTTTTTTCGCGCGCCAGGAAATGTTCCTGCACCGGCGCGCGCTCGTAGGCATAGCCGGGCGAGACCGTGATGCCGTCCACGCCCATGTCGCGTACGCTGTCGAAGAAGGCCGCTACCTGTTCCGGCGTGGCATCGTTGAAAAGCGTGCAATTGATATTCACGCGGAAACCCGCGGCCTTGGCGTGCCGGATCGCCGCCACCGCGCGCCGGTAGACACCGCCCTGGCACACCGAGCGGTCGTGCATGGCTTCGTCGCCGTCCAGGTGCACCGACCAGACGAAGAAGCGGCTGGGGGTGTACTGGTCCAGCTTCTTTTCCATCAGCAGCGCATTCGTGCACAGGTAGACGAACTTGCGCCGGGCGACGATGCCGGCGACGATGGCCGGCATGTCGCGGTGCAGCAGCGGCTCGCCGCCGGCGATCGAGACCACCGGCGCCCCGCATTCGTCGACCGCGCCCAGGCACTCGTCGAAGGACAGGCGCTGGTCGAGGATGGCGTCCGGATAGTCGATCTTGCCGCAGCCGGCGCAGGCCAGGTTGCAGCGGAACAGGGGTTCCAGCATCAGCGCCAGCGGGTAGCGCTTCTGCCCGGACAGGTGCTTGCGCAGCACGTAGGCGCCGACCATGATTTTCTGCAGCAGGGGGATCGCCATCCGGGCCTCCCCCTCAGGCCGCCCGGCCCGGCAAATTGCGCGGCAGCCGGAACTCGACGTGTTCCTCGATGCCGTCCATGGCCGTGACCTCGACCGGCGCCAGCCGGCGCAGCGCGTCGATCACGTGTTCGACCATCGCTTCCGGGGCCGAGGCGCCGGCCGTGATGCCGACCGTGGCCGCGCCCGCGACCCAGCTTGGGTCGAGTTCGGCGCCGTCGGCCAGCAGGTGGCTGGGGATGCCGTTGTCGAGACCGATCTCGCGCAGCCGGTTCGAGTTCGAGCTGTTGGTGGCGCCGACCACCAGCAGCACGTCGATTTGCCGGCACAGCGCGCGCACGGCGCGCTGGCGGTTCTGGGTGGCGTAGCAGATGTCGCGCACGTCCGGCCCGACCAGGTCCGGGAAGCGGCGCCGCAGCACGGCGATCACGGCGTGCGTGTCGTCGACGCTGAGCGTGGTCTGGGTGACGTAGGCGACCGGGGTGCCGGGCGGCAGGTCGAGCGCTTCCGCCTCCCGTTCGTCCTGCACCAGCAGCACGCGGCCGTCGATCTGGCCCATGGTGCCCTCGACTTCCGGGTGGCCGGCGTGGCCGATCAGGATCACCACGCGCCCGCCCGCCGCGTACTGCCGGCCCTGGAGGTGGACCTTGGCCACCAGCGGGCAGGTGGCGTCGACCACGCGCAGGCCGCGCGCCGCCGCGTCCGACTCGACCTCACGCGCCACGCCGTGGGCGCTGAAGATCGTGACGGCCTGGTGCGGCACCTCGTCCAGTGCCTCGACGAACACGGCGCCCTTGGCGCGCAAGCCGTCGACCACGGCCTTGTTGTGGACGATTTCGTGGCGCACGTAGACCGGCGCGCCGGCCTGCTCGAGCGAGCGTTCGACGATGTCGATGGCGCGGACGACGCCGGCGCAAAAACCGCGCGGCTGGGCGAGGATGACCTGCATGGACGTCTCTTTTCATGTCGTAAAGACGCTTCGATTCCAAACGGGCGCGGAGGTTCGGCGTGCCGACTACAATGATGACGCAGGTCCAATCCGGGAGGCTGTCATGACGGACATTGATCGGGTGCTCATTACCGGCGCGGCCGGCTTCGTCGGTTCCGCGGTGGCGCGCGCGGCGCTGCGCCAGGGTTACCGGGTGCGCCTGCTGGTGCGCGGGGCCAGCCCGCGCCGCAACCTGGCCGGGCTCGACGCCGAGGTGGTCGACGCCGACATGCGCGACCAGCCCGCCGTCGAGCGCGCGCTGGCCGGCATCCAGGGCCTGCTGCACGTGGCCGCCGACTACCGCCTGTGGGCGCGCGATCCCGGCGAGATCGTGCGCAACAACGTCGAGGGCACGGCGGCGGTGATGCGCGCCGCGCTGGCGGCCGGGGTCGAGCGCGTGGTGCTCACCAGCAGCGTCGCGACCCTGCGCGTGGGGCCGGAGACCGAGGCCGCCACCGAAGACCAGCCGCTGCAGCCCGGGGACGCCATCGGCGCCTACAAGCGCAGCAAGGTCGAGGCCGAGCGCCTGGTCGAGCGCATGGTGGCGCGCGAGGGTTTACCGGCCGTGATCGTCAACCCGTCGACGCCGGTCGGCGCGCGCGACATCCGGCCCACGCCGACCGGCCGCATCATCGTCGAGGCGGCGCGCGGGCGCATGCCGGCCTACGTGGAGACGGGGCTGAACCTGGTCGACGTCGAGGACGTGGCCGAGGGCCACCTGCTGGCGCTGGAACGCGGGCGCGTCGGCCAGCGCTACATCCTGGGCGGCCAGAACCTGATGCTGCGCGAGCTGCTGGGCGAGATCGCCGCCGCGACCGGGCGCCGCGCGCCGCGCATCCGCCTGCCGGTGGCGCCGCTGCTGCCGCTGGCCCACGCGGCGCAGGCGCTGGCGCGGCTACGCGGGCGGGAGCCTTTTCTCACCGTCGACGGGCTGGCGATGTCGCGCAACCGCATGTTCTTTTCGTCCGTCAAGGCCGAGCGCGAGCTGGGCTACCGGCCGGGGGCGCATGCGCGCGGGGTGAGCGCGGCGCTGGAGTGGTTCGCGCGCGAAGGCTATCTCGCCTGAGATCGCGCGAAGGGCCGCGCCAGGCGCAGGGCGAAGCGGACCAGGCGCGGCACCGTGGCCGGCCGCAGCAGGCGCTCGTCGTAGCCGGCGAAGCGGCGCGCGTTCTCGTCCAGGCACAGGGCCAGCAGCGCCGGCAGCCGGATGCCGTCGGTCGACACCGACTGGGCGCCGTTCAAGGTGAAATTATTGTCCGGCGCCGGCGCGGCGTCGATGCCGCGCGCCATGCCGATGCGTTCCCAGGCCAGAAAACACCAGGCCGCCGCGACCTTGCATTCAAAGCGCAGGCGGCGCCAGGGCGAGAGCCGCGCGCGGTGCCAGCCGGCCCAGTTGGCGAACAGCAGGATGTGGCGGCATTCTTCCTGCATCACCGGCTCGAAGGTGTCGACCAGTGCCTGCGGGAACAGCCCCGAGCGGCGCGCCAGTTCGAACAGGCCGAAGGCGAAGAAGCTGTCGATGCATTCGCTGTAGCCGGTGACCAGGTAGGCCCACTCCGGATCGCGCGGCAGCGCCTGGGGCGGTTCCGGCGCCAGCGCGATGCCGTAGGCGGCCACCATGCGCGACAGCACCTGCTTGTGGCGGTGCTCTTCCCAGGCGTTCAGGGCCAGCGCCTCGCGCATCTCGGGGTCAAGCACCGTCGCCGCATAGGCCGCCATGCGCAGGCGCGCCTTGCCTTCGGTCTGGACCGCGATGTCCCAGATCGGCAGGCTGACGATGCGGGCCAGCGCGTCGGGCGCCAGCACCGGCCAGTCGAGGACGGCGGGTCGGTAGGGATTGAAGGTGTCGCGGAACATGCGGCAGGTTTCAAACCGGTGGCGCTCGGAACCGGGTTCGATGCGGCCGGGGAGCGGGCTGCGCCAGCGGCGCATGGCGCTGTCGGCGGCGGCCAGCGCCGTAGCGTCATCGATCTTGCCGCCGTTCGCATGGTCGTCATGCGCGGCGGCTTGCCGCGGCGGCCGGAAGCCCGGCACCAGCTGTGCCACGTCGAACGCATCCATGGGAACCTCCTGTCGGCGCCTGCGTCACGCCGCGATCATACGCTGACGGCACGGCCGCACGGCACGCCGTGCTATCCTCGCCACTCAACCATGGAGGACACGCAGCATGCAGCAATTGACGCGGGGACAGCGGCTCGGCTTGGCGCAAGCCGCACCAGGCGGCAGGGTGGAAGCGGGCCTGGCGGCGCACGGCCTGGCGCTCGATTTCGCCTGCTTCGCGCTCGGCGCCGACGGCAAGCTGGTCGACGAACGCTACATGAGCTTCTTCAACCAGCCGCTCACGCCCTGCGGCGGCGTGCGGGCGGCGCCGGTCGGACCGGACCGCGACGGCTTCCTGTTCGAGTTGGCACGGCTGCCGGCCGCGGTCGAGCGCGTCGTGATCGCGGCCAGCGTCGATGGCGGCGGCACCATGGCCCAGTTGCAGTCGGGCGTGCTGCGCCTGGTGGCCGGCGGCGCGGAATTCGCCCGCTTCGACTTCAGCGGCCGCGACTTCGTGGCCGAGCAGGCCGTCATGCTGGGTGAATTCTACCGGCGCGACGG
>Ga0265780_10000662_pt1 | contig 52247 bp, 49 predicted proteins | sample P1T30metagenome_FD_192432 | JGI IMG/M metagenome (GOLD analysis project Ga0265780, IMG submission 192432) | Plant litter microbial communities from East Loma Ridge, Irvine, California - P1 T30 | ecosystem: Environmental > Terrestrial > Plant litter > Unclassified | place: USA: California... | reverse complement strand
TTGGGGCATTCCGGTTCGCAGGCACCACAATTGATGCACTCGTCGGTTATCATGATGGCCATTGCCGTTGTCTCCTTATGCTAATGAGTAATTTTGCCAGTCTAGCAGCCCGGTAGTACGTAATAACGCCGGCCCTGGCTAGTTTGAACCCACAAATCTACGGTTCAACTGGCCTCGCTCCCACTCTTCCTTATGCTGAATCACGCTTCCCGCCTCGCTGCCTTCACGGCCCTGGGCCAACGCCTCGCCACCCTCACCGAAGACGAACTAACCGATATCGCCGCCCGCGCCCGCAATCGCAACGGCTGGTTCGACCTGCCCAACGTGCGCACTGCCATTGCAGGCATCGCCCACCAGCTCGAAGAGCCTATGCTCTCGCGCTGGGCCGGCCGCTACCGAGCCGAGCCTGATACGCCCCGCCAAGTGGGCGTAGTAATGGCGGGTAATATCCCGCTCGTGGGCTTCCACGACCTGCTGTGCGTGCTGCTCAGCGGCCACACGCTGCTGGCCAAGCCCAGCAAGGAAGACACCGTGCTCATGCTGTGGATAGCTAAAGAGCTGACCCAAATCGAGCCCGCTTTCACCGAGCGTGTTCAGTTTGTGGAGCGCCTCAACGCGGCCGATGCCTTCATCGCTACCGGCTCGGACAATACGGCCCGCTACTTCGAGTATTATTTCCGCAACAAACCGCACCTCATTCGCCGCAACCGCACTAGCCTGGGCATCCTCACGGGCCGTGAAACGGCGGAGGAACTGGCTGCTCTCGGCCCCGATATTTTCCAGTATTACGGCCTGGGCTGCCGCAACGTGAGCAAGCTTTACGTGCCCGAAGGCTACAACTTCGTGCCGCTACTCGACGCGCTCCAGCCCTGGCACGCCGTGCTCAACCATCACAAGTACCAAAACAACTACGACTACAACAAGAGCATTTTGCTGGTAAATGCCGTGCCGCATTTCGACAACGGCTTCCTGCTGCTCACCGAGCGCGAGGCGCCGGTATCGCCCATTTCGGTGGTGCACTACAGTACCTATATGCAGGAAATCGACCTGCTCGACCAGCTCACCAATGTGGCTGCCCAAACGCAGTGCCTCGTGTCGGCAGGAGGGCGCTACCCCGGCTCGTTCCCCTTTGGCCAGGCCCAATACCCCAGCGTGGCCGACTACGCCGATGGTATCGACACGATGGAATTTTTAGCAGCTAAGCTTTAACAAACAAACCATAATATGAATTTTTGGTGAATAGATTTCAACCAAAATTCATTTGCGCCACGTATGCCCGTTAGTAAGTTGCACAGTCAACTTATTATGCACGCTATTGCAAGCGTTGTGCGGTTATCGTGGAGCCGCACCGCTTCGCACCAGCACCTTAATTCTTCCTTTACTAAGACCTCTTATGTTCTACCTTCCCACCGATGAATCGGTTGAAACTATTGACCGCGAGCAGCTAACGGGCCTGGAATTCATTCACGACGATGTGCTGGCCCAAGACCCCGAAGCGCAACAGCGCCGCCGCGCCGATGCCGAGCGCGCCGCCCGCCTCACCAATGCCAACCACACTAAAACCACCATTTTCTTCCGTACCGCCGACGGCCACACCAAGCGCGTGCGCGCCATGGTCCTCACCGCCCACGCCCAATACCTCACCCTAAAAGGCGACATCAACCTGCCGCTGCGGTCGGTGCTAGGCATCGAACTATAACCGCAGATTCAGAACAGGACCGCAGATTTAAACGGATTTTTCGGATTTAACGGATACGCCCGCAAGCGGGCTGACTATTCGAACGCAGGGTAGCCTTCGGCTAACCCTATTGTGAGAGGTGGTAAAGCTGCTCCTGCGTTTAAATAGTTAGCCCGCTTGCGGGCGTATCCGTTAAATCCGAAAAATCCGTTTGAATCTGCGGTCCTGTTCTGAATCTGCGGTCCGGCTAGAGGAGCGCCAAGGTGCGGGCAATGAGGCGGTCTACTATATCGCCGGCGTCTTGGGCAAACTCGCCGGTGGCGCGGTTGGCCACGATGGCGTTGAGACTCAGTACTTCGTGGCCCAAAAGCTGGCCTAAGGCATAGTAGCCGGCAGTTTCCATCTCAAAGTTGCTGAGGCGAAAGTCGCCTTCGGGGCTTTGGTGGCGGAAGCTTTGGAGGCGCGCCATGTAGTCGGGCTGGCGCAGAGCCAAGCGTAGGGTGCGGCCCTGCGGGCCGTAGAAACCGGGGCAGGTCACGGTATTGCCGATGAGCAGGTCGCCGGCCAACTGCTCGCGCAGCAGGTCGGAGCCACGCACCACGTAGGGCGCGAAAGGGAGGTCCAGCGACTTTCGCAAGCCCTGAGCTACTTGGGTTTCCAAGCCCGTTTCCATGAACGGGTAAAACTGCATCAGCGAATCGAGGCCCACGGCGTGCTGGGTGGCAAGCAGCGAGCCCACTGGCACATCGGCCTGGAGACTGCCACTGGTGCCCAGCCGGATAATACGTAGGCTCAGGCGCTCCTCGGCGGGCCGCACAGTGCGCGACATAAAGTCGATATTCACCAGCGCGTCCAGCTCATTCATCACGATATCAATGTTGTCGGTACCCATACCGGTGCTCAGCACCGTGAGGCGCTTGCCGCGGTAGTAGCCCACGTGCGTCACAAACTCGCGGTGCACGCCCTCAAATTCGATAGAGTCAAAATGCCGGCTCACCTGCGCCACACGCGCCGGGTCGCCCACCGTCAGGATGGTGTCGGAAATATGGTCGGGCAGCAGATTTAAGTGATAAATCGTGCCGTCGGCGTTCAGGATAAGTTCGGATTCGGGAATCATAGGAGGGCCTGTCGGACGGAATTTAAGTAGACGGCGGAGTTTTGGTAAAACAGCCATTGTGGGTTGGTATTACCCCCTGTACGAAGCCAGGCCCTGCGCGGGCGTATAGTGGTTGCTGATTTTGGGGTACGTGCCGGTGCCATCGTACGGCCGCTTGTCGGGGTGCTCGGCGCAGGCCTCGGAGCAAGCACCATCCAGCAGCTCACCGCAGCTTTCGCAGAGCGGCAGGTGGGCGTTGCAGTGCGGATTGGCGCAGTTGATGAGGCGGGGCGAGGGCTGCTGGCAGTGGTGGCAGCGCGAAATGACGGTGGGGTTCACCGTGTTCACGTCCACCGCCACGCGGCCATCAAACACATAGCACTGGCCATCAAAATCTTCACCCCCTACTTCGTGGCCGTACTTGATGATACCACCGTGCAGCTGGTACACGTTTTCGAAGCCTTGCTCCAGCAAGAAAGCGCTGGCTTTTTCGCACTTCACGCCGCCAGTGCAGTAGGTCAGAATCTTTTTATCCTTGAACTCCTGCAAGCGCTCGACGCGCTCAGGGAAGTCGCGGAAGTTTTCGATATCCAGCGTCACCGCGTTTTTGAAGCGGCCAAGGTTATACTCGTAGTCCGAGCGCACGTCTACCACCACCACGTCATCGCGGTCTTTTAACGCCTTGAATTCCTGCGGACTGAGGTGCTGGCCCGTTTTTTCGTGGGGCCGCACGTGGCGCAGGCTGCTGTGCACAATCTCATCCTTCAGCCGCACGTGCAACTTCTGAAAGGTGTGGCCTTCGACCTCGTCAATCTTAAACTCCAGCGCCGCGAAGCGCGGGTCGGCCTTTACGGCGGCCATATAGGTGGCGCACGCCTCGTTAGTGCCCGATACGGTACCATTCAGGCCCTCGGCCGCCACGATAATGCGACCGCGCAAATCCAAGTCGAGGCACAGGTGATGGTGCTCGTCGCGGAACTGCTCAGGGTTCTCTAAGGGCGTATAGCAGTAATAAAGAAGGACTTGATACATGATGAATTAAAAATTATGAATTAAAAATTATGAATTGATGCCTGCGCCACTCGCTTTATTTGTGGCAAACAGCAATTTTTAACTCATAATTTTTAATTTTTAATTTAGACTTTAACCGCTGGGTTGCCGAATACCGTTTGGCCGCCGGGCACGTCGGCCACGACTACCGAGCCAGCGCCTACGCGGGCTTTGTCGCCCACTTTCACGCCGGCTACCAGCACCGCGCCGGCTCCTACAAAAGCGCCCGCGCCCACCGAGGCGCCGAACCCGATTTGGGCCCCGCTACCAAGTTGGGCGTAGTCGCCTACAGTGGCCTGGCCTTCGACTACCGCGTTGGGGCCAACTAGGATACCCTCGCCGAGCTTGGCGGTGGCAGCAATTACTGCATTGGGGCCCACATAGTTGCCGTGACCTAGCTCAGCGTGGGGCGATACGCTGGCGCGCTGGTGAATGCTATTGACGGGCACTACCTCGTAGTCGTCGTGCAGCATCTTGGTGAGGCTGCGGCGGCTGGCCGCATCTTCAGTGGCTACAAATACTTCGCACTTTTTGCCGATGAGCTTGAGCAGTTCGCCGTCGTCGGTGTTACCCATCACGGGCACGTCGAGCAGCTCGGTGTTGTGCAGCTTAGGCTCATCGTCGAGGATGCAGTAAACAACGACATCGTTGGAGAGAAACGCATCCAGGGCGGCCGTGCCGACGGCCTGTGCGCCAAGAATGATAACGGGGTTTTCCATAAAAAGCAAAGTTACGACAGCGGTAAATGAGTAGCTGCGTAAGGGAGTACGGTAGCGGCTAGCGGCGGACCAGAGTTTCCGGCCGCACGCTTCGCCGTTCTAGAGAACAAATTGACAGGCTATTTTGACTTCGCTGGGGCACGCATTTGTGCATTTAGCCCCTGCAAACTTAGCCAGAGCAGCCACGGCAGCATGATGGCCCGGTAGCGGTGCAGCGTGCCGAGATTGGGCGTGCTAAGGCCGATGAGCCCGGCCAGAACCAAGCAATACAGCAGCAGCGCTAGCACCAGCCCGGCCGGGAGCCGGCCCGGCTGGCCGCGCAGCACATTCCAGGCAGCCGCAGCTAGTATGCTGATTAGCAGCAGGTTTTCGAGTCCGGCCACCACGTAGAGCGGCGCGGCCGACTCGCCCAGCCAGGGCCGGGCCAGCGCCTGAAATGCCGCTACAGGGAAATGGCGCGCCATGCTGCCCAGCGTGGGCACCAGCGCCGGATATGCCAAGTGCGGCCGGCCCACCGACGTGGCTAATCCGTGCAAGTAATTCTGCCACAGCTGGCTAGTCACGAAACTGCGCGACACGGGCTCGCCGCCCACAGCTACTACTAGCAGGCCCGCCAGCCCCAGGCCACCCGCCAGCGCCAGCAGCTGCCAGCGCCAGCCGGCCGGCAGCCAGCCGCGCCGCGTGGCCAGTGTGGTGCCCGCCAGCGCCAGCAGGCAGCCCAGCAGCGGCAGCGCGAAGAAATAGCGCATCCGCAAATGCAGCCAAGCCAGGAAACCCAACAGCAGCCAGCTACCTAGGCGCGGCCAGTGCTCGCTAGTCCCGGCACCGTATAGCTTGTTCAATACCAAGGCCGTAAGGGCAGCGCCGCTACCGAGTAGCAGCGCCTCTTTAGTAATGCCCGACGCCCACCACGCTACTGAGGGCCACAGCACAAACGCTACCACGCCCGCCTCCACCGGCGTGGTTGGGAACAGTCGCGCCAACGTGCGCACCAGCCCCCAGCAGCCCACGAAGCAAAAAAGGCTCAAGTAGACGCTATTTAGCCACTCGCTGCCCAGCGAAGCTAGGTTAAGCAGGCCGAGTATCTTAATAGTGAACAGCGTATTAGACCATTGGTAACTATCCAGCACTTGCGCCCCGGCATGTATTTCGTGGCCTTGCCAAAGCGCCCAGGCCGCACTGGGCCGCGCCCAAAATTGCACCGTGAGGGCCTGCCCCCAAAAGCTCATCAGGCGGCCATCGGGGCCGTGGGGAAATACGCCAGCTACCAAGCGCAGGGCTAGCGTGGGCAGCAGCCAACGACGCAAGTCCGGAGCAGCCCGGCGGTACTCGGCCCGCAGCCAGCCCACCAAGCCAGCCAGCAGCAACGCATTTAGCAGCAACGCAATAACTAGCTTCATCGGCTGATACGCAGATGCGGCGGCGCGCCGCCCACCAGCCGCCCGCCAATAGCGCAGTGCAGGCAGCGCCGGGGCTGGCAGTAGCCTTTGTGCAGCGCCAGCAGCCCCTGCGAGTCGGCGGCGGTGTGGTGTTCGAAGCCCAATTCCTGGTACAAGTCGGTGTATTGGTTGTGTTCGGCGGGCAAGTAGCTCAGCAAGCTGACGCTACTCTCGACCAGCTCGGGCTGGCCGGTATGGCGGGCGTAGGCCACGCGCAAAGGCACCACTACATTAATGATTAGTAGCTCGATACTACTTTTGCCCAGCCCTGGCACCTTACCCGGCCGCCCTGGCCGAAAGTGCATCTGCCAATACTCGGGCGCCGGCGCCCCGGCAAAAAACTCGGTGAGCGCCGCGATGCTCTGCGCCGTGAGCACGGCATCGAATAGGGCCGGGCGGCGGTGCAGCAGCCCCACCAATTGCCCCAGCCGCACAGCCGGAAAATTGGCCGGCCGCAGACGCAGATAATTCCACTCATGCACGGCCAGGGCTGCCGCACCCAGGCCGTATTTGTGGCGCAAAAACTCGTGCTCCTGCCGCAGGTCAGCGAGGTAGTCGTCGCCGGCCGTTTCGTCGTTTTCCACTAGAAAGCCGGCTTGGCCAAACAGCAGCGCTTCGAGCTGGCGCACGTCGTGGCGGTGGCGGCGCAGTACGGGCAGCGGCACTGCTTTGGCCAGGCGGGCTAGTGGCTCGCTGTTTTTCTGGAAGCCAAAAGCCGCCATGAGGGCATGGTAGGCGGTGGCTTCCCAGTCGTCTCCCAGGTGCTGGTGCAGCGCGGCAATGGCATCCGCTTTTTGCTCGACACGCTCTAGCAGGGCGCGCTCGGTCATCATCGTGCGCACCAGCATGGGCACCTGGGGTAGCAGCGGCGCGCAGGGCAGCGCGGCGGCGGGCGGCGCGGCCACCAGCGCCTCGTAGCGCGCCAGCAGGTCGGGCGCGAGGCGCGGAGCCAATGCCAGGGCCGGAATAAGGCTGCCGTTGGTGCGCTGCACGTCGGCATCGGCGTTGTAAACTACGTGCAAAACCACCTGGTCGTACTTCTTGTCTACTTGGTGGTTATGTCGCTGCCAGTCGGATGCCCGCAAGTGGATTTCCACCGCGCCGTTCCACTCCACATCGCCGAGGCGCAGGCGAGCATTCAGGAAGTCGGGGCCCGCGTCGGCATTGCGCTGGCCGGGGCGCAAAACCTGGATTTCCTCGCCGCTGGTGGTGCGCAGGTCAGCCTTGTCGAAGTACTGGTGCTGCCAGACGTAGTGCAGGAAATCTTCGCGCATGGTCGGTGTGTGGTAAGCTTTAGCTTGCCGTAAATAAACCAGCCAGCTAGCACAACAGCGGTAAAGGCATAAAAATAAAGCGGCCCACTCGAAAAGAGCGGGCCGCTTTTTAAGTTACCACGGCAAGCTAAAGCTTACCGTACACTCAGCGCAAGTCTACCACTTTCACGCCAGGGTGTGCGGCTTTGTTGAACGCAAACGAGGTGGCCGTAACTGGCACGTTGGCTTTGAAGTTCTTGAGGGCGAACGTGGTGCGCGTGCCGTTCTTCTTGAATGTCTTCACGCTCTTGATAGACTTATCGGCCTGGTTCACCAAAATCTGCACCTTAAACACGTCGTTGGTCTTTGCTTCAGGCGTCAATTCAATCTGGTCGTAGGTTACGCCGCCTTCTTTTACCGGCTTGAGCAACTGGTACTTGTAGCCTTTTTTGTACATGTTGTACATCTGGGTCGGCGACATATCCTGGTTGGTCGGATCAGAATCGGCGATATTAACCTCGTTCTCGTTTTTGAGGTAGGTCCAAGTGGTTTTGCCATCATTGATGACTTCCTGGCCGCTGGCGGTGAGATGGTATTTCTGGCCGCTCACGGTGATATCGCCGGTGATATTCTGCTTGAGCTTGGCGGCGGGGTTTTCCAACGTCTGGGTAAAGCCAGCCTGAAACGACTTGAGGGCCGTGTACTTAGCGCTTACTGCGTCGAGGATTTTACCGGCCTGGGGGTCTTGCTGCGCGGCGGCGGGCAGGGCCAGGGTAGCGGCGAGCGCCAGCAGCGAAAATTTCTGAGTCATGGGATAAAGAGAACCCTGCTAATTGGGGCCGGGTAAAGGCGTTTACGCAAAATCGGGGCCAAAAGGATGCCGCCTATCCTTGCGAGCGTAACGAAGTGAAGCGCGGCAATCTTTTCTTCAACGCTAGCAGATTAATGCAAACGTATAAGAAAGATTGCCGCGCTTCACTTCATTACGCTCGCAAGGAAAGACGGGCTTACTTCATCGTATTCAGCAATTGTTCCAGCTGATACTCGTCAGGGATGAGCACGGCGCGCGCTTTACTACCCTCAAACGGGCCCACGATGCCGGCCTGCTGGAGCTGGTCCATGAGACGGCCCGAGCGGTTGTAACCGAGCTTCAACTTGCGCTGAATGAGCGAAGTAGAGCCTTGCTGGTGCAGCACGATGCAGCGGGCAGCCTCGGCAAACATCGAGTCGCGCTCGCTCTCGTCAAAGTCCTGGCCGCTGCCTTCGTCACCTTCGGCTCCGGCTACCTCGGGCAGCAGGTAGGCATCGGGGTAGCCCTGCTGCTCGCCAATGTAGTCGCAGAGGCGGTCCACTTCGGGCGTGTCGATGAAGGCGCACTGCACCCGAATCAGGTCCGAGCCGGCCGAAAACAGCATGTCGCCCTGCCCGATAAGCTGGTCGGCCCCGCCGGTGTCTAGGATGGTGCGCGAGTCAATTTTGCTGGTCACCTTGAAGGAAATCCGGCAGGGGAAGTTGGCCTTAATGATACCCGTAATTACGTTTACCGAGGGACGCTGGGTGGCCACGATGAGGTGGATGCCGATGGCGCGGGCCAGCTGCGCGAGGCGCGCAATGGGCTGCTCAACTTCCTTGCCGGCCGTCATCATCAAGTCGGCCAACTCGTCGATTACCAGCACAATAAACGGCATGAAGCGGTGGCCCTTCTTAGGATTCAGCCGCCGCTCGATAAACTTGGCGTTGTACTCCTTGAGGTTGCGGCAGCCGGCTTCCTTCAGCAGGTCGTAGCGGCGGTCCATCTCCATGCACAGCGAGTTCAGCGTATGCACCACCTTCTTGGTATCGGTGATAATGGGCTCGTCCACGTCGGGCAGCTTAGCCAGGAAGTGGCGCTCAATCTTATTGAAGATACTGAGTTCCACCTTCTTGGGGTCAACCAGCACAAATTTGAGCTGAGCCGGGTGGCGCTTGTAGAGCAGCGAGGCCAAAATCACGTTCAAACCCACCGATTTACCCTGGCCCGTGGCCCCAGCCATCAGCAAGTGCGGCATTTTGGCCAGGTCGGCCACGAATACTTCGTTGGTAATGGTGCGGCCGAAAGCTATCGGCAGGTCCATTTCGGTGCGGGCGAATTTCTCCGAGCCCAGCACCGAGCGAATGCTCACCATCTCCTTTTTGGTGTTCGGCACCTCGATACCGATGGTGCCTTTGCCCGGAATCGGGGCGATGATACGGATGCCCAACGCGGCCAGGCTCAGGGCAATATCGTCTTCCAGGCTCTTGATTTTGGAGATGCGGATGCCCGCCTCGGGCACGATTTCGTATAGCGTCACCGTCGGGCCGATGGTGGCCTTAATGCTGGCGATGGAGATGTTGTAGTGGCCCAGCGTCTCTACAATGCGGTCTTTATTAGCTTCCAGCTCCTCCTTGGTTACCTGGGCTTTGGCCACGCCATAGTCGTTGAGCAGCTCCAGGGTGGGGAATTGGTAGCGCGAGAGGTCGAGCGTGGGGTCGTAGTTGACGTCGGGCATGGTGTCGGCGTCCTCATCCTCGTCGGCCACGGCCGCGATGTCAGCGCCCGCGTTGGGGTCGAGGTCGTCGCGGCTCGGCACCGTGATTTCTAAGCTAGTGCTTGGTGCATGGTGCTTAGGGCTTGGGGCGGGCAGCGGAGCATCGTCGTCGGCCAGGTCGGCCAGCGAGAGCGGCGTGGGGGTGGTGGCTACTATGGCGGGAGCTACCTCCAGCACCTCCGGCTCGGCTTCGGGCAGTTCGAAGGAGAAAGTGGGGCCGGAAGGCGCAGCTAGCGCCCCTACCCCAGCGGCCGTAGCCGCCGCCGCAGTAGCGGCGGGCGTAACTACCGCCGTAGCCACGGCCAGCGGCATAGCCGCACCAGCGGCGGGCAGCCAGGGCGCAGGCTCCACCTCAATTTCGGGGGCCGCGGCGGCCGGCGCGGCTACCTCGAAGCTTGTGCTGAGCACCGGCGCTTTCAGCGGGCTGGGGCGCGGCGTGGGGGCAGGCTCAAACTCGGGTTCGCGGGCACCGGTGGGCTCGTTTTCGGCTTCGTCCTCGTCTTCCTCGGCCAACGCGACGGAGCGCGGGGAAGGGTTTTTGGCCACCGGGCGATTGGCGACGGCGGGCGCAATTGGGGCAGCTTCTTCGAGGGTTTCCTCCTCCCCTTCTTCCTCGTCGCGGCCACCCAGGCCGAGGTCGAGGCTGGTGATATTAAAGAAGAACACCACGAACATAATCAGCCCAAAAGCCAGCAGCAGCACCGTGCCCCAGCCCACCAGCGATTGCAGCCACAGCGCCATTTCGTAGCCGCCGCTGCCGCTGAGCCAGTCGAGGCGGTGCGCCTGGGTGGGGTCGGTGCCGGGGACCTCCATCTGCACCACCACGTAGCCCAGCAAAATACTGGTCCACAGCATCGTAAATAGGCCCAGCGCCAGCACGTAGCTCACCGAGCCCTTGGCCCGGCGAAACACGATTTTGTAGCCTAGGAAAAAAACCATCGGAATCAGCGCATAGGCCGATAGACCGAAGCCCCGGTAGATGCACTTTTCGGCCAGCCACGCGCCGAGCAAGCCCAGCCAGTTGCCGGCTTCCTGCCCGGCTTCCTTCACGGGCACGGTGCCCAGGGCGGCCACAATGCTTTGGTCAGCGCGCCCGCTAAACAGGAACGACGTAAAGGCAATGGTGAGATAAATGGACCCCAGCAGCAGGCCAAAGCCCACCAGCAAGTGAAAGCGGCGGTCTTTGAGCAAGTCAGTTACTTGGCTCAGGCTGAAGCCGGGGCCCGTGCGCGCCGGCCGGGGCGGGCGCGGGGCAGCGGCTTTGCTGGCCGGGGCAGCGGGGCGGTTGCGGCCGGCCGCGGCCGCCGGGCGGGCGGGGGCGGGCGCGTCGGCAGGCGGCGAAGCTGCCGCCCGCGGGGTATTGCCACGGGCCCGCGGAGCCCCGTTTTCGGGGGGCGCGCCGGGAGCCTGGCGATTGGTGGCCGGGGGGCCACTCGTCGGGTTTCGGTAGTTGTTGGAAGCCATGCGCGGAGCAAGCGTAAAAGTCAAATCTACGCCACGGGCGGCGCTTGTGAGGCAACCCCAGGGCAGGGTTTTGCGTCAACTTAGCTAATAGACGAGCTTTTATCTAGTGCCTTATTTTTTGTCCAATTGTTAGTTTTACTTCGCCTTTTACCATGTTTGACCACCGCTTTGCCCACCCCGGCGGCCGGGAGTACTGCCGCGCTACCTACTTCGAGGCTACCCATTGGCTGCACCTCACCTGGACGGGCGTCGTAACGACCCAGGACGGCCAGCGCAGTGCTACCGAACTGCTCCGGCTCCTGCCCACCAGCCCGGTGCAGTACCTACTCAACGATAACAGCCAAGTCCTCGGGCCGTGGTTCGACTCGCTCGATTGGCTCCAGCGCATCTGGGCGCCGCAGGCCGAGCGGCTGGGCTTGTGCTACGTGGCGCACGTGTTGCAGCCCCATACCGAAGACGACCTGGGCCTGCTATTGCGGCAGAATCTCTTCGCCGGCAAGTTTGAATTGCAGTTTTTTACATCCCTGGAAGATGCCGAATGCTGGCTGCGCGAATGCCAGCAGACCGTAAGCTGCTAGGTTTTGGGTAGAGCATTCGGTCCGTTGCGCGGTGTAGAGACGCATCCTTGCGTCTGGCGTCAGAATATGCCGCTCAACAACGCCAGACACAAGGGTGCGTCTCTACGCTGCTCTTGCGGTCAAAACGCACCTAAATAGCCTCGTACAGGTACAGCCGCCAGTACGCCGCTGAGTCGTCGAACACGCCCAGCGGGCGCAGACCGCTCTCGGCGGGGCGGGCCAGCCGCACGGCCGAGAGCACGTAGCGCCCACCCAGCCGCCGAAAGGCCGCCGCGTCGAAGGTCCAATGCTGCACGGTGCGGGCGGGCTGCTTACCCACCAGAAAGTTGCGTCCTAGCTCGGCCGAAAACAGGTAGCAGCGATTGCCCCAGGCATCGAAGTACGCGGCCAATTCGGGGCTTTTGGATAGCTCGCCCGCAATGAGTGGCCGAAAGGCGTGCTTGTAGGCCAGTGGGTAGAGCGTCTGGTACGAGTCGAGGGTGTAAAAGCCATTGAGCTGCGCCACGGCGGGCGGCAGCCCCAGGCAGGCCACGCGGTAGGCGGGCGGCAAAAGGCCGGTTTTGGCTTGGATAAAGTTGCGGGCCTGGCCCAGCAGCCCCGGCGCCACGTAGGCCGCGTAGCCGGGTGCATCGGCTTTGGGCCGGCCGGCCAGGGCGCGTAGGTTGTTGGTAAACTCGGGGTTGGCTGCCAGAGCAAACGGTACTTGCAGCGCCACCAGCGCGTAGGCCAACCGCCCGGCTGGCAGCCGCCGCACTGCCAGTACCAGCACCAGCACCCAAGGCAAGGCCAATAAAAAGTAGAACCGCCCCAGCGAAAACGCGTGCAGCAGCGGCAGCCGGCCCTGCAACCAGGCCGATACCTGCGGCAGCAAGCCTGCTAGTAGGCACAGCCCCGCAATGCTCGCCAGCCCCGCCCCTACCCGGCCCGCCAGCGGCCGCCGCGTCGCCGGGGCCAGCCGCACCAGCACCACCGCCACGGCAGCCAAAATACCGCCCTTAAAGAACGGGCTAGCGTGGTAGTGCCCCAGCCAAAACAGCTGCCCCGCCTCGCGCAGCCCCTTGCTCAAGCTGGGCCGCGCCAGCCGTACCAAATCAAATTCCTCGCGGTGGGCCACGAACGCCTTGGCGACCAGCAGGCCGTAGAATAGCTGCCACTCCACCACCACGTAGCTTAGTAGCAGCAGTGCCAGCCCGGCTGCCCCGCGCCAAAAACAGGGCAAAGCCGCCCGCCCGCGCCGCACCACATCCACTACCAATCCCAGCCCCCACACGGCCGCCAAAAACGGCCCCACCAGCACAAACGACGACCACCACGGCAGCGCCGCGCACACCAGCCACGCCGCCCAGCGCCCGCGCCCGGCCCGCAAATCCAGCGCCGCCCGCAGCAGCGCCGGCTGCCCCAGCACGCTCAGCCCAAATATGCTGTAAGTTGGCAGCATCGCCCACAGCAGGGCCACGGCCGCCGCCAGCCCGCGCTGCTCGGGGCGGGCCAGGCCGTAGCCACGCAGCAGCCAGTACATGCCCAGCATCCCGGCCACGCGCACCAGCGCCTCGTGCAGTAGGTAGGCCGCCAGCGGCGAATCAGGCAGCAGGTGGAAAATAAAAATCGTAACGCTCAGGCCCGAGCGCAGGGCCTCGCGGGGCAGCCCGTTCATAATGGGCAGCACAACCGCGCCGGGGCCGTGGGCCAGTGCCAGGTGCAGCTTGGCTAGCAGGTGCGCCCACACTACTTCGGCCTCCAGGTTGTCGTGCAGCAGGATGAAGGTGCGCGGCCCCAGCGCCACCAGAGGCAGCAGGAATACTAAGAGGCCTAATAAGGCGCGGGAAATGGGCTTCAAGAATTAGGTTTTAATAATACTGTCATTGCGAGCGTAGCGAAGCAATCGCACCGAAGCGGCGCGGCTAAACAGGTGCGATTGCTTCGCTACGCTCGCAATGACAACCGCACTCGTCCTCCTCAACTCCTGGGGTGAAACTCGGTAATCACCTGCCGCAGGTAGTCGCGGTCGAGGTGGGTGTAGATTTCGGTGGTCGTGATGGAGATGTGGCCCAGCATTTCCTGCACGGCGCGCAGGTCGGCCCCACCTTCGAGCAGGTGCGTGGCGAAGGAGTGGCGCAGCGTGTGCGGGCTGATGGTTTGGCGCAAGCCGGCCAATTGGGCCAGTTTTTTGATGGTAGTGAAGACGGTGATGCGCGAAAGCTGCTTGCCCCGGTGGCTCAGAAATACGATGTCTTCGTAGCCGGACTGCACGCCCAGGTGCTGGCGCACGCCGCCCAGGTAAAAGTGTAGGTGCTTCACGGCCTCGCGCCCGATGGGCACCAGCCGCTCCTTATTGCCCTTGCCCAAAACCCGCATAAAACCCTGCTCGAAGTAGAGATTCGAGAGCTTCAAATCGCAGAGCTCGCTCACGCGCAGGCCCGACGAGTACAGCACCTCCAGCAGAGCGCGGCTGCGCAAGCCTTCATTGGTGCTGAGGTCGATGGCCGCGAGCAGCTTTTCAATGTCGGGGTACGAGAGCGTATCGGGCAGGTGGCGGCCGGGCTTGGGCGATTCGAGCGTGTCGGTGGGGTCGATTTTGAGCAGGTCTTCCATGATGAGAAATTCATAGAAAGCCTTGATGCCGGACAGCGTGCGCGCCTGCGAGGTGCTCGACAAGCCCAAATCGGTGAGCGCGGCCAGAAAATCGCGCAGTAACCGGGTGGTTACTTGCAGCGGGTTAGCCTTGAGGTTTTCGAACTCCAGCCACTGGTGCAGCTTGCGCACGTCGCGCACGTAGGCCTCGACGGAATTGGGCGAGAGCGATTTTTCCAGGCGCAGGTAGCCGCTGAATTGTTTGATAGCTTGGGGCCAGGTCACTTGGTTGCGTGGTGAGTTATTTGCGGCGGGCGCGAGAATAGCAGGCTGCAAAAGTCGCGGATATTTACCGTCCGGCTGGCTAAGATTGTAATTCCAGCCAGAAAACTGAGTGCCAAAATAGGGCCGTAGGGTGTGGGGCTGGCCCCGCCCGGCACCTGGGCCTCTCTATCACTACAGAACAACGCCGGGCGAGAGCCAGCCCCGCACCCTACTGCACGCCGAATACATCTACCTGAATTCCCAAAAAACCATGCTGCTTCAAGCTCTCCAAAAAACACTAGCTCCCACCTGCATAGCCTTGCTGCTGGGCCTGGCTGCCCTACCGGCCCACGCCCAGCAGCCCGCCGGCAAGCTTTGGTACCGGCAGCCCGCCCAGCAGTGGGTCGAGGCCCTGCCGCTGGGCAACGGCCGCCTCGGCGCAATGGTTTTTGGCGGCCCCGAGCAGGAGCTACTGCAACTAAACGAGAGCACGCTGTGGAGCGGCGGCCCGGTAAAATCGGGCATCAACCCCGGCTCAGCTGCGGTGCTGCCGCAGGTGCGGCAGGCCCTGCTGCAAGACCAGGACTACGGCCGGGCCGACCGCCTGAGCCGCCAGATGCAAGGCTTTTTCTCCGAGTCGTACCTGCCGCTCGGCGACGTGCGCCTGCGCCAAAACCTGGGTGGCCAAACCCCCACCGACTACTACCGCGACCTCGACCTGGCCACCGCCACGGCCACCACTCACTTCACGGCCGGGGGCGTGCGCTACGAGCGCACCGCTTTCGTGTCGGCCCCCGACAAGGTACTGGTGCTGCGCCTGACCAGCAGCCAAGCAGGCAAGCTAAATGTCGATATTTCGGCGCGCTCGCTGCTGCGCTACCGCGTGGCCGCCGGTGCGCCGGGCGAGCTGGTGGTGCGCGGCAAGGCCCCGGCCCGCGTGGACCCGAACTACTACAATCGCCCCGGCCGCCAGCCCATCGTGCAGGCCGACACGGCCGGCTGCAACGGCATGCGCTTCGAGTACCGCCTGCGCGCCCTCACCAAACAAGGCACCGTAACGGCCGATACCGCCGGCCTGCACGTGCACAATGCCACCGAAGTGGTATTGCTGGTGGCCGCCGCCACCTCGTTTAATAGCTTCGACAAGTGCCCCGATAGCCAGGGCCTGGACGAAGATGCGCTAGCCGCCGCCGCCCTGCGCGCTGCCGCGGGCCGCCCCTACGCCACCCTGCTGCGCCGCCATTTGGCCGATTATCAGGCGCTGTTCAACCGCGCTACGCTGACGCTGGCCGACTCGCCAGCCGCCACCAGCGGGGCGGCCCTGCCCACCAATGAGCGCCTGCAAGCCTACACGGCCGGCGCGGCCGATACGGGGCTAGAGGCACTGTACTTCCAGTTTGGGCGCTATTTGCTCATCTCATCGTCGCGCCCCGGCGGGCCGCCCGCCAACCTGCAAGGCATCTGGAACAAGGAGTTGCGCGCCCCGTGGAGCTCCAACTACACCATCAACATCAACACCCAGATGAACTACTGGCCGGCCGAAGCCACCGGCCTCAGCGAGCTGCACCAGCCGCTACTCGACTGGCTACCCAGCCTGGCCCAAACCGGCCGCACCACGGCCCGCGAGTTCTACGGGGCGCGGGGCTGGGTGGCGCACCACAATTCCGATATCTGGGCCATGTCGTACCCGGTGGGCGACCGCGGCAACGGCGACCCGGTGTGGGCCAACTGGTACATGGGCGGCAACTGGCTGTGCCGCCACCTCTGGGAGCACTATCTCTATACCGGCGACCAAGCGTTTCTGCGCCGGGCCTACCCCTTGATGAAGTCGGCGGCCCAGTTTTCACTTGATTGGCTGGTCGAGGATGGCAAAGGCCACTTGGTAACGGCCCCCTCGACCACGCCCGAAAACAAGTTTAAAGACGCCACCGGCCACGAGCAAAGCGTATCGGTGGGCACCACAATGGATTTGTCCATCATCCGCGACCTGTTTGCCAGCGTGCGGCAGGCCTCGGCCACGCTGGGCGTGGATGCAGGCCTGCGCGACAGCCTACAAGCGGCCACGGCCCGGCTGCTGCCGCTGCAAATTGGGAGCCAGGGGCAGCTTTTGGAATGGTCGCAGGAGTTCACCGAAACCGACCCGCGCCACCGCCACGCCTCGCACCTCTACGGGCTGTACCCCGGCTGGGAAATCACGCCCCACACCAACCCCGCCCTGCTGGCCGCCGCCCGCAAAAGCCTGGAAATACGAGGCGACGAAGGTACTGGCTGGAGCAAAGGCTGGAAAATAAACTGGTGGGCGCGCCTGCTCGACGGCAACCACGCCCATAGCCTAGTGCGCCAACTGCTCACCTATGTGCCGCCCCAGGGTGGCCGGGCCGGGGGCACCTACCCCAACCTCTTCGACGCCCACCCACCTTTCCAAATCGACGGCAACTTCGCGGGTACGGCCGGCATGGCCGAAATGCTGCTCCAAAGCCACGATGGCGCCCTGCACCTGCTGCCCGCGCTGCCCAGCGCCTGGCCCACCGGCACCGCCACCGGCCTGCACGCCCGCGGCGGCTTCGAGGTAGTGGCCCTGCATTGGGAGCAAGGCCGCCTCGCCAGCTGCACGATACGCTCGACCCTGGGCGGCAACCTGCGCCTGCGGGTGCCCCAAGGCGCGAAATTGGCCGCTGGCCCCGTCCTCACGCCGGCCGTTAGCGGCAATGCAAACCCTTTTTATCAGCAAAGCCAGTATTTTGGGGCCGCTGGCACCAGCGCGCCGGGCGCCGCGGCCGACTACGACCTGGCTACCAAGCCCGGCAAGGAATACACGCTGCGGTGGTTGTAGGGGCAGGTAAGCCATAAAAGCTGCAAAACAGTTTTTATGGCTGCGCTCTCAAAGACAAACTGTTTTAATACGCTTCTAGGGCAACACATAATCGGTGTAGAGACGCATCCTTGCGTCTCTCGTCAGACGAGCTTAACAACGACGAGACGCAAGGATGCGTCTCTACACCCAACGGTACACCAACGTTGAAATCACTGTACTATGAATATTCTCATTCTCAACGGCCCCAACCTCAACCTGCTGGGCCGCCGCGAGCCGCACATCTATGGCCATCGCTCGTTCGACGACTTTTTGCCCGAGCTGCAAGCCGATTTTCCCGACCTCACGCTGACTTCCTTCCAAAGCAACCACGAAGGCGTGCTGCTCGACCGCCTGCACGCGGCCGCCGGCTGGGGCGAAACCGGTTCTGAAGGCGCCAGCCAGGCCGTGGTGCTCAATGCGGGCGGCTTCACCCACACCAGCGTGGCGCTGGGCGATGCCGTGGCCGCCGTAGCCGGCGCGGGCCTCCCCGTTATTGAGGTGCACCTCAGCAATTTGGCGGGCCGCGAAGAGTTCCGGCACGTCAGCTACATAGCCAAGCACTGCGTGGGCAGCATTTCGGGCTTTGGGCTGGAAAGCTACCGGTTGGCGCTGCACTACTTGCTGAGCCAGCGGCCGCGGCCGCTGGGCTTTGGGCGGCGGTAGTGGGTGTAGGGTAAGCTTTAGCTTGTCTTTTTCGCAGTTTTTGGGTCGTTAAAAAAAGGCAAGCTAAAGCTTACCCTACACCTATCTCTACCTTTGCCGCTACTATGGCAACCCTTCCAACTTATACCTTCAATCCCGGCCCCGCCGCCGTGTACCCCGAGCTGCGCCAGTACTTGGTCGATGCTTACGAAGAGGGCTGGCTGTCGGCCCCGCACCGCGGCGAGCGCTTCACGGCGCTGGTGCGCCACACCCTGGAGCAGGCCCGCGCCAAGCTCAACATTCCGCAAGACTATACCATCCTGTTCACGTCGTCGGCCACCGAGTGCTGGGAAATCCTGACCCAGAGCCTCACGCCGCGCCGCTCGTTTCACCTCTATAATGGGTCATTTGGGCAGAAATGGTTTGACTACGCCCGCGCCCTGCGGCCGGGCTGCACCGGCCTGCGCTTCGACATCAACGACGTGCCCGACCCGGCCACGCTGCCCTTCGACCCCGAGGAAACCGACCTCGTGTGCCTGACCCAAAACGAGACCAGCACCGCCACCCAACTGCGCGACAACTTCATCCTGAACGTATTCAACCGCCTCGGCCCGGCCCTGCTGGCCGTCGATGCTACGTCGTCCATCGGCGGGGTGCAGCTCAAGTTCATCAAGGCCGACGTGTGGTACGGCTCGGTGCAGAAGTGCCTGGGTATGCCCGCCGGCCTGGGCTTGCTGGTGCTGTCGCCCCGCGCCGTGGCCCGCGCCCGCGAAATCGGCGACAAGGCCCACTACAACAGCCTGAACAGCATGATTTCGAACATGCTGAACCACCAGACCACTCATACGCCCAACGTGCTGGGTATTTACCTGCTGAGCCGCGTGCTGCAAGCCCGCGAGCCCATCAAAACCATTGCCCCGCACCTCACCGAGCGCGCCCAAAAGCTCTACGATTACTTCGGGCAGGTGCAGCCGCTGGGCCTGCGCCCGCTCATCGACAACCCCGAGGCGCGCTCGACCACCGTCATTGGCGTGCAAGGCCCCGCCGCCCTCATTGAGGAGGTGAAGCGCCGCGCCCGCGACGAGGCCGGCCTCCAGCTCGGCTCGGGCTACGGCGACCACAAGGCCACCAGCTTCCGCATCGCCAACTTCCCAGCCGTGCCCGATGCCGCGTTTGAAGCGCTGGTGCAGTTTTTTGAAAAGCTTCGGAATGAGGAAGTAGTGGCGAAGTAAGCGTGTTTACCCCACCCCCGGCCCCTCCCCTCCGGGAGAGGGGAGCCAAGCGCAAGCGCACGTAACCAGTCGTCAGGCTCCCCTCACCCGGAGGGGAGGGGCCGGGGGTGGGGTCTTACGGCCGACGAGCCCTCCTACCTTCTCACCCCTAACCTACTTACCAAACAAGTGATTACCCTCTTTACCGATGGCTCGTCGCGCGGCAACCCCGGCCCCGGCGGCTACGGCACCATCCTGCGCTACGGCCCCCACGAAAAGGAGCTGACCCAGGGCTTCCGCCGCACCACCAACAACCGCATGGAGCTACTGGCCGTGATAGTGGGCCTCGAAGCCGTGACGCGTCCCGAAATTCCCATCCTCGTCGTGTCCGACTCGAAGTACGTGGTCGATGCCGTCGAAAAACGCTGGGTTTTTAGCTGGGCCAAAAAACCCGACTTCGGCAAGAAAGCCAACGAGGACCTGTGGCGGCGCTTCCTGCGCATCTACGAGCAGCGCAAAGTCTCCTTCAAATGGATAAAAGGCCACGCCGGCCACGCCGAAAACGAGCGCTGCGATGTGCTGGCCGTGCAAAGCGCGCTGGGTAAGGGGCTACTGGTAGATGAGGGGTACGAGGCGCTGGGGTAATATTTATGACCTATCCTAAACTGCTTCGGCTAGAAACTCTTGGCCCCAAGCGGCTTGTTGGCCATCGGCGGGTTATGTCGCTAGCTGCTACTACCACCCCCGAACTATGGCGTGGGTTTATGCAGCAGCGTACCGCCCTGCCAACTAGTGGCGAGCGCTATTCGCTTCAGCACTACCCGCTAGAGTACTTCACTAGCTTTTCGCCCGAAACGCGGTTTGAGAAATGGGCTGCCCAAGAAGTGGCCGACCCCACGTTTGTAGTGCCCGCTGGCTTCGAGACACTCGACTTAGCGGGAGGCCTTTATGCCGTGTTTTTGCACCAAGGTCCGGCCAGCGAGGGGGCGGCCACGTTTCAGTATATTTTCGAAACTTGGCTACCCAGTTCTGACTACGTGCTCGACGACCGCCCTCATTTTGAACTACTAGGCGAAAAATATCGCAACGATGCGCCAGATTCGGAGGAGGAAATCTGGCTGCCCATCAAGCCCCGCTAAGCCCCACAGACGTTGCCTAACGACTACTTCCAGTTTCAGCAGTTCAGAATCGACCAAGCTGATTGCGCCCAAAAGGTGAGCACAGATGCCTGCATCCTGGGTGCGGCGGCCGACCTAATCGGGGCCACCCGTGTGCTTGACCTCGGCACCGGCACGGGTCTGCTGGCCCTCATGGCCGCCCAACGCGCCCCGGCTGCTACGATTGAGGCGATAGAAATCGACCTTGCCGCCGCGGCGCAGGCGGCGGCAAACGTAGCGACTAGCCCTTGGGGCAGCCGCATCCAAGTGCGGCCGCTGAGTCTGGCAGCCTACGCGGCTACGGGGCCGGGCTTGTTCAGCCACATTATTTGCAACCCCCCGTTTTTTCGGCGCAGCCTGGCGCCGCCCGATGCGGGCCGTGCCACGGCCCGGCACGAAGGCGCAGATTCCCTAGCGTTTGACGACATTATCGGTTTTACGGCGGGGCATTTGGCGCTAGGCGGCACGCTCACGGTGCTGCTGCCGCCGCCCGAGATGCAGCAGTTTGAGCAGGCAGCGGCGGCGGGCGGGCTACCCGTGCGGGCGCGCCTCACGGTGCGGCACCGGGCGGGCGGGCGCATTACGCGCTGCATCAGTGAGTTTGGCTTGGGCGCGCCGGCCGGGGTGCGGGAGAGCAGCTTGGTTATTCAGGACGCCGATAGGCAATATTCAGCCGGTTTTCGGGCACTGCTGGGCGGGTTTTATTTGGCTTTGTAGGGGTAAGGCTGGCCCCGCTCCTACAGCAACGTCCGCAATTGCGTCAGCTTTTCGCCGTGCAGGGCAGCCAACAAATCAGCTTCCAACGTACCAAATTCGGCGGCGAGGTAGTGGCGCTGTACTTGGCCGCCGACCAGCACGCTGGCCTCGTCGGCCACTTCGGTGAGGGTACTCAGGATGTGCGAGGTGAGCAGCAGGCCGGTGCCGCGGTCGCGCAGGCGCTTGAGGATTTCCTTGAGCAGCAGGTTGGCTTCGAGGTCGAGGCCGTTGAAGGGCTCATCGAGAATGAGGTAAGCAAAATCCTGCACCAGCACGGCCAGCAGGGCAAGTTTTTTCTTCATACCGGCCGAATACTCGTCGGCGTACTGGTCGAGCGGCAGGTCGAGCAGCTGATTCCAAGCGCGCAGGTCGGGCACCGGGCGGCGCCGCGCTTGCAGGCAAAACTCGACGTACTCGCGCCCCGTGAGGCGCGGGTAGAAATACGGCTCGTAGAGCACCAGGCCGGTGATTTCGCGCACCCGTGCCCCGGCACCAGCCACGCCTACGGTACCCGTAAAGCCCGTTTCCAACCCGTAGAGGCAGTTAATAAGGGTAGTTTTGCCCGCGCCATTGGCTCCCACCAAGGCGTGAATGGTGCCCGGCCGCACGGCCAAATTCACGCCGCGCAGAACTTCGTGGCGGCCGTAGGCTTTGTGTAGGTCAAGGACTTCAAGCATAGCAGTAATGACGGGGTATTCAGGAGACTTGTAGAGACGCATCCTTGCGTCTCACGTTGTTGGGCTCGCCTGACGGGAGACGCAAGGATGCGTCTCTACACCCAGCTGTACCTGCTTTCAAGTCACCCATCACCGACTATTTCCCGCAGCCGCCTACGGCTTTGCCAGGGTAGCCCAACGGCTGCCACTAGCAGCAGTACCGGGTAGAGCGGGTGGCCCAGTAGCAGCAGCGCCACGCCCAAAATCAGCCCTTGCGTAAGGCGAAAATGCGTTTCGTGGGGGTAAAAAGCATATTTAGTGAAAATAAACAGGGCCACCAGCGCCAGCCAAGCCACCGCCACGGCCAGCGTGCCGCCCCAACCGGCTGGCCCACTCGCCAGCAGCCCCCAAAATGGCGCCGCTGTGGCCGCCGCATAGCCCAACCCCAGCTGCAAGCGCCGCCGCAAAAATTGCGTGGGCGAGCGCGCAGCTACGGCCAGCATCGCGACTGGTTCGGCCGTGCCGTAGCAGGCCAGCACTACCAGTAGCCACACCAGCAGCGCCGCCACCGGGGCCAGCGGCGACGCCCGCTGCCAAACCGCCAACCCCACTAGTAAGGGCCATACTAGCAATCCCTTAGTAGCCCGCATACCACTCACCCACTCAAACGCCTCACTGCGAAACGGGCTGCGCCAGCGGTGCCGGCTGGCGCGGTCTTCGCCGGCCGGCGGGGCCCAGGCCACCAATGGGGCCAGCACCAGCAGTAGGCCAGCCGCCCCGTAGGCCAGCCCGGCCAAAAGCACACCGGTTATTGGCAACGTCAGCAGCGCGTACTCCCAGGCCAGCCACCCTCGAAAGCCGGGGGCTGTGGTGGCCAGAAAGCGGTAGTCGGCCCGCTGCCGGTGCGCCCCTAGCAGCGACCAAGCCACTACCACCGGCACCGCCCACTGCCACCACGGGTGCTTGGTAGCTACTGCTAATGCTTGGCCCAATGACATAAACACAAACGGCAATAGTATGAGTAGCCGCAGCGCGCCGATTTCCCGCCCCAGCCGGCCCAGCAGCCGCCCCCGCAGCCGTAGGTACGCTGCCACGGGCGCTAGCCCACTTGGCCCGCCAGCGCTACCGACGCTCATCCTGCTCTTGAAAGACGATGCCGTAGTCGGCCGCCAGTTCGGCCAGAATAGGCTCGTAGAAGTCGGCCGTGGTCGGAATTACCACCCCGCACCGGGCTATTTCGCCGCGCAGCAGGCGGCGCACGGCCATGCCCAGCGGCAGGCCCACGGTTTGGGCCATGGCGGTGTGCGTGGCATCGCGGCCCGTGACCACGAGCGAGGCGGTGCGGCGGTGGGCTGCGCCAGCTAGCTCATAGTCAAACTGGTGCAGCATTACCACTTGGTCGCGGTCGTGGGGACCGAGCGCCCATTTCTCGATTAATAAATGCTCCAATAACTGCGCGGCGGTGGCATTGGCCATGCCCACCGGGCGCTCGGTGAAGATGCCCAGCCAGGCCAGGCGCGTGAGCTCGGGGCCGTGGGGGTCGAGGTGCAGCTTAGCGGCCAGCTGCGTAGCCGCCTCGGCGGGCGCGGCTGGCTGAGGCAACCGACTGGCTACTAGTTCTTGCCAGGGCAGCGTAGCGGCATTGCCCAGCTTTTGGGCATCATCGGTGAGGCCCAGCGTGACGAGCACCTGCCAAGCCCCGCAGTAACCAGGGCGGCGCAAGGTGCCGCGCAGCATGGTTTGCACGTCATTCAGGCCGTAGATTTCGCGGTAGCCGAGCGAGTCACGGTTGGCGTAGCCCTCAAAATGGCCGTGGCCGGGCACCGCCAGTACCTCAGCGCGGGCAAATAGCTCCTGGTACGGAATGGCTTGCAGCGCGCCATTTTCGAGGTATTGCGCCGGCCCGCCCTGCCCGGCCACCACCACGTTGCGCGGGTTCCAGCTGAATTTATAGCGCCAGGGGTTCGCGCCCTCGCTCTCCGGCGCCACCAGCCCGCCGCAATACGAGCGAAAAGCCGTGATTTTGGCTCCCGCCGCCCGCAACTCGTCAATAGTCTGCATGGCTGATAAATGGTCGAGGCCGGGGTCGAGGCCGCATTCCATCAAAAAAACAAGCCCGGCGGCGGCCGCTTCGTCGTGCAGCGCTCGAATGTCGGAACTCACGTAGCTGGCTGTGGCTAAATGGCGACGGTGGCGCAAGCAGGCCCGCGCCACCACCGGGTGCAGGGCGGCCGGTAACATCGAGATTACGAGGTCGGCCTGGCTCACCAACTCCTCCAATTGCGCGGCATTATGCGCATCCAGCGCCACGGGGCGGGTGTACTGCGAGTGCGCGGCCAGCACTGGCGCGAGGTGCGCGGGCTGGGCATCGGCCACGGTCAGAAACCAGTTTTCGGCGGGCGCGTGGGCCAGCAGGTAGTCGATGAGCGCCGAGGCCGAGCGGCCGGCCCCCAGCAGCAAAAGACGGGTGGGTGAGGTCATGCGGGCAAAAGTAGCGGCAGGAATGTTGGATCAGGATTAGGCGACAAGCTTATCATCTGCGAGCGTAGCGAAGCAATCGCACCTGCACAGAACCCGAACGGCCTGTCTTGATGTGATTGCTTCGCTGCGCTCGCAATGACAAACTCGCCACATCACTATTTCACCGTTACTTTGCGCCCCCGTTTCCCATTCCTACCCAATGCCCGCAGCTTCTGCTCCTTCCCCTACCCGCCGCCAGCTTAGCCTGCACTACAACGAGCTAGCCACCCCCGACCAGCTCACCGCGCCCGAGCGGCAGGTGTGGGAGGCCGCCCGCGCCGCCACAGCCCACTCCTACGCACCGTACTCACACTTCCACGTCGGGGCCGCGCTGCTGCTAGAAGATGGCACTGTCTTCCAAGGCACTAACCAGGAGAACGCAGCCTATCCCTCGGGCCTGTGCGCCGAGCGTACGGCGCTTTTCGGGCTCGCAGGCAGCCATTTGGGCACGGTGCCCCGCATTATTGGCATGGCGGTGGCCGGCCGGCCGGCGCAGGGCGAGTTTACGGCCGCGCTGCCCTGCGGCGCCTGCCGCCAGGTCATGCTGGAATCAGAAATGCGCCAGGGCCAGCCCATTTGGCTGCTGCTGCCTGGCCCCACCGGCTCCGTGCTGCGCTTCGAGCGTTTGGCCGATTTGCTACCGTTTCACTTCTCCCCCAGCGACTTGCCGCCCCGGCTTTAGCAGTAAATGAGTACGTGAGTAGATGTGTAAGTTTTTGCACGGCAACTTTGCAGGTAATTACTCATCTGCTCACCTACTCATTTACCCTATGTCTGCCCGACTTATCATTCAACTCGCCGCCCTGCTTGGGGGCCTTACCGTGGCTATCGGCGCTTTTGGGGCGCATGGCCTGCGCGCCATGTTGGAGGCCAGCGGGCGCTTCGACACCTTCGAGACGGCGGTACGCTACCAGTTCTACCACACGCTGGCTATGCTGGCCATTGGCGTTCTGGCTGTGGCCCGACCCGAGCTGCGCGGGCCGCTGGGCACCACGGCGGGGCTCTGGCTGGGCGGCGTTTTTCTGTTTAGCGGCTCGCTTTATCTACTGTGCTTCACAGGGATAACTAAGCTGGGGGCGGTAGCGCCCATCGGCGGCCTGCTGCTGATTGCGGGCTGGATACGCCTGCTGCTGGCGGTAAGCAAGCTATAAGTGCCCGTGTACCGCAAGCTAAAGCTTACGGTACACGGGCACAAAAAAAGGGCGGCCTGGCAATACTGCCGGGCCGCCCTTTTTGGCTTATAATCAGCTAGCTGACTACGACTTTTTCACTTTAGCTTTCAGTTTGGCGTCGCCATCCTTCATTTTCTGCTTGCCAGCGTCGGCGGTATTTACGTCCGTAGCGGCCGAAGCGGCAGTGGCTTCTACCACGTTGCCGGTGAGGGTAGCGGTGGCAGCACCAGCGGCCGAGTTCGACTCGATGGTCAGCACTTTAGTTTGCATGCCCATTTTGCCAGCCGAGTTGAATTTAGCCGACAGCGTGCCGGTTTTGCCGGGCATTACGGGGTCTTTGGTCCAGTCGGGGGTGGTGCAGCCGCAGCTCACGCCGATGTTGGAGATTACCAGCGGCTTGGTGCCCACGTTCTTAAACTTGAACACGTGGTCTACGATGTCGCCCTGCTTGATGGTACCGAAGTCGTACTTGTCCTCCACCAGTTTAATCTGGGGGCCGTCGGCTTTGGCAGCGGGTGCGGTTTGAGCTTGGGCGGTGTAGCCGCCGGCGAATGCGAGGCCCAGGGCCAGTAGCAACGTCTTAGTCATGGCAAAAAGTAGAAGTAAGGGTTGTGAGGAATAAACAAATTTACATGCGCAGCCGGACCTGGCAAATCTGCGGCCAAACTAACCCGCCGCACCTGTGTGCCGCGTGAAGCTGGCGCGCCCTGCAAACTTCGCCTGCCGCGTTTGAATTCCAAAGTAACAAGAAATTATTAACTTAATCCTCAATTATTTCGCTCTCAGCAATGAGGCGCTGCTGAAAATTGAGCAGAAACAACCGCTCTGATGCCCGCGTGATGGCCGTGTAGAGCCAGCGCGCAAACTCGCCGCCCACCGGCTCGTCGGGCTTCAAAAAGCCGTGGTCTACGAACACGGCCTGCCACTGGCCGCCCTGCGCCTTATGGCAGGTGAGGGCGTAAGCAAACTTAATTTGCAAAGCATTGAGGTACGGGTCCTTGCGCATCTCGGCATTGCGCTCGCTCTTCTTGGTGAGGTGGCTGTAGTCTTCGGTTACGGCCTGGTACAGCGCCTCGTTTTGGTCGCGGGGCAGCGATGGGCTTTCGGTGTGCAGGGTGTCGAGCAGCAGCTTCACTTCCAGCTCGGGCTCGTCGGGGTAATCGACCAGCCGCACCCGCGCCTGGGCAAAGCGGCAGCCAAAAACCTCTTCACGCTTGATTATTTTGGTGACTTCCAGAAAGTCACCGTTGGCCAAAAAGCCAATTTCCGAGTCCTTGGGCAACCAGAAATAGTTGTTACGCACGACCATGATGTAGTCGCCTGCCTCAATCTCCTCCTCGGCCTCAAACAAGGTGCGCCGGATGAGCTGATTGTACTGGTTGGCGTTGCGGTTCGAGCGGCAGATGATGGTCGTGTTCTCGTGCCCAAAATTGCGATACGCCCAACGCAAGCCGTCCTCCAGCTTGTCACCACCCATCTTAAACATATCCTTGAACCCATTGGTATGCAGCCGAATGGCGGGCGCTTCCTGCCGCAGCTCCTCACGCAGCTCAGTGGCATTGACTAGGATGCCCGACGACTCGGCCTGACGCATCACCTGGCGCAGCTCCACGCCTTCGACGCGGGCGCGGAAGCGGTTGGCCAAAATGTCCATATCCAGCGCCGGGCTCAAAAGCTGGCCCACGGGCGGCAGCTGCGCCGTATCGCCGATGAGCAGCAGGCGGTTGGTACTTTTCTCGAACACGTAGCCCATCAGGTCGTCGAGCAGGCCGGTTTCGCCAAAGGCCTTCTCGTCGGAAATCATGGACGCTTCGTCCACGATGTACAGCATTTCCTCGGTGCGGTTGGGCTGCCGCTGGAAGCTGAGGCGCTCGGTGGGCGCACCGCTGGTTTGGCGGTATATCTTTTTGTGGATGGTGCTGGCGGGCACACCGGCGTAGGCGCTCATCACCTTGGCGGCGCGGCCGGTGGGCGCCATCAGCGTGTACTTGCGCTGCAACTTACTGAGCCACTGCACGAGGGCGCTCACCACGGTAGTTTTACCAGTGCCGGCGTAGCCGCGCAGCACAAACACCTTGCGGCCCGGCAGCGAGTCGCGCAAAAAGGAATCGAGCTGCACGAATAGCTCGGCTTGGTCGTCGGTCGGCTCGAACGGGAAATAGTCGCGAACGGACGGATATCGGGTTTTTAGCATCAGAATTAGAAACGTCTCACGCCTGCCAGCAAGCGTGTTTTTGCCAAAGCTCGAAGCCTTGGGTTAATATGTTGCGGAGCAGCGTTTGCGCCGCCGGTGGCCAGGATACTTCGGGCAGCTGTTGCCACGGGCCACTATCCGCATAAAGTAAGTCAAAAACCTGGTTCCGCAGGGGCGTTTTGTGGCTGCCGGCGAAGGGCTCGCCAACACCCGCGCTCACATCATCAAACAAGCACCAGGCCGCCAAAGATTCGTGCGGCGGACGGGTTTCGCCATTTTTCAGCCACTCGGCCACGGCATCCAAGTTTATAGGGCGGGGCGGCTCAGTAACCAGCGCATAGCCCTGCCGCTGGACAAAAGCTGCTAGCCCAGCCGGCGTTTTAAACAACGGCACCAACCGCTGCTCATCGGCCCAAACGGCTTCGCGCGCCGGCTCGGCGGGGTTTTGCCACAGCAGAAAGCCATCGGCCTGCTGCCAGCGCACCCAACATACGTAATACGTGGTTTCTTCCTGCTTCATCGCGGCGGCGGTAACGGGCCTGGTTGCGGCGCTCCCCGGCGTAGCTAAGGTAGGCAAGAGGCCCTGAGCTAGTCATAAACCTCAACACTGCGTTCAGTTGCCGCGCCCGTTTATCGCGGCTTCGTGCTTAGCTTGCGCCACCCACTCCTACCCCACTCCACTGTGTCCTCTGTTACCCTGAAGCAACTGGCCCAACAGCTCGGCTTGGCTTCTTCTACCGTGTCGCGGGCGTTGCGCAACGGCTCCGACATCAGCGCCGAAACCAAGCACCGCGTGCAGGCCATGGCCGCGCAGCTCCACTACCAGCCCCACGCCTACGCCAGCGGCCTGCGCAGCCAGCTCAGCCACACCATCGGGGTGGTGGTGCCGGAGGTCAACGACCAGTTTTTTTCGCAAGCCATTGATGGCATTGAGGAAATAGCGCGCCTAAATGGCTACCACACGCTCATTTGCCTCACCCACGACAGCTACGCCCTCGAAGCCGACGTGACCCGGCAGCTCACCCGCGGCCGCGTCGATGGCGTGCTCATCTCGCTGGCCGGCGAAACCCAGGGCCCCGGCCACCTCGAGCAGCTAAGCAGCCGGGGCGTGCCGCTGGTATTTTTCGACCGCGTGAGCGAGGCCCTGGGCACGGCTACGGTCACCACCAACGACTTCGACGCGGCTTACCAAGCCACCACGCACCTGCTCGATGCCGGCTGCCGCCACGTGGCGTATTTGCTCATGTCGGGCAAGCTCGCCATCGGCAACCAGCGGCAGCAGGGCTACGAGGCGGCTTTGGCGACCCACGGCCTGCCCCCCGACCCCGACCTGGTGCTGGAAGGCGGCGGCGCCAACCTCGAAAACGTGGCTCGCATCAAGGCCTTTTTGCAGCGCCGGCCCGACATCGACGGGATTTTTGCTTCGACGGGGCGGCTGGCGCTCAGCACCTACCAGGCCTGCCAGGAATTGGGCCGCGCCATCCCGCAGGATGTCAAGGTTATCGGGTTTTCCAACCTCGAAATTGCCTCACTGCTGGCCCCGCCCCTCTCTACCATTACCCAGCCCGCGTATGAAATCGGCCGGGAGGCTGCCCGCCTGCTATTCGGGGCTATCATTGATAAAAAGCCTCTGCTAGCCAGCCAAAGCGTGGAGTTGCCGGCCCGGCTATTGCCGCGGGCTTCCACGGCGAGTTAAAAATTATACTGGTTGTCATGCAGAACGCAGTGAAGCATCTCGCGTAGTGCACTAATCTCGAAAACACAAGGGGTTACTGCTCCACGCGAGATACTTCACTGCGCTCTGCATGACCTAATGCTCCTACTCCACTACCGCCATCGTGGCCGTGGCTTTGGCGATGAGCACATCGTCGCACCATACTTCGGCTTCACAGAAGTGCAGCCGCCGCCCGGCTTTTAGCACCCAGCCAATGGCCTTCAGGCGCGCGCCCACGCCGGGATTGAGGTAGCTCACCTTGAGTTCGGCCGTGACCACGCCTACCCCATCGGGCACGAGCGTGACGGCCGCGAAGCCCGCCGCCAGGTCGGCCATCGTGGCCGTGAGGCCACCGTGCGCAAAGCCGCGCTGCTGCTGGTGCTGCTGCCCCAGCGTCAATTCGGCCTCGATGCGGCCGGGCTCGATGCGCGTGAGGTCGGCCCCAATGAGGTGCATAAAATGCTGGCGCTCCAGCTTGCGCCGGATGCGGGTTTCAAGGTCAGCTTCGGGCTTGGATTCGGAGTTAGTAATGGTCATAAAACCTGGGAGTAAACATTAATTGGCGGCTTTTGGGGCCGACCCTTGTATTTCGTATTCGGTGCAAACTTCGCGCTGCCGCACCAGCCGCACTACGTAGCGCTGCCGCAGGCGCGCCCGCAGGTGCGGCAGGCATACCAATATCCGGCTGCCGGGCGCCAACCCAGCTGGCAGGCTGTCGGGGCCGCAATGCGCCACAACCAGCCCCCGCTCGGCCAGCACTTCTTGGTAATACTGCATGGCCCAAGCCCCTCCGGAGCCAGTGGGGTAATAGACGAGCAGCGGCCGCGTGCCCGCGGGCGGCGCGGGGTAGTGGCGCAGGTAAGTACCGTAGCTCGTCATGCCGCCCCAGGTGGTATGGTCGTGGCGCTCGCGCAGCAGGCGGCGGGCCGTGAGGGCATAGGGCACGACCAGCAGCGCCAGCGCCAGCACGATTCCAAATCGGGGGCTCAGCTTGCCCAAAGGCGTAGTGCGCAGCCAGCCCTGCGCCCGCTGATAGCCGAGGCCGAGACCCAGCGCCAGCAGCAGCGCCAACGGCGGCAGCATGGGAGCCGGGTACCATTCCAGCTTCGTTTTTGAAGCTGTGATGATTAGCAACCAAAATAGGGCAAATAAACCCGCCAATCCACCCAATCGCCGCGCCGGCGTGGGTGGGCCCGTGGCCAGTAGCAGCCCCGCCATCGGCAGCAGGGGCCACCAGGGCCGCAGTTGGTAGCGCAGCAGGTTTTGCACATGGTAGAGCAGCGGTCGGGACGCGGCCGACAGGTTGTGCCCAAAGCGCCCGCCCAGCTCATTGGCCGCCACCGCCGCCCAATAGCCGGGCAAAGCCTGCTCGCGCACCACGTAGTATAGGGCCGGCAACGCTGCCCCGCCCCCCACCGCCAGCCAGAATGCCGGGCGGCGCAGGGTGGCCCCCAACTTATTCGTCCACAGTAGATAAAGCACTAACGTAGGCAGGCCCAGCAGGCCGGCAATGCCCTTGGTGAGCACGGCGCCCGCCGTGGCCGCCGCCGCCCAGGCCAGGTAGCGGCGGCGGCCCGTTTCGGCGTAGGCAAAGGTGGCGAGCACATGCCCCAGCACCCACAGGCAGAGCAGGGCTTCGTAGTCGCCGCTGCGCGCCAAATGCGGCCCCAGGTAGCCCTGCGTGGTGGTGAGGATGGCGCCAGCCAGCAGGCCCCACGCCGGCTGGCCCACGCCGCGGCCAGCCGCATACAGCAGCCCCACCGTGCCGAGCGCCGCTAGCAGCGAAGGTAAACGCACGGCCAGTTCGCTGGGCCCAAAAGCCGCCATACTCAGCACTTGCAGCCAGATGAGGAGCGGTGGCTTGGTATTGCCTAAGTCGGGCTGGTGGCCAAACGTAGTGACCAGCCAGTGCCCCCCCGAACGCAGCATTTCGAGGGCATTTACGGCTTGGCGGGCTTCATCCCAAGTCTGAATGGGTGCTTGGCTTAGGTCAAAAGCCAGGGGAAAACTGATGGCCAGCAACGCCAGCCCCGTTAAAAATACCTGTCTTTTTCTTATCATAACCCGCAGCCTGCCAGCCCGGCAGCGGGCAAAGATAAATGCCCCTCCCAACCGCAGGGCCGGTGCCTACGTTAGCGCAGGCGCTATGCCACACGCCGCGCTTTCACTAGAAAGCGCGGCTACACTTCTTATATGATAGACACTGACGATTTGCTGCGCCCCTACGCCGGGCAGGTGCGGGTACGGGTGGGCGGCCTGCTGCTGCGCGAAGGCACCCTGCTGCTGGCGGCCCACCGGGGCCTGCTGGCCGGCGGGGCCCCGTTTTGGTCGCCGCCCGGCGGGGGCTGGGCGTTTGGCGAATCGTTGCGCGAGGCACTGCGCCGCGAGTTTTTGGAAGAAACCGGCCTGGCCGTGCACACGGGCCGCCTGCTACACCTGCACGAGTTTCAGCAGGGAGATTTGCAAGCACTGGAAATTTTTTTTGAGGTACTGCCCGACGACCCCACCGCCCAACCCCGGCTAGGCTACGACCCCGAACACACCGTTGACCAGCAACTCCTTACCGGGCTCTCCTGGTTTAGCCCGCGCCAGCTGCTGGCCTTACCGCCCGCGCAGGTACACCCCGTGTTGCGCGGCCTGCTGAGCGTGGATGATGTCTTTGTGCCGCAGATTATTCTTAAGTGATACGGAGGGGCGCGCATGCGCGGCGCATAGCGTATTACGCCACGTAATATGTCTTCGCATTTGCCCTGTTCCGCAGCAACGCCCGGCTTAGCTACTACTTTTGGCACTCGTTATTTCTGCCTGTGCCTGCTTCTTCTACTTTCGCTTCTTCGCCGGCCGCCCTCGGGGTAAACCTGCGCGACGACACCTTCGACCTGGCCAATTTGGGCGCTTACCAGCTGGCCGTGCTAGTGGCTGGGGGCCGCTGCTGCCTAGCTGTGCTCGAAACTGCCCGCCAAAAAATAGTGGCGCTCGAAGACCTTGCGCTGGCCTCGCCGGCTGCGCTGCCCGTCCTGGGCGCCGAGCACGAGTTGCTGGGCCTGGCCGGCTGGGGCCGGGTGCGGGTGGCCGTGGGCGGCGGGGCATTCACACTGCTGCCCGCGCCGCTATTTCGGCCCGGCGACGAGGCCAGCTACTTGCAGCTGCACCACACGCTGGCCCCCACCGAGCAGGCCGTAGCCTACGCGCTGCCTTCTAGCTCGCCCGCCCATGAGCTGGTGAGCATTTTCGCGGCCGATGGGGCGCTGCTCGACTGGCTGCGTACCACGCACGGCCCCGAGGCCCGCCTGCTGCACCACACCAGCGCGCTGCTGGCGGGCCTGCTTTACCAGCAAGGCCCCACGGCCCCGGCCCGCCAGCTTTCGCTGCACTTGGCCGGCCCCGAGCTGACACTGCTGGTGCTGGGCAAACAGCAGCTCGAATTTTGCAACGTCTTCACTGTCAGCACGCCCGAAGACGTGGTGTACTACACCATTTTGGCCATGCAGGAGCTCAGCCTCAACCCCGACCAGGACGCCGTAACCGCCTGGGGCGAGCTCACCAGCGACTCGGCGACCTTCGCGCAGCTCAGCACTTACATCCGGCACGTGCGCTTCGGCAATCGCCCCTTCGGCCTGCACTACAGCTACCGCCTCAATGAGTTGTCCGAAAGCCGCTATTTTGGGTTGTTCAGCCTGGCCTTTTGCGGGTAAAACTCCCTATATGGAAGCTATTTAGGATAAGCAAGAAGAACAGTAGTTGCCATGCAGCGCGCAGCGAAGCATCTCGCCTGCTTCGTTGCTAACGCAAAACTTTACTGCGCCACGCGAGATGCTTCGCTGCGCGCTGCATGACGAAACAGAACAGCTTCCTCTGACTACAAATGAAAAAAATCGCCCTTTTTCCCGGCTCGTTCGACCCGTTTACCAACGGCCACCTCGATGTGGTGCGGCGCGGCGCCGAGCTATTCGATGAGATTATCATCGCCCTCGGCAACAATAGTAGCAAGCAGCGCTACCTGCCCGTAGACTGGATGGAAACCCAGATAACCGCGCTTTTTAAGGACGACCCGCGGGTATCGGTGTGCAGCTTTCGGGGCCTCACGGCCGATTTTGCCCGCGAGCGCGGCGCGCGCTACCTGCTGCGCGGCCTGCGCAACACCACCGATTTTGAGTACGAAAACACCATTGCGCAGGCCAACCGCCACGTCAATCCTAACCTGGAAACAGTGTTTCTCATCACCTCGCCCTTGCTGGCAGCCATCAGCAGCACCATCATCCGCGAGATTCACCGCTTCGGCGGCGACGTGGGGCAGTTCGTGCCATTCGCGCTACCGAGCCCGCAAGGGTAGACGCCTTTTTGCTAATTCAAACGGTCTTTGCAGCCACCAGTTCGCATAAAAAGGCACTGACTTCACACGAAGTCAGTGCCTTTTTTATTTCTTAGAGCACAGCCGGCGGCTTAGCTCTCTTTCATCATGGCCAGCGGGTCCGAAACCTGTACTTTGAAGTACTGCATAGCGATGAGCGAAGTGATAACGCCCGTCATGGCCCCCATCAGGATGATGGCCAGCAGGGCGATAATGGTCGAAAGTTCGAAGCCAAATACGTTCTGGACTTGGGTCAAGTCCAGCTTGTTAGGAAATAGCGCCTGCATCAATACGAAAAACAAACCCAGCAGCACCGAGGCCACGAGCGCCGTTACGATGCCGGTACCGTAGCCGCCCAAATACGGCATATGGTCGCCGCGCACCTGGCGGAAGTGCCGGATAGCCAGCACACTACCCGCCATTAGAATAAGTACGTCGAGGGCGCCGGCGGTAATATCCTGAAAGAAACCGGCCGCCACGGCAATCAGCGTGTACACGCAGAGTACGAGGGCCGTTAGTAGGCCGTAGCGAAAACCATTGCGTTCGGGGGTAAGCGCGGGGCTGGTAGGGGCAGCCATGGATTGGGTAGCCATAAAAAGAAACGAGGACGTGAGGTGAGAAAGTAAGGGGTGGCCGCTTTATCGGTGGCCTGGAGTACTATACTGCATTTCGGGCGTTGGCGTTGTGCTAACGACACTAGCGGGCACAAATCGAGGGCCGGGCACGTTAAGTAAGCATGGGCAAAGGCCACCTGCTTATTTAAGATGGGCGGGGCCGTATTTTTGCCCGGCTAACTGTAGTATTTATTCTGGCATAGATGATTTCGACCACCAACGTGAGCTTGCGCTATGGCAAGCGGGTATTGTTTGAAGACGTAACGGTGAAGTTTTTGCCCGGCAACGTGTACGGCCTCATCGGGGCCAACGGGGCGGGCAAATCCACCTTTTTGAAAATTCTGTCGGGCGAGATTGAGCCTAACACGGGCTCGGTAGAAATGCCGGCCGGCCAGCGCCTGGCCGTGCTCAAGCAGAACCAGTTTGCCTACGACGACCAGCAGGTGCTGGCCACCGTCATTCAGGGCCACCAGCAGCTGGCGGCCGTAATGAAGGAAAAAGATGCCCTCTACGCCAAGTATGACCTCGGTACTGCCACCGACGCCGACGGCGAGCGCCTGGGCATTCTGGAAGGCGAATTTGCCGATATGAGCGGCTGGGACGCGGAGTACCAAGCCGCCGAATTGCTGAGCGGCCTCGGCATCACCGAAGACAAGCACTATTTGCTGATGTCGGACCTCGGGGCCAGCGAAAAAGTGCGCGTACTGCTTTCGCAGGCCCTTTTTGGCAACCCCGACGTACTGCTACTCGACGAACCAACCAACAACCTCGACGCCGAGAGCGTGCTGTGGCTGGAGAACTTCCTCGACAATTTTGAGAACACCGTTATCGTGGTGAGCCACGACCGGCACTTCCTCGATGCCGTGTGTAATTACATGGCGGACCTCGATTTCTCGAAAATAACGATGTACCCTGGCAACTACTCGTTCTGGTACGAATCGAGCCAGCTGGCCCTACGCCAGCGCCAGGACGTGAACAAGAAAACCGAGGATAAGCGTAAAGAACTCGAAGAATTCGTGCGCCGCTTCTCGGCCAACGCCTCGAAGTCGAAGCAGGCTACCAGCCGCCAAAAGCTGCTGCAAAAACTGACCTTGGAGGAAATTAAGCCCTCCTCGCGCCGCTACCCCTACATCGCTTTCAAGCCCGAGCGCGAAGCTGGCAACCAGCTCTTGAGCGTGGACGGCGTAACGAAGCTAGTGGACGGCCACCCAGTACTAAAAAACGTGTCGTTTACGCTCGATAAGGGTGACAAAGTAGCCATCGTGGGCCGCGACGACCGGGCGGCTTCCCTCCTTTTTGACATCCTTTTTGGCGAAGCCAAGCCCGACAAGGGCACTTTGAATTGGGGCACGACCATCACGCCAAGCTACTTCCCAAAGGAAAACAGCGCCTATTTCCAGGCCGACAACATGAACCTCGTCGACTGGCTGCGCCAGTACTCGGTAGAGAAGGACGAGAGCTTTGTGCGCGGCTGGCTGGGCCGGATGCTGTTCTCGGGCGAGGAGAGCCAGAAGAAGCCTAACGTACTGAGCGGGGGCGAGAAAGTGCGCTGCATGCTCAGCAAAATGATGCTCGAAAGCGGTAACGTGCTGGTGATGGACGACCCCACGAACCATTTGGATTTGGAAAGCATTCAGGCTCTAAACAACGGCTTGAAGGACTTTACGGGCTCGCTTATCTTCGCCTCGCACGACTTGCAGTTCATCGACACGGTGGCTAATCGCATCATCGAGCTTACGCCCGATGGCATCATCGACCGCCGCATGAACTACGAGGAGTACCTGGCCGACGAAACCCTAAAAGCGCAGCGCCAGAAAATGTACCAATTGGCGTAATTAACTTAAAAATTAGGAATTAAAAATTATAAAATTGCTCCCCGAGCTAAGCTTGGGGAGCAATTTTTAGTCAATCAATTTTTAACCGCTAGTTTTTAATTCATAATTTTTAATTCTTAATTCTCCCCAATGAAGCGTTTGCTTTTTCCGTCGCTGCTCGGCGCGGTAGCGCTGCTGGCCCCCGGCCGCATTCTGGCCCAGGACAAACCCGTGCTAAATACGGCCCCCATCGTAGTGCCCGCGCCGGTGCCGGTCACGCCAGCACCCGTACCCGTGCCCGTGACGCCTACCACGCCCGTAACGCCTACGCCCGCCCCCAACACCAACCTACCCGCCCCGGATGTGTACAGCCCCTCCGGCTTCGAACTGCCCGAGCGCGAGCAGAAGCGCAAGGCGCTGGAGCAGCATGCCGAGCAGTACACCAAGATGTTTGTGTATTCGGGTATTGGCCTGGGTTACAGCTCGTACTACGGCCTGAGCAACTTCAACTTCAGCATTTCGCCGGCCCTTGGCTACCGCGTCAGCGACCGGTTTTCTATCGGGCCGGGCATTAGCTACTCCTACAATTACTACGGCGCTAGCAATGGCAACGGCACGAGTACCAGCTTCAATACCAGCAGTTTCGGCGTAAAAGGCTTTGCGCAGCTCATGGTTATTGACCAGTTTTTTGTGCACGCCGAGTACGAAGTAACCCGTGCCGAATTTCTGGCGGTTGACAATTTTGGCTACCTCACGGGCGGCAAAGTATCGCGCTCAGTCCAAACGCCGTTGCTCGGTGCTGGCTACCGCTCGCAAATCAGCAACCGCGCCGCCGCCGACATTGTGTTGCTGTACAATTTCCAGGACAACTACAACAGCATTTATCCGAACCCGGTTATTCGTTTCAACTTCCTGTTCAATATCGGGCGTTAAGCCCCTCCTTTGGGCAGCAAAAAGGCCTCGCTACCAATTGGTAGCGAGGCCTTTTTTAGTGGTGTATTGCGAGCCGGTAGTTATACCGGGCGGCGACCACTGATAACGCGCAGCAGCACGGCGATAATCGCGATTACCAGCAGGATATGAATCAGGCTATTGCCGGCCAAACCGCCAACGATGCCGAAGAAACCGAGTGCCCAAATGATGACGAGGACTACAGCGATGAGATACAGAAGGTTACCCATGAGTGAAAGGAGCGTGTTTGGATGGAGAGTGAAAGTTTTGGCGTGTTAGCGCCAAGCTGAGTTGTTTTACGGCGCGCTTAAAAAAAGGATGAAGTTGCCGTAAATTTTTTCTCTCGAACCAGCGGCTCTGGCGGCGTTCAGTAGCTTTGCGGGGTTTTACGGCGGGTTTTCCGCTCCCTCCTTTTCTTCTCCCACCCATGCAAATTGCCGTTATCGGTTCGGGTACTATGGGCAATGGTATTGCCCACGTGTTTGCCCAGCACGGCTTCGCCGTGTCGCTCATCGACATCAACCAGCCGGCCCTCGACCGGGGCCTGGCCACCATCACCAAAAACCTCGACCGCCAGGTAGCCAAAGCCACCCTGAGCGAAGACGATAAAACGGCTACCCTGGGCCGCCTGCGCACATTCACGAGCATCGCTGAGGGCGTAGCCAACGCTGAGCTGGTAGTGGAAGCCGCCACCGAGAATGTGGACCTCAAGCTCCAGATTTTCCGCGACCTCGACCAGTACGCCCCCGCAGCCGCCATTTTGGCCTCCAACACCTCGTCGATTTCGATTACCAAAATCGCGGCCGTCACCAAGCGCCCCGCCCAGGTTATCGGCATGCACTTCATGAACCCCGTGCCGGTAATGAAGCTGGTAGAGGTGATTCGGGGCTATGCCACCTCCGACGAGGTGACCCAGCGCGTGATGGACCTCTCGCGCCAGCTCGGCAAAACGCCCACCGAAGTCAACGACTACCCCGGCTTCGTGGCCAACCGCATCCTGATGCCGATGATTAACGAGGCCATTATCAGCCTCTTCGAGGGCGTGGCCGGCGTAGAGGAAATCGACACCGTGATGAAGCTTGGCATGGCCCACCCCATGGGGCCGCTCCAACTAGCCGATTTTATCGGCCTCGATGTGTGCCTGGCCATTCTACGCGTGTTGCACGACGGCCTCGGCAACCCCAAATACGCCCCTTGCCCGCTGCTGGTAAACATGGTGATGGCTGGCCGCCTGGGCGTGAAGTCGGGCGAGGGCTTTTACCAGTACACGCCGGGCTCAAAGGACTTGGTAGTAGCCCCGCGGTTTCGACCGCAGATTTAACGGATTTTAACGGATAGCGCAGATACGCTTGCTGCGCAAGCTGACTTTAGATGGTGCGAAAGAGAACGCTAGCGCAGTCTTTTTCGTTAAGAAACCAGCACGGTAGCGGCGATAGTCCGCAGTCAGCTTGCGCAGCAAGCGTATCCGTTAAATCTTAAAAATCCGTTTGAATCTGCGATGGAACATGCAACTTTTGGGGCCGGCTGCTTTTGGTGCGTCGAGGCCGTATTTCAGAATTTGAAGGGGGTTGAGAAAGTGGTTTCTGGCTATGCCGGCGGTCGCATCAAAAACCCGACGTACCGCGAGGTATGCAGCGGCATGACCGGCCACGCCGAAGTCATCGACATCACCTTCGACCCGGCCATTATCAGCTATGAAGAGCTACTCGAAATTTTCTTCAAAACCCACGACCCCACGACGCTCAACCGCCAAGGCGCTGACACGGGCACGCAGTACCGCTCGGTTATCTACTACAACACCGAGGAGCAGCACAAGCTGGCCGAACAGTGGAAGAAAACCCTGAACGACAAGCAAGCCTTCCCGAATCCCATCGTGACGGAAATCACGGCCGCGCCGGAGTTCTACCCCGCCGAGGACTACCACCAGAACTACTTCAACATGCACGGCCACGAGCCCTACTGCCAGTTTGTGGCTAAGCCCAAAGTGGATAAGGTAAAGGCGCTGTTTGGCGAGAAGTTGCGGCCGGTAGCGGCATAAGTGTCATTTCGGTTTGATAATAAAAAAGCCCGCTGATTAGCGGGCTTTTTTATTAGGTTTAAAGCGACTCATCCTGAGGTACGCTTACTTTGCTCTATGAAATTTTTAATAGCCACACTATTTCAATTGTTACTAATGGCTTCAGCTAATGGCCAGATTTGTCTGGGAATTGGCAATGATGGCAAATGCACTGGCCTAAGCTTGGATGGTTTGGCTGAAGGTGAGCGAGAAACAAATGGTATACAACTATGTGCCGTATCAGACGGTAGTAGCTGCAACGGACTCAGCATTGGCTTTTTTCCATCTGGCAGACTAAATGGGGTAACTGTTGGCATCTTTGTTGGCGGCCTTGGCTATGTAGGACCGCTTGATAACCAAACTGGCGTCCTCAACGGACTTGCCATTGGCGCTACTTCAAGTGCTGGAACTTTGAATGGTGTCTCCGTCGCTACGCTCAATACAGTAACAAAGCAGAGGGGTATCGCTATTGGCGTAGTGAATCAGGCAAACGATTTACACGGCCTACAAATCGGAATGATTAATTATGCTGCTAATAACCCAGCATGGCTACGCTACTTGCCCTTGTTCAACATACACCTATAATACCCTACACCGACACCCCAAAATCGCGCAGCGCGTCATTCAACGACGTTTTCAAGTCCGTACTGGGCTTGCGCTGGCCGATGATGAGGGCACAGGGCACCTGGTAGTCACCTGCCGGAAAGCTTTTGGTGATAGAGCCCGGAATGACGACCGAACGGGGCGGCACGTAGCCTTTGTATTCTTTGGGCTCGGCGCCGGTGACGTCGATGATTTTAGTGCTGCCCGTGATGGTAACGCCTGCGCCGATTACGGCTTCCTTACCAATGCGGCAGCCTTCGACCAAGATGCTGCGCGAGCCGATGAACGCGCCGTCTTCAATGATAACCGGGGCGGCCTGCACGGGCTCTAGCACGCCGCCGAGGCCTACGCCGCCACTCAGGTGCACGCCTTTGCCGACTTGGGCGCAGCTGCCCACGGTGGCCCAGGTGTCCACCATCGTGCCTTCGCCCACGTAGGCGCCGATGTTGGTGTAGCTCGGCATCAAGATGACACCGGGGGCCAAATAGGCGCCGTAGCGGGCCACAGCGGGCGGTACTACGCGTACTTTTTGGGAGGCGTAGTCCGTTTTGAGAGCCATTTTGTCGTGGTACTCGAAGGGACCGACTTCCTGGGTTTCCATCTTGCGGATGGGGAAGTAGAGGATGACGGCCTTCTTGACCCACTCATTGATAGTCCATTCGCCGCCTTCAGTGGTGGGCGGCTCGGCTACGCGCAATTTGCCTTTGTCAAGGTCTTCGATTACGTGCTCGATGGCGGTTTGGGTTTCGGGCTGGTCGAGCAGAGTGCGGTCGTCCCAGGCGGCTTCGATGGCCTCTTGGGCGGCGTAGCGGTCGAGTACGGGACTATGGTGGCTGGTGGTATCCATTTAAAAGAAGAGGTAAAACTGGCCGTAAAAATAGCCACCTGGGCTTACTCCAGCCTCGGCAGCTAGCGAAGCACGCACTTCAGCCGAGTGAAATGCCAGGGCAACAGTAGGCGCAGCCAAGAGCGTTAAAGCGCCACCTGAAGTTTTTTTCATAGAAGCGGCGCAAGCCTACGATAGACTTGCGCCGCAAATTATGGTGTTGCGTCTGGGCTTCGCGTGAGGCCGGGAAGTGGCAGACTAAAGCTTACCCTACCCTTACTTATCCAGCGACTGCAGCCAGGGCAGCGCGTCGGCCATCATGGGCGTGATGCTGGTTTGGTGAGTGCCGCCGGGGAAGGATATGAATGTGACGTTGGTAGCCTTAGCCGCTTGGAAGCGGGCAAACGTGCTCACCGAGGTTTGGTAAAACACGCTCTCGTCGGCGGTGCCGTGGTAGAGGCGCGTGGGGCTGCGCGGCACCCAGGTGCCAAAGCCGTTGTCGAGCAGCTTTTGCTTGAGCACCGGCTCACCGCTGCTGGTGCCAAGGGCAGCGTAGAACGCGGGCGTAAACAGCGCCACGGGGCTGGTCGTGAGCTGGGCTTCGATGATGGTTCGGTCCTTGGTACCATCTAGCAGCACCGGGATGCGGGCCGCGTAGGGTGCCTGGAAGAAGTCGGACATGGGCCGGTTCCAGCCGTAAGTGGTGTTATAGCCGTACAGGATGAGCGCCAGGTAAGAAGGTGTGGCATAGTTTGTTACGGTAGTCATGCCCGTGAGCATCCCTGTGAGGTCGTAGCCGCCCGCGCCCGCGGCGGCGGCCGTGAGGGTGAGGCCGTGCTGGGCGTTGGTTTCGATTTCCTGCTGCGCAGCCATCGTCACGTAGCCGCCCTCCGAGTAGCCAATCAAAAAGAGGTTTTTATTGGTGGCGATATTCTGCTGCTGCAAATAGTATTTGGCAGCCTTCAGCATATCGACCACCGCCCCGGCCGAGGTGGCCTTGTCGTAGTACGGCTGCGGCACGTTGCCCGACACGCCCAGCCCGATAAAATCGGGAATAACCGTAACGAAACCGGCGCCGGCAAACAACTCGAATCCGGTGAACGTGCTCGGAAAATTAGACGGCGACTCGCTCTGCTTGAACATGGTGCCGTGCTGCGCGCTCAGCAGCGCGGGCGGTTTAAGCGTATTGAGCGGCACGCCTAGCAGCCCCGAAACCTGTATCTGCTGCCCTTTGAAAGTGGTTTTGTAAATGAGCTTGTAATACGTGGCATCGTACTGAAGCTGCGACGCGAACGCCCCAAAACCTGCCAGCGTGGCCAACGCCTGCGCCTGTGCCTTTGGGAAAGTAGTGATGACCTGGGCCGACACAAACAGGTCTTGGCCGCTGGGCTGCGTGGGCTGCGGCTCTTCTTCGGAGCGGCAACCGGCGAGGCCGCTTGCCAGCAGCACCACCAGCACTAGCCAGCGGGCGGGGCGTACAAAAATTTTCATAGCAGGGTACGGGGTAAAAGGGTGTCGAACAACCCAACGAGCTTGTTAAATATATACAAATATTCATGCTAAAAACCCAATAAACCAAGTAAGCTGAGCCGCTAGCCACGCCAGCATACCGCCAAAATGCCGTCCTTTTCGGCCTGCCCGCGGTTATCTTTACGCTCCATCTACTGGCTGCCACTGCTGCATCAAGCGGCTTTGGGTAATCGTTGAACGGCGTAGAGACGCACTACTTTGCGTCTAGCGTTAGGGCACGCTACTCAGCAACGCCAGACGCAAAGTATTGCGTCTCTACATCCTACCCAGCTAACTCTGAAACCGGCTCTAAAGCGCCTTTTCCAGCCATTTTAGCTAAGTTACCCGTGCCCGAATCCCCACCTTTTCTCTCGTCGCCCACGGTGGTGGTGCTGGCTTCCGTCCTCAAGCCCCTGGATGATACGCGGATGCGGGAGAAACTCGCCGCTACCTGCCTGAAACGGCCCGATTGGCGCATATACGTGGCCGGGCGCGTTACCGGCGCCGGGCTTACCGACGACTCGCCGCGCCTGCATCGCCACGCCATTTTTGGGGGCTCGCGCCTGAGCCTGGGGCGGCTGGCGGCTCAGTGGCGCTACTGGCAGTTGCTGCGGCGGGCGCGGCCCGCGCTGGTCGTCGTAACCGCGCCCGAGCTACTACCCCTCACGCTGCTGTGGCAGCGATTTGGGCGCGACCGGCAGCTCATCTATGACATTCAGGAGAACTACGCGCTCAATATTCGCAGCCAGGGCGTGTACCCAGCCGGAGTGCGGGGCCTGCTGGCCGGCTTGCTCCGACGCATCGAAACGGCCACCGCCCGCCGCGCCAGCGCCCTGCTGCTCGCGGAGGCCAGCTACGCCGCCGAGCTTCCATTTTTGGCCAAGCTGCCCGCCCGCCGCGTGCTTTTGCTGGAAAACAAATACCAGCCGCAGCCCGGCGAGGTGCTGCCCCGCACCGCCCGCCCGTTGCCCGCGCCCACCGAGCCGCTACGGCTGCTGTATTCAGGCACTATTTCGGAGCTGAATGGAGTGCGCGAGGCCATTGCGCTGGCGCGGCAATTGCGAGCTATTTTGGCTTGGCCGGGCGGGGTGCGGCTCACCATCATCGGCTTTTGCCAGCAGCCCGCACTGCTAGCCGAATTGCGGCAACTAGCCACAGTTGAAGCGGCTTGGCTCACGCTCATTGGTGGGGCCGAATTGGTGCCCCACGCCCGGCTGGTGGCCGAAATCGAGCGCAGCCACCTGGGCTTACTGCCCTACCGCCCGCACCCCAGCACGGAACGCTGCCGGCCCACCAAGCTGTTTGAGTACCTGGCGCACGGCCTGCCGGTGCTGGTGCCGCCCAATCCACTTTGGGCGGGGCTGGTGCAGCAGTACACAGCTGGGCTGGTCGTCGATTTTGGCCAGCCAGCAGCGGCGGCGGCACAGGTAGCCGCCGCCTTGCCAGCAGCCAGTTTTTACCCCGCTGGCCCACCCACTGGCGACGTGCTGTGGGCTAATGAGGGCAAAAAATTAGGGCATTTGCTGGAAAGCCTCTTGCCACCTGCCACCTTTGTGCCCGCTTAGCGTAGCCCGGAGGAGGTAATTTTGCGGTCCTTTTTACTCCCGCGCTGCTTATCCCACCGGCACAGTCCGGCCGCCCTACTCCCCCTCCCACCCATTTTTACGCTCATTCCCAATGGCTTCACCTACCACCTTGCGCCACGCCCAAATTGCGGGCGTGGGCCACTACGTGCCCGACCGCGTTGTCAAAAACGCCGACCTTGAAGAAATGATGGAAACGTCCGACGCCTGGATTCAGGAGCGCACGGGCATTCAAGAGCGGCGCTGGTTTGAGGAAGGCAAGGACACCACGGCTAACATGGGCGCCGAGGCCTCGCGCCGGGCGCTGGCAATGGCCGGCCTACAGCCTAATGATGTGCAGCTGATTGTATTTGCCACGCTATCACCCGATTATTTCTTTCCAGGCTCGGGCGTGCTCATGCAGCGCGAGCTGGGCATGACCAACAATTGCCCCGCGCTTGACGTGCGCAACCAGTGCTCGGGCTTCATTTACGCGCTCTCGGTGGCCGACCAGTTTATCCGCACCAGCATGTACGATACGGTGCTGGTAGTAGGCTCCGAAATCCACTCTTCGGGCCTCGACAAGAGCACACGCGGCCGGGCCGTATCGGTCATTTTTGGTGATGGCGCGGGCGCCGTGGTGCTCCGGCCATCCTCGCAGGAAGGCCAGGGCATTCTGAGCACGCACCTGCACGCGCAGGGCGAGTTTGCGGAGGAATTGATTGTGAAAGAGCCCAGTTCGAACCGCGACGACCGCACCAACTACGTGGCCGACAACCGCGAGGGCATGTACCCCTACATGAACGGCCAAAACGTGTTTAAGCATGCCGTGGTGCGCTTTCCGCAGGTAATCAAGGAGGCGCTCGACCAAAACGGCCACCAGCCCCAGGACATTGACCTGCTCATTCCGCACCAAGCCAACCTGCGCATCACGCAGTACGTGCAGCAGAAAATGGGCCTCCCCGACGATAAGGTGTTCAGCAACATTCAGCGCTACGGCAACACCACCGCCGCCAGCATTCCCATTGCCCTGAGCGAAGCCGTGCAGGAAGGCCGCGTGAAGCGCGGTGACCTCGTGTGCTTGGCCGCCTTCGGCTCGGGCTTTACTTGGGCATCGGCGTTGATTAAATGGTAGTCTTTTTTAAGCTACTAGCCTTTAGCTGTTAGCTATTAGCTTTTCCATTGCTAAAAAGCTAACAGCTAAAGGCTAGTAGCTAACAGCTAAAAAAATGCCCAGCCACACCGAGGAAAATTACCTTAAAACCATTTACAAGCTGGCCGAAGCCGAGCCAGGGCAGGACGTGAGTACTAACCGCATTGCGGCGGCCCTCACGACCCGCGCCGCCTCGGTGACGGACATGCTGCGCCGCCTGGCCGAGAAGGAGCTGCTGCGCTATGAGAAGTACCGAGGCGTGCAGCTCACGGCCGAGGGCCGGCGGCTGGCGCTGCTTACGGTGCGCAAGCATCGGCTGTGGGAGGTGTTCCTGGTGCAGCAATTGGGCTTCAACTGGGACGAGGTGCACGAGGTGGCCGAGGAGCTAGAGCACGTGCAGTCGCCGCTGCTGATGCAGCGCCTCGACGAGTTTCTGAATTTTCCTACTTTCGACCCGCACGGTGACCCCATTCCGGCCGAAGATGGCGCGGTGCGCCGCCCTACCCACCGCCTGCTCGCCGACCTTGCCGTGGGCGAGCACGGCACGCTGGCGGCAGTCAAAGACACCTCCGCGCCCTTCCTCCAATACCTCGACAAAGTGGGCCTCGCGCTGGGTGTTCATCTTAAAGTACTGGATAAGGTAAACTTCGATAACTCCCTAGAGCTGCGTGTAAACCGCGAGCGCACGGTGCTTATTTCAGCCGAAGTAGGGCGCAATTTGTTTGTCACGTAGCCAGCCGCTAGCTGGGCTGGCCGCCCACAAAATCCGCCAAATCCGATACCCCCGTGGTCCAGTCATTATCCGATACTATCGTCGCCCTTTCCACGCCGCCCGGCGTGGGGGCGCTGGCCGTGGTGCGCCTTTCCGGCCCCCAGGCCGTAGCCATTACGCAGGCGCTTTTCTCTAAGAAAAACCTCGCCGCCCAGCCCGGCCACACGCTGCACTACGGCACGTTGCGTGACCCCGATACGGGCCAGATTCTGGATGAAGTCGTGGCGGCGCTCTACCGCGCTCCGCGCTCCTACACGCGTGAGGACGTGGTGGAAATTTCAGGCCACGGCTCCGATTTTATCGTGCGGCAGGTGCTGGGCGCGCTGCTGCGCCAAGGCGCCCGCTTGGCTGAGGCAGGCGAGTTTACCAAACGCGCGTTTCTCAATGGCGCGCTCGATTTGGCCCAGGCCGAAGCCGTGGCTGACCTCATTGCGGCCGACTCGGCCATGTCGCACCAAGTGGCGCTGAACCAGTTGCGGGGCGGCTTCTCGGACGAGCTACGCGACCTGCGGGCGCAACTCATCAAGTTTGCCGCGCTGCTGGAATTGGAGCTGGATTTTGGCGAGGAGGACGTGGAATTTGCCGACCGCACCGGCCTCACGCGGCTGCTGGGCGAGGTGCAGGGCGTGGTGAGCGGGCTGCTACGCTCGTTTGAGTTGGGCAACGTGATTAAGAACGGCATTACGACCGTCATCGCCGGGCGGCCAAATGCGGGCAAGTCGACGCTGCTCAATGCTTTGCTACGCGAGGAGCGCGCCATTGTGTCGGCAATTCCGGGCACCACCCGCGATTTTATTGAGGATGAGGTGAGTATCGACGGGCTGCGTTTCCGCTTCGTGGATACGGCCGGCCTGCGCGACAACCCTGCCGACGAGGTCGAAGCAATCGGGGTGCAGCGCACGCGCCAGCGCATCGGGCAGGCAGCCTTGTTGCTGTACCTCTACGACTTAACCAACATGACGCCTGCTGAAGTGCAGGCCGACCTCGCCGAGTTCACGGCCGCGCACCCCAAGCTGCCGGTGCTGCTAGTCGGCAACAAGCAGGACGCAGCCACGCCCGAGCAATTAGCCGCCTTTGCGCAGCTCAAAGCCCGAAACCCGGCTTTTTTGACTATTTCCGCCGGGCAGCGGCTGGGGCTGGAGGAGTTGCAAGAAGCGCTGCTGAGCCAAGTGCGCGGTGCGGGCCTGGCCACAAGCGGCACCGCCACCATCGTTACCAACGTGCGGCACGCCCGCGCCCTGGAGGCGGCGGCGCAGCATTTGGCCGCCGTGCAGCAGGGCCTAGCCACCGGGCGCGGCACCGAATTGCTGGCCGCCGACCTGCGCCACGCGCTGGGCTCGCTGGGCGAAATCACGGGCGACATCTCGACCGACGACCTGCTGACGAGCATTTTCACCCAGTTTTGCATAGGCAAGTAAGGCGCTCTATTTCAAGTAAAGCTTATAATTAGCGCAAACGTTACCGGCAGGGCTTACGGCTTATTTTTAATCGGTTATAAAAACCTAAAGCTGGCCCCAGCGGTAGTAAGTAAGTGCGTACCTAGCCAAAAAGCTTCCTGACTTACAGCATAGGCCTTAGCTTAGCGCCCAGAAAATTCCCTGACTTACTCCACCCACTCTCTCTTTAGTACAATGGCAGAATCTGCTGAACTCACCCTCGACGGCAAGACCATCAGCTTGCCGGTTATCGAAGGCACCGAGCACGAAAAGGCATTTGATATTGGCAAGCTGCGCGACCAGACCGGCTATGTCACCTACGACCCAGGCTACAAGAACACCGGTGCCACCAAAAGCGCCATCACCTTTCTCGACGGCGAAGAAGGCATTCTGCGCTACCGCGGCTACCCCATCGAGCAGCTGGCCGAAAAATCGAGCTTCCTGGAAGTAGCTTACCTGCTGATTTACGGCTCGTTGCCGACCCAGGCCGAGTTCGACGCGTTTCGCCACGAGATTACCCAGCACTCGCTGGTGCACGAAGACATTCGCAAGATTCTCGACGGCTTTCCGTCGTCGGCCCACCCGATGGGTATTTTGGCGTCTATCGTATGTTCGCTCACGGCGTTCTACCCCAAGAGCATCGCGCCCGAGCTGAGCAAGGAAGAGCTGAACCTCAACATTGTACGCCTCATTGCTAAGCTACCGACCATCGCCGCCTGGAGCTACAAAAACTCGGTGGGCCACCCCTACGTGTACCCGCGCAACGAGCTCGACTACACGTCGAACTTCCTGTACATGATGTTCAGCTACCCCACTGAGCAGTACGAGCAAAACCCGGTGGTAGTGAGCGCCTTGAACAAGCTACTCATCCTGCACGCCGACCACGAGCAGAACTGCTCGACCAGCACCGTGCGCCTCGTGGGCTCAGCCAATGCCAGCCTCTACGGCTCGGTATCGGCGGGCGTAAACGCGCTGTGGGGCCCCCTGCACGGCGGTGCCAACCAAGAGGTTATCGAGATGCTCGAAGCCATTGAGGCCGACGGCGGCGACACCAGCAAGTTCATTGCCAAGGCTAAGGACAAGAACGACTCGTTCCGCCTCATGGGCTTTGGCCACCGGGTATACAAAAACTTCGACCCCCGCGCCAAAATCATCAAAAAGGCCGCCGACGAGGTGCTGCAAGCCCTTGGCAAGCAGGATAGCCCGCTGCTGAGAATCGCGCAGGAACTGGAGCAAGCCGCCCTCACCGACCAGTACTTCATCGACCGCAAGCTGTACCCGAACGTGGACTTCTACTCGGGCATCATCTACAAAGCGCTGGGCATTCCGACCGAGATGTTCACCGTAATGTTTGCCCTGGGCCGCCTCCCCGGCTGGATTGCCCAGTGGAAAGAGCTGCGCGAAAACAAAGAGCCCATCGGCCGCCCCCGCCAGATTTATACCGGCGAAACGGAGCGCGACTACGTTGGCATCGGCGAGCGCGCCTAAGCTGCTAGTTAACAAGCCAAAAAAGGCCCCGTCTGCACAGTGCAGACGGGGCCTTTTTGCTTAGGCATCTCTCCTATCGTAACTCAGTAGCAGCGCGAACAGGAAAGCTCACGTTGCTACTGAATCTCGCGCTTGAGCGTGAATAGCAAGTCCGTAGCTTGGCCAGTGCTTATCACGCCGACCGTCGAGACTACTTCCCAGCCTAGAGCAAATTCAGGGTCAGTGTACGGGTGGGCGTAGAGACGCATACTTGCGTCTCCCGGTCGGCGAGCTCAACAACGATGAGACGCAAGTATGCGTCTCTACGCCCACCTGTACAGCGAGTCCAAAACCGCTGTAGGCTGCCCAAGTGGTTTAGCTGCTCATGAAGCTCCTTATACCCAATGCCTTTGAAAAAGCCGTTTCGGGCTTCAAGTAGCCTGTATTCAAATTTTTTCATAAGCCAACTATAGGTTTTAGGTTGCCGCCGCTGCGGTTGTATCCTTCATCGGCGGCAACTCAAATCTATTACAACTGGTGGGCCGTGAACGAGGCGCGCAATTGCTGGTAGGCCAGGCGCTGGTCGGGGTTGAGCATATTGCTGAGGGCGCGTTCGTAGCGGCGCTGCAAGGGCGCTATTTGCTCGTCGCGCTCGGCGGCGGGGGCATTGGCCAGATTCAGCTCAAACTCCAGCTGGCGGCGCTGCTCAAGGTAATCTAGGTGCAGCTTTTTGACTTGCACGTACTGGCCCTCGTTGAAATGGATGCGCTGGGCCAGCGCTTGGGTAAGCGCCGTGGCGTGGATAGCCACAGACTTAGGATACGTTTTGATTTCATCGCCGGGGCCGATGGCGGGCGTGGCGCTGGTGAGACCGGCCGTGAGGCAGGCAGCAGCAAGGAGGTTCTTCATGTGATAAAAAGGGTTGAGTTGGAAAAAAAATTGGTGACTAACTAGTGGCTGGTAAGCGGCGATGCCTACTGGCCGGGGTAATTGATTCCAAACCTACACGCTTTTTATTTTTTGGACAAAATCGACCCGACTTGGTACTTTTTTAATTAGCGTATTTTTACCTGAAATCATAACAGTCTCATTCATGGCATTTTATTCCCACTTAAAAAAGTAAAGCTAGAGCCAACAAAAATGCCCGCACTAGGGCGGGCACTACATTTTGTTTGCAGAATCCTATGATATTTTCACTTCCTTAAAGCCTTGCTTTAAGTAAAATCCAAGGCGTAGCGCGGGTCACGGGCGAGCAGTAGCGCGCAGCTCCGCTACGCGCTACTGCTGTGCTTACAAAATTCGCAGCTCGATGCGGCGGTTTTGGGCGCGGTGGGCTTCGGTATCATTGGCTGACAGGGGCTTGGTTTCGCCGTAGCCTTTGGCGCGGAGGCGGGCGGCGGGTACGCCGTGCTTGGCCAGATAGTCAAATACGGCCTGGGCGCGGCGCTGCGAAAGGCTGAGGTTAGCGGCGGGCGTACCCACGTTGTCGGTGTGGCCAGCTACCTCTACGCGTAGGTTGGGGTCTTGGCGCAGGAACTCCACGAGGCGGTCTAGCTCGGTGCGCGAGCGGGGCTTGAGCACGGCCTGATTCGAGTCGAAAAACAGGTTATTTAGCACCGCGCTACGGCCGCTTTTGGCGGGGTCGAGGTAGATGTCCAGCGTCAGTGGGTCGAACTTTTGCCGGCTGGAGTAGTCAAAGTTGAGGCTTTTGAGCAGATAGCCGGGCGCGGCGGCGTACATGGCGTAAGCCCGGCCTTCATTAAGCACGGCGGTATATTCGCCGGTTTCGAGGTCGGAATACACTTGCTGCGTCAGGGCATTGGTATTGAGGTCGAACAGCTGCACCATGGCCTCAAGGGGCTTTTTGGTAATCGCATCAAATACGCGGCCCTGGGTGTAGGTGCTGGTTTCGCGGGCGCGGGCAGTGGCGGGCACCTCGCTGCCGTAGAGCATGATGGGCGCTGGAATGCCGGGCGCATCGCCGGGCTGCGGGGGCTCGGTGCGGGTGTAGTAGGCGCGGCGGTTGTCGGAGCTGATAAACAGCGACGCCTCGCGGGCAAACGTGTTCATGGGATAGCCCAGGTTGCGGGGCGCGCTCCATTCGCCCTTGTCGCTTAGCTCAGTCCGAAAAATATCGGAGCTACCCAGGCCCGGCATGCCATTGCTGGCATAATAAAGCGTGGTGCCGCTGGCGTGAATGAACGGCGCTTCCTCGTCAAACGGGGTGTTTACGGGGGTGCCCAGGTTGCGGGGCGCCGTCCAGGTGCCATCGGGGCCGACGTTGGTCACGTACAGGTCGTAGCCACCGAGGCCGCCGCCCCGGTTCGAGGAAAAGTAGAGCGTGCGGCCATCCGCTGAGAGCGAGGGCTGGCCGTCCCACTGCTTGGAATTGACCAGAATACCCAGGTTGCGCGGGGGCGACCACTTGCTGCCGCGCAGGTGCGAAAGGTAAAGGTCGCAATTGCCCACGCCGCCCTGGCGGTCGCAGGCCGTGAAAACCAGCGTTTTGCCATCGCCCGAAATCGTGGCTGCGCCCTCGTTTTCCTTGGAGTTTATTTCCTGCGAAATAGACTTGGGCGCGCCGAACTTACCGGTGCTATCGACGGTGCTGATGAGCAAATCCTCGTTTTCGCGCCCCGGCTGCTCGGCATTGCGCCGCAGCGTAAACACCAGCGAGCGGTTGTTGGCCGTGAGCACCGGAAAGTACTGGGCGCGGTACTGGTTAAGCGGCGCGGGCAGGCGCTCGGGCGCGGGGCCGGTGGGATGCGCCATGGCCTCGGCGGCAAAATCGCAGTTTTGCAACTGTATTTTGGCCTGTTCAACCTGCTTTTTATCGGTCGGATTGGTCTTCAGGTAGTTGGTATAGGCCGTACGCACGGTAGCGTAGTCGCCCACCATACCGGCCAACCGGCCCAGCAAAATGTATTCAGTGGCGTGGCTGGCCTCGACGGGCAGCTTGCTGAGGCCGGTTTTGTACGCCTCAAGCGCCTTGGCCTGCTCGCCCAGCGTGAGCAGCAGCGAAGCTTTGCGGAGGAAGGGTTCGCCGTAGTCGGGATACTTTTCGGTTAGCTGGCTCCACACCAGCAGTGCCTGCTGGGGCTGGCGGTCGCGCCGATACAGCTGCTGGGCTTTTTCGTAAAGGCTACGAGCCTTGTTATCAGTAATGCTGGCGGGTACCGGGCTTTGGGCAAAAGCCGGCGTACTAGCCAGGGCCAGCAGCAGGCCAGCCGGGAGCAAAATTTTAGGCAACATAAGGTGGGAAAGCAAGCGCAATCGTCGGGCCACGCGGCCTGTCCGGCTAACGACCCGCACTGCCGGACCGTTCAACCGAATCTTCACCGGCGAATCACAAAGATGCGGCGCCCGCTCGCCCAACCCTACGGAATGTCGAGGTATTTATGCGTTTGCAGCGATACTTGCCAGCGTGGGTTAGCCTTCACGTAGTCGATGAGGGCGGGTGTCATGCGGGCGGCGCGGCTCCATTCGGGCTGGAGGTAGAGGCGCGTGGTGGCGGGCACCAGGGCGGCGTGCTCCTCGGCCCACTTGAAATCGCTCTCGTTGAACACAATGATTTTCAG